>Ga0113563_10001113_pt1 | contig 14681 bp, 15 predicted proteins | sample Mud3Dept3metaG_FD_80117 | JGI IMG/M metagenome (GOLD analysis project Ga0113563, IMG submission 80117) | Freshwater wetland microbial communities from Ohio, USA, analyzing the effect of biotic and abiotic controls - Mud 3 Core 4 Depth 3... | ecosystem: Environmental > Aquatic > Freshwater >...
ATTAGGTCTATTTTTGCCAATATATACAATTACATATATTTGGGATATCAGATATTTCAAATTGATTCGTAATGTTGATTTTTCAATGCCGGTTTTATCTATTAAGAAAGTAATTGCAGAACTGGAGAAATATAAGATTAAGACGACACGAATAAGATACCTGTTAATGCCTTTTGCGATGACGGGGTTTCTATTAATGATTATTCAGAAAATAACTATTGGTTTTAATTTGGTATCAGTTATACCATTGCTATTGATTATCCTGGTTTTTATTTCATCGATCTATTTTACTTTTAAATATTCAATTTATGAACGATTTAAAAAACTTGCTAAAGAGATTGACGAGATAGAACAGCTTGAAAAAGAATAATTGACAGTAACAGAAATGTCACTTTTATGATGACACCTAACATACTTTATTGCCGGGCCATCAGACAGTTTAAAAACCAACAACCCAATTAATATGAGTATAATACGCAATATATTCAAGAATTGGCTTCTAATTGTAAAGGTCCGAAACAGGTTCTATCCTTCTGCTCAAATTGTACAACGGAATCTATTTCATTATTATCAGGATTGTGTAAGATTAAAATCTGTTCCAAAACTATCAGATACTGGTTTCCGTGTGTTTTCACAGTTTGAAGAAGATGGGAAACTTCTATTTATCTTTTCGCTGATAGGAATGGATAACAAACAATTCATTGAAATTGGATCTGATGATGGAATAAACAGTAACTGTGCCAACCTGTATTTCAACTTTGGCTGGTATGGCATGTTCATAGATTGTAATTGGTGGAGTATTAAACGCGGTATAAAATTTTATAATAAATACCCTAATCCCTGGCAATATAAACCAAAGTTCGTTTGTGAAAAAGTAACCCGTGAAAACGTTAATCAGTTAATAGGAAAGAACGGTTTTAGAGGAGAAATAGGACTTCTTTCAATCGATATTGATGGGAATGATTACTGGGTATGGGATGCATTATCAATCATTGATCCTAAGGTTGTCATTATTGAAACACATAATGAATTTGGTCTGAATGATATTGTTGTTCCATATGAGTCAATTTTAAATTACCCAAGAAAACATCCATTTTATCACGGAGCTTCACCAGTAGCCATGGTAAATCTGGCTAACAAAAAAGGTTATAGACTTGTTGGAGCTAACGATCTAGGATTCAACTTTATTTTTATTAAAAATGGTATTGGTGATGATTTAATTCCAGAGGTTAATGTTGAATCAGTTTTAGTTCATCCGTCTGTAAAAGAAGGGTATAAAAAGTTTGAAGAAATCAAGGATTGGGAATTTGTAAAAGGTTAACTATGCCTGACAGACCGGAAAATGTCATTGCTTTCCAGCAAAAACCACTCCACCGCAAAGATACGGCAACTGAACATGCCGCCGGGCGTTAGTGTGACTCAGCGGACGAAGAAGAGTGTGAAAAATGATAAAAATATGGTTTATGAGAAAAAGAACATTGTTATCAGGTATTGCGGTATGTTTGGCGTTAATTACATTTTCATGTAAATCCGAAAAGGTCATTACCGGGACTGAAGATCTTACCCGGTATGTTGATCCGCTTATTGGGACCGCCCATTGCCGGTGGTTTCATGTTGCTCCCGGAGCGAATCCGTTTGGTATGGCAAAACCCGGTCCGTCAACTGATGGCCATCTTGGCAATTTAAACGGATGGGAAGCTGTCGGTTACGACTTCAGACATAATTCAGTTGAAGGATTTCCAAATTTCCACGAATTCCAGGTGGGAGGAGTTGTATTTATGCCCACAAACGGGGATCTAAGAACAATCCCCGGAACTGTCAACTTTACTGATAAAGGATACCGCTCATTATTTGAAAAGCAGGATGAAATTCTCAATCCCGGATATTACTCGGTTCTTCTGAAAGATTATGGTATCAGGGCTGAGCTTACATCTACAAACAGGGTCAGTTTCCATCGTTATACATTTCCTGCCAATAAGCAATCTCATATTATCTTTGACATAGGAAATAAGCAGGGTGAAAGCGGGGAAGTAAAAAATGCCCGGGTAACATTAGCTCCTGATGGCCGTATTGAAGGATTTGTTGAAACTAATCCGGAATATGTAAAGAAATACCAGTCAGGCGCCAGCGTAAAAATGTTTTTTACTGCTGAGGTTAGCAGGAAGCCGGATTCGTATGGTATATTTCACGGTTCCAAAGTTGAACCACGGAAAAATGACGCAAGAGGTGCCGGAGCAGGATTCTATATGACATTCAATACCCGCGAAAATGAAAGTATCACTATAAAAGCCGGATTGTCATATACTTCGGTTGAGAATGCACGGATCAACCTTGAAACCGAAACAAAAGGATTGGATTTTGACAGTGCCAGGAGACAAGCCCATGACAACTGGAATTCATACCTGGGAAGAATTCATGTTGAAGGGAATAATCATCAAGATAAAGTCAAGTTCTATACCGGACTTTACCATGCCTTATTAGGGCGCGGGCTTGCAAGTGATGTAAACGGAGCATACCCGAGGCATGATGGAACAACCGGCATGATACCTTTGGGGGCTGATAGTAAACCGGAATATAATTTTTACAATACCGACGCTATATGGGGTGGACAGTGGAATCTTATTCAGCTCTGGGCATTAGCATACCCGGAATATACTCTGGATTTTGTCAAAACTCATCTCCAGGTCTATCGGGATGCTGGCTGGCTTGGTGATGGACTCGCATGCAGCAAGTTTGTCTCGGGTGTGGGTACTAATCAGGTGCCTCTGGCAATAGTAAGCGCATATATGTGCGGTATAAGAGATTTTGATGTGAATACAGCTTATGAGGCATCTCTGAAGAATGAGATAACATCGGAAAACAGGATTTTCGGAGCCGGGAAAATGGATGTCGGCAAATTTGTCAGGTATGGTTATGTCCCTTATGCAGCCACCGGAGAAGGGGCTGATGAACTCTGGAAGTTTTCCTGCTCGCATACTCTTGAGTATTCATTCACTTCATGGGCTGTTGCCCAGTTTGCAAAAGCATTAGGGAAAGATCAGGACTATAATATGCTTATGGATTTATCAAAAGGATGGGAAAAGATCTTCAATCCTCTAAGAAAAATGATATGGCCAAGGCTTGAGAATGGTGAGTTTTATGAAGAATTTGATGCCACGGTGCCACATGACGGTTTCCAGGAAGGGAATGCATTTCAGTATTCATTTTACGTGCCGCATGATCCTGAAGGTATGATTGACAAAATTGGCAAAGACGAATTCAACGCCCGGCTTGACAGTACTTTTCTGATATCCCGGAAAGATCTTTTCGGAGGAGGAACAGAGATCCACGCATTTGCAGGAATTACAAAGCCGTATAATCATGGCAATCAGCCATGTCTGCATACTTCATGGCTCTTTAATTATTCCGGGGAGCCTTCAAAGACACAGAAATGGGTAAGAGCTATTTTGAATGATTTTTACGGTACGGAGGGCATACACGGTTATGGCTTCGGCCAGGATGAGGATCAGGGTCAGCTTGGCGCCTGGTATGTTATGGCATCGATGGGATTATTTGATGTTAAAGGACTTACAGATGCAGAGCCTCATTTCGGAATAGGGAGTCCGCTTTTTGACAGAATCATTATAGACCTCAGCAGTAAATACCATTCCGGGGAACAATTTGTTATTGAAACCGAGAATAACTATCCGGAAAATGATTATATTCAGTCCATATCCGTAAATGGACAGGAGCTCCCAACGACATTCATTCCGTTCTCAGAGGTTGTAAAAGGAGGGATGATGGTAATAAGGCTTGGCAATACCCCAATTGATCAGTTTTAGAGATTTTGTCTTTTGTTGTTAAGAATTTCTGTCAACATTGAAAATATCGATCACTTCGTTTAGTAAAGACAAAACTGAAATATAAATACTCTTATTGATTTTTGTGACTTTTATATGTAATTTTAGAATCAACAACATCTTTTTATGAAACTTAAAGTAACGCTTCGGACACTTGTTATAATATTGCTACTGTATTCATGTAAGACAGGAGTTAATCAAAAGGAATATGCACTGGCAGATGAGGCTTCAGGAAATAATCCTGCTTACAATCCAGTAAGTAATGATAAGATCGAAACACCAGTTGAAAGGAAAATCATTAAACAAGGTGAAATTCGGTTTGAAACAAGAAATGTTAAAGAGACAGAATCTTTAATTGCGAAGTCAGTAAGTGAACTGGACGGTTACATCTCCAATGATAATATTTTTAACAATGATGATAGAATTACTCATCGGATGGTTATAAGAGTTCCTTCTGATAATTTTGATAAACTTTTAACAAAAATTTCGGAAAGTGCGGAGAAACTTGACAGCAAAAGTATTGATGCTCTTGATGTAACTGAGGAGTATATTGATGTTGAATCAAGGATAAAAACAAAAAAGGAACTTGAAACCCGATACAAAGAATTACTGGTAAAGGCAAAGAGTGTTGAAGAGATCCTTTCAATCGAAAAAGAAATAGGAACCCTCCGTACTGAAATCGAATCAATTGAGGGACGACTTCAGTATCTTAAGGATCGGGTTAGTTTCAGCACTTTGACAGTTGAGTTTTATCAGCTGACACATTCGTCTTTTAACTTCTCATCAAAGTTTGGTCAGGCTCTGGTGATGGGATGGAAATGGCTTTTAGCTTTCATAATTGGCCTTATTCATTTCTGGCCATTTATATTGATCATAGGAGGAGTTATTCTTATTGCTCTTCGTCTTGAAAAGAAAAGAAAGAAATTAAAAAATGCCAGCTAATGGCCAGATAAAATAAATAAGTCCGGTCGAAAACTCTTACCAATGAAGGCGAGTCAGAGCAACCGGCAACCGCCGCAATAACTTAATAACCTGATAATTCAATCACTTATTCCTGGCTTACTTACATTACCGGGCAGATAATTTTCAGACATAATACCCCAAGTCAAAATGGCAAAATATAAACCGGAAACAATAACTTTAAACCAGCTCACGATCGAACCTGTAACAAAATCTACCTGGGTCAGATTTGTTGAACTTTTCGGTGAAAAAGGAGCCTGTGGAAATTGCTGGTGCATGTACTACAGACTTGCAAACAAAGACTTTCAGGCAGGGAAAATTAATGAAGGGAATAAAAAAGCAATGAAAGAAATTGTCTGGAAGGATAAACCCGTCGGACTGCTGGGTATTCTTGGGGGACAACCTGTTGCCTGGTGTGCATTTGCTCCGCGGGAAGACTTTATTAAACTTGAAAAATCAAGGGTTCACAAACGTATTGATGACAAAAAAGTCTGGTCTATCCCATGCATCTTTATTCATAAAAGCTTCAGAAGATCGGGTGTTACTGTAAAGCTCCTGAAAGGTGCAATCAGATATGCCGGTGAGAATGGCATAAAAGTTCTGGAAGCCTATCCGGTTATTCCTTCGCAGGGTAACCTTCCCGACTCCTTCGCATGGTATGGTATATTAAAATCTTTTGAACGAGCCGGTTTTGAGATCGTGGACAGGACCTCCAAAAACCGTCCGATGGTCAGATACTATATTGACAGGGTTAATGCGATTTAAAAAAGACAGGCATGTGGGATGACAATGAACTATGGACTTCTGTCCGTTCATAACATATACAAATCCTGAAATTCTTACCAGAAGGTTAACCAGTTGAAGAATATTTTTTTGTCATTCTGGAATTTCCTTAAATCTCCCTTTGCAGATATCCGGTCTGATGCACCTTTCAGTGAAAAATTGAAAACTTTTATTTCTCTTTTCCTTCTGGAAATCATACTGGTATCAGCGGTGATGTTGATTTTTAAGGTATTGACCGATAATGGTTTGTTCCCAAGACAAAACAATAAAGTATTTATTTTTATTAAGCACATTTCCAGCTGGTTTGCTTTGATTATGATTGTACTGATCTCCCCTCTTGTCGAAGAAGTTTTTTTCAGATTACACCTCAGGGTAAAACGAAAGTATATAACCCTGAATTTAATCATAGTGATCTCCGGTTTATTGCTGATTATTCTGTCATTGGGGTCAACGACAGATTTCAGGATCTCAGTATTGTGCACTGCATGCATTGCATTAATTATTTACTATATCTGGAAGTCAAAAATCAATCAGGTATTGCTGAATGTTTTCAGGAATAAGTTTATCTGGATTTTTTATGTTACCGCAACACTCTTCGCACTTGCTCATATTACCAATTATAAACTGAATACGGCTACTCTTCTGGTATTACCCATCCTGGTCTTTCCGCAATTTCTGATGGGATTGTTTTTCGGATACACCAGGCTTAAGCTTGGTTTCGGGTGGGGCTGCACGTTTCATGTTCTGCACAACTTTGTTGTCATAATCCCTCTCCTGATTGTTACTTTTGGATCTTCTTCAAGAAAATATTCAATAAGGATTGAGGAACATGACAAGGTAAACTTCCTTCATTACGAAAGAATCACTCCTGATACAGTGGAATTTGATCATTTGAAGATTGAAGATATTTTCCCAAAGCTGCTGATGGTTGATCAGAAGTATGTTTTATTCGAAGATTCAGCAATCGCCAGTAAGATTATTAAACTGAATTTTGAGCGTGATCCTGAAAGCAGGAAAGGAATCATTATGAGCTCAAATTCCATTGTTATTACAGAGATCTTAAAGAAATATGATCTGAAGATGAAACAAGAATATATTGAAAGAGATAAATACGATCTGCAGATTGCAGATTCCGCAAAGTTATATATCTGCATTCAAAATAGTTCAGATACACTAAAGTCAGGCAGCACTATCCATCTCTATGGCACAAATGATAGAATTTTGTATAATGCAGATTTAAAACTAATTGCCTATAATTTAGGAAACTATTTCAATAAGGATATTACCTGCTCCTCTAAAAATCATGATAAATTCGATATCAGGATCCCGGAAATCAGTTTTAATGAATTGAATGAATTCATTACAAATGAATATGGTCTTTACCTTAAAAAAAGCATCGGGAAAGCCAGAGTTTTTAAAATCAGCTCTGCTAAAGGTCAAAAGGATACAACCCTGAATCCTGATTGAACATCTTTAGTCCCCGGCACATTTATTTCCTTTTCAGTTTCCGGATTGTTATATATACTTTTACTGTTAAATATCACCCGGAAAGATGTCACATCAGGATGCATCAGTAAGATCAATACTTTTTGCTTTACTGGCAAACCTCGGGATTGCAATTACCAAAACGGTTGCAGCCGTTATAACCGGTTCCGGTGCCATGCTGGCGGAATCAATACATTCATATGCCGATTGTGGCAATCAGGGACTACTGTTTCTGGGTTTAAACGCAACTAGAAAGAAACCGGATCCGGAGCATCCTCTTGGATACGGTAAGGAGATTTATTTCTGGTCATTTATAGTTGCCCTGATATTATTCAGCATGGGTGGACTGTTTTCGGTTTATGAGGGTATCCATAAGCTCCATCTCCATGAAGGATTAAAAAATCCAATGGTAGCAGTTATTGTTCTGTCAGTCAGTATGATATTTGAAGCAGCTTCGCTCTACGGCTGCCTGATTCAAATCAATAAACTGAGGAACCAACAGACTCTCTGGGCTTGGATCAGGAACAGTCGTCGAAGTGAATTGGTCGTGGTCCTTGGTGAAGACACTGCAGCGTTGCTGGGATTGTCTTTTGCACTTATCTCGATCGTTCTCGCTATCGTAACCGGGGATCCTGTATTTGATGCGATAGGGAGCATCGGGATCGGAGTTTTACTGATATTTATCTCATTTTTTCTTGCCGTAAAAGTCAAAAGCTTACTGATAGGCCAAAGTACTGATACTGAAACCCGTACAGAGATAAGATACCTACTGGAATCAAGACCGGAAATTGACCGGATCCTTAATCTCATAACACTTCAATTAGGACCTCATATTATGATTGCTGTGAAAGCAAAAATGACAAAAGCTGATAGTGTAGAAGAGTTGATTAAGAATATAAATACCTGTGAAGCGGAATTAAAAAAGAGAAATCCTGCTATTCAGTGGGTTTTCTTCGAACCAGATATTAAAGAATAAAAAGAGGGGATGTAGCTGGCATTCGGGCGCGATGTGCAATCTCTTTCTGTCAGTTTTTAATAATTTTCCCCGATCCTGTAATAGTCTGGTTTATTGCAGGATCTCCTTTAAGATATAGATTGCCGCTTCCGGAAATAACTGCAGTCAGACTATTTTCCACATGAGTGTAAATATTTCCTGAACCGGATATTGTCCCGGTGGCTGTTGTAATCAGGAATTCACCGCCTTTGATATCACCGCTGCCAGTTATTCTCAGATGTCCGTTATCACCAGTGCCCTTAATATCTAAATTGCCTGAACCGGTGACAAGAAGATCCGCATTCTGAACTGTTGAATTGAGTAATTTTGTATCTCCTGACCCGGTAATTGTTACTGAAAGGTCATTACAAGAGATCTTATCAGCGAAAATATCACCTGAACCAGTTAATTTTATGGTGAACGAATTGCCTGATATTGTATCAGCTTTGAAATCCCCTGAACCAGTTAATAACAATTCATCAATTCCCGGAGATGTTACAGTAATAAGAGGTCGCTCACTGGCATTGAAACATAAACTCCGGGGATCTGTCCTGATCTTAAGATTACCGTTGGTTGTTTCTGTGATAATATGACTGAACAGATTTGATTCAGCTTTGACTGTTAGGCTGACAGTGGCAGCTTTTTTATAAATCACATCGATCGATGTTGAATTCTCAATCTGACTAATTGAAGATGCATTGCGTGACTGAGTTTCTGTTCTTCCATTTCCTTCCAGGCAGAAAAGTTCTTTAAGACAGGATGTTGTGATAACAGCTAGTATACTGGCAACTATCAGGATTTTCTTCATCTTGAATGATATTTGATTATAATACTTAAAACAAACGTATTACATGAAAGTTTATATGGATAGGTAAAAATAATCAGAACACATATTTCCAATAGTAAGGGAGTATACTCTGTTGCGAAACTACCTGGAGCTGTCATCAGAAAAATCCCTCCTTTCAAGATCTTGCTGAATCCAGCCTCCATATATGATAAACAATTTTATGAATGATCTAAACAATTCGATTGGTGGATTTGTTATTAAATATCACGGAAGATGATGATTCTTATGGATGAATATACATTACCGGAAGAATCATATCATTTAACCGGCAGGGAAATGAACAGGCGGGATCCTGAGTTGTAACCTCAAATAAAGTGATGGCTATTGATTTACTGAAGCTCAGTATTAAAAAAGGAATATTATTATTTGGTGTGTTTATCCCCAACCTTATTTTCAGTCAGTATCAGACCGGCAGAGTCTTCTCAAGCAAGACAAATTCGGGGATCAGTTATGTAACTATTGTTGTAATGGGTAACAATACCGGCACTGTTTCGGACAAATCTGGTGTTTTTACCATAAACCTTAACAATATTGAGGACAACGATACATTACGATTTTCGATGATCGGGTATGAATCAAAGAACGTTCCTGCAGGTCAGTTTAAAAGGGATTCTGTAAAGGTCATATATCTGGATCCTGTTTTTTATTATCTGAATGAAGTAGAAGTAGCTTATCACAGGCCTAATGACATAAGATTAGGTACTCCTGTTACTTCCGACGCTTTACGATCGGGGTTTGGTTATAACGACTTAGGTTCCGAACTGGGAATAAAGGTTTCGTCCAGAAGGCGTTTGAAATTAACGGATCTGCATCTTAATGTGGCAACTTGTACATATGATTCGGTTACTTACAGATTAAACATATATCAGGCTGAAAATAAAACAGCAGAATATAAAAATATCCTGACTGCACCGGTTTACATCTCCTTTTCAAAAGAGGATATCAAAGAGGAATTAAACTTTGATCTTAGGAAGTATTCAATAATCGTTGAGGGTTATCTGTTGTTCGCCCTGGAATTATACAAAGATCTGGGTGAGGGACGTTTATTGTTCCGTACTCAGTTTTTCACCGGAACTACATACCATAGAAAAACAAACATCGGAAAATGGACAGAAGCTGCCGGTATGATAGGAATGTATTTGCATGGGCAGTCGGTGAAATAGGATTGCTAAGGTAAGTTGGGATCGGGAGGGATTACTTTAGGGAGGGATTACTTTCAGTGATCCCTCCCGGGGAAGCTTCAAAGGCAATGCAAACCCGCTTCGCGGTATGTTTTGTTTTTTTCATGACCATCACAAAACAAGTATTGTTCGGTCATTCTAAAAACAAAACCATCCACCGTGCGGTGGATGGCTTGCATTGCCTTTAGCGGAGAAAGAGGGATTCGAACCCCCGGTCCCACGATAGCAGGACAACGGTTTTCAAGACCGCCGCATTAGACCGCTCTGCCATTTCTCCATATAATATAATTCTTAGCCGTTTTTAAACGCGGAGTTTGTCCCGTGAGGCCTTATCAGGCGGGACCATTTCTCCGCCGCAAATATAATATTTTTTTGATTTTGAGGACGATTTTGATAATGTAATCTAAATAACAGATATTCAGTTATATAAGAAAATTATTAACATGATTTGAACAAAACCTATGGCTGTGAACTCTGAATCCCCCATCTGGTGGGGAAATGCGAAATTGTGCCCAGACCCTGAATTTTAGCCTTGAAAATGCATTTTTTTGCTTAAAAGTCCCACTATTTGTGGAAAAACGATAAAATAAATTTGCATATGAATTAAAATGAAATAATTTTGTATTCAATTAGCACGATTGGTCTAACCTTTAATTTTTTTTAAACATGACAAAGAAAGATTTAGTTACTGCAATTGCAAAAGATGCTGGCCTGACAGTTAAAGATGCTGGGAAAGCTCTGAATTCATTTGTTTCCTCAGTTGGAAAAGCTATGAAAAAAGGTCAGAGGCTTCAGCTTCCGGGCCTTGGCACATTTAAAGTAACCAAGAGAAGCGCCAGGGTGGTTCGCAATCCGCGTACTGGTGCAAAACTGAACGTTCCGGCAAAGAAAGTCGTTAAATTCAAAGCAGCTCCGGCTCTTGACAAAGGTCTTTAATCTTAGATGATTGAAATTGCCTAGAGGGTGTTATTACACCCTCTTTTTTTTTTAGTTTATTGCACACTGTATATTAATTGAACAGATAGCCTGAGAACAACAATCCTTAAAAAAATTGCATAAATCCAGTTAATTATCATAATTTAAGTTTTATTAGCTTTTTTTTTTTACATTTGACTTTTGAAACAGGACCTGAATTCTAACCATGAATTGCATAATAGTAGACGACGATCAAATATCCTGTAAAATACTTGAAGGATTTGTAGTAAAGTCCTCCACGCTAAACCTCATCGGCACATTCAACGATTCTGTAGCGGCAAGGAATGTTATAACCCAACGCCAGGATATCGACCTTATAATTCTTGATATCAAAATGCCGGAAATGGATGGATTCGACTTTATAATGAGTCTGGATAATCCTCCTAATATCATAATCGTCACATCCGGGGAAGAATTCGCGCTTAAGGCTTTCGATTTCAACGTTGTCGATTTCCTGCTGAAGCCGGTATCCTATGGACGTTTCTGCAAAGCCATTGACAAAACTGTCAGATACTACTCCCGCAAAGAACCATCGAACACAGGTGATGAAGAGATATTCATCAAGAAGAGCTCTTCTCTGGTTAAGCTTAAGCTTAAGGATATAATATTTGTTGAAGCTCTTGAGAATTATGTGACCCTGAATACCAATGATGACAAGTTTACAATTCATTTTACAATGAAAGCTATTGAAAACCAGCTGCCATCAGGGGTTTTTATCAGGGTACACAGATCCTTTATCATCAACAAGAGCATGATACAGACTATCAAAGAGAATACTCTTGACCTGCTTGTCGGAGACACAATCAAAAGCATTCCTGTTGGAAAATCATTCAGGGATTCCCTCCTGAATGACATAAATGTAATGGCAAGATAATCTCTTACCTTTCTGATGCTTACCAACCGTCAGCTCTTCCTTCTTCACCTTGGACAGACTTCGGCTTCACCATTAATGCTGGAGGTCGAAAAGGCTGAAGGTGTTTATATGTATGGCCCTTCAGGTGAGAAATACATCGATCTTATTTCGGGTGTTTCGGTAAGCAATACGGGACACAGGCATCCCAGAGTGGTGGAAGCTGTAAAGAAACAGGTTGATTCATACCTTCACCTGATGGTGTATGGTGAAATGATCCAGAGCCCTCAGGTAAAATATGCTGAACACCTGGCCAGACTGCTTCCTCCAAATCTTAAAGTATGCTATTTTGTCAACTCAGGCAGTGAGGCCGTTGAAGGCGCTCTTAAGCTTGCCAAGAAGTTTACCGGAAGAAGCAGGATCATATACTTCAGAAATTCTTATCATGGCAGTACCCACGGGGCAATGAGTGTCCAGGGCAGTGAAAAATTCAGGAATGCCTTCAGACCATTGCTTCCCGATACATTCCTTATAGATTTCAATGATTTCTCAGCGCTCAGTGCAATTGATAATCATACTGCATGTGTAATAATTGAACCTGTACAGGCAGAAGCCGGAGTTGTTTACCCTGCGACAGGTTTCCTTGAGGAGATCAGGAACAGATGCACAAGGGAAGGAGCGCTTCTTATTTTTGATGAAGCGCAGACCGGCTTCGGGCGAACCGGACATTTATTTGCTATCGACAAGTTCGGGGTCATACCGGATATACTGGTTCTTGCAAAAGCGCTGGGTGGTGGCATGCCGCTGGGAGCTTTCATATCGTCAAAAGAAATTATGTCATCGCTGGTCAAAAATCCCGGATTGGGTCATATAACCACTTTTGGCGGTCACCCGGTGTGCTGTGCAGCCGGACTTGCGTCACTGGAGGTTATCCTGGATGAGAATCTGACGGTTTCATGTGCTGAAAAAACTTCACTCTTCAGAAAAGAACTCATTCATCCTGCAATTTCAGAGATCAGAGGAGAAGGCCTCCTCCTGGCAGTTCAGCTGGTTAAACCGGATCTGGTACAGAATGCGGTGAGACATGCCCCGGAATTTGGAGTGGTCCTTGATTATTTCCTGTTCTGTGATGACTCCTTCAGGATCGCTCCGCCTCTGATAATAAGCCGCGAAGAAATTATAACGGCCTGCTGTCAGATAAGAAAACTGCTGGATATGATTATGGAAAATCAGAGTACAAAATGAGAAATTACCTTATTATCATAGGATTTCTCTTTTTTGCAGTTCCGGCCAGAGGACAAACTGCTGCACCGGATATAGAATTGATCCTGGAAAACCTGTACGAAAGAATCCTAAACACCAAAGATGATCCGGAGAAACTAAGAATCAATGATTCAATAAGGATAATTATAAGCGCCTATGCAACATCGGATTCGGTATTCATCCACACCTTTACAAACCTTCGCTATCTGGGGCAGATAAACTCTCCTGATTCCCGCCTGAAAATACTGACCTGGAACTTATTCCTGAGGAACAGCCCCAACAGGTATTTTTGTTACCTTGTGAGAAAAGGGGAAAAGGGGATAGCAAACCGTGTTTATATACTAACAGGACAAAACAGGGAAGAGGCGATCAGAACAGATATTACCTATTCAGCAGATGACTGGTACGGAGCTCTTTATTATGCAATTCAGCCTTTCAGGAAAGAAAGAAAAGTTTATTACATACTGCTGGGGTATGATTATGGAAATATATTGATATCCAGGAAGATAATAGATGTTCTCTACATTACACCGGGCGGGGAATTAGTCCTTGGCAAGGATTGCTTTATCAGGGAAGAGGAGGTCAAATTCAGGGAGGTTCTTGAATATTCACCAGAAGGGATTGTTACATTGAGACTTAATACCAGGAAACTGATCGTTTTTGACCGTCTCGAAACTATTACCACAGGTCATGGCGATGGTATGGAACAATACGGAGCCGCCGGTTTAACATTAGACGGTTATAAATTTAAGAGCGGGATGTGGAGATTTATCTCAGAAGTTGATATCAGGAATGTAAAGTAACTTTAAAAATGCCAGAATATCTATGGATGCTACAAAAATGACTTATCTCATCTGTTATGACGATCATCGTACTTTTACCGAGGATGTGAGGAAAAGATTTTCCGACAGTACAAAGTACACTGTTGAATCATTCCACACCCGGCAGGAGTTTATTGATCACTGCAGGAAAGAGACCGAAAACAAGTCATGCAAAGTGGCTATTATAGGAGTTCCGGAAGCTTCGGAACAGTTTGAAACAATCGAAAACCTGACTGTTGAGGTAAAAGAATCAGATCCGAAAACCGGACTGATCCTTCTTATTCCCGGTGAGAAAATGGATGCCCTGAAAAAGGTTGTCAGGTCCAATATCGAGGCCTATGTTCCAAGAAACACCAATGCAGTCCTAAGGATACACAATACTGTTAAAAAGCTGATCAGCGAACATAATATTTCAATATACAGGAAGCGAAGGAATTTTTCATTATATGTCCTGCTCGCATTTCTGATTCTTTCCGGACTGGTGATCCTGATCACTTATTTCAGAATGCCGGAGTACTTCTGATTTCCCATAGTCCCGTCCCGTCCCGTCCCGATAGCTATCGGGAGCTATCGGGAAAGAAGATTTACAAGGATTTCTTACCGGGAAGTGACTATTTGTCAGTTAACATCAATGGCATATCTTTTGAAAGTGAGGTGCGGAAACTCAATGCTAGATATTTAAA
>Ga0113563_10001115_pt1 | contig 14674 bp, 11 predicted proteins | sample Mud3Dept3metaG_FD_80117 | JGI IMG/M metagenome (GOLD analysis project Ga0113563, IMG submission 80117) | Freshwater wetland microbial communities from Ohio, USA, analyzing the effect of biotic and abiotic controls - Mud 3 Core 4 Depth 3... | ecosystem: Environmental > Aquatic > Freshwater >...
GAACCGGTGAATGCCGTGAGGCGTGAAACGTAAGGCGTTAGGGGTAGAAAGGCCGCTAGGTTTCGCCTTACCCCTCACGCCTGACGCCTAACGAGAAAAAGATGCCCAAACACGAACTGATATTGCTCAAAAACATGATGCAGCCGGGCTATGGCGGCAGCCTTCAAGACTATGAGCGAACGGGTGGCTACCAGGCTCTCCGCAAGGTCGTAGGGAAAGTGCCGCCGACCGAAGTCACCATGGCGGTGATGAAGTCCGGACTCCGGGGGCGTGGCGGCGCGGGCTTCCCGACCGGTGTGAAATGGGGATTCCTACCCAAGGACTATCAGGGTCCGCGCTATCTCTGTTGCAATGCGGATGAGAGCGAACCAGGCACGTTCAAGGATCGCCAGCTCATGGAGCGAGATCCTCACCAGTTATTGGAAGGCATCGTGCTTACCTGCTACGCGATCGGGGCAGAATCAGCCTATATCTATATACGGGGTGAGCTGGTTCTCGCGGCGAAGATTTTGGAGCAGGCGATCAAGGACGCACGGGCTGCAGGCTATATTGGAGCAAACATACTGGGCACAGGGATTACCGCCAATGTGTGGGTGCACCGGGGCGCCGGAGCCTATATCTGCGGAGAAGAAACGGCATTGCTGGAGTCGCTGGAGGGCAAACGCGGCTTGCCGCGCTTCAAGCCCCCCTTCCCTGCGACAAACGGCCTCTACAACAAACCGACTGTGGTGAACAACGTCGAGACCCTGGCAAACATTCCTCATATTCTCGGCCGAGGCCCCGAATGGTTTGCATCGATCGGTTCCCCGCCGAAGAGCACCGGCACCAGAGTCTTCTGCGTCAGCGGTCATGTAAAGAGCCCCGGAAACTACGAGATGCCCATGGGGATCACGTTCCGTGAACTGATCTATGAGGTTGCCGGAGGCATGCGGTCGGACAAACCGCTCAAGGCGTTCATTCCGGGAGGGGCGTCCGCGCCGTTCCTCACGCCGGACCACCTCGACGTCAAGCTGGATTTCGAATCAGTTGCCGCCGCCGGCTCCATGCTCGGATCCGGGGGAGTGACCGTGATGGAGGAGGGCACGCCCATGGTATGGGCCGCGCTCCGCCTGATGGAGTTTTTCTATCACGAGTCTTGCGGGAAGTGCAGTCCCTGCCGTGAGGGAAGTTCGTGGCTGGTCCAGACCATGCGTCGAATCGTCGCGAAGAGGGGGCAGATGGAAGACCTTGAAACATTGGTCGATCTATGCAAAAACATCGAAGGGCGAACGGTCTGCGCGTTCGGAGATGCGTCGGTTGCGCCGATTATGGGCACGCTCAAATATTGGCGTTCTGAGTACGTCACCTTGATTCAGGAAGCAGAGGCGGCGAATCTTATTCGCCCTGAAGAGATAGCGGTGAGACATTAAAAACGCGAAACGTAAATCGTTCTTCGTTAATCGAACAGGATGGATTCTGGTCCCATCGTTTAACGGTTAACGTTTAACGAATAACGGCGAACATGGCTACTACCACCACAGAGACCGTTCACTTGACGATCGACGGCATTTCCATCTCGGTGCCCAAAGGCACGCTGGTGATCGAAGCGGCTCGCCAGGCCGGCGTGATGATTCCGCATTTCTGCTACCATCCGAAACTCAAGCCGGATGCGAACTGTCGCATGTGTCTTGTCGAAATCGAACGGGTGAGAAAGCTCCAGACCTCTTGCAGCACCGTGGCAACCGAAGGCATGGCGGTTCGGACGGCCACGACGGTCGTGAACGACGCCCACAAGTCAGTACTCGAATTCATTCTGGCGAATCATCCGCTGGATTGCCCGGTCTGCGACCAAGGCGGGAGATGCGACCTCCAAGACTTTTCCCATCAATACACCGCGACCAGCCGATTTACCGAGACCAAGCGTATTTTCCAGAAGGAATATTTTAGTCCTCTGATCGAAACACAGATGAACCGTTGCGTGCAATGTTTGCGTTGCGTTCGCTACTGCGACGAGGTGATGGACGTGAAGGCCCTCGCCCCGATTGGACGAGGCACGATGACCGAGATCAAGTCCTTTGGCGCCCACCCATTGGACTGCGAATTCTGCGGCGGCTGCGTACAGATCTGTCCGGTCGGCGCCATCACCAGCCGGCTCTCGATGTACGAATACCGTCCCTGGATGCTCAAACGCGCCGACACGATCTGCGGTTTTTGCGGCGACGGTTGCCAGATTACGGTTCAAACCAAGGACCAGCAGTTGATCGAGGTAAACAGCGCCCATGGCGGGGGCCGGAACAACGGCGACCTCTGCGCACGGGGCTATTTTGGATTTCATGCGACGAGCCATCCCGACCGAGTGACCCATCCGTTGATCAGAAGGAACGGTGTGCTGGTCGAAGCGACATGGGAGGAAGCGTTGGAGTTTGTGGCCGGAGAGACTAACCGGCTCAAGCTGGCGCATGGCCCTCAGGCCTTCGGCGGGCTGATTTCCGGCCGCTGTACCAACGAAGAGCTCTATCTGTTCCAGAAGTTCATGCGCCTGACGATCGGCACCAATAACCTCGACAGCAGCGCCCGGTATGGCCATGTCAACGGGATACAGGCGATGCGACGAGTGCAGGGCACGCATCGCTGGACCCTGTCGTTTGAGGACATTGTGCAAGCGGACGTATTGCTCCTGATCGGCACGAACATCACCGAAGCCAATCCGATTACGGGCCTTAAAGTAAAAGAAGCCGTCAAGAAACACGATGCGACGTTATTGACGATCGAAGCACTCCAGCCCGCAGTCGGCACGATCAGCAACATTACCAACCTGTCGCAGCAACATTTCTGCGTTGCGCCGTCCCAATTCGGTGCGGCGGTTCTGGGATTGCTGAAGGCTGTGGTCGAGGGAGACTATGTCGATAGTTCCATCCGTCAACGGGCGTCGGCCTACGTCTCGGCCGTTGCTCACGCGGTCGGGCTGCTTTCCTGGGACGATCTGGCTCTGAGCACGGGGATCTCGCGTGAGTCGTTCACCCAGATGGCCGTCTCTGTGGCAAGAGGACGCCGAGTCGTGGTGCTCGCCGGCCAAACTCTGTTACGCAGCCAGGGCAGTTATGGCATCTGCCTCAATCTTCTCGATCTGCTTCTCTTGTCCGGAAAATTGAGCGAACAGGGCTGCGGCTTGGCTCCCTTGGCGGAAGAAAACAACGATCAAGGAGCGGTTGAAATGGGGGCGGTTGCGGAGTTGTTGCCGGGCGCTCGAGACCTTTCTGATCAGGACTCTCGGGCTCTCATGACTCGTGCCTGGAAAGAGGAACTCCCCCCGGTACCGGGAGGGACGCTGGTCGAGATGATCGACCGGGCAGGCGCCGGGACCATCAAGAGCCTCTTCGTCATCGGAGAGAATCCTGCCGGGAGCCTTCCGCCTCAGCTCAGAGTCAAAGAGGCGCTGGGTAAACTCGATCTTCTTGTATGCAAGGAACTCTTTCTCACGGAAACCGCGGCACTCGCCCATGTGGTGCTTCCCGCTGCGTCCGCCATGGAAAAAGCCGGGACCTTCACCAATACCGAGGGCCATGTCCAGGCCGTTCGGCCCGCGATCGATCCGGTGGGAGACAGCCGGCCAGACTGGGAAATCCTCTCGGCGTTTTCAGTCTTTCTCGGCGCGCCGCTGGAATACGGCGAGGCCAAAGAAATCCTCAAGGAGATCCGGTCGGTGATCCCCGGCTATGGATCGCTTGGGCCAGCGCCGACTGCTCCCACCGTGGATCCTGCCGCCATCGAACGATATATCACCGAGGGATATCGCCGCGACGTGGCGGTTCGGTATACTCTGCCCGCGCGAACTCCGCGTCAGGAGGAAACGGTCCAGCTTGGACTGGTCCAAAGCCTGTTTCATTCAGGAAAACTGTCGACTCATTCGAAGGGACTGCTGCAGATCGAACCGAGCGGGTTCTTGCAGATGAATCCCCTGGATGCAGCCCGATTCTCTCTCAGCCCGGGAGACCGGGCCTGTCTCTCAAACAACCGTGGCTCATTCACAACCACGGTGAAGCTGTTCGATCGGGTGCCCGAGGGGTTGGCCTGGTTCCCCGATCATTTCGCGCAGGAGGCCCTACAACTGTTCGACTGTGTGATCGATCCGGATACGAAAGCCCCGTCCTTTAGGACGACGGTTGTGTCCGTGAAGAAAACCACATGAACGGACGAGAAGCCATTGTATTTTTCACTTGTCATCCGGGAGTGCTGCAGTGACTGAGCTAAGTTTGCGACTTGCAGTTTCCTTCGTCCAGATACTGGCGGAGTGTAGCATCGTGATGTTGACGGTCGCGATCATGACCCTGGCCGAGCGGAAGGTGCTTGGCTGGATGCAGGATCGTATGGGCCCGATGGAGGTCGGTCCTTACGGAATCCTCCAACCGCTTGCCGATGGCGTCAAACTGTTCTTCAAGGAGGACATTGTGCCGGCCGGTGCAAACAAGGCGATGTTCGCCCTCGCGCCGATGCTGACCATGGTTGTCTCCCTCATCGGATTCGCCGTCATCCCCTTCGGCCCGAACGTCACGCTGGATATTAATGGGCTCATGATCAAACCGTTTGTCATCGCGGACATCAACATCGGGATCTTATACATCCTGGCGATCGCCTCTATCGGCGCGTACGGCATTATCCTGGGAGGCTGGTCATCGAACAGTAAGTATTCACTGCTCGGAGGTTTGCGTTCCGCAGCCCAGGTGATCAGTTACGAGTTGAACGTCGGGCTGGCTATCGTCGGCGTCCTGTTGTTGTCCGGATCCTTGAGCCTCGTAGAGATTACGGAGGCGCAGGCAGGAGGCTTCTGGCATTGGTTCATCTGGGGAGCGCGCCCTGACGGGTTCTTCCCGATTCATACACAAGTCTTTGCCTTTGTCGTGTTCCTGATTTCCGGCGTGGCCGAAACCAATCGTATCCCCTTCGATTTGCCGGAGGCCGAAAGTGAACTCGTGGCCGGATTCTTCACGGAATACAGCGGTATGAAGTTCGCTTTCTTCGTCAGCGCAGAATACGCGAGTATGGTTCTTGTGTCTTGCGTGGCCGCGTCGCTGTTCCTGGGTGGTTGGAATGCGCCATATCCCGGCACGATCTTCGAGTATATCGGCCTAGAAGAGCTGGCCTGGATAGAGCACATCATGTGGTTTGCGGGGAAGGTCTATTTTTTCCTCTTCGTATTTATCTGGTTACGTGCGACGTTGCCCCGGCTGCGCTATGATCAATTGATGCGGTTCGGCTGGAAGGTTCTCTTGCCGATCGCCTTGGCCAACATCATCATCACAGCCATCACCGTGTATTTCTTTCCGAGGTGAAGCAAAAAAAGCTGTCAGCGATCAGCTGTCAGCTTTGGGTTTGAATCTCGATGAAACTGACTGCAGAGAGCTGATCGCTGAGAGCTTGGCAAGAATGACTTTCAAGGCGTGGATCAAAACCGTTACGTTTTACGAGCTCATCGTCGGGATGAAAGCGACGATGTCGCATCTCCTGCATTACAAGCCGATCACCTTGCAATACCCCCATGAAAAGCGGACGCTGCCGGACAACTATCGTGGCATGCTTTCCCTGTTGCGATACGACGACGGGACGGAAAAATGTGTCGGCTGCGATCTGTGCGAAGCCGCCTGCCCATCGCGTGTCATCCGTGTGGTCAGCGCAGAAGTACCCGGCGAACCGACGAAGCGTTACTCAAAAGAATATTACATGGATATGACACGCTGCCTGTTCTGCGGCTTGTGTGTCGATGCTTGTCCGGTCGATGCCCTCGGCATGACGCGCGAATACGAGTGGGCGGTGTACGACAAACGGCAACTGCACCTCAACAAGGAACAATTGCTCGCCATCGGCGACCGGTCGTTCCCGGTTCGCGAGAAGCAGTTGGAGCTCCAGCACCCGAACGTGGCGTTTTTCAACGTCGCGTTCAAACACCTGCCGCAAAAACCTGACTGAACCGCCTGCGCCTGATTACTGCGCGAGACTGGCAAGACGGGTGAGAAGTGCGCGACAGAAAGAACTCCGTCGCGCGTGAGAGCAGCGAACGGCAAAGAAGGACATGTGTGATGGAACAGGCATTCTTTTTCTATTTTGCGTTCGTCATTGCAGCCACATCGGTGCTCGTCGTCGCGTTGCGCAATCCTATTTATAGCACGCTGGCGTTGCTGATCATGTTTTTCCACGTGGCGGGGCTCTATGTCACGCTCCACGCAGAATTCCTCGCTGCCGTTCAAATCATCGTCTACGCCGGCGCCATCTTGGTCCTCTACCTCTTCGTCGTCATGTTGCTGAATCTGAAACAAGATGTCCGCTACCATCGGCAATGGCCCATCGCCGCGGTGGTGGGCGTGAGCCTGGCCGTCGAGGCCCTCATCCTCACGGCGATGAAGGGCTGGACGACCCCTGCCGCGGCAACCGGCACAGAAACGGCGATCGCCGGAGTAGGCAATACGGAAACCATCGGAGACGTACTCTATACCACCTATTTGTTTCCCTTCGAGGTGGCGTCCGTGATCCTACTCGTGGCGATGATCGGAGCGATCGTCCTTGCCAAAAAGGACGTTGGAGAGCGTGAAGCGTGAAGCGGTATTCATCAAAGGCTTCTGATCGGCACCTTCTGTCGACGTTTCACGTTTCACGTTTCACGTTTCACGAGGCGCGCATCACGAGGGGTTCATGACGGTCCCGTTGTCTTACTACCTCGTGCTGAGCGGTATCATGTTCCTGACGGGAATTATTGGGGTGCTCCTTCGGCGGAATATCATCATCATCTTGCTGTCGATCGAATTGATGTTGAACGCGACAAACATTAACTTTGTCGCCTTTTCGCACTACTTCCACAATGTGGCAGGGCAGGTCTTCGTCTTCTTTACTCTCACCGTCGCCGCGGCGGAAGTCGCAGTCGGATTGGCCATCATCATTGCCCTGTATCGAGCCAAATCGACGATCAACATCGACGAATTTCAATTGCTGAAATGGTGAAGAAACCGTCTGTCGTGAAGCGTGAAGCGTCGTTTGTGACTGACGGATTGCGTGCTGTGGGAAATTTCTCATCCATGGCGCTTCACGAGCGACGAGCGACGAGGAGCGAAATCGGATGACGTACGCACTGATCCCACTGCTTCCCTTCGCGGCGTTCCTGATTCTCGGGATTTTCGGACATTGGATCAAGGATAAGGCCCATCTCGTCGCCGTTCCAGCCGTTGTCGTGTCGTGGCTGCTGGCGCTCATGGTCTTCTTCGATGTCGCCGGCGGGCACCAGACGAGCTTCCCGCTTTACACCTGGCTGACCTCGGGTCTGCTCGATATTCACATCGGCTTCTCCATCGACCGGCTCACAGCTGTCATGCTGCTTCTCGTCACGACCGTGAGTTCACTGGTCCATATCTATACCATCGGCTACATGCACGGAGATTCCGGGTACGCACGGTTTTTCAGCTATATCGCGCTCTTCACCTTCTCGATGCTGATGTTGGTGATGGCGGACAACCTGCTTCAACTCTTTATCTTCTGGGAAGCCGTCGGACTCTGTTCCTATTTGCTCATCGGCCACTGGTACGATCGTCCGGCTGCTTGTTCCGCTGCGACGAAGGCCTTCATTGTCAACCGTGTCGGCGACTTCGGCTTCATGCTCGGGCTGCTGCTGGTCTGGTACAGCTTTGGATCGCTCGACTATTCAGAAATCTTCGTGCGCGCGCACGAGTCGGCAGGCGAAGTCATCAACGTCCTCGGTCCGTTTGGAGGAACCTGGGATATCTCCCTGCTCACGCTCATCTGCGTCTTATTGTTTACCGGCGCAGTCGGTAAATCGGCTCAGGTGCCGCTCCACGTCTGGCTGCCGGATGCGATGGAAGGCCCCACTCCCATCTCGGCGCTCATTCATGCTGCGACAATGGTCACCGCCGGCGTGTTCATGGTCGCGCGATTGGCTCCCCTCTATAATCTGTCTTCTACCGCCATGGCGCTCGTCGCGATCACGGGCGGAGTCACCATGGTCGTTGGGGCGACCATTGCCCTGACCCAGACCGACATCAAGCGTGTGGTCGCCTATTCGACCGTCAGTCAGCTCGGCTACATGATCATGGCCTGCGGGCTCGGCGCCTATGCCGCCGGCATGTATCACCTCCTGACACACGGTGCCTTCAAGGCCCTGCTGTTTCTCGGTTGCGGGTCCGTCATCATCGCCCTGCATCACGAACAGGATATGCGGCGTATGGGCGGGCTGAAACACAAATTGCCGATTACCTATTGGACGTTCGTGGTGGGCTCGCTCGCCCTCGCGGGATTCCCCCTGACGTCAGGATTCTTCAGCAAGGACCATCTGCTCGTCGCGGCCTGGTCGTCTGGACCCCTCGGTCAGGTCCTGACCGTGCTCGGCCTCGTGACGGCGCTGATGACGGCGTTCTATAGTTTCCGGCTGGTCTTCGTGACATTCTGGGGTCCCTCGCATGTCGATCCTCATCATGCGGACCACGTCCACGAGCCTTCGAACACGATGACCCTGCCGCTGATCGTCTTGGCTATATTCAGCATCCTCACAGGCTATCTTGGCATTCCAGAGTTTCTTGACCCCATGTTCGAGACGGCCGCGGGCGAGGCGGCTCACGGTGGAGGAGCCTCCACCGGCATCATGGCAGTGGCCACCGGCATGGGATTGCTCGGAATCGCATGCGCCTATTATGTCTATGTGCTCAACCCGGCCCTGCCGGATCGACTTGCTCAACTGTGGCAGTCGTTGTATCGGGCTTCGCTGAACAAATGGTATGTCGACGAGGTCTACGACCGGACGATCGTTCGCCCCACCTTTGCCGGCGCAACCGGACTGTGGAAGCGCGTGGATGTCAACGTGATCGACGGTGCAGTGAACGGCGTGGCCCGCGCGATCGCTTGGGGAGGGTGGCTCTTGAGGCTCACGCAAAGCGGACAGGCGCAACATTATGCGCTCGGGATGGCGCTCGGGGCCGTGGTCCTTTTTACGATGTTCTTCTTCTTATAAGGAGCGTCAATGGTTACTGGTCACTGGTCACTGGGAACATCGAAGTGTTGTTCTCTCGCCAATGCCCATGGCCAATTGACCACTGACCAATGACCAGTTCCTTTCCCTGGCTTTCGCTTCTCCTCCTGCTCCCCCTTGCGGGGGCTGTCGCGATGTCGTTCGCGACAGAATCGACCGCTCGATGGATTGCGCTGATCGCCACGCTGGCTGATCTGTGCGTCGCCCTCCCGCTCTGGTGGCTCTTCGATCCACAGGCCAGTCAGATGCAGTTCACCGAACATGTTGCTTGGATTACCGCTCCCCCCATTTACTACAGCCTGGGGCTCGATGGAATCAGCCTCCCCTTGGTGTTGATGACCGTTGGGATTATGCCTCTCTGCGTCTTGGCCTCTTGGAATGCGATCACCACCAGAGTCCCAGGCTTCATGGCCATGCTGCTCATCATGGAAACGGCTATGGTGGGAGTATTTGTCGCGCTGGACTTCGTTCTGTTCTACATCTTTTGGGAAGCCATGTTGATTCCGATGTACCTTCTCATCGGCGTCTGGGGCGGTGCCAACCGACTGTATGCAGCCATCAAGTTCTTTCTGTACACCCTCGCAGGGAGTATGCTCCTGCTCGTCGCCATCCTCGTCCTGTACTATTATGGCGGGCACACGTTCGACATCCTCGCCTTAAGCCAAGGCACCTACCCTGCTTCACTGCAAATGTGGCTCTTTCTGGCGTTCTTCGCCGCCTTCGCGGTGAAGGTCCCCATGTTTCCATTTCACACCTGGCTTCCGGACGCCCACGTCGAGGCTCCAACAGCCGGCAGCGTCATCCTCGCCAGCATCCTCTTGAAAATGGGCACTTATGGGTTTCTGCGATTCAGTCTGCCGATGCTGCCGGATGCCAGTCGCGTCTTTACGCCCATGATGGTTGTCCTCTCCATCATCGCGATTATCTACGGCGCATATATGGCGCTGGCGCAGGTCGATCTCAAGAAGCTGATCGCCTATTCGAGTGTGAGTCACATGGGGTTCGTGACCCTGGGGCTGTTCGTCCTGAACCAACAGGGTATCGAAGGAGCCGTTCTCCAAATGGTCAACCATGGGATTACAACAGGTGGGCTGTTCCTCTGTGTCGGCATTATCTATGAGCGCACCCACAGCCGGTTGATCGCCGACAATGTCGGATTGGCATCACCGATGCCGCAGTATGCCACTCTGTTGGTGATCTTTGCCCTGTCCTCACTCGGTCTTCCAGGCACCAATAGTTTTGTCGGAGAATTTCTCGTGCTCGTCGGCACCTTCTCCTGGAGCAAGATTGCAACAGCCGTGGCGTCGTTGGGCATCATTCTCGCCGCCACGTATCTCCTGTGGATGGTCCAACGGGTGGTTTTCGGAGTCCCGGCCGCGCACCATCTTCCGAAACTCAGGGACCTCAACCGACGGGAGTTCGCGACCCTGGTGCCGTTGGTCCTGTTGATATTTTGGATCGGGTTCTATCCGAATCCTCTCATAAGCCGGATGCATCAGAGCGTGACCAACACCATTGCCTCCATGTCCCGCGAGAAGGTGGCACCGACTGCCCACCCCTCTGCCAGAATCACAGCGCCGTTGCTGGTGGAGAGAGAAGAGCCGCTGGAGATCCAAGGCGGATTGCGATGAGTCTCTACGGCGCTGATCTCTTGGCCTTGCTTCCTGAACTCATCGTCCTCGCCACGGCCTGTCTCGTCATCGTGTTGGACCCCATCACTCCTGCGTCCAGACGCGATCTTCTGGCTTGGCTGAGTGTCGGTGCCCTTGCCATCTGTCTCGGGCTTACAGGCTGGCAGATCAGCGTGGAGAATGTTCGGGTGTCCGCCTTCAGCGATCTGGTGGCGATCGATGCCTATGCCAGGTTCTGGAAAATTCTCCTCTACAGCGTGACCGGCGTGACGATCATACTGTCCTTGCCCTATCTGAAGGCCGAGCGCATCCACTTCGGCGAATACTACGGGTTCATCCTCCTCGCCCTCTCCGGCATGCTGGTCATGGTTTCCGCTGTCGACTTGCTCACGATATACCTCGGCACCGAACTCATGTCCATCTCGCTCTATGTCATGGCCGGTCTCAACCGGTCGAAACCTCGCTCGCTGGAGGCCTCAGCCAAATATTTCGTCCTGGGGGCCTTTTCTTCGGGAATTCTGTTGTATGGCATCTCGTTGCTCTATGGCCTGGCCGGCAGCACCAAGCTGGTATCAATTGCGGGCGCCATCGGGCCTCGCGGGGCGGATGATCCTCTTGTGCTGATTGCGACGATCCTGGTTGCGGTCGGCTTCGGGTTCAAGCTCGCCGCGGTCCCGTTCCATATGTGGACGCCCGATGTCTATCAGGGCGCCCCGACCTCTGTCACGGCGTTCATGGCGGTGGCGGCAAAGGCTGCCAGCTTTGCCGCCTTTATCCGTGTGTTTGTCGAAGGGCTCGGCGGGCTCAAAACGGATTGGTCGATCCTGTTTCTGCTTATCTCCATCGTCACCCTGCTGTTGGGCAATGTCGTCGCGATCGTGCAGACCAATATCAAACGGATGCTGGCCTATTCCAGCATTGTGCATGCAGGCTACGCGTTGATCGGTTTTGTCGCGGCAGGCCGGGGAGACGGCCTGTCCGGGGGAACACCGGGCCTTGCAAGCGTCATGATGTATCTCGTCATCTATTCATTCATGACGCTCGGCGCCTTCGCCGTCATCGGCATGCTGAGGAAAGGCGGGATCGAGGGAGAAGAAATCGAGGATTTCACGGGTCTTGCAAAGCGGCAACCGCTCGCAGCTTTCTTCATGCTGGTCTTCATGGCCTCGCTTGCCGGCATTCCGCCGACCGCGGGCTTTATTGCCAAATTCTATGTGTTCATGGCGGCAGTCGATGCAGGAATGGCGTGGCTCGCCGCACTCGCTCTGATCTTTGCCGTTGTATCGGCTTACTATTACATGCGGGTGGTGATGGTGATGTACATGCGCGATCCCAGTCCTTCCTCAGTCGCGCCGCCACACCTCGCCACGTCTCCGGCCCTATCCGTTGTGTTGGCCTGCGCTGTTGTCGGCGTGATCCTGTTCGGCCTCTTTCCCAACCCTCTCGTCAGCTTTGCGCTCCAGTCCGTCCTGACTCTCAAGTGATCCTGTCGTCCAGGAAGACTCTGAACTGGTGCAGGAGGGGGCGACTCGTGCTACGTTGGTAACGCACCTATCACCCATCGTGCCCTAATGCAGCCCTTTCGTTTTCTCAGAGACCTCGTACGATCGTTTCTGCGCCATGGGTGCGCCAGTCTGGCTGCATCGCTTGCCTTTTTCTCGTTGCTTTCCCTCTTCCCGCTTGCCTTTCTTTTGCTCTATGGCCTGAGTTTCGTGGTGAGTCAGGAAGTCATCGGAACGCAGGTGCTCCCTAATTTTTTGGAGGGTTTCCTCCCCTCAATGGGAGAACTTATCGGGAAGGAACTGCACCGGGTGAGCGGGCTGGACACCGTCAGATGGGCCGTGTTTCTGACGTTCGTCTGGTTCGGCACGCTGGTCTTCTATGAACTCGACTATGCGTTGAACGTCGTATTCGAGAGCGCTTGGCGGCGGCATCCCCTCATCTCGACCGGCATCGCCGTCGCCTCACTTGCCGTGACAGAATTCGCGATGCTGCTCTCCTACGGCGCGACCCACATCGTGAATATCCTGACGGGGTATGTTCCGACCCTCTGGGGTCTCGATCTCCTGGCCCTTGCAGCCCACGACCTGTTTCTCACCTATACCCTCCCGTTTTCGCTGGCCTTTCTCGCGGTCACGGGGCTCTACCGATTCGTCCCACGGCGCCGGCCGCATTGGCGTGAGGCGATGATCGGGGCTCTTACGTTCAGCCTTCTCTGGGTCGCAGCCAAACTCTTATTCGTGACCTATAGCACCTACGCGAGCGTGTACGCGCACCTCTACGGATCTCTCTTGGAAGTCATTCTGTTGCTCTTATGGGTCTACTACTCCGCGGCCCTCTTGCTGCTAGGCGCCGAAGTTGCTCACCATCTCCAACAACAGGAACAGGTGTTATCCGCGACGGCCACGAGAGCCCCCCTCTCGAACCCACCATCCCCGGATGGCCCACCAGTATGAAAAGACCGTTAGTTGGTTTGTTTGGTCTGTTTTGTGCATTTGGTTGAATAAAACGAATCAGATAAACCAAATGAACCAATTTCGACTGTCAGCTTCCAGGCTTTTGCTGGCGGGGATATCCCTTCGCAGCTAGAATATCTACCGGCGTAAGAAGGGGATTGTCTCATGCTCGACTTGCTCGGGGAATTCGGCAAAGACATGTTCATGCTCGGCGGCACCGTGGTGGGCTTCCTCGCGGCGTTGTTGTCTGTCCTAGAGAAGCTGTTGGATTTCCGCAACCGGATGACATCGAAGAAGGAACGAAAGTCGCCTTCCGTTCCCGAGCGTCCAGTCGCTGATTCATCTCTTTCGATCGACTTCTTCTCGTCGAAGCCCTTCCGTGGGATCTCCTATCTACTCTTGTACGAAACCAGTGTCATTATCGCAGCAGGCCTGATCCTCAACTACATCGGGCTCACATTGAGTCGCCATCTCGAGAGCATTCTGTTCCTTGATATGACAGGAACAGCGTTGGTCGCCTTCCTATTGGGTCCCTGGTGGGGAGCCATCGCCGCGCTCCTTTCGAATTCTGTCGTGAACTGGTTACTCTATCCGGAAACCGGTGCAGATGTGGTCATTTTCCCCTGGTCGGTGGTGAGTATGGTCGGCGCTTGTTATTGGGGTTGGATGGCCAGGCAAGCGGGGTTTCAAAAGTATCTCAGGACAGGACGCAGTTCCGCCCTGTCCCATGCCTGGTTCCTCTATATTTTCGGGGTCGGCAGCGCACTTGTCATGAGTCTTCCCGGAACCTTTGTCCAATCAGCACTGCATGAACAAACAACCTTTGCCTTGAATCCCGACGTCGCCGAATCGATGAGCCAGCGTGTGCTCCAATGGGAGCAATCCGTGCGGCTCTACCTGGAATCCCTCTTCGGAATCACCTGGGGAGAAAGTCTCAGTTGGTGGATCGTCAATTGGTTCCAGACCTGGATCCGCTACATTCCCGACAAGACCATGAGTGCCGCCATTGCCCTGGTAGTCCTCAAATACGGTTATCCCCTATTTGAGCGTGAGCTGATCCAGGGCGGACCGGAAGGGGAACGTCCAAACGATGAGCGCATCCTGCCGCTGGTATTGGGATTACTGTACGCCCTGCCGTTCGCCGCGTTGCTCAGCGGCGAAACGTATGGAGGTGCGGCCTATTGGCCTCTGTGGGCCCTGCCCTGGCTGTTGATTCTGGGTGGCTATGTCTATCTGCGGTACTGGGGGACAGGGGAAGCCGCTTTGCAGACAGCCAGACTCCAACGGGCTGAACGTTACGCGCGCGCGCTGAAACAGATCGGGCGGGAAGCCTCCCATGAGTTCTGCAAACGATTGACCTTCATGACGCTGATCGTCAGCCTGCTCTTTGCCCTCTGTCTTCCCATTCTCTTAACAGACTTTTACCGCGCGACCTTCAAGTTCTTCTGTGTCGTCTACGGATTCCTGCTCGTGGTCCATCTCGTGCGTATCGCCATCGCGCAAAACATTTCCATCGCCCGTATGAACGATTAAGCGTGAGTCGTAAGGGGCACGGAGAGAACGGCCCCTTACCTCTGACGCCTCAC
>Ga0113563_10001116_pt1 | contig 14674 bp, 14 predicted proteins | sample Mud3Dept3metaG_FD_80117 | JGI IMG/M metagenome (GOLD analysis project Ga0113563, IMG submission 80117) | Freshwater wetland microbial communities from Ohio, USA, analyzing the effect of biotic and abiotic controls - Mud 3 Core 4 Depth 3... | ecosystem: Environmental > Aquatic > Freshwater >...
CACAGAACATTACCTTATTCCTCCCGGTTCTTCCCCGGCTTGCATGGCATGCTTTATCCTCATATCCCCTGTATGCTTCTGTTTCGGTTATCATCAATTTCCCGATGTTGTTGTTCTGTAACCTGATGACAAGGATCTTGCCAATCAACCCAGGTGCAACATCAAGTACATCCCGAAGGAAAAAATCATTCGGTAACCTGTTACCCGTAATCATTTCAGTACGGGGCCTTATTTTCATACTCATCCCATTGTTTGAATACCTTCTCCCCGCCTGCATCAGGCAAATGAAGAAAGGTAATTTTCCTCTTCCCGGGCTTTAGAAGCAATTCATCATATATCATGCTGTCATTGAATCCTGAGGCTGCGGCATCGTGACGGTCCGAAGCATAAACGACTTTTCTTATTCCTGCCCAGTACACAGCTCCAAGGCACATCGGGCAGGGTTCACATGAGGTGTAAATAATGCACCCCGAAAGATTGTGATTCTTCAGTACGGCAGAAGCTTTTCGAATGGCAATGATTTCAGCGTGTGCAGTAGGGTCGTGGGAGAGCACAACCCTGTTGTTTGCTTCGGCAATGATTTTCCCGTCTTTAACAACCACGGCTCCAAAAGGCCCTGCTCCCTCTTTTATTCCATTTCCTGCTATTTCGACGGCTCTTTTCAGAAAAGACTGGTCATTATTCTTCATAGACAGCATCAATAAAATTCATCAGAACAGAAAGACATGCAAAAATAAGCTTAGTTTTCCTTTCAGGGAATAAATTCTGTACAATATTCTTTTTTTTTAATAAATATATTGTATTTTTGCAGACCCGAAAAACAGCGGATTTTTATTTTGAGCCAGAGTATACAAACAAAAAATTTAAGCAAGTGGAGACCTTAAGCTATAAGACAGTATCGGCAAACAAGGCGACGGTTAACAAGGAATGGGTAATCATTGATGCAGAAGGAGCGGTTCTTGGTCGTCTCGCCACACTGGTTGCCAGCATGCTGAGGGGAAAGCATAAGACAAACTTTACCCCGCATGTCGATTGCGGTGACAACGTTATTGTCATCAATGCTGAGAAGGTTGTTCTGACAGGCAAAAAATGGTCTGATAAAGAATATGTGAGGCATACAGGCTACCCGGGAGGCCAGAGATTCACTACAGCTGAGGAGCTGCTGAAAAAGAATCCCGTTGGTCTTGTTGAAAATGCTGTCAGGGGTATGCTGCCGAAGAACCGTCTCGGGAGGGCACTTTACAGGAATATGTACGTTTATACCGGTGCCTCGCACCCGCATGAAGCTCAGAAACCCAAAAAAATTGAACCTAAAAACAACTAAAGTATTTAAATGGAATCTATCAATACTATTGGAAGAAGGAAAGCGGCTGTTGCCAGAGTATACCTGAGTGATGGCAAAGGGAAAATTACCATTAACGGCAGGGATTACAAGGACTATTTCGGGGCTGAGATACTTCAGTATGTTGTAACCCAACCATTGCTTCTTTTAAATATTGCTGAGAAATATGATATAGTTGTTAATCTCGAAGGTGGTGGTGTAAAAGGCCAGGCCGAAGCTCTCCGGCTCGGTATTACAAGGGCTCTCATCATTGTTGATGAGGAGTACAAAAAACCTCTTAAGGCTAACGGTTTTGTGAAACGCGATCCACGTGAGGTTGAAAGAAAGAAACCGGGCAGACCGAAAGCCCGCAAGAGATTCCAGTTCAGTAAACGTTAATTTTAATACATGCCCAGAACAGATTTTAAAGAATTGCTTGATGCCGGAGTACACTTCGGCCACCTGAAAAGAAAATGGAATCCTGCCATGGCTCCTTATATCTTCATGGAGCGTAACGGAATCCATATTATCGATCTTGAAAAAACCATTGTTAAGCTTGATGAGGCAGCCTCGGCAATGAAGCATATTGCCAAATCGGGCAAGAAAGTGCTTTTTGTCGCCACAAAAAAGCAGGCCAAGGAGATCGTTGCAGAAAAAGTCAGAAAGGTTAATATGCCCTATGTCACCGAACGGTGGCCGGGAGGTATGCTCACCAACTTCCCCACGATCCGCAAGGCAGTCAAAAAAATGGGATCAATAGATAAAATGGCCTCCGACGGCACTTTCGCCAACATGTCAAAACGCGAAAAGCTCCAGGTAACGAGACAAAGGGCCAAGCTGGAAAAAACACTCGGCAGCATCGTAGATCTGACACGACTTCCTTCTGCCCTCTTTATTGTTGACGTTTGCAAGGAACATATAGCTGTAAGGGAAGCAAAAAGACTCGGTATACCTGTTTTCGCAATGGTAGATACTAATTCTGATCCTACTGACATAGATTTCCCGATCCCGGCCAATGATGATGCATCAAAATCCATTTCCCTGATCGTTGATAACCTTTGCCAGGCCATTGAGGAAGGTCTTAACGAGAGAAAAATTGAAAAGGACAAAGAGCCCGGACTAAAAGACAAAAAAGTGATCAGGAAAGAGCTTGAAACGAAAGATATTCCTGCCTCACTGATAGAGGCGATCGTTGAAGAAGAGGAGGAGGAGGAAGAAGAAGCCGATGAAGAAACAGCATCGCTGAAGCCGGAGGATGAGGAGGAAAGTGCCGCCGTTCAGGACGACACGGAGGAAGAAGAAGAATTATAGTAATAGTTGCAATCCCATAAAAGGAAAAACAATGAGTACAATTAGTACTGCAGATGTTGCAAAACTGAGACGGATGACCCTTGCAGGAATGATGGACTGCAAAAAGGCTCTTGAGGAAGCAGACGGAAATTTTGACAAGGCGATTGAGATAATACGTAAAAAAGGCCAGGCAGTTGCCAACAAACGTGCCGACAAAGAGGCCACTGAAGGAGTTGTTCTTTCCAGAGTCACTTCAAACGGTAAGGTTGGAGCAATGATAGTCCTTAACTGTGAGACTGACTTTGTTGCAAAAAATGCCGATTTCATTTCATTCGCAAACAAGATCCTGGATATCGCACTTGACAAGAATCCGGCTGATCTGGAAGCACTCAATTCCCTTCCCATGGATGGAGGCAATGTTTCCGGGAAGGTAGTGGAATATATTGGCATCATTGGCGAGAAGCTTCAGCTTTCATATTTTGAAAAAATTGAAGCTCCTCATGTACAGGCTTATGTTCACCCCGGCAACCGGCTTGCAACCCTTGTGGGTTTTACAAAAACCGGTCTGGATAACCAGATATACAAGGATGTCGCAATGCAGGTCGCTGCAATGAATCCTGTCGCAATCGACAAAGCCGATGTACCACAGGCAATCATAGACCAGGAGATCGAGATCGGAAAAGAACAGGCAAGACGCGACGGAAAGCCTGAAGCAATGCTCAGCAAGATAGCTGAGGGCAAGCTTGGCAAATTCTTTAAGGAAAGCACCCTGCTCAACCAGGATTTCATTAAAGACAACAAGCAGACCATCGGAAATTACATGAAGTCTGCCGACAAGGATCTGACAGTAACAGCATTTAAAAGATATACTCTTAATCTCTGAACTTAAGTTCCTGATTCAATTTCGATGTGGCACTTCACAGTGCCACTTTTTTTATTAATTTCGTTACTTACATCCAGAGCCTGTCAGTATGAAATACTCCAGATTATTGTTGAAACTCAGCGGTGAGTCATTAGCCGGTAATGGCGGTCATGGCATCAACGAAACTGTATTGGAAGAATATGCAATGCAGATCATTGAAGTGACCGGCAGAAAATGTGAAGTTGCAGTTGTCATCGGGGGCGGGAATATCTTCCGGGGTTTAAGCGGTACCGAATCAGGTTTCGACAGGGTTAAAGGCGACCAGATGGGAATGCTTGCAACTGTTATTAACAGCCTCGCCATGGAAAGTGCGATATTGAAGCTTGGAGGAAAAGCAAGAGTCTTCACATCAATAAGGATGGAACCGGTGGGTGACCTCTACAACAGGGACAAAGTTGCTGATGAGATGAAGAAAGGTTCTGTCTGTATACTATCCGGCGGAACGGGCAATCCGTTCTTTACCACTGATACAGCCTCAGCTCTCAGGGCTGTTGAACTCGGCGCCAATGTTCTTCTCAAAGGTACACGGGTCGACGGAGTCTATACGTCAGATCCCGAAAAAGACCCGTCTGCCACAAAATTCGACACCATATCATTTGAGGAAGTAATTGCCCGCAGGCTGAAAGTTATGGATTCCACTGCATTTACAATGTGCCGCGAGAACAATATGCCGATCATAGTTTTTAATATGAATAAGCCGGGAAACCTGATGGAAGTAGTCAGGGGAAATAAAACAGGCACTCTTATTTATGCCTGACGGCAGATCAAAATTGTTTCTATTTTATTAAATTTGTCTTTCCGGTACAGCAAGACATATATAAAACAGGCAAACAGATAAAAATTAATCAGAAACTATCTCATTATGAACGAAGATGTTGAACTGATAATAGAAGAAGCCACTGACAGGATGCAGAAAGCCATTGATCATCTTGAGCATGAGCTCGCCAGGCTGCGTGCCGGCAGGGCTACACCTGTACTCCTTGATGGAATAACAGTTGACTATTACGGAGTCAATTCACCTCTCTCCCAGGTATCAAATATCAATACGCCTGATCCAAAAACAATCCTGATCCAGCCATGGGAAAAGACAATGCTCGGGACAATTGAAAAAGCAATCATGGCGGCTAATATCGGACTTACACCCATTAACAACGGGGAGGTTATCCGCATAAATATCCCCCCGCTTACCGAGGAGAGGAGACATCAGCTTGTAAAACAGGTAAGGACGGAAGGTGAAACAGCCAAAATCAGTGTACGTAATGCACGAAAGTGGGCAAATGATGAGCTTAAAATGCTGCTCAAAGACGGCTTGCCTGAAGATCTTGAAAAAGATGCCGTTGAAAAAGTCCAGGAAATGACTACGGAATTCAACAGCAAGGTCGACAAAATTATGGCCCTGAAGGAAAAGGATGTTATGACGGTTTAGGATTATGTCATGTACCTGAAATCAAAAAGGTACAAGCACCAGTACATGTTTCGCAGAAGTTTTTACCGCGTTTTCCGAAAACAGATCTTTATAAAACTGTCCGCTGAGATATGTCTTTACCTGAGAAAGGTAGAATTCACTACCTGGCACGCCTGATGAACCGCCCGGAATTACTGAATAAGACTCATCCCAGTCAGCAGTATTGAATATATGCCTTTCTGATGCTCCGTAAGTTACCTTAAATTCCGGTTTAAAAGTAAAATACGGGCTAACGGTATGATCACTTCCTCCGATCCCGAATTTTTCAGAATTCAGTTTATATAAACATCCCAGTATTTTAACAGAGCCTATCGGATGCGTGAAAGTTATAGTATGAATTCTGCCCCATTTCCATTTTTCGGGATTTTTCCCGCATTGTTTAATTAGCGATCTGATGCAATCTTTAAAGCTTTGCATTACTATGTCATCAAGTGTCTCCTTTTCAGTCGTGTTAATATTATCTACCCATTCATCCGGACCATTCATGAGTAATTCATATATATAATATTCACTTGTCATATAATATAATTCATCATAAAGGTCACCAAGTTCATCAGCAAGAAGGTTTCTTCTAAAACTGCGCCTGAAAAACTCAAATATTGCCGGGGCAGTCAGCCCAGGATCCATATCATAATCCCAGCCTGATAAAGTGGCCAGGGCTTCGGTTTCAGAAGAAGTGAGCTCATCCTGCCTGTTGTTCAGTCTGAGTACATATGGTGTCAGTAATCTCGCGAGATCAGAGTGCTGATCATTTATCATTCTTTTAAAATCCTCCGCACTGAAAATTTCCTTCTCACCGAGCATCTGTCTTATCCTGTTTATCCTGTAGGGTGTAACAAAATCCTGACTTATAAAGTATGGATAATCATTGCTTACAGTCTTGTTATTTGCTGAAGAAACCTGCCCGTTTCCAGGATTGAAGCTGAAAGGAAGCTGTTCAAATGGAACATATCCTTTCCAGTCAAATTCATCGGTATCTCCATTCCGGATCTGGATGCCATTCCCTTTTCTGATCGGAATGCCTCCCCCCGTACTAAGACCTATATTCCCGTAAGTATCCGCATAAATTATATTCTGACTTATTGCCCGGAAATTTTTCAGTCCAGCCCTGAAATCACTCCATCCGTCTGCCCTGTCAATTAAATAAATAGATTTGACCTCATCACTTATATCATGCCCAACCCATCTCATGCTTAAAGAAATATCAGCAAGGTCTTTCAAGCCTGAAAGATAATCGCTCCCTAACCATTTAATTTTCGAGGATAAATTTTCCGGATTCAACAACCCTGATATAACCGGCCCCCTGTGGGTGAATCCGATCACAACCGTATCCTGTTTCCCTCCTTTGATTTTGATTATTTCACTTTTATTCATAATCTCTTTCCATTCACCATTGAAAAGATACTGGTTGCGGTTTTCGGGATTTATTTTTTCGGCGTACAGATCAACATTATCAACCATGAGGTTTGTCATTCCCCATGCAATTTTCTGATTATGTCCTGCTACAATAAATGGTTCACCAGGGATCAGTACACCTGTAACATCTAGTTTTCCCGGAACGACCTGGTGCATTTGCATCCAGATGCCTGGATTTGTGAAACTCAGATGCATATCATTTGAAAGTAAGGGTTTCCCGGTTTCAGTCCTGTTTCCCGAAACTGCCCAGTTATTGCTCCCTGAAAATGCAGTCACCCCAAGGTCCGTTACCCGGTTAAATGAAGAGACCAATGATTTTGTAAGGGATATCAGAGTATCGTCAATTACAAAATCAGGATAGACAATATCCGTATCAATATTCCAGTCAGGAATTAACCCGGAAGCCTTTTGGGCACCCAATTTCCTGACTATCTGATAATTTGAGATCTCAGCCAGAAGATTCCTTGAATCCAGGTTCCAGCCTAACAATCCTGTTATATTGATGATATCCTCAGGGCTCCATGGTTCAGGTGTATAGGACAGGAGCCTGAATTCCAGAGGCAGTCTCTTTCCGGCCGAATTAATGAATGAATTAACACCATCTGTATAAGCCTGCATACAGGCGACTATTTCAGGATCTTCATTTTCAATAACAAGTTTTGATTTTTCTTTTATCTGCAGACACCTGGAAAAAATATCAGTCCGCAGGAAAGATTTGCCGAATATTTCTGAGAGCCGTCCGGTGGTGCTGCGCCTGATCAGGTCCATCTGCCAGAGTCTTTCCTGTGCTGAGACAAAACCCACAGCCATGTACAGATCGTGCTCACTGCTGGCATAAATATGAGGCATTCCCCTCTCATCCCTGTAAACAGTGACACTATCATAAAGTCCGGGTGTAAAAATTACACCTTCATACTGAGGGGATGATCTCCCGGTCTTGCCGGGTGATGAAATGAATCCCGATACCAGGGTGGCTAAAATAATCAATAGCCCTGAGAGCAAGATCTTTCCAGGAGTATTCATGTTGTCTGGGGATATTTTCCCAAAAGTTAAGAAAATTCCCTGAATCAGCACTTAATTTTCCAATCAATTCCTGAGGTGCAATTCCTGCAGATATCCGTCAGGTTCCTCCCCGAGAGTATACTTTTTCTGAATATCCGGTATTTCGGTCCGTTCCAGATTTCCCTGAATGAAGCTTCGTTCAGGTCTCCCATGATATGATCTGCATTCTTATCGAAACAGCAGGGAAGCACTTTACCGTCCCATGTTATAACCGGATTGAACCAGAGTCGTGCACACCTGTCGGCAAGCCTGTTCCGTATTGCATACCTATCCTCTTTAAATTCATATCTTCTGTATTCTTGCCTTACCGGGAGCCATTTCTCAAAAGTTTCACCGTTAATTATCTGCATCGATTTCAGCTTCAGTGATGCATTCATTTTATTTGCAAAATTCCTTGCTTCGGGTATCTGATGCTCATTCTGCCTGTTCACAATAAACTGAATAAACAGCTTTAATGAAGAGGAGTGCTTCTTCCTTGCTTCAGTAACATTTCTTATCCCTGCAATAACGACATCCAGTTCACCATTTACCCTGTATGCCGAATAAGAGGCCTGATCCATGCCATCGAGCGAGACAACCAGCTTTTTCAACCCTGAAGTAACCAGCTTCTCAGCATTTTCTGCCGACAAAAAGTGACCATTTGTCGCTACAGTGGTATTGATATCGACGGATCTTTTAAGAAAGGAAAAAAACTGCGGATGGAGCATCGGTTCTCCCTGAAAATAAAGGTTCATTCCGAGGATATAGGGCTCCAGTTCAGTAACGATCTTATCAAACAGACTGGTTTCCATAAATCCTTGTTTTCTCGTCATCAGTCCGGAACCGGAAAGGCATTCCGGACAATTCAGGTTGCAGTGGTTTGTCGGTTCAATGCCGATTGTGACTGGCATGCCAGATATTGTCGCCTCGCCGCTTATAGTGCTTTTAATGAATGAATATCCGGCGACCAGGGCATTGAACGGTTTTATAATGGACTTGATCATCTGCTGAAATAAAATTCTGAAGTAAGATAAGAAAATATTTTTCAGGAAAATAATAGGGTAAAGGCCGCTTTAAAGGTCTTATTAACGCATGACATTTTTAACAAAGCAGCATTCTTAACAAATTTCAAGTATAAATTTAAATAATTCAAAGCCATGAAAACTTTCAAGAACATTTCGTTTTATGCAGTGATCATTCTGCTGGCTTTCACGGTTCAGGCAGCAACTTCTGTCAGTTCAGCCGGCAAGAAGAAAGCCGACCAGCAGGAAATACTTACTTTAAGAGGGAAGGTAATAGATGCTGAAACCGGACTGCCTCTTGTATTTGCCGGTATCTCAATTACTGAATCGAATGTTGGAATAATAACCAACATCGATGGAGAATTCACATTGAAGATCAGTCCTGAATTAGTTTCAAAGGATCTTGAGGTAACCTTCCTGGGATACAAGAATAAAGTAGTGCCGGTCAGTTCAATGCGGGATAACGGTTTTAAAAATGTTATTTCGATGGAAACCGCGCCAATACCGATCAAGGAGATCATTGTCAAACCCATAGATCCTGAGGCTATTGTTGAAAAGGCAATAACCAGGATCGGGAAGAATTATGAATCCGTTCCGAACCTCATGACGGCATTCTACAGGGAAACGATACGGAAAAACCGCACTTATGTATCAATCGGCGAGGCAGTTGTTGAGATATTCAAAGCTCCTTACAACAACGATATGCGCTTCGATGGTGCCAGAATATACAAGGGAAGAAAAGGCGCAGATGTCGAAAAAATGGATACTATATTATTCAAGCTTCAGGGAGGAACAGTAAGCGTTCTTGAGCTTGACATAGCCAAAAACACCGAGGCAATCCTGACCCTGGATGCCATGAAATATTATGACTATTCTCTTTCAAGTGTGATTGAGATCGACAACAGACCGCATTATGTGATTGACTTTTTACAAAAACCTTCGGTTGACATACCATTATTCATGGGAAGCCTTTTCATTGATATGGAATCAAGTGCGATAACTGAGGCAGAATTCGGGTTCAACCTATCTGATAAAGCAGCAGTGTCGTCAATCTTCATCAGGAAAAAGCCGTTTGGGATGGAGGTCACTCCCGAGGTTGCAACTTACAGGACAAAGTATCGCGAACAGAACGGGAAATGGTATTTTTACTATTCCAGGGCGGAAGTCAAGTTTAAAGTGAACTGGAAGAAGAAACTATTCAACACTTTTTACACCACGATGTCAGAAATGGCAGTAACCGATCGTACTGACCAGGAAGTTATTAAATTTGCAGGTAAGGAAAAGCTCAGGTATACCGATATATTTTCTGAAAAAGTAAGTGCGTTTACTGATCCTGATTTCTGGGGCGATTATAATGTAATCGAACCTGACCAGAGTATTGAATCAGCAATACGCAGGCTCAGCAGGAAGCTGAAATTCAGCGACAGGGACGACCTGGAGAACAAATAGTTTAATGATCAGTGACAATGAAATAATCAGGAGGATCAGGCAGGGTGATGTAAAACAGTTCGAATCACTTTTCAGATCCTCCTATGTTTCACTTGTACGATATGCAAAAACAATTGTCAAAGACCATGATACCGCTGAAGAAATTGTCCAGGATCTTTTTTTCAGGCTCTGGAACGATAAGAAGAACTTTAAAATTGAAACTTCACTGAATGGTTATCTTTTCAGGGCGGTCCATAACCGGTGCCTGCACCTGATAGAACACAAAAAAGTTGTTGAGAAACATGCACGGGAACTCTCATACAGGCAGGAAGAAAATGTCGAAAATCCTTCAGAGACTGTTCAGTATAATGAACTGCAGTCAATAATCGTCAGAACACTTGAACGACTTCCTGAAAGATGCGGCAGGATATTTTGCATGAACCGGTTTGAAGGATTGAAATATGCGGAAATAGCAGATAAGATGTCTGTCTCGGTTAAAACAATCGAAGCCGAGATGGGAAAGGCGCTTAAAGAATTCAGAAAAGCATTAAAAGAACAATAATAAAGATGATGAACACGGAGAAATTTACTGACAGGGATTGGGAAGAACTTGCCTCGTCGCTGTCAGAAGAAAAGGGCAGCCAGTCAGAATTGCTTGCACAATTCCTGTCAGAGGACAGTCATGACACGGAAAAGCAATGGAAAGAAATCAGGAATTTGAGCATTGAAAAGGAAATCGATGTCGATAAGGCATGGGATAAGGTCTATTCCAGATTTAGTGATACCGGAGCCATAGCAGGTGAAAACCGCTCCGGTATCATATTCATAAAAAATAATTTCATTAAAATAGCTGCTGCCGCTCTTATTCTCTTAGGTCTTGGTGTCACTGCTCTTTATCTCGGCAAAACAAACTTTCCTGGTAAAAAGATCATTGTTGCTACCGATACAAATCACAAAAACCTTGAAGTGGCCCTTCCCGACGGCAGTATCATCATTCTTAACAGGAACACTGAATTGAGCTATCGCGCCAGTTTTGGAAAATCGGGCAGGAATGTTTCCCTGACCGGAGAGGCTTTCTTCAAAATAACTTCCGATGCCGGAAATCCATTCACGGTTGACGCAGGAACCGCTCTTGTAAAAGTTCTCGGCACTTCTTTTAATGTCATCACAAATAATTCCGCCTCGGCTGTTGAGGTCTTTGTCAGAACTGGCCAGGTGATGGTTTCAGATAATTCAGGGAACAAGACCCTTGTCCTCGATCCGGGATATGTAGGGACAATGGACTCAAAACTGTCAGGGAAGTCACTGAACAAAGATCCCAATTACATGGCATGGAATACGGGATTGTTGATTTATGACGGGCAAACACTCGATATTGTATTCAGGGATCTGAAGAGAGTTTATAATATGGATATAGTTGCCGATGATCCTTCAATCCTTGATGAAACCTGGACATCTCCCATCAATAATCAGGCACAGGATACAATAATTCGCCTGATTTGTACTAGCTTTAACCTGAGTTATACAAAAGATGGAAATGTCTACCATCTTTATAAAAAATGACTCATCTTTTGAAGAATGTTGTCAGACCATGGCTACATATTTAAACGGATATCAGCCATTACATTCTTTATCCTGCTGAACTGCTTGCAGGTTACCAGATGCCAGGAAAACATCCTTGATTCAGTGTTTACATTCAGGGCAGGGCTGGTTAAAACCGGCAATGCACTTGCCATCATAACCAGGCAGACAGGTTATAATTTCACATACGACAGCCGCCTGGTAAATACCGGGAAAAGGATTGACATGACATTCAGAGATATCAGGCTTAGTGTCATACTTGACAGCATCCTGAAAAATGATTCTCTCGCATATACTGTAATAGATAAATATATTATCATTTCAAGATCGCTTCCCTCTCCTGCAGTTAAAGTCGATTCGATCTCCTCTGAATCAGTAAATTATATCACCGGCACCATCCTCGATGATGCTTCCGGTGAGCCGTTGCCTTTTGCTACTATCGGGCTGAAAAACATAGGCAGGGGAACCGTAACGAATACTGGTGGCGGATTCGGGCTTAAAATTGCTCCGGATTACCTGAATGATACGCTCCTGGTATCATATCTCGGTTACATGGGCAGGGAGATCCCTGTGATGCAGGCACTTGGCAATAATTTTACCATCAGAATGACAAGAGAGTTTATCTCAATCCCTGAAATTATTATCAGAACACAGGTACCACAGGAGATAATCTACAAATCATATTCGGCAATATCACGGAATTACGGGAACTCACCTGCACTGCTCACCGGTTTTTACAGGGAGGGTGTGATGAAAAAACAAGAGCTTCAGACTTATTCTGAAGCAATTATCAGTATATATAAAAGCGCTTATACTGGTTCACTCTTCGGTGATCAGATTAAAGTACTCAAAAGCCGGAAAATTGAAAATGTTGATCGTACCGATACTCTTGCAGTGAGATTGAAAGCCGGTCTGAGTACATGCCTTGAGCTAGATGGGGTACGGAATACTTTTGATTTCATGGCAAGGGAAAGCATGGCTGACTATAATTACCGGATCACTGATATTGTCTCTTATGATGAAGAATCGGCATACGTTATTGACTTTGAACAAAAAGAAGGTGTCGAGCTGCCACTTTACCGGGGCTCCATGTATATCAACACCGATGATTTTGCAATGCTCCATGCCGATTTTGAGCTTCATCCCAGGTATATCAATAAGATGAAAGACTCATTCGTCTCCGGCTCATCCCGGGGATTTGATACATGGCCTCTGACGGTTAAATATTCGGCCAGCTACCGCAAAGTAAACGGCAGGTATTTTCTTAGCCATGTAAGAGGAGACCTGGTATTCACCTCAAAAAAGAAAAAAAAGCTCTTCAGCAGCCAGTTCAACGTCTTTTTTGAGCTGGCAGTTACAGACATGAACATAAAGAATGTCAGCAGGTTTGACAGGGAAGAGATTGCACCACTGCATTCAGTGTTCTCGAAGACAATAACCAGTTATGATTCCCGGTTCTGGGAAAACCAGGATTTCCTCAGGCCCGAAGATAATCTGCTGCAGGCACTGAAGAACATGAAGGTGCGTTTGCTGGAATTTTCGGAACAGGATTAATACTTGTCAATGAGTTTATACAGCTCTGACAGATCGGGTGTAAGGACCACTTCCGTACGCCTGTTCTTCTGACGGGCTTCTGATGTATTGTTGTTATCCACCGGCAGGTATTCGCTCCGCCCTGCTGCTGTCAGCCGTTGCGGGTTAATTTTAGTTCCCTCCAGAAGCACCCTGACAACAGTTGTGGCTCTTTTAACACTCAGATCCCAGTTATCCTTTAACTGGCTTCCGCTGGGATTATAAGGAACATTATCCGTATGCCCTTCTATCGTGACCTGGATATCAGGATTTCTTTCAAGCACTCCGGCAAGCTTCCTGAGCGCATTTCTTCCGTTTGCATCGATATCCCAGCTGGCTGTCTTAAATAGAAGCTTCTCATCCAGTGACACATATACCTTACCATTCTTCATAGTGACCGTCAGTCCGTTATTTTCAAATCCGAGCAAAGCTTCAGACACTTTGTTTTTCAGGTCCTGGGCTATTTTCTTCTGTGCATCAAGAATTTTTTCAAGCTCCACCAGTCTGGCATTGCGTTTTTCAAGCTCAAATGTAAGCTCATCAAGGGACGATTTCTTGGTGTCCAGGGTTTCCTCAAGCTGCCGGAGAAGATCTTCCTTCTTCTGAAGATTTTCCTGTGCTGTCTGCAATTCGGCAAGAAGCTTCTGGGTCTCCTTGACGTTTCCGCGAATCAGCTCTTCCTGCGCGTTCTGGAGATCATTATACCTTGCGGATATGCTGTTATAATCCTCCAGGGCTTTGTCCCGTTCACTCTCGGCTTTTACAATATCCTCCTTCACAGTGCCAAGTTGCTTATCCAGTCCGGCAATTTTCGCCTCAAGCTCCCTGTTTGCCATTTCAAGACCTATATTTGCAGTCTTCAGGTCGTCTCTTTCATTCATGAACTGCCTGCTGGTATCCTGGAGGCTTTTGAATTTTTTACCTGTGACACACGACGTTGCTGTTATTGCAATAAACAGCACAAGGGGGAAGAATAGTGTTCTGTTCATATTAACCCGGATTATTTATAAAAACTGCATTTTTCATCAGGTTATTTTGACCTGCATTAAACTGACGGATCAAAATTAAGAAAATCCTGTGGAAGCACCTGCAACCACAGGGCAATAATAATTGCTATATTTGCAGACTAAAGAATTTTCAATGAATCCGGGGGAAAGCCTGCTCTTCAGATTGTCCACTCCTGACGATCTCAGGAAACTTGATCCGCCAGAACTTGTCAGGGTAAGTGCCGAGCTCAGGCAGTTCATCATTGATGAAGTCAGCAATAATCCCGGACACCTTGGAGCAAGTCTTGGCGTCGTTGAATTAACTGTTGCGTTGCATTACGTATTTAATACCCCCTACGACAAGATAATCTGGGACGTGGGTCATCAGGCATACGGACACAAGATCCTTACGGGAAGGCGCGATAAGTTCCGGACAAACAGAAAATACAAAGGGATAAGCGGCTTTCCGAAAATGGACGAGAGCGAGTATGACGCTTTCGGAACAGGGCATTCATCAACCTCAATATCCGCTGCGCTCGGCATGGCTGTAGCTGCCCGCCAGAAAGGAGAAAAAAGGCACATAGTTGCTGTTATCGGTGACGGTGCCATGACTGCGGGAGAAGCTTTCGA
>Ga0113563_10001117_pt1 | contig 14674 bp, 11 predicted proteins | sample Mud3Dept3metaG_FD_80117 | JGI IMG/M metagenome (GOLD analysis project Ga0113563, IMG submission 80117) | Freshwater wetland microbial communities from Ohio, USA, analyzing the effect of biotic and abiotic controls - Mud 3 Core 4 Depth 3... | ecosystem: Environmental > Aquatic > Freshwater >...
ACGCAGGTTGGCAATTGCACTGGCTTCCTGATGCAATCATCACGCATTATGTCGGTCAAAGCACGAAACAGAAACCAGATGCGATGTTTTTAGAACTCTATCAAAATAAAATCAAATTCTATCGAAAACATCACGGTCGCATAGCTTCAGAACTATATAAATTTATCCTTGGATTGGCTTCAATTTTTCGCTGGATCATTGCCAGTACCCTTGCCACTATCCCCTCTTCTGAACAAGCGAACTGGCGGCATCTTTCTCAACAATATCAGCATTTCCTCCTCCAATTATTTCATTATTAGAATTGAAGATTTTATTCGTAATCCCGTACGCGCCCACACTGATTCGCACTCGCCCATATAATTTAATCCAAACAATGCAAAAACGCGGCCATCAAATTACACTCGCTACACTGGTGGAGAGTAAGGATGAAAAAGCGAGCTTAAACCAATTCATCACACAAGGGGTTGATATCCTGGCTTTCCCAATAACTCGCGGTCGTATTGCGTCCAATTTGCCACGAGCCCTTTTCTCCGGAATACCGATACAAGGATACTATGACTGGCAGCCAAAACTAGCAAAAGGGATAATCAACAGACTGCACTCAGCATCTGGGAAATGGGACATTATACATATAGAGCATTTGCGTGGGGCAATTTACGGTTTATTTCTATCGCATCCTCAAAACAAGCTCGATGCGTTGCGACGTACAATAGGAGATAATAAATCTTCATTATCTCATCCGATAATTTGGGATAGCGTCGATTGCATCAGCCTGCTCTTTGAACAGGCTGCTCGCTTTAGCCGCAGTACTATTCATCGTTGGGTAACAAGACTTGAGCTACCACGCACGCGCAGATACGAAGGTGGCCTTGTCAATCTATTTGATTGTACACTTGTTGCTTCAGATCTTGATAAAGATAGATTGGCATCTCTGGCGGTGGCATACAACCCGCAAGCAACTGCAATCAAACCAAATCTCATCACTCTTTCAAACGGCGTTGATTTAGATTATTTCACTCCAATCCAAAATCATCGCGAAACGGACTTAATCATTTTTTCTGGCAAGTTAAGCTATCATGCCAACACCGCAGCTGCCTTATTACTCATTAAGGATTTAATGCCGATTGTTTGGTCTCGACAGCCAAATGTTAGAGTACAATTAGTGGGTAAAGACCCTCCTGCCACTTTAAGGGATCTAGCATCTAACGATCCCCGCATCGAAATCACTGGCACAGTACCCGATATCCGGCCTTACCTGCAAAACGCCACTCTGTCGGTCGCGCCAATCATTTATGGAGCGGGTATTCAAAACAAAGTTTTAGAAGCAATGGCTTGTGCAACACCGGTTGTTGCTTCGCCAGAAGCTGTTACAGCCTTGCAGGCAGAACAAGGGAAACACTTAATCATCGCTGAGGATATCCAAGGATTGGCATCATCAATTCTTGCTCTACTGGGCAATCCAACGTATCGCTTACAGATTGGCTTAAACGGTCGTAAATATGTCGAACAATATCATGATTGGAACGTGATTGCTGAGAAACTGGAAGATATCTATATCGAAGCCATTCAAATCAATGATTATCGAAGAACACGCTCAAAACCCTGAAAGGGTTCAAATCAAACCGAATACCCTTAGTCGGGCTCAGCGCCGCCTAATCATCACTTGCATCCTGGTGATAGGTGATACACTTGCTCTGGGAGCTGCATTTCTAGCGGCCTATTATATCCGCTTCGAGCTGATGCCATATCTTTCAATCTATAGCATCCGTCAATACACCATACTTACCGTTGGTATCGTCCTCCCACTTCTTTGGTTTTTCTTTGCCATTAACCAGCTTTACAATACCCACACGTTATTTGGCGGTTTAGAAGAATATAGCCGGATATTTAATAGCATTTCTTCAGGTCTATTATTGTTTATTGTGTATGGATTTTTAACCAGGGAGGAGACAATTTTCTCTCGTGGTTGGCTAATTCTCTCGTGGTTCTTTGCTGTTATCTTTGCCATCGGATTTCGTTTCAGTTTTCGTCGTGTTATCTACGCATTACGACGTAAAGGCTATCTTCTATCTCCCACACTCATTATTGGGGCAAATAACGAAGGCATAGCCTTGGCGCGCCAGTTGCAACAATGGTCGACTTCTGGACTTTACCTAACTGGCTTTATTGATACTAAACTACCGATGAACCACTTGGTTCTAAATGGCTATTCAGTGGTTGGAAATCTTGATGATTTGGAGCGCCTGATTGGCTCGGATAAGATCGAAGAGGTGGTTGTTGCTCCAACTGCGATAAGCCGAGAACAATTGCTAGAAATCTACCAGATTGTTGGACCTCTTCCAGATGTAAGTTTACGCCTATCTTCAGGCTTATTTGAAATTATCTCTTCCAGCCTTCAGGTCAAGGAAATCGCCTCAGTTCCCCTGGTTGTTGTCAATAAAACCAGAGTAACTGGTTTAGAGGCTACATTAAAATTCTTAACGGATTACATCCTTTCAATAATCCTTCTGCTTATAATTTGGCCTTTTCTCTTATTTATCGCCATTGCAATCAAATTCGATTCGCCAGGTCCAATCATCTACCGTCGTCGCGTGATGGGTGTTCATGGGCAGGAGTTCGATGCCTTCAAATTTCGCACCATGGATAGTGAGAGCGAGAGCATTCTTGCCATGCATCCTGAGCTACGCCAAATTCTGCAGCAAGAACACAAGTTAAAAGAAGATCCTCGTATTACCCGTTTTGGTAAATTCTTGAGAAAATTCAGTTTAGACGAATTACCCCAAATCTTTAATGTTTTACTTGGACAAATGAGCTTGGTTGGTCCACGGATGATCTCTCCACCTGAGATGGATAAATACGGGAAATGGGGATTGAATTTATTAATCGTTAAACCTGGCATCACCGGTTTATGGCAAATCAGTGGTCGCTCAGATTTGTCCTATGAAGAACGTGTTGAGCTAGATATGCGCTATATCCGTAATTGGAGTATTTGGCTGGATCTCTATCTCATTTTAGCTACCATCCCTGCTGTAATCAGAAAAAAAGGCGCTTATTAATTTCCTGATTACCCAGATAAAACAGATATGATTATCACCCAAACACCATTGCGAATAAGCTTTTTTGGTGGTGGAACAGATTTTGCTGATTTCTACCATCAGGAAGAAGGCTGGGTGTTAAGCTCCGCAATCGATAAATATATCTTTGTCATCGTTAAACGAAGGTTCGATAAACTGATTCGTATCGGTTACACTCGCACTGAGCTTGTGGAGAACGTCAACCAAGTCCAGCACGATCTTGTGCGCGAAGCTCTACGATTGACAGGTGTGACTTCTCAAATCGAAGTTGGTACGTTGGGTGATATCCCTTCATCTGGATCCGGTCTGGGTTCTTCTAGTACTGTTGTAGTTGGGGTTCTTAATGCCTTGTACGTATACTTGAACCAGCCTGCCACCTTAGAAGAGCTTGCTCGCCAGGCCTGTCACATAGAGATTAACTTACTGAACAAACCGATTGGCAAACAAGATCAATACATTACCTCTTATGGAGGCTTGCGTTTTATTCGCTTTCTGCCAGATGAGCGTGTAATTGTAGAACATGTGCAGATTTCAGAGAACGAGCTGCGGAGACTGGATCAACACTTAATGCTCTTTTATACTAACCATCCACGCAAAAGCGAAAGTATATTAACAGAACAACGCCAGAATATCGCTGAATGCATGGATCAGCTACGTGAACTGAAAATGATGGCTCTGGATGGCAGAAAAATGATCGAGGCAGGCAATTTCGATGAATTTGGAAAAATGCTCGATCATAGCTGGCACTTAAAGAAAACTCTGGCGAGTAAAATCACAAATGATGTAATAGATGAGATCTATTTAACAGCGCTCAAAGCTGGCGCAATCGGAGGAAAAATCACCGGTGCGGGTGGGGGTGGATTTCTCTTACTTTTCTGCCCATGCGAAAAACAACATCAGGTGCGGCAAGCGTTAGGATCATTACAAGAATTCCCATTTCATCTTGAACCTGATAGCAGTAAAGTAATATTTAACTATCGCCGCTGAATAATCTAAATATGGTTACAGAATCAACTGATCTAATTAAAGAATATCTAGAACATCTAGCGCTTACGGTCAGCGCCATCTCTCACCAAGAAATATCGGCAGTTGTGCAAGTATTGTTTATTGCATGGCGAGATGGTCATACAGTATTTCTCTGCGGTAACGGCGGAAGTGCAACAGTTGCCTCCCACATGGCAAACGACCTAAACAAATATACAATAGTCGCCGGGAAACCTCGCCTAAAAGCGATTGCTCTTACCGATAACATTCCAGTGATAACCGCTTGGGCAAATGATACTGACTATGCGAATATTTTCTCTGAGCAGTTATTAAACCTAGCCAATTCTAAAGATGTAGTAATTGCCATTTCAACCAGCGGAAATTCAAAAAATATTGTACGTGCGTTAGAAGTGGCTCGTGAACTCAAAATCATCACAATCGGTTTTACTGGAAAATTCGGTGGTAAACTCAAGAATCTTGTAGATTATTGCATCTTCATCCCAGATGATCACATCGGTCGCCAGGAAGATGGACACATAATCTTGGACCATGTCATCGCTCATACGCTTCAATGGATGATAGCTAACGAAGGTTCAAACTTAGGAGATAAAACGTGAAGATTTTAGTTACAGGTGGCGCTGGATTTATTGGCTCGCATGTGGTTGATCTGCTTATTCAAGAGGGCCATCAAATTATTGTGGTAGACGATCTGTCATCCGGTCGTCCCTCTAATCTAAATCCTTCTGCAACTTTCTATCATATGGATATTCGAGATCCAGAGATGCGAAAATTGCTGGCATCGGAAAAACCCGAAGTTATCAGCCATCACGCCGCTCAGATCGATGTGCGCCGTTCTGTTGCGGATCCATTGTTTGATGCCGACGTTAACATTTTAGGTTCGATAAGGCTGGCTGAACTTGCCTACCAATCAGGGGTGAGAAAGTTTATTCATATCTCGAGCGGTGGGGCTGTTTACGGCGAACCAGTCTACCTGCCCTGTGACGAGAAGCACCCCGTTCAGCCACTCTGCCCCTATGGCGCCAGCAAATTCGCATTCGAGCTTTATCTCTATATTTACAAACAGACCTATGGATTGGATTACACTATACTGCGCTATCCTAATGTTTATGGGCCTCGCCAGGATCCTTATGGTGAGGCAGGCGTTGTTGCCATCTTTACTGGACAGATGCTGCGCAACCAGCAGGTACGAATTAATGGCAGCGGGGAACAAGTTCGGGATTTTGTCTATGTCGCCGATTGTGCACGCGCTAACCTTTTAGCCCTTAATCAAGGGAGTGGACAGGTGTTTAATTTAGGCTTTGGGATTGGCACAACCATCAACCAAATCTTCGAACAACTCAAGGAAATAACGAAATACCCTCTGAATCCAATATATGGGCCTCCAAAAGCTGGCGAGACTTTTCGTATCTTTCTTGATGCCAATCACGCCAGGCAGGAATTAGGATGGGAACCAAGAATTAATCTAGGAAACGGGCTTTGTAAAACAGTGGAATACTTCCGACAAAAGGAATTAGTGGAAAATTAACGCTTGTGATTTTGCCTTTTATCTTCTTTCTGGACGATGCAGCTTATATATGGTAAATTGCATTCTACATCAATAGGTAATCAATCATGGAACTGAGATATATACTTAAAATCATCTGGAAGTGGGCCTGGCTGATCATCATTGCAGTAGCAATCTCAGCATTGGCAAGTTACCTCACCAGCAGATCGGCTCCAAAGCTATACCGTACTAAGACAACGCTAATGGTAGGGCGAGCAACTCAAGCACTTGACTCATATTCTTATAATGTCTATGCATCACAGCAACTCGCCTTAACATACGCCAAGCTGGCCACAAGTAAACCAGTTCTCCAGGGAACAATCGACAGTTTGAACCTGGACACAGATTGGCGGTGGTTGCAAGGTCTGGTGAACTCCCAACCTATCGCTCAAACAGAACTGCTTGAGATTTGGGTCGTTGATAGTAATCCTGAACGAGCTAAGGTATTGGCTGATGCCGTTGCCCAGCAATTAATTTTACAGAGTTCTTCCAGCGTGGGCACAAGAAACTCCGAACAGACTGCCTTCACCCAAAACCAGATTGAAGACCTCAAAGGTAAAATTAATAACGCTCAAGAACAGATCGAAGTGCTCAGACAAGAACGCGACGCTTCAAGTAGCGCCCAACAAATCCAATCTCTCGACACACAAATATCCATTCTGGATAACAAGATCAGCGATTGGCAATCCACCTATTCGAATTTGATTACAACTCTGGAAGGTGCGGATTTCAATGCTCTCAGTATTATTGAAGATGCATCTATTCCGTCTTATCCCTTCAGTCCCAATATTCCTCGGAATGTCATCACAGCCTCAATGATTGGATTGGTGCTTGCTCTAGCAGGTATCTTTTTCATAGAATATCTAGATGACACGATAAAGAATCCTGAAGATGTAGAGCGCACAGTAAAACTAACAACTTTGGCTTCAATACCTCGCATGGATGGCAATTCCTACCCGGATAAATTGATTACACTTAAGAACCCGATGCAGCCAATTTCAGAAGCATACCGATCCTTGCGCACAAACCTGCAATTCTCATCTCTTGACGAACAGCTTCACACGATCATGCTTTCCAGCCCCGGCCCTAGTGAAGGCAAGAGCCTGACATTGGCGAATCTTGCTGTTGTAATGGCTCAATCTGATTTAAAGGTGATCCTGGTGGATACTGATTTGCGCCGCCCTACGTTGCATAAGATATTTAACCTACCTAACCGCTATGGTTTGAGTGATCTGGCAATAAATCCCCAATTGAGCCCCTCACAACGATTACAAGCGACTGGAGTCAATAACCTATGGCTGCTTAGTAGTGGTTCTCTTCCGCCTAATCCAGCCGAACTTATCAGCTCTGATCGGCTTAAGCACCTCATTGAGGAATTAAAAACTCAAGCCGATTATGTTCTCTTCGATACACCACCAGTTCTAGTTGTTTCAGACGCCTTAACTTTAAGCACAAATTTGGATGGAGTTGTTCTTGTGTATGATGTCGGAAAAACCCGCTCGAATGATGCTAAAAGGGCTGTTCAAGAGCTTAATAGAATCCGGTCGAATGTACTAGGAGTTGTTCTAAACCGCGTCACACCTCGTTCAAGCGGCTACTATTACAGCTATTACTACTATGACTACTATCGAGGTGGTGAGGAAAAACGCAGGAAGTCCAAGCGTTCCTGGTTAGGTGAACGCATTGCTACCATAAACCAACTAGCCAGTAAATCCAAAGAAAGTTAAACAGAAAAGGCATCCAACACTGGATGCCTTTTTTCTTTAATAATTGCGCATTTTCTCTTCAAGATGTGCTCTCACACTGGGCCATTCTGTATCTATGATACTATAAATCACCGAATCACGGACATAACCATCAGGTAGGATCATGTGTTTTCGAAGCACCCCTTCCTTGACTGCGCCAATCCTCTCAATTGCTTTTTGAGAGCGGATATTTCGCATATCGGTTTTTAACTGTACCCGCACACAATCCAATCTTTCAAAAGCATGCCTTAAGAGGAGATACTTGGCTTCTGTGTTTACACCAGTACGTTGATAAGCCGTCCCGTACCACGTGCCACCAATTTCCAACGCACGATCATCAGGGCGTATATCCAGATAGCGGGTTGCGCCTATTGCTATACCAGTATCAATTAGGACGACCGTAAAAGGAAGGTCAGTCCCTTGTGCCTGACGATTTAGTAAATCCTCTACCCAGGCGCGCATGTCATCCATGACTTTAATTGAGCCGTATACCATATATTTCCAGATGCTATCATCTCGTCCCACTTCGAACAAATCCGGTATATGCTCCAACGAAAGCGGTTCAAGACGGATAATTTTACCGGTTAATACGACAGGATTTATTTCCATATCAAATCTCATTTATTCGTTGTTCAATTCTAAAATAGATGATAACGTAAACGTTATATCGGCGCAAGTGATAAGATTCTTGACGGAAAAAACAATACCCTTTAAGATATATCTCGCACAAAATTTCTAATTTTAAAACAAATAATTTTATTAGGAGCTTGAGATGGAAATAGGGCTGGTACATAAAATCAATATCGATGATGAAATGCAGCAAGCATACCTCGATTATGCCATGAGCGTGATTGTCGCGCGGGCATTACCTGATGCCCGCGACGGTCTAAAACCAGTCCACCGCCGAATCTTATACGCAATGCACGATATGGGATTGCACCCTGATTCCCCCTACAAGAAATCAGCACGAATTGTCGGAGAGGTATTAGGGAAATACCACCCTCATGGTGATATGGCAGTCTATGATGCCATGGCACGCATGGCGCAAGATTTCTCCATGCGTTACCCTCTAGTTGATGGTCAGGGAAACTTCGGCAGTATGGATGGCGATTCTCCTGCCGCTATGCGTTACACCGAGGCTCGCACAGCGGAAGCTTCTACTCACCTACTAAAAGATATTGACAAAAATACCGTTGACTTCATTGATAACTTCGATGGCACTCTAAAAGAGCCTACTGTCCTCCCTTCATCTATTCCCAACCTTCTCATAAATGGCGCAACGGGTATTGCAGTTGGGATGGCAACAAGTATTCCCACTCATAATCTAAACGAAGTAATCGATGCTCTTCAGTTTATGTTGCTTCATTGGGAAAAACTGGACGACATATCTGTTGAAGATTTGATGCGTTACGTTCAAGGGCCGGATTTTCCCACAGGTGGTGTGATCATTCAAGATGCAACGGGAGATGGTTTAATTAGTGCGTACAGCACAGGTAGGGGGCGGATAACGGTACAGGCACGAGCACATTTGGAAGAATTGGAGCGTGGAAAGAACCGCATCATTGTTACAGAATTGCCATACATGACCAATAAATCTTCGCTGATCGAACGTATTGCTGAATTAGCGCGCGAAGAAAAACTAGAAGGAATCGTTGATCTGCGAGATGAATCTGATCGACACGGAATGCGCATTGTCATCGATTTGAGTAAAACAGTGGATCCCGAAATAGTCCTTCAGAACTTATATAAACATACCCCCATGCAAACAACCTTTAGCATAATTATGTTAGCGCTAGTTGCGGGGGAACCTCGCTTACTCAGTCTTAAACAGGCACTCAAGGTTTTCATCGAGCATCGTCTAGAAATCGTTCGACGTCGCAGTGAATTTGAGCTGGAGAAAGCTCGCGCCAGAGCACATATTCTCGAAGGATTGCTCATCGCATTAGGGAAATTGGACGAAGTGATCTCTCTTATTCGTCATGCCCCAGATGTTGACACTGCACGCGCTCGACTCATCAGGCGCTTCCGACTCTCCGAAGTTCAAGCACAATCCATCCTAGAAATGCAGCTTCGTCGTCTGGCAGCCTTAGAACAGAAGAAGATCGAACAGGAATATATAGAAATAAAAGAAACCATCAAGAAATTGGAGGTTTTACTTAAATCCCCCAGGAAAATCCGTCAGGTGATCGGCGAAGAGCTGCAATCAATAAAAGACCAACATGGAGATCGGCGTAAGACGCACATTGTTCGCATACAAAAAGGCATTGCGAGGCAAACCTTATTGACCACCGCTGACCTCATCCCAGAAAAAACTATTTGGATTTCAGCCACTATTGATGGGTTGATTACACGAACGACGGATGATAAACCCCCATGCTTGATTGGAAAAGAAGCGCCGGCTTCCATGGTACTCGCCAATACCCGCGATGTTTTATATCTGGTATGCGAAAAAGGGGAAGCAGCGGCTGTTCCGGTTCATTCTCTACCTGAAGCAGATTCACCACTTGCTGGCACACCCTACTTTAAAGTCTCTGCTCTATCCCAGACAAGTAAACTGGCTACCATGTTCGTATTACCACAAAAACATAGCAGTAATAGTTCGGCTTTAACCTATGAGGGTTGGTATGTTCTTACCGCTACAAAACAGGGATATGTGAAAAAAACTGCCTTAAGTGAATTACCAGGCGCATCTGCAAATGTTTTTACTTTAGCAAAAGTCAATGAAGGAGACCATTTAGGTTGGTTACGGCTGAGCAATGGACAAAACGAGATTTTGCTCATGACAGCAAAAGGCATGGCTATCCGCTTCGATGAGAATGAAGTCCGCCCAATGGGCTTGATTGCAGCAGGAGTAATGGGTATTAAACTCGCTCCCAATGATGAGATAATTGGAATGGAATTGCTCCCTCATCCGGGTGAAGTTTTTATGATTGCCTCAGATGGTAGCGCTAAACGAGTTAATACAGCACAGTTCCCCAAGCAAGGTCGTTATGGTCAAGGGATTACCGCCTGGCGCTTACCAGCTAAGGTGCAGGTTGTCGGGATAACCGTGGATACAGGCACAACCCGCGCTATTCTCCACATGGGCAAATTGCTCCCCAAACCAATTCGTTTAGATGAAGCGCCTTTGCAAGGTCGATCAGCACGCGGCAAAATTATCCAACCCATAAAAGCCGGTGATCAGATCTATCTGTTGACTGTGCCTTGGGAGATTCCTCGTCCCACAGCCCAAAAACGGACGACAAGCCGAAGGGGTAGAGCCTCCGGTACAACCCCCACGACTCAATCCAAATCCTGATCGGTGCATGAGCTTTACTCCTTAATTAATTTGAAAGTAACTATAATGATAGACGATCTGACCACTAAAAAGCCCCAGAGTATCATTTCCCTCGTTAATACTTCCCTGGTATGAGTTCGCTTTCCATACAAAATGCCGTCTGTTGGCAGAGCCTGAAAAACTCTTCAAAGTGAATAATGCATTCGGTAATTTTAAGAATAGATTGGCATACCAGGTCCTAATAGCTTGAATGCCCTTGATTGTCTGTTCTCCAGTTACATAGACAGCGTCAGGATTGTAAAGTGAAACCACCTGGTTCGGATCGTGGGAATTCATTAATGATAGCCAACGTTGGATTATATCTAGACCTGGATCCGCTGGCCAGGAGTAATTCTTAATCATTGTCCAGACATCCGGGAGATATCGCCGGGTATTTGACCATTCCCAAAAATTCACCGCGTCCAGATTAAGATTCCGAGCAGTATCAAGAAATTCATTCACTTCTGCTGAAGTGGGAGACCATCCGTATTCTGTAAACGCTGCACCAGTAGGGATAATATGACGGAAGGGTTGGATCACCTGGAACTCATTAACGCACCGCGTTAATTGTTGGCCTGGATTGTGCCCTTTCAACCAGTAAACCTGTGGCATATTGTAATCGCATTTTTCCAGAAACTCTACCCAAGGTAGACCTGGATGATACGTGGGGAAGCGGAATGAGCTCAACGCCACAGGAAAGGAGGGTAAAGCGCTTCGTAGTTTGCTCATGAATGTTTCTGCTGCCTGATCTTTTCCCGGTTGTTCGTATTGTGTTTCGGCGTCAATTACATAACCATCCAGGTCGAGCTTATGAAGACGTTGAATCGCGATATCCGCTTCATTTGAGGGATCATTACCATACACAAAATGCCAGCCCCATGGTGAAATACCTTTGCTACGTAGGGCTTGCGCAACTGGTTGCACCAAGTCAGCCCCGGTGCTTAAGTCAACGTTGTAAGCGCTAGCACCGTCTGCGATTTTAATCAAAATGTGACTGTAACCGGAGTGGTCGGCTAAATCAGCAATTGCGTTCGCATCACCTCCCTCACAATTGCGTATTTGCCAGATGTAGTAACCTTTCCCGTAAAGCGTCATCAAGGATTACTTAAGATTCTGTGATTTGCGGATCACTTCCATGACGGAGCTCATTTTTGGCACCAGCACCATGGCACCATCGGGAGTGATCCAGTTATCCAGGTGGTGATAATCTATGTAATAGCTTTTGACACTATCGTTCTGATACACCTTCACCGCTAAGGGTATCCAGGAAAGGACATCCAACAAACTGATATCGGTGGTCACGTTCTTACTATAGGTTGCATATAGCTCTGGTGCACGACGCACCCCATCGAGGGAGAACAGCTTCTCAGCAATAGCCATCAGGACTTCTTGTTGGCGTCGATTACGCTGGATGTCGTTAGTGGTTTTACGCGTACGTACATACCATAACACTGCATCGGCATCCATAAAGACTTTGCCCTTGGGGATCTTGGTCCAATAGCCAGCACGGTAATCGGCAACTTGCTGTCCAACCTTGACATCCAAACCGCCTAATCCATCGATGATCTGCTTAAAGACATGAAAATTAATAAGAACATGATGATCAATATCCACGCCAAAGTTTTGTTTGAAGGCAGCATCTAACATCTTGAATTTGCCAAAGGTGTAGGCAGTATTAATGCGACCTGGGCCATATCCAGGCAAGTCAATCCACATATCGCGCGGGAATGATGTGAGATTGACCGTACCTAACTTTGAATTTAAAGTGAGTAAAACAATTGTATCCGTGCGGAATTGTGATTGTCCAGGCCGGCGATCCGCACCCAACAATAGAATATTCACATTACCCTTCGGTTCCTCTAAGAGAAAACCTTCAGGGGCTGACCAGGTAGCTTCCGTTGCTGTTGCAGTCGGCTCCGGCGTAAATGTTGGCGTTGGGGTGTCAGTAGGCATATAGACTGCCGTTGGAGGAATGGGTTGGAAGGGTGTTGAAGTGGCAGTCGCGTCAGGGGGAGCGAGAACATAAGTAGCAGTGGCAGTGGGAGATGCAGTCGGATCGGAATCCACCGCAGGAGGCAGTATAGCCGACGTCCCAGGAGTACAAGCAGTAACTGGCACTATCAAAGTAATTAATGTTACAAAGAAGAATAATTCATGTAGGAATTTACCTGATCTCAGCATCATATCGTCGTCGATCCTCATCCAGGATTTAATAATGGTGGAGCTGGTTCGCTTAGCTCGCTAATAGGTGTTGGTGCTTCGAATTCTTCAGAAGGTGATGGCGCTGTAGGATTGCTTGTTGCTGAAGGTGTGGGTTTACTTACGGGAATATGAGGTACAGACAACTGATCGCCAGTCAAAATTAATATTTTATTTCCCATGCAATTTGCGCTTTGGAGCTGGCGTATTGTAACACCAAGGCTCATACTCAAACTGTACAATGTATCACCCGACTTGACAGTATAAAACACCCAATCTACAGGAGGACCACAACTCTCGACCGGCTTAGTAACGAGCACTGCCGGATCGCGTAGATCAGGAACAGACAATACCGTACCAGGCTCAAGCGAATGGGTGTGTAGACAATTTGCATACGCCAGCTCCTCAGTCGAAATGCCATATCGGTTGGCGAGATTGGTCAATGTGTCACCCCATACGATTACTATGCTTGACCAGCCAGGAGGCCTTGCGCATTGTAATGTTTGCGAAGGTGAGGGAGTTATCTGCCTCTCTAAAACTTCGGTGGCTGAAGGCAGTATCGGTTGAGTGGGGGTGAAAGTCGGTTCTCCTGATTTAGACGTATTAACCAAAGGAGAAGGTGTCGCGCTCACTATGTAATCAACCTGAAGCGGGGGAAGTAAAGCCAACTCCGGCTCACTTTCAACCATAGCCATGGTTAAGCTACCCAACAGGATTCCCCCTGCGAGCAGTACTGAGAATACACCCCAAAAAACCTGCGAAAACGCTTTCAAATTCCAAAGCCTCCACCTTCCAAGACCTCATTCAGCCTAAGCCTCAAATTACTTTCATCTAATTCAAGTTAGATTAGAGGTTTCACTCATCGCTTCACCGGTGGCAAAGGATGCTTTTATCTGATCGATCTGTTCAGCTTCGAGGCGTAGAAAGGCGATTTCCTCCAATACTAGACGCAGCTCACCACGCAGTTGTTCTAACTCTTGATCCCTGGCATCAGATTCATCTTGAGCAGTTTGCTCATCAAGTGCCAGGAGATTTGTCTTGGTTTGCGTATCGACCAACACCATGTCATGTTTAAGATCGGCAAGCTCGTTTTGCAGATTTACTATCTCCTGGCTATGTTGCAAGAAATGAACCATTAATTTCGCCAAGATGGTTAAGTAAAATTGATCACCTTGCGACCAATCCCGTTCCGAATAGGGGGAAAGTAATACAACACCCATAACCAGACTGCCTTCTGTGGAAAGAACTGGTACAACCAGTAGATTCCCGCTCCGATCGAGATTTAAGGATTTCACCAAGGTATCTAGATCGGGCGAGGTGCTGCCTGCAGGGATACGACGGACACGTCCCAATTTCAGCGCTGCAGTCAGCACTGGTAAGGATTGGCTGTCCATTAGGAACGAAGAGAGTTCCTTTTCTTGAACTACATCATATCCACATTGGAGAAGTATCTTATCGCTATCTCCTGAAGGAGTAACCAACAAGCATAAATCCGACTGCATGATGCGACAGATGGAAGCTGCAATCTCACAACAAATACGGTCAAAATCCCTTTCAGAGGCCAAGGTTAACAACGACTGAAGAACTTTTGGATCGGTATAGGACGGCCTATTCTCTAAAATAGCTCGCTGCTCCTCGGTAAGATTCATTTGCGGTTGCTCCTGTATGATCTGAATAGTTGTGGTTTGTTTAGGAGCAGAACTAGCAAGACGAGAAGGTAACGCAAACAATAGCGGATATGCAGCCATTTGCGCCAAACGCATAGCGCCGGAATAATCCCCGTCAGGTGGAG
>Ga0113563_10001120_pt1 | contig 14662 bp, 14 predicted proteins | sample Mud3Dept3metaG_FD_80117 | JGI IMG/M metagenome (GOLD analysis project Ga0113563, IMG submission 80117) | Freshwater wetland microbial communities from Ohio, USA, analyzing the effect of biotic and abiotic controls - Mud 3 Core 4 Depth 3... | ecosystem: Environmental > Aquatic > Freshwater >...
CCCGAAGCGCTCCCCTCTCCGCGCGAAATGATCGCGCGTTTTTTATTCCAACGCCCAAGGACTCTTCTTCGGCGTATACAGATAGACGATATCCTCCCCCTCGATTTCGATGACGATCTTCTCCAAGTTGGCCCCCTCCGGTGCGGCGGTGTCGGGGACGGCGGTACCGGTCGTGCATTCGTAGCGGGCGCCGTGCCAGTCGCATTCGAAATGCTCGCCGACGCAACGCAACTTGCCGCCCATGTGCATGCACCAGTCGACGTAGCCGCGGAGGGTGTCGCCGGTGTTGACGATAATCAAATCGCGCCCCATGGCGCGGTAGCTTTTGGCGCGACCGACCGGGACGTCCGCGACCTTACCAAGGATGATTCTTTGGGGCGTCGTCATGATGCTTTGCGTGTCCGAAGGTGTAATTGAAGCCGTCGTGGCGGATGGGACCGCGCGACAGCATGTGGAACTCCGCCAGGAGGAACTTGGCGTAAATCGGGAAACGGCCGTCGCGTTCGAAGCGGCGGACGGAGACGCGGATGCGCGAGCCCGTCATCACGCGGAACTTGCCGACCTGCCCGGCCCGTTCGACGTAGTCGTGGTCTTCCGCCAGCGTGATGGATTCGTCGAACCCGCCGATGGCGTCGTGCAGCGTCTTGCGCGCGAAGATGCAGAAGCCCGGCGCGTGCGCGAGCCCGGTGAACTGCGTCGCCATCATGTGCGCGTTGAAGACGTTGTGCGTGACGGAATCAAGCAGGTTGCCGCCAAGCGGCTTGATCATGCACGTCGCGGCGTCGAGCTTGCGGCGCGCGAACTGCTCGACCTTGCGGGAAAGCCAATCGATTTCCGGCAGGATGACGTCGGCGTCCAGGAACAAAAGAAGGTCGCCTTGCGCGGCGCGCGCGCCCAGGTTCCTTCCGGGACCGGGCATGCCGCCGTCGACGACCTTCGCTCCGAAGCGCGCCGCGATCTCGCGCGTGCGGTCGGTGGATTTGGCGTCAGCGATGATGATCTCGTACCCCTCAAAGCGCTGGCTCCGAATGGAAGCCAGCAGGCGCGGGAGGTACTCCTCCTCGTTATAGGTAGGGATGATGATGCTGAGCATAATGGGGTTTCAGGCCGTTTTTACTGGCCCAAACCCTATCGCGAGACACTATATCACCCCGAAGGCCTTATTGGAAGAGGCGGGGGTTCACGCGGACGACCTTGTCGTCGCCGGGAAACACCTCCGGCCGACCGTCCTGATTCGAGGTCGTGAAGTACAGCATCCCGTCGGGACCCGCCGTCACGGCGCGGATGCGGCCGAACTGCTTCTCGAAGTGCGCGATGATCTTGACGGGGCGCTCGCCGATCTTGGCCTGGTAGAGCGACTCGCCGCGCAGGCCGCCGAAGAACATGTCGCCCTCGTAGAACGCCATGCCGCTCGGCGCCCACGTGTAGGACGCGCTGGAGTGCGCGACAGGCTTCGTCATGCCGGCGCCCTGCTCGTCGCCTTCGTAGTCGGGCCAGCCGTAGTTCTTGCCGGGTTCGATGAGGTTCAGCTCGTCCAAAGCCGTCTGTCCGTGCTCGGTGGCCCAGAGCCTCCCTTGCGCGTCCCAGGCGAGGCCTTGCGGGTTGCGATGGCCGTACGACCAGACGGCGGTGCCGAACGGGTTGTCGGCGGGGATGGAGCCGTCGTCGTTCAGGCGGAGGATCTTGCCGGCCGGCGATTTCAGATCCTGCGCGTTCGCGGGTGTTCCGGCATCGCCCACCGTGACGTACAGCTTGCCATCGGGACCGAACGCGAGCCTCCCGCCGTCGTGGTTATGCGCGCCCGGGATGTCCTGAATGAAGGTCTTGCGCTGAACCAGCGCGTCGCCGTCGAGGCGATAGCGGACGACGCGGTTCGTGAGACCGCTCTCCGTCTCGGTCGTCTGATACAGGTAGATCCAGCCGTTGTCGGCGAACTTGGGATGGATCGCCACGCCAAGCAGGCCGCCCTCGCCGAAGATGCCGCCGCCTTCGACGCCGGCGATCGCCGCGACCGCGCCGTCGGGCGCGATGCGCTGGAGGCGCCCCGCGCGTTCGGTCACGAGCAGGTCGCCGTTCGGCAGGAAGGCGATATCCCACGGGATGACGAGCCCGGTCGCGACCGTCATCACGTCATCCCCTCGCGCATCGTCGCGCTTCACGCCCCGCACGACGCCGCTGCGATCTTCATGCACGATGGGTCTCCTCTTGAAAAAGAGGCGTCCGCGGTTGGCGTAGATTCCGTATCCCACGCCGACGACGGCCGCGATGACGAAGAGGGCGTTGAAGACGGAGCGGAGTTTCATAAGGCCTTATTGGAAGAGGCGGGGGTTCACGCGGATGATCTTGTCGTCGCCGTCTTTCGGCGCTCCGCGGCCGTCCCGGTTCGAGGTCGTGAAGTACAGCATCTTGTCCGGACCCATCACGACGGCGCGGATGCGGCCGTATTCCTTCTCGAAATGCGAGAGCACCAGGACCGGGCTCTGGCCGATCTTGGCCTGATAGAGCGCTTCGCCGCGGAGGCCGCCGAAGATCATGTTGCCGGCGTAGAACGCCAGGCCGGACGGCGCCCACGTATACGTCGGGCCGGACTGCGCGACAGGCTTCCGCATGCCTTCGTTCTCCTCGTCGCCCTGGATGACGGGCCAGCCGTAGTTCTGTCCTTTCTCGATCAGGTTCAGCTCGTCGAGTCCCGACAGCGCGCCGGAGCGTCCGTGTTCGGTGGCCCAAAGCCGCCCTTGCCCGTCCCAGGCGAGGCCTTGCGGATTGCGATGGCCGTAGGACCAGACGGCGGTGCCGAACGGGTTGTCGCCGGGAATCGTGCCGTCGTCGTTCAGACGGAGGATCTTGCCCGAGAGCGATTTCAGGTCCTGTGAGAGCGCGCTCTGCGTGGCGTCGCCGGTCGTGACGTACAGTTTGCCGTCGGGTCCGAAGACGAGCTCGCCCCCGTCATGGTAGATGGCGCCGGGGATGTTCTGGAGGATCGTGGTGCGTTCGCTCAAATGCCAGCCGCTTGCCCCTCCGGAGCCTTCAGACGAAGGGGGGTTGAGGCGGTAGCGGTCGACGCGGTTCTTGGCGCCGGTCCCGACCGTGATCGTCTGGTACAGGTAGATCCAGCCGTTTTCGTCGAAACGCGGATGCGCCGCCACGCCGAGCAGTCCGCCCTCGCTGTTCCGCCTCGTGCCTTCGATGCCGGCGACTTCCGCGATCGCGCCGTCGGGAGTGATGCGTTTGAGACGGCCGGGTCGTTCCGTCACGAGCAGATTCCCGCCCGGCAGGAACGCGATATCCCACGGGATCTCGAGTCCCGTCGCGATCGTCTTGATATCATCCGCCGGCAGATCCCCTTTCAGCACGCCTTGCACGACGTCGCTCTGGCCTTCCGGCAGGACGGACACCGCCTTGTAGAAGATGAGGTCGCGGTACGCGTACATCCCGTACCCCGCGGCGATGATGGCCGCGATGACGAGATACGACTTGAGGCCAGAAGGGATTTTCATAGGATTCCAGTATATCACGGGTTGACGAAGCGCCTTCGGACTGCTGCGTTCCGGCCTTCGCTCCTTCCAAGGACCTCCTCTGAACGCCGCGTCTCCGACCGGCGTTTTTTCGTATGAAAAATCCCCCTGCGCGGAGGATTCCTCCTTCGCCAAAGGCTTCGGAGGACGCGTCGGGGGACGTGCCGCTACTGGACGCGCGGCGCAATCGTGATCTTGACCTGTTCGAGAGCGGGCGTCCCGGACGCCACATTCCAGACGCCCGGGTTCTTAGGGAAAGCCGTGAGGTACGTGACGTTGGCGCCGTCGAGGAACTTACGGATGACGTCGATGCGGATGACCGCCCGGAAGATGACTTGCCGGCCGTCGTTCTGGAGCAGTCCGGTCTTGGGATCGATGTTCCCGCGCGGGACGATGGCCTGCATGATGCCGATCATCTTGCCGCTCCTCGTGAGGAAGACGCCGGAGCCGGACGTGCCGGGACCGTCGGAGATCTCCGCCAGGATGGCATCCTTGATCGCTTCGTGCTCGGGATCGTCGTAATCGAGCGCCTTGATGGCGCCCTTGCCGCCGACCTCGCCGAGGTCGTACGGGAAGCCGAGGTTGTAGATCTCGTCGAGGACGTGCAGGTCGGAGAGTTCGCCGAGGACGACCGCGCGCTCGAAGCGCCGCTCGACCTTGATGACGGCCAGGTCGATCTTCTTGTTGGAAGCGACGACCGTGGCGGGATAGGCGCTCGGCTCGCCGCCGCCGACGGCGATGTTCAAGACGAGCTTGCGCTGTCCGTCGCCGACGACGTGCTGGCAGGTCAGGAGCAGGCCCTTCTCCGCGTCGATGACCACGGCGGAACCGTGGCCCTGCGGCAGGACGTCGACGCGGTGCGTCGACTCCAGGTTATCGTCGACCCTGGGCGTTTCGGGACCCTTGGCTGGGCCCCCGCACGCGGCCAGGAACGCGCACGCGGTGAGCATTCTGATTCCGTACATCGCAGCCTCCTGGAGGGTCGTTGGGAAGGATCGGCCTCCGGAATGACCTTAGCATAGGAGAAAGAAACGGCAACCTCGGCCATGGAGGCCCGGTCTGCTATGATGTGGACATATGCGCCACGCCTTCGCCGCCGTCCTCATCGCCCTCAGTCTGGCCGCCTCGCCGGTCCAGGCCAAAGGCCCGATGGACGTCGTCACCTCGATTCCGCACGACTTCGTCACGGGCGCGAAATTCTATTTCGAGACGGTCGGCGGCTGGATCGAGGAACTGCTCGATCTCCTCGGCCTCTCCGAGAAGCTGGCAATCGTGGATGAGGGGGAGGATTGCACCCAGGGCGCCCGCTGTTCGCTCGGCCTCGTCTGCGTGAACGTCTGCGACGGCGCGGACTGCGCCGTCTACGCCAAGCGATGCCTGAAAGGCCCGTCGAGCGTGGACGTCCTCGGCGAATATTCGATCTGCGGCGCCGGCAACCTCTGCGCCGGCGAGACGTTCTGCACGCGCACCTGCCCGGCCGGCGCCGACTGCGGCGAGGAAACGCACCGCTGCATGCGTCAGATCGAACCCGGCGGCGCCTGCACGGACGGCGACGACTGCCGAACGGCGTGCGGCAAGTCCCCGTTCCCGCCGATCGGGCCTTCCGCGTACGTCGCGCGGTGCGCCGAGGGATCATGCGTCTGCGATACCGTCGAAATCGCCCCCGACGCAGGGCGCGTCGATTGCCCCGCCGAATTGACGACGGATGTCGTCTGCCCGGCCGGCACGCATCCGGCCTGCACGCCCGCAATCTGCCCTTCCGGCGCCTGCGCGCCGTACCTGACGTGCCTCACGGCCCCCGCCTACGGCGGCGCCTGCGCCGCCGACGCGGAATGCGCGGACGCGGCCTGCTCCGAAGGCGCCTCGCCTTTCTGCGACCCGAATGACCGCCGGTGCAAATGCCGCTCCTCCGAGATCAAGACGGTCGCCTGCTCCGCCGCGTCAGACTGTTCGGCCGCGGCCGCCTGCGGAGCGAACGAGATCCAGGCGTGCGTCCAAGGCGCCTGCGCCTGCGCGCCGGCCGGCATCGTCACGACCTGCGCCGCCGCCTCCGAATGCTCCTCCGACTGCCCCGCCGGCTTCGGCCCCGCCTGCGTCGAGGGCAATTGCGCCTGCCAGCGCATCACCGAGAACGTCCCGGTCGCCTGCGAGACTGTCGACCAGTGCGGCGGCGTCTCTTGTCCGGCCGGCTACGACAAGGCCTGCATCGACGCGAAGTGCGCCTGCACCCGGACCGTGACGCAGTAAGGTTGACGGAAAGCCCGAAAAACGCTAGCCTTGACCGCACATGAAGTACGGACAAGGGCTCACGATGAAGGTCGAGGGATTCGACGAACGCGGCCGCGGCATCGGCAAGACCGATGCGAAAGCGACGGCCGCGTATTTCGTCATTCCCGGCGAGACCATCGAGGGCATCTTCGTCGGCCGCAAGCAGGGAGTCGCGCGCCTGGGCGACGCCGTCGTCACCGAAGCGTCGCCCGACCGCGTGAAGCCGGAGTGCCCGCACGCGGGATCGTGCGGCGGCTGCGCGTGGCAGCACATCGCGTATGAGCGCCAGCTGAAGGAGAAAGTCGGCATGATCGACGAGGCCTTCAAAGCCGCCGGCGTGCCGCTTTCCGTCGGCCGCGCCGTTCCTGCCGGCGAACTCTTCCACCACCGCAACCGGATGGACTACGTCTTCGGGCCGAAAGGCGAGCTCGGGCTCAAGGAACCCGGCCGCTGGGACAAGCATCTCGACCTCTCGACCTGCCTCCTGCTTTCCGGCGACGGCTTCGAGGTCGTGAAGCGCGTGAAAGAATGGGTGAAGACGACCGGGCACAAGCCCTGGGACAACCGCCGCCACGAAGGCTTCCTGAAATATCTCGTCATCCGCGAAGGCAAGTTCAGCGGCGAGAGGCTCGCCACGCTCGTGACCGCCGAGGGCGCGCTCGAGAAGGAAAAGGAGCTCGTCGAAGCGCTCGATCCGCTCTGCACCTCCATCGTCCACGGCATCAACCCTTCGATCACCGATATCTCCGTCGCCGCGAAGCTGCGTCCGCTGAAGGGCGAGGCTTTGCTCCGCGAGAAGATCGGCGGCGTCAGCTACCGCATCCACCCGAACGCCTTCTTCCAGACCAACAGCCGCATGGCCGCCGTCCTCCTTGAGGAAGTGAAGGCTTTCGTGAAAGCGGGACCGCACGCCAAGCTCCTCGATCTCTACTGCGGCGGAGGATTCTTCTCCCTCGGCCTCGCCAAGGACGTGGAGACCGCGCTCGGCGTCGAGCTCGACGCCTCCGCCATCGAAGGCGCGAAGGAGACCGCCGCGGAAAACGGCATCGCGAACGTCCGCTACGTCGCCGAAGCCGCCGAGAAGCTTTCCTGGGAGGCCGAGGCGCCGGACGTCGTCATCGTCGATCCGCCGAGGAGCGGCCTGCACCCCGCCGTGCGCCGCACGCTGATGGAGCGCAAGCCCGAACGTATCGTCTACGTCTCCTGCAACTTCCGCACGCTGGCGACCGATCTGAAGGACTTCCTCCGCGCCTACAAGGCGGAACCCGCCGTCGCCGTCGATCTCTTCCCGCATACGCCGCATATCGAAACTCTGGTACACTTGACCCGCATATGAAAGTAGGATTCGTCGCCCTCGTCGGGCGCTCCAACACCGGAAAATCAACCCTGCTGAACGCGCTGGTCGGCACGAAAGTCGCCATCACCACGCCGAAGCCGCAGACCACGCGCCAGGCCATCCAGGGCGTGCTTCACGGCGCCGAGGGACAGATCATCTTCGTCGACACGCCCGGCGTCTTCCGCAAGCGCCGCGACGCCGTCACCAGCCGCATGAACGCGGCCGCCAAGGGCGCGCTCGAGGACGTCGACCTGGTGCTCTACATCGTCGACCCCACCCGCGCGATCGGCGAGGAAGAAGAGGACATCATGAAGCTCATCGCCGACGTGACGTCGCCGAAGCTGATGATCATCAACAAGATCGACGAGCCGAAGCCGCGCTATCTCGAGGACTACCGCGCCCTCTCGCCGGACTTCGCCGGCACGGTCGAGGTCTCGGCGCTCAAAGGCACCCACCTCAAGACGCTCCTGAAGGAGATCTACGCGCGCCTGCCCGAAGGCGAGCCGGTCTATCCCGAGCACCAGATCACCAACATCGACACCAAGACCTGGTACGGCGAACTGATCCGCGAGAAGCTCTTCATGGCGCTCTACCAGGAAGTCCCCTACACGGTGGCCGTCGAGGTCGATGAGGTCGAGATGCGGCCCTCGAAGGGCGGCAAGGAGACGCTCTACGTGAAGGCGCGCATCCTGACCGACAGCGACCAGCACAAGCGCATGATCATCGGAAGCGGCGGCATGATGATCCGCAAGGTGGGCATGAACGTCCGTAAGGAACTCGAGCACATCCAGGGCAAGAAAGCCTTCCTGGATCTCGAGGTCGTGACGGATCCGCATTGGCCTGAACGGATGCAATAAGACGCCCGTGGCGCGCGGACGCGCCGACGGGGTATACTGGATGCGAAGAATCCTTCGCATCCTTTTCGTATGAGCAACGGCATCAAGGGCGACCTCGAGAACGGGACGTTGAGCGATCAGTTCGGCTGGCGCATCTTCCGCATCATGGCGGAGTTCGTCGACGGCTTCCAGCTGATCCAGGGCCTGAAGAACACCGTCTCGTTCTTCGGTTCCGCGCGCTTCGACGAGAACGACCATCACTACAAGGAAGCGCGCGAGCTGGCGCTGAGGCTCGGCAAGGCCGGCTACACGATCGTGACCGGCGGCGGTCCCGGCATCATGGAAGCCGGAAACCGCGGCGCGATGGAAGCCGGCGCCGAATCGGTCGGCCTGAACATCCAGCTGCCGAAGGAACAGCGTCTGAACCCGTACACCACGCGCTCGCAGGGATTCCACTACTTCTTCACCCGCAAGGTGATGCTCTCGTTCGCCGCGCAGGCCTACGTCTTCTTCCCCGGCGGCTTCGGCACGCTCGACGAGCTCCTGGAGCTGGTCGTGCTCGTCCAGACGAAAAAAATCGATCCCCTGCCGATCGTCCTGGTCGGCAAGGATTTCTGGCGCCCGTTCCTCCAGTGGATCGAGGAGCACGTCCACCAGAAGCACGACGCCGTCGACAAGAAGGACCTGAGCATCATGCACCTGGCGCAGACGGTCGATGAAGCCTTCGAGATCATCCAGAGCACCAAGCTCTGCCCTCCGAACGCCACCAAGTGCTGGTACGGCTACCAGCCGCACCACGTCAGGGAAGCGAAATCGAAGTGATCTCGTAGCCGAGCTCGTCCCAGCGGATCTCGGCCGATTCCAGCGCCTTGAGCGCCGGCGCCGCCACGGGATTCACGACGACCTTGAGGATCAGCGGATTCTCCGGGTTCTCGAGGACGAGGAATTCCGCGAACCAGCTCGTGGCCTTGATCGCGCGAACCAGGACGATCCGACCGCCGACGGTCAGAGGATAGGCCTCGATCACGGCGGTCTTTTCGATCGTGAAGGGGCTTGCGACCTGCGTGGCGGTCGCTGAACCGGAAAGCCTGGCGGAGAGGTCGTTGAAGGTCTTGAAAGCCCTGGAGAGGGCTGAAAAGGCGTTCTCGGCCAGGCCGAGGCGCCATTCGGTCTTGCCCGCGCCGGCCAACTCGTCGTACGCGGCGCGCGAGAGCCACAGTCCCCCGTTGCCAGCGGCCGAGGATTCCCCCTTGAGCCAGAAAGCGGGAAGCAGCATCGCGTGCGCGCCTTCGTACTCCGCGAGCGCCAGCGTACCCGTAGCCGATCCGGTCTTCCAGGCGAGCGAAAGCGCGTCTTCCGGATCCGCTTCCGTCACCTCGACCGACAAGGCGCGCCCGTCGATGCCGAACGCCTCGTCGATGGCGCCGCTCACGCCCAGGGCGGACGGACGCACGGTGAAGGCCAGGCCCGGCTTGAGCGCGATCGCCGCGGTCGCCGCGGCGGGGTCCGCTGACGGCAGCGCCTTCTCGAACGAGAACGGCAGGCGCCAAGCGATCTTCTGCGAGAGGTCGCAGCCCGCGCCGGAGAGGACGAGCGCGGCGGCGAAAGCGAGGATGAGGCGGAATGACTTCATGCGGAGGTTTTTGAAAATTTCACGTACGCCAGCTTGACCGTCTCGGTGGCGACGAGATACGCGAGCGCCATCCCCGCGACGATTCCGAGCTGCCGGGCCGTCGGCCCGACGAAGCTGAAGATGCCCTGGGTGAACGGCAGGAACGTCAGACCGAGCGCGACGGCGATCGTCGCGAAGCTCAGGACGATCATCACGGAAGGAGGCCGCGCGGCCCTCCAGAACGGCAGGCGCGTGCGGATCGAATAGATCAGCAGGATCTCGGTGACGACCGAGAACAGGAACCAGAGCATGCGGACGTCCACGAGCCCTTCCTTGCGGTTCAGCGCGTAGAAGGCGAAGTCGAAGAAGGAGCTGACCATCCCGAGGAAGACGGCGATGAAGGCGATCTCGCGCAGGTTGAAGCGCTTGGGCTTCCTGACTTCGTCCGCGTCGACGCTGTCGGCGGCGACGGCGATGAGAGGCAGGTCGGTCAGCAGGTTCACGAGCAGGATCTGGATGGGCAGCATCGGCAAGTCATCGATCATGAGCGAGACGACGGCGACGGCGATGAAGTTGCCGAAGTTGCCGATCAGCGTGTACTTCACGTACTTCACGATGTTGGTGAAGATCGAGCGGCCTTCGCGGATGCCGTCGACGATCACGTGCAGGTCCTTGCGCATCAGGATGATGTCCGCCGTCTCGCGCGCCACATCGCTGGCGTGGTCGACGGCCAGCGCGACGTTCGCGGCCTTGAGCGCCGGCGCGTCGTTGATGCCCTCGCCGAGGAAGCCGACCTGGAAACGGCGTTCGAGGCCCTGGATGATCCGGAACTTCTGCGCGGGCGAGACGCGCGCGAAGACGTGCCGCGTCTCGATGAGGCGCTCGAATTCCGCGGCGGAAGCCGCGTCGAGCGTCTCGCCGGCCACGACATCCTCGACGCGTCCGATCACGCCGGTCTGTACTCCGATGGCGCCGGCGACCTCGAGACTGTCGCCCGTCAGGATCTTGACGCGGACGTTCAGCGCAGCCGCGTCCGCGACCGCGTCTTTAGCGGTCGGTTTGAGCGGATCGACGAAAGAAATCGTGCCGACATAGGTGAGGGCGCGTTCGTCGTCGTCCTCGCATGAAGCGCCTTCGGCGCAGGGCTTGAAGGCCAGGGCCAATACGCGGCGCCCGGCGAGCCCCTCCTCGCGGATCGCCGCCTTCTCGCGCATGACGTCCATCGGCGTCAGCGCTTCCGCGCCGCCGGAGCGGAGCCACGCGACGGAACGCGCCAAGACTTCCTCCGGCGCGCCGAGGACGACCAGCTTCATCGCGCCGCCGTCGTCGATGACGGCGGAGGCTCTGCGTCGGGACGGATCGAACGGCGCGAACCAGACGCGGCGCCGTCCCAGCGCGGCGCGGGCGGCATCCCTGCCCGCCGCGTTCACGATGGCGGCGTCGAACGTCTTCGGCGCGACGTCCGTCTTGCGGAGCTCCTCCTCGGACGCCGCGGCCAGGGCGAGCGCGAGCGCCCCCTTGCGGTCGGCGGCGCGGACGTCCGCGACGCTCATCAGGCCCTCGGTCAGCGTGCCCGTCTTGTCGGTGCACAGCACCTCGATATGTCCCAGGTCTTCGATGGCCGAGAGCCGCTTGACCACGACGTGGCGCTTGGCCAGCTTCAGAGCGCCGCGCGCCAGCGTGAACGAACTCACGGCCGGCAGGGCCTCCGGCACGACCGAGACGGCCAATGCGGCCGCGAACAGGAACTGCGGGACGAGCTGGGATTCGCCTTTGAGGAAGATGTTCACGGCGAAGACGACGCCGAGGACGATCGCCACGGCCTTCAGCAGGAACGAGCTGAAGGCCTGGAGATTGCGCTCGAAGGCGCTCACGCGCGGCGTTTCCTCCGTCAGCTTGGCGATGGTCCCGATGATGGTAGCGGGGCCGGTGGCGACGACCACGCCCTCGCCGTAGCCGGCGGCCACGCGCGTCATCATGTGCGCCATATTGAGCGCGCGGTCCTTGCCGTTCACCGCGTCCGGGCCGGAGATCTTCTCGACGGCGATCGACTCCCCCGTCAGCGTCGATTCGTCGATCGTCAGGCGATTGCTGACGAAGACGCGCAGGTCGGCGTCCACCACGTCGCCCGGTTCGAGCAGGACGACGTCGCCGGGCACGAGAGCGCGGCGCTCGACGGAGACGATGTCGCCGCCCCGCCGCACGCGGGCGCGGGCCGTGAGCTTTTCGCGCAGTTTCTCGACGGCCTGCTCGGAACGATATTCCTGCCAGAAGCCGATGCCTGCGTTGACGAGCAGGATGATGCCGATCGTCACGCCGTCCGCATGCTCGCCGAAGGCCAAGGACAACGCGGCCGCGGCGGCGAGAAGATAGACCATCGGCGAACGGAACTGCCGCAGCGCCACGCGCCACGCGCTGAGGCTGCTCACGGCCAGCTCGTTCGGTCCGAAGCGCTCAAGCCTCTGGCGCGCCTCGACGTCCGAAAGCCCGTCTTTCGTCGTCTGGAACGACGCGAAAAGCGCCTCCAGACCCATCCGTCCCGGGGCTTCGTCCGGCAGTTTTTCGAACATGGCGCGCAGGCGCTCCATGCCTACAGTATACCTCTTTTTACCGTTTCTTTCTCTTCATTTTTGTCATCCTGAACGCAGTGAAGGACCCCTTTCCGGAAAGGGATCCTTCGTTTCACTCAGGATGACGGGGTGGGTTAAGCCAAGACCCAGCGACCGCGCGCTTTGCGGATCAGGCCGTCTTTTTCCAGGCCCGACAGGACATGCGCGTACCCGGCGAGCGCCCTCTCGGTCGCCGGACCTTTCCTGAGCGCCTCGATGACGCGGCCCCGATAGATGCGGTTCGGCACGCCGGACGCGTCGACCCGTTCCCCGCGCGCGGCCTTCTGCCGCGGCAAGGACTTCATCGTCATGATCCTGGGATACGACGCGCACCATCGGCTGATGGGGCACTCGAAGCAGCGCGGACGTCCGGCTTTGCAGACGGCCGCGCCGAGATCCATCAGCCCCTGGTTCACGTCGTATGAGAGCTTCCCGGGCAAGGTCGCTTCCCATCGCGTCCAAGCGCGTTCGTCGAACGCCTTCGGGTCGGCCTTCGGCCCCTTGAAGACGCGCGTCAGCACGCGGCGGAGATTCGTATCGGGCGCGAGCGCTTTCTGCCGGAACGCGAAAACGCGCAGGGCGCGCGCGGTGTAAGGACCGACGCCGTGGAGCCTGAGAAGCGCTTCCTCGCCGGATGGGAGCTTCCCGTCGAAATCGCGAACGACGCCTTCAGCCAGCTTCTTCAACCGCACGGCGCGCATGTTATAGCCGAGTCCTTTCCAGGCGCGGACGACCTCGGACTGCGGAGCGGCGGCGAGCGACTTCCACGACGGGAACTTCTTCAGGAACGACAGATACAGCGGCACGACGCGGTCGACCTGCGTCTGCTGGAGCATGAACTCCGACACGGCGATGCGGTACGGGTCGTCCGTGCGCCGCCACGGCAGGTCGCGGCCGTTCGTGCGATACCAGGCGGAGAGCGGCTTCCAGATCATGCCAAGGACGCGAGCTCCTGTTTCGTGAGCGGCCGCCACTCCCCCTCCGGAAGGTCGCCGAGTTCGACGCCGGCGACGCGCGTGCGGCGCAGCTTGCGCACTTCGTAGCCGAGCGCTTCGCACATGCGGCGGATCTGGCGGTTCTTGCCTTCGGTGATGATGATGAGGAAACGCGTCGCGCCGACATCCTTCACTTTCGCGGGGCGCGTCATGACGATGCGCTGGGGCGCAGGCATGTTCTCGAGGCGCACGCCCTTGGCCATGTGGGCCAGGAATTCCGGCGTGGGCTCCCTGTCGATGATGACGTCGTATTCCTTCTCGGTGCCGGAATCCGGCCGCATCAGCCGGTCGGCCAAGGCGGTGTCGTCGGTGAAGAGGATGAGGCCGGAGGAGGACACGTCGAGACGTCCCACGGGGATGAGGCGCGCCTTGGGCGGCGGCACGGGCGCGGACATCAAGGCCTCCATGATGTTGTCAGGGGAGGCGGCGTCCATCGTGGTGATGACGCCGACCGGCTTGTGGAAGGCGATGACGGTCTTCTTGACGACCGGCCGGACGACCGTGCCGTTGACCTTCACTTCGTCTCCCTCCTCGACCTGGTCTCCGGGACCAGGTTTCCGGCCGTTAATCGTGACTTTTCCGGCCTCGACCAGCCTATCGGCCTCGCGGCGGGAGGCGATTCCGGCTTCGGCCAGGTATTTATTGATGCGCATGCAGGGAGTGTAGCATAAGGGACGAAAAAAGCCCGACGTCGCCGTCGGGCCTTTTTTGTCCTAGACCTTGTCCTGTTCCGGCAGTTTCTTGTTGGCTTCCGCCGTCGAGACAGGCTTGCTCATGACGAGCGCCTTGACGATCAGCCAGCCGAAGAGCGCGTAGACGGCCATGGCGAGAAGCGTGGAACCCTCGAAGATCGCGCCCTCGGCCTGCGCCGACTTGAACACGGAGTAGAAGGGAGCTCCGAACACGCCGGTCACCCCATAGATGAACTTGCTGAATCCGGCCGTCGGGTTCGCCCCGAGCAGTTTCAGGACGAGGCGCAGGAGCAGGAAGACCTCGGCGATTCCCACGATGTACCAGACGATCTGGGTGATGCGATACAGGGGTTTGATGCGCTGGGTGGGCATGTTTTCCTGCTTGAGCGTCGAGTCGACGGTCGGCATCGGGGTCTTCGGCACGGGCTGGGGCGCCGGCTGTTGCGTATCCATACGGACGGGAGTGAATGATAAATCGTCCACAGTATAGCACGATTTCAGGCTAGGTTATGCACTTATCGCCGATGGTCGAGTTTGCGGCAGGCCTTCCGCCGACGGCCGGCGGCGCGGCGTTGACAGGGTCGGAAAATCCCGATATGATGTCCGCGCATTCGGGAATCGTCTAATGGTAGGACAGCAGCCTCTGAAGCTGTTTATCTTGGTTCGAATCCAGGTTCCCGAGCCATGCCAAGCGCCCTTTCGAGAGACCGAGGGGCCTAAGCACCAGAGAAGACCCGGCGATGCCGGGTCTTCTTTAAATACCGCTTGAATAACCAGTCATGGGTTGAGCCGGTGTTGA
>Ga0113563_10001121_pt1 | contig 14660 bp, 11 predicted proteins | sample Mud3Dept3metaG_FD_80117 | JGI IMG/M metagenome (GOLD analysis project Ga0113563, IMG submission 80117) | Freshwater wetland microbial communities from Ohio, USA, analyzing the effect of biotic and abiotic controls - Mud 3 Core 4 Depth 3... | ecosystem: Environmental > Aquatic > Freshwater >...
ATGGGTCTTTTCCGCCAAAACTTGACCTTAGTATAGAAACGACCGCGCCAACGTGCAAGTGGATTCCCGTCAAACCATCGTCGCTTCGTAAGTTTCGAGAAACAGACCGGCGGAAAACCGCCGTATGGCCGGGGAACGTCTTGTATCGCCACAAGTTCCGTGGTATATGTTGGGTGCCATTCGGAGCAGGGGCCGAGCGGGGTGCCCGGAAGGAGGTCTGGAGATGATCGAGGGCCAGGAAACCCAAGGCAAGACAGCTGCCCTGACCTACGGCATGATCGGCGGCGGCCCGGGCGCCTTCATCGGCGACGTCCACCGCAAGGCGATCGGCATGGACGGGAAGGCCCGGCTCGTAGCGGGCTGCTTCTCTCAGTCCTACGACAAAACCCTGGCCACGGGCGAGCTCTGCGGAGTCGACCGATCCCGCCTCTACAAGACCTTCGAGGAAATGCTCCGGGCCGAAGGCCGGCGCGAAGACAAAATCGACTTTGTCGTCATCGTGACGCCGAACAGCACTCATTTCCCGGCCGCCAGGCTGGCCGTCGAGAACGGAATCCAGGTCGTCTGTGACAAACCCCTGACAACAACTCTTCGCGACGCCGAGGAACTGGGCCGACTGGGCGGGGAAAAAGACAGTTTCTTCTGTGTCACCTATGCGTACAGCGGCTATCCCATGGTCAAGCACATGCGCGACATGGTGAAAGACGGAGAGCTCGGCGACATCCGCTTTGTCGGCGGCGAATATCCCCAGGACTGGCTGGCGACGCTTCTCGAAAGGACCGGCCAGAAACAGGCCGCTTGGCGTACCGACCCGAAGCTCGCCGGCGCCTCGAACTGTGTGGGAGACATCGGAAGCCACATCGAGCACATGGTCTCCTATGTGACGGGCCTCGAAATCGAATCCCTCCTTGCCCGCCTGGACCATTTCGGCGAGGGCCGGCCTCTCGATGACAACGCCTCGATCCTGCTCAATTACAAAGGCGGGGCCAGGGGGATTTACTGGAGCTCGCAGATCGCCGTCGGCCACGACAACGGCCTCCGCATCCGGGTCTACGGCACCAAAGCCGGCTTCGAATGGGCCCAGGAAAACCCCAACTATCTCAAGGTTTCCTACGTCAAAAAACCCACGGAATTCCTCTCCCGCGGCCGGGACAATATGTCCCCCCGCGCCCAGGCTTTGAGCCGGATCCCCTCCGGCCATCCCGAGGGCTATTTCGAGGCTTTTGCCAATATCTACAACACCTATCTAACAGCCTTGGGCAAGCGGAAGTCCGGTCGGCCGCTCGGCGCTGACGACCTCGATTTTCCCGGACTCGAGGACGGCGTCCGCGGAGTCCGGTTTATCGAAAGATGCGTCGAAAGTTCCCGGAGGGGATACGTCTGGGTGGATTTTTAGGACGGCGGAGCCGTGCGGGCAGAGTTTTAGGAGGAAATGATGGCACGACCGGTGACTTTATTCACGGGACAGTGGGCCGACCTTCCTTTCGAGGAGGTCTGTAAGAAAGCGTCCAGGTGGGGCTACGACGGACTGGAGATCGCCTGCTGGGGCGACCACATGAACGTCCGCAAGGCCGCCCGGGACAAGGCTTATGTCGAGGAAAAGAAGCAGACCCTCAAAAAGCACAAGCTCTCGTGCTGGGCCCTGGGCGCCCACTTGGCCGGCCAGTGTGTCGGTGATAACTACGACCCCCGGATTAACGGATTTGCCCCCGATAGGGTCAAAGGCAAACCCCAAAAGCTCCGCCAGTGGGCGATCGAGGAAATGAAGATCACGGCCCGGGCGGCCAAGGCGATGGGCTGTCCGGTGGTCAACGGCTTCATGGGTTCGCCCATCTGGCAGGCCTGGTATTCCTTTCCGCCGACAACCGAGGAGATGATCGAGGCCGCATTCACCAAGATCCTGAAACTCTGGACCCCCATCCTGGACGAGTTCGACCGCTGCGGCGTCAAGTTCGCCCTCGAGGTCCATCCGACGGAAATTGCCTTCGACTTCTACACCGCCGACCGCCTGCTGACCAAGTTCAGCCGACGGCCCGCCCTCGGGTTCAACTTCGACCCCAGCCACCTGGTCTGGCAGGGCGTCGAGCCGCCCCTCTTTATCCGCGAGTTCGCCGACCGCATCTACCATGTCCATATTAAGGACGCCGGTGTCACGCTCGACGGCAAAGCCGGAATCCTGGGCTCGCTCCTGCCGTTCGGCGACCTGCGGCGCGGCTGGAACTTCCGCTCCCCGGGTCACGGCGATGTCCCCTTCGAGGAGATTATCCGCGCCCTCAACAGCATCGGTTACGCGGGGCCGCTTTCCGTGGAATGGGAGGACAACGGCATGGACCGGGAATACGGGGCCCGGGAAGCCTGCGACTTCGTCCACTCGATCAACTTCGCGCCGTCCGCGATTGCCTTCGATAAGGATTTTGGGAAATGAATGGGGCACCTTCTAAAAAAAAAGTCGACAATAGAGATCGCGGCCTGTCCCGCCGCGACTTCATCAGGTCGACGACCGCTGCCGGCCTCGGCGCCGCCATCGCCGGGCGAGGCCGGGGGCAGGAGCCGACCCAGGAGCAACCGGCCGTTCCCCCTGCGCCCAAGGACCGCCTGCCGGCACCCCGGCCGGATGACCTCCGCGTCGCCCTGATCGGCTGCGGGGAGCAGGGCCGGGTACTCTTGGAGTCCTGCCTTCGCATCCCCGGCGTGCGGATCGTCACCGTCTGCGATATCTGGGAATACAGCCGCCAGTACGCCAGCGGCTATCTCAACAAGTACGGCCAGCCGACAACGGTCTATGAGGACTACCGCGATCTTCTGTCCAAGGAGAAGGACATCGCCGCGGCCATCGTCGCCACTCCCGACTGGGTGCACGCCGAGCATACGAACGCCTGTCTCGAGGCCGGCCTCCACGTCTATTGCGAAAAAGAGATGTCCAATTCCCTCGAGAAAGCCCGGAGCATGGTGCTCGCCGCCCGCCGCGCCGGGAAACTCCTCCAGATCGGACACCAGCGCCGCAGCAACCCGCGCTATGTCCATGCCATCGACCGCCTCATCCGGGATAAAAAGATCCTCGGCCGGGTCTCGCTGGCCTACGCCCAATGGAACCGCTCCAAGAGCGACATGGTCGGCTGGCCGAAAAAATACACGATTTCGCAGGAAACGCTGGAAAAGTACGGCTACGGCTCCATGCTCGAGCTCCGGAACTGGCGCTGGTACCGGAAGTTCGGCGGCGGCCCGATGGTCGACCTCGGCTCCCACCAGATCGACCTTTTCAGCTGGGTTTTCGGGGTCAATCCGAGCACGGTCGTGGCCAGCGGCGGGATGGACTACTACAAAGAACGGGAATGGTACGACAACGTCATGGCGATCTATGAGTTCGCGACTCCGGAGGGCAAAGCCCGCGCTTTCTACCAGGTCCAGACGACGACAAAGCACGGCGGTTTCTACGAGACCTTCATGGGCGACAACGGATCGCTGGTTATTTCCGAGGTCCCCCAGCGAGGCAATTGGGCCATGCGCGAAGCCCACGCGCCGGAATGGGACTCGCTGGTCAAGGACGGCCTTCTTCTCACCGAGACCCAGCCCATCCAGAAGGTCGATACCCGGAACATCGTCCTCGACGTGCGGGTCACTGCCGAAGCTGGGCGCTGGCCGCTCCCGGTCGAACTGGCCAAGCCTCCCCACCAGCCGCACCTCGACAACTTCTTCAACGCCGTGCGGCAGGGCACGCCGCTGAGCTGCCCGGCCGAGCTCGCCTTCGAGAGCGCCGTGGCGGTGCTCCGCGTCAACGATGTGGTGAAGAGCCGCGGCCTGAGTGTGTTCAGGCCCGAGCAGTTCAAAGCATGAAAAATAGGGAAGCGCAGCCTCAGACGGGTCCTGTCACGGCGCGTCCCCGTCCGTCCTCGCTCCACCCATCCCCCCGCGGGGAACCCCTTCCGCTGCGGGCGTTGCGGGGACTGGCGCCGTGCCACCCGTCTTCGCTGCATTTTCTGTTGGGGGCTGTAACAGTAGGCATCCTATTTGCGGCGGCAATTCTAAACGCGCAGCAGCCGCAGAAGTGGGACGGGAACAGGACGACCCCCGTCCATCTCATCCCGCTCAAGGACGAGCTCGATCAGCCGATCATTCCGACTGAAACCAACCCGCTCCCTTTTTCCTCCCGGTTCACCTGCGCGCCCTGCCACATATACGAGACCATCCAGAAGGGACTGCATTTTGACGCCTCTTTCGCCGCCGAGGCCGGTCGCCCGGGCGAGCCCTGGATCTGGGTGGATGAGAGGACGGGAACGCTCCTGCCGCTTTCTTACCACAAATCCAAGGGAGCATTTGACCCGGCCCAGGTGGGCCTTTCGGCGTGGGACTTCACGCTCCTCTTCGGCCGGCATCTCGCCGGCGGCGGTGTCTCCGAACCCCTCGAATCCGCCTTCACCCCGGGCTCCCGCTGGGAAGTCGCCGGCAAAATCGAGATCAACTGCCTGGGCTGCCACAACAGGTCCGGCGCTCAGGATCCCTCCGAGTGGGCCAAGCAAATCCTCAGGGAAAACTTCCGCTGGGCGGCGACCGCCGCCGCCGGCCTGGGCGAGGTCGGGGGAATGGCCTCCCGGGTCAAAGGCACCTGGGACATCTACGATGGGCCCGATCCCGACGACACGGAGTGGGCAGTCCCTCCTTTCGTGCGCTACGACCCGGCCCTGTTCGACAGCCGGCATCGCCTCCTCTTCGACCTCGACCACAAGCCGGCGAACGACCGCTGCCTGGCCTGCCATTCGGTGACTCCCGTTGATAAGGCCAAATACGCGTTCGACGAGGACGTCCACACGGCGGCCGGGCTCAAGTGCGCCAGTTGCCATCGCAACGACCTCGGCCACGCCATGGTCCGCGGTTACGAAGGGGAGACCCTGGACGATCCCGGCAGGACGGGCGAGGACTTCACCTGCACGGGGTGTCATCTCGGGGACGAGAAGGCCGAGGGGGAAAAAGCCCTGGCCGGCCGGCTGGGCGCGCCATATCCAAAACATAAAGGCTTCCCGGCCGTCCATTTCAAGCGGCTGTCTTGCACGGTCTGCCACTCGGGACCCTGGCCGGGGAAAGAGCTGACCCGGGTCCGGACCTCCCGGGCCAATCGCCTGGGGATCTACGGCGTCGCCCGCTGGTCGACCGACCTGCCGGCCATCATCGAGCCGGTCTACATCCGGGAGAGAAACGGCAAGCTCGCCCCCAACCGGCTGCTCTGGCCGGCCTTCTGGGCCGAGCAGATCGGGCAGGAGATCAAGCCGCTCCAGCCTCAAGCCGTCTCCGCCGCTGCCGCCCGGCTCCTGACGCCGGAGCAGGGGGTCGTCAAAGTCCTGACGGCCTTTGCACTCGGGCTCGAGGCCGGCCAGGCGGCCGTGCTCGTCCAGGGAGGCCGCGTCTATGAGGTCAATGTCGACGGCGGACTGGACGCTTCTCCGTATGCCGGAGGGCCGTCCGCTCCATCCCCGCGGTGGGCGGTCAAGCAGGGCCAGGACCTCGTCCCTCTGGTCCCCGACTTCGACCCGGAGGCCGAGGAGACAGACCCCGCCGTTGAAACGCGGGTCCAGGAGGTTCTCGAATCTCTGGCCTCGGTCGAAAGCGCTCCCGGGAAACCCGTCCTCCTCAACCAGAAAGCCCTTTATCAGATTACGGATACTTACCTGGAAAAAGCAGAGAGCCCGTTGCCTCCCTCCGCGTCTCCGGAGCCGGCCTGGCTCGTCGAAGGGAAGGTCATGCCGCTCGTGCCCGACTCCGAGCTCGGGGCGATCGCCGCGCTCGCGGGCTCGGAACAGACACTGACCGAAGACCAGGTGACGACCATTCTCGAGACCCTTTCCCGGAGCGCCGGCGGCGAGGAAGGACAGGAAAAGAAAAAGTTTGCTTATATCTCGGGCGGCAGGCTATTCCGCCTGGATCGGGACGGACGGCTCGAGGCGGTGAACGATGACGCCGCCGGACCGGTCACCTGGCCCCTCGGCCACGAGGTCAGGCCGGCTCGTCAGTCCCTGGGTGTCAACGGCTGCAAAGACTGCCACCGGTTCGGCTCGCCTTTTCTATACCGCAAAGCCAAAGGAACCGGTCCGCTCAAGACGGCCCATGTCAAGACCATCCCGGCCAATGCCTTCATGCATCTCGACCGGCCCTATCAAACTCTTTTCGGCCTTTCCTTCGTGGTCCGGCCGCTCTTCAAATGGGTGCTCTTTCTCTCCATCCTCGTCCTGGGCTCCGTCCTGGTTCTGGTTGTCCTGCTCGCCCTCGGCCGACTATCCGGGCTCATCGAGAAAAGGAACTAGCCGCCATGTTATTCCGCATCATATCCGCCATTTCCATCCTGGCTCTGGCCGGCCGGCTGACCTATCTCCGGTTCAGGCATGACATCGTGCAGGCCGGCGCCAAGACGGGAAGCCTTTCCCGGGCGGCCTACTTTCGCTGGCTCGGCCGGGGCATCACATCCCTTTTCCGGCCGGCCGGCTGGCAGTGGATGCGCGCCACCTACGTCTATTACTGCACCGCTTATCCGGCGCCCATGCTGAAATGGGTTTTCGTCGCGCTGTCGACGAGTACCCTCTATTTGGCGTTGAGCGGGCTCGCATTCGCCCTGTTCAGCCCCCGCGGCCTGTTTGGAATCCCCCTTATTCTCCATGTCGTCAGCGGCGGCATCTTCGCCATCAGCCTGGCCGCGGATGTCATCGTCCGAGCCAAGGAGTTCAGCTCCATCATCGAGGTCTTTACCGCGGGCGGGCGGCCCAGGGGTTATCTTCTCGGCCTCTTTTCCCGGCCGCTGCGGCAGTCCGTCCTTTATTGGGTTTTTGTGATCTCGGGACTGACCCTGATCTCGACGGCCCTTTTCTCGATGCTCCCTTATTTCACTTTTCGAACCCAGGTCGGGCTCGTCGAAACCCACCGCTGGGGCGCGCTGGCCGCCGCCCTTTCGGCAATGGCTTTCTTCGATGCGCTCCTCCCCCGCAAAGCGGCGTGAGCGAGAATCCGCAGCGGCCGCGCCCCAGGCGCCCGGTTTGCGTTTCTCTGAGCAAGGAGGATTCATTCTTCTCCAGGGCTGCATCAAAATCGCCCCGCGCTCGGTAATTATAATATGAGCGGAGGAAACAGATGACACTTACCGTTGTCCTATCGCTTTTCCTTGCGGGCTTGCAGCCGCCTGCGAAACCTTTTGCCCTCATGGTGGGCGACCCGGCTCCGCCCATCCGCGTTTCCGCCTTTCTCAAAGGCGAGCCTGTCACAGCTTTCCAAAAAGGGCAGGTGTACGTCATCGACTTCTGGGCAACCTGGTGCGGACCCTGCAGGGAAAGCATCCCGCATCTCACCGAGCTTCAGAAGAAATACGGCGATAAAGTGCGCATCGTGGGAGTGAGCGTCTGGGAACCCCGGGAGAAGGACGTCGAGCCTTTCGTCAAGGAATGGGGCGACCGGATGGGATACACCGTTGCCTCCGATCGAGGCGAGGGCATAACCGCCGCAGATGATGAGCAGCGTTCGCGCGAGGCCGTGGACAAGGGGCTTATGTCCAAAAGTTACATGGTGGATTCGGGCTGGGCGGAAACCGGCATTCCCTGCGTGTTTATCATCAACAGGGAAGGCCGCATCGCCTGGATCGGAAGCGGGGACGGGGATACGACCCAGATGGACCGGACTCTGGATGAGGTCGTTTCGGGTCAACATGACCTCAGGGCCGCCGCGGTCACATATCAGAAGAAGATGGAAATTGACGTCTACGCCCGCGGCGAAAGGGTAAAGGCCCTGGAAGCCCAGAAGGCCGGCGATTTCGCGGCTGCCGAAAAGCATTGGGACAACATCATCATCCTAGGCCCGGATTATGAGCATTTCACCAGCAGCAAGTACTTTATGCTCCTTCATCAAAAAAAGGCTCCGGACGAAGCGGCCGCCTTTCTTTCGCGGAGAGCGGCCAAACTCGATTGGGTGACGATCATGAACATGACCGCGACCTTGGCCTATGAGGGGCGCGACCTCGAAGCCGAGCACCTGAGGGCGGGAATCGAGGCCTGCCAATTGGCGCTCTCCAAGAAAGGCCAAGACCACCCCTGGCCGCTCATGACCATGGCGGCCATGCATTACAGGCTCGGCGAAAACGACAAGGCCGTCGCCCTTGTGGATAGGGCTCTGCTCATCGTCAAGGATAACGACAGGAAGAGCTTCCTGGAAACAAGAGAGAGGTACGCCAAGGGCGGCGGAAGCCTCAAGGACCCCCCTGAAGATAAAACCTGAACTTCTGCGCCGCCGTCCTTGACATCCCGTGGGGTGTGGTTTAAGTTTCCCAACGGCCGGAGAATCCCAGCCGAGATAATCCATTGCCGGGAGGATGGCAGATGTCGAAACTCCGGGTTTTCGTCAGCTACAGCCACAAGGATGGAAAATGGGTTGATAAGGATTCGGCGTTCAGCCTGATCCCGTGGCTGGCCGAGAGCCTGCATCGGGACGGCGTTGATTTCTGGTACGACCCCGAGCTGAAGAGGCTCCCCGGCGAAGAGTATAAAAAGAAGATCAATAACGAGATCGGGTCCGCTCACATCAGCATCCTTTTGCTCAGCCAAAACTTCGCCAATTCCGATTTCATCCATGATTTCGAACTGCCCGAGATAAAAAAACGGATAGATGCGGGGGAACTCCTGGTCATCCCCATAATGGTGGGTCCGGTCAACCTCCAGGCTGAGGAGCATCTCAAATGGTTGGCCGACAGACAAATACTTCCAGGAAAGCCCACCCCTCTCATAAACTATACCAGAGACAGGGCAGAGTTCGAGCGCGTGCTTGCCGAGCTTCTCCAGGCCGTTCGCCATCGCGTGAACCAGATAAAAACAAAATGGGAACATACGGGTGCCGAGACGCCTAAGTCCGGCACCGGGCTTGTGAATGCAGCTGAAAGGCCGATGACCATGAGGACTGGCGGCGATGAGAAGAAACCGCCAAGAGAAGCCGGTCTCTGGCTCAGAATCCTCGGCCTGTCTCGACCCCTGAAATTGGCTATTTTAATCGTGCTTCTCGGGCTGGTGATATGGCCGGCCGTGTGGGTTGCGGGCCATCGGAATAGACCTGAGGTCCCCGCGTCCGGAGTCGCTCAAAAAAGCAGGCAGGCCGGCGAGGTCGAAGAACCAATGCCTATGCCGCTGGAGTCTGAAGCGTCCGGCCGGTCGGGAAAAGTCCTTGATCCCAGCCGACTTGCAACTCTCCGATCCAGCCTGACAGAATATCTTGAGAAGCGAGAGTTTGGGAAAATCGAAGAAACCGCGGAGGAGATCCTGGAGTTGGCCCCGGATGACCCCGGGGCCATCGATGCTCAGGCTATTATCGATCAGCGAAAAGGCTTGGGAGAGATCGGCCGTTTCGAGTGTTCAAGCATAGTCCTTGGAGCGGCATTTTCTGCGGACGACCGGGGCGTCGTCGCGTTTTCAAAAGGGATAGTCTCGCATGATCCGGTCAAGCAAAAAGCGGCGATAAATCTTTGGGATCCCCAAAGAGCATCAGCCCCGCAAATTGTCCGGTTGGACATCAACAATGCCCAGGCCGTGGCTTTCTCATCGAACCGGGGACTCCTAGCGGGCGGCACACTCGGGGGGATAATCGTATACGATGTCACCACCGGACGGCGTCTGGGGTTATTGGAAGCGGGATGGGTGGACGATCTCGTCTTCATGCCCGGGGATGGCAAAGTGCTCTCAGCTCGAGGAACGAACCTCGAGGTATGGGATTTGGAGTTGAAGATCTCAACCCGACGATATGCCGGACCGCAGAGCCGGATCAGGAGACTGGCCCTCAGCCCGGACGGCCGATGGGCCGTCTCCATATCCAAGGACGGAGTGGCCTGCCTCCATGATCTCCAGGAGCAGAGCACGGGTTGGAGCGTCAATTGCGGCGTCCTCACTCTGAGAGGCATTTGCATATCTCCCGACGGAACGACGGTTCTGATCGGGGCTCCCGAAGGCGTCCGGATGCTGGACCTGGCGACGGGGACCGAAGTCCGGAGATTCAACGACTTCGGCAACTTGAGCATCGCCGTCTCTCCGGACGGAAAGCGGGCGGTTTCCGGAGGAGCGAAAGACAACTTTGTGCGAGTCTGGAGCCTTAAGGATGGCACCAGAATCAGAACCTATAAAGTGAGGGAAGGGTGTTGGATCGGGACGGTGGCATTCTCCTCCAATGGCGAATCTGTGCTCGCCGCCGCAGACCAGCGAATACACGTCTGGGCTTTGCCTAAATAAGATGACCCGTCGGAACACATGGTAGATTTCCCTCCAGAATCCGTCCACCGGTTCGCCCATGAGGCCATGGGGACGATCTTCGAAGTGTTGATCGCGGGCCAGGAGGCCGGATATGCCGGGCAGGCCGCCGAGGCGGCGTTCCGGGAGATCGACCGCCTGGAGGGCCTTTTCAGCCGCTTTAACGCCACGAGCGAGATCGGACAGATCAACCGGCTTCAGGCCGATGGATCGCTCAGGATAGGCCCCGATTGTTACGAATGCCTTGGCCTCGCCGGGCAAATCCAGAGAGAAACGGCCGGCGCTTTCGACATCAACTTCCGGCGGGGAGGCGGGTCTTCGGAGCGGCCGGACTTCGATCTGTCCACTTCCGATTCGGGATTCAGCCTCCGGCTCAGGCAGGGTTTCCTGGGCCGCTTGCCAGCCAATCTGGACCTCGACCTCGGAGCCATCGGCAAGGGCTATGCGCTGGACAAGGCCGCTTCCATCCTCGCGGATTGGAGCGTCGAGCGATTCCTCATCCACGGAGGCACGAGCTCCGCCCGGGCGGCGGGCGATGCGCCCGGCTTGAGTCGGGGCGAACACGGCTGGCCGGTCGGCGTGGGCGGGACCTGGGAATTTCCGGGCGTTCCCAAGCGGGTGCTCCTTTGCAGCCGCGCGCTCAGCGGCTCGGGGACTGAGGTCAAGGGGAGGCACATCCGCGATCCCAGGACCGGACGGCCCGCGCAAGGACATCTCGCCGCCTGGGTATCCCACCCCTCGGCGGCCGTATCAGATGCCCTTTCTACGGCCTTCATGTCCATGAGTACCAAGGAGGCGCGGCGATACTGCGAGAAGCATCCCGATGTCTGGGCCTTGCTCATCACCCCTAAAAAGAAACCCCTCCTCCTGAACGCCGAGAGATTCGGTTCCTGAACCTGCTTTACCCCCTTTTAATCTCCATTACCGGAACTGGTAAAAAACCTGAGCGGGAGCATGGACATGCTCGAACGGCCGGTGAAATTCCCCTCGCCAGAGATGCGATTCTGTATTAAAATGGAGTGTCCTATCAGAGGAGTTTCAGGATGAAAAAATCAGTTGTTTTATTGATTGCCGCGTCCGCCTTCATCGGGATACTGGTTTCCGCCCGGCAGGCCCTCGCGCAGGAGGCGGGGAAGGAGGAGCTCAAGGTCCAGCTGCCCAAGCCGATGTTCATCGGCACGCCGCGGAACATCAGCAGCCCCAACTTGGAGAAAATCACCGGCAAGCCCCGCGGGGCGATCTTTGTTTCGGCCGGGACGAAGCTCGTTTCCCTGAACAAGCCGGTCACGGCGAGCGACATGCAGCCGGTCATCGGCGAGGTGGGCCTCGTCACGGACGGGGAGAAGGCCGGAGAGGACGGCTACTTCGTCGAGCTCGGCCCGGGCAAACAGTATGTCCAGATCGACCTGAAGACAGCCCAGGCGCTCCAGGCCATCCTGGTCTGGCATTACCACAGCCAGGCCCGGGTTTACCGGGACGTCGTCGTCCAGGTCTCGGACGACAAGGACTTCGTGAACGGCGTCACCACCCTCTTCAACAACGACCACGACAACTCCTCCGGTCTGGGGATCGGAAAAGAGAAGGAGTACATCGAGACCTTCGAAGGCAAATACGTTGACCCGCGCGGAACCAAGGCGAGGTACATCCGGCTCTGGTCGAACGGCAACACATCGAACGACATGAATCACTATGTCGAGGTGGAGGTCTACGCGACTCCCGCTCAATGAATAAGAAAGCCTTCGCCGGGCTTTTCCTGCTCATCATCATCGGTGCGGCGGCGCTCCGCTTCTTCGACCTCGGCCTCCGGCCCATGCACCATGACGAAGCCAATCAGGCGGTCAAGTTCGGGGCCCTCCTGGAGAAAGGTGAATACCGCTACGACAGGGCCGACCATCACGGCCCCAGCTTGTACTATTTGTCGCTTCCCTTCGCCCGCGTGCTGGGGGCCGACAGGTTGGCGGAACTGAACGAAAGGACGATCCGGCTTGTTCCCGCATTCTTCGGTCTGGGGGCCGTCGTCCTGCTTCTCTTATACGTTCCCTTGATCGGAAAGGAGCGGGCGCTATGGGGCGCCCTCGGCCTGGCCCTTTCGCCGGTCCTGGTCTATTTCAGCCGCTTCTACATCCAGGAAACGCTCCTTCTCTTTTTTTTGACCGGGTTCGTCGCCGCCGTCTGGCGATATAAAAGGAATCCGTCATGGACCTGGGCCGTGACGGCCGGCTTCTTCGCCGGCATGATGTACGCCACCAAGGAGACATCTGTCATCGCCTTCGGTTCGATCGCGGCGGCGCTGCTTTTGGGATCGTTGCTGAGAAGAAAGACACGGGGAGATCGGCCGGCCTTGGGGAAGTTAGGGAGGAAAGACACGGGCCCTGAGGACATGGACCTTGAAAAGCCCGCCCGGTCGGAGCAAATACAAGAAGAGGCTTCGGGCGCAAAAGGCGCGAGGAGGCGCTTCAGAGCGGACATTCTGATGGGCCTGGGGACTGCGATTCTCGTCTCCATCCTTCTCTATACTTCGTTTTTTAAGAACCCTAGAGGATTCATCGATTCGATCCTTTCCTTCAAAGTCTATTCCGTCCGGGCCGCCGAGGCGGGATTCCATGTGCAACCCCGGTCTTACTATCTCCGGAAGCTGGCTTTCTCGAAGACGGGATCCGGGCCGCTTTGGAGCGAGGGTCTGATCCTGATCTTGGCCGCGGCCGGAATCGCGGCTGCATTACGCGCGCGCTCCCGAAAAGAGGACCGCTCATTCCTGATCTTCCTGTCCTTCTACACCCTGGTTTCTACGGCCGCCTACTCGCTCATCCCCTATAAGACCCCTTGGAACATCCTCCCCTTCTATCTCGGTTTTATCCTCCTGGCCGGAACGGGCGCAACCGCTCTTCTCCACACCTTCAGGAGCCGGGTGATTCGAGCCGCCGTCTTTCTTCTCCTGGCGGCCGGATTCCTGCATCTCGGGGCGCAGGCGAGTCGCGCCGGTTGGAATTATGCGGCCGATCCCCGAAACCCTTATGTTTACTCGCAAACAAGCCCGGGCTTCCTCAAACTCGTCCGGAGGGTGGAGGACATGGCCGCCGTCCATCCGGACCGGGAAAATATGTTCACTCAGGTCATCGCCGGCCCCTACGAGACCTGGCCGCTGCCCTGGTATTTGAGGCGCTTCGGCCGCGTGGGCTACTGGACGAGGGCGGACGCGGCCCCGCCGCCGGGGGATGCCTCCGTCCTCATCACCGACACCGAACAGGCCAGCCGCCTCGAATCCATCCTAAATACATATTATCAATCGGAATACTATGAATTGCGGCCCGGTGTCTTCCTGGTCCTTCATGTCCGCAACGATCTCTGGGACGAGTACCTGAAGTCCCGGTCGGGAAAGTGAGCGAGGGGTGGATATCTCGATCGTCATCCCCGCCCTGAACGAGGCCGGGAAAATCGGCCGCGACGTCGAAGCGGCCGCCCGTTTTCTCGGCGAAAACGCGTTCGACGGCGAAATCATCGTCGTCGATGATGGAAGCACTGACGCGACGGCCGAGGAGGCGAGGCGGGCGGTTGTCCCCCCGCCCATCCGCAAAACCGTCCTGCGCCTGGAGAGCCAGTCCGGAAAAGGCGCGGCGGTCCGGCGCGGCGTCCTGGAGAGCCGGGGCGAGGTCGTGCTCTATGCCGACAGCGGCACCTGCATTCCCTACGCCAACGCTCTGACCGCCATCCGAAAGGTCGCGGCCGGAGAGCTGGACATGGCCCTGGCCTCGCGCCGCCTCAAAGAAACGGTCATCCGGCGGGACCGGCCTCTCCGCCGCCGGATCATCTCGCGGCTCTTCCACCGCGCCGCCGTCCTCCTCACCGGCCTTCCCCATTGGATCACGGATTCGCAGTGCGGTTTCAAGGTCTACAAAGGCGAGGCCGCCCGGGAGCTTTTCGCCGGGCTTGCGACACCCGGTTTCCTCTTCGAGCTCGAGATCATCATCAAGGCCCTGCGGCGCGGCTGCCGGATCGAGGAATTCCCGGTCGAGTGGACCTGCGACCTCGACTCGCGGCTCCGGCCGGCCGCCCAGGCCAAAGGCGTACTCAAGGAACTCCTCAAGGTCCGCTCGCTGACCAAGAAATAGCGCGCTTTTCTTTCCACTTGGAAATTGATAAACTCCGAGAAAGCGATCACCTGGAGGTTTCTATGAGAAATCGTCGTAAGAAAACGCGCTTGTGGCTGGCCCTCGCGGCCGCCATTATCTTTGCTTCATCGCTTGCCGCGGATACGCTTTTCTTCGACAAAGCCGAGTACGCCGCCCGCCGGGCCAAGTTCATGGAGAAGATCCCAGACGGGGTGGCCGTCATCCTCGGCGCCCAGCTCCCGACCGGCTACTTTCACTATTATCAAAATAACGATTTTCTCTATCTCTGCGGCGTCGA
>Ga0113563_10001122_pt1 | contig 14657 bp, 13 predicted proteins | sample Mud3Dept3metaG_FD_80117 | JGI IMG/M metagenome (GOLD analysis project Ga0113563, IMG submission 80117) | Freshwater wetland microbial communities from Ohio, USA, analyzing the effect of biotic and abiotic controls - Mud 3 Core 4 Depth 3... | ecosystem: Environmental > Aquatic > Freshwater >...
ACGATGCGTTCCTCGAAGTCGCCGTGAACGGTTCCGAGCCTCATCGTGACGGGCAATCGAGATCTGCTGTCGCTCCACCCCTTCCGCGGCATCGACATCCTGAGTCTGACGGCATACCTGGAGCGGGGTATCTGAGCAGGGGGTTACAGCTCACCTCGGAAGGCGCGGTGCTGGAGGGAGACAAAGAGCGCGTCCAGCTCAGCCAGAGCCGTCCGCTGCGCCGTCCGCAGCACGTCCACTGCCGTCACTCGGCGCGCGAAGTCGCGCTGCAATGTAATCGGGGGAAGCAAGACGGTGGTTTCTGAGATTTGCTTGATGTTCAGCGTCGGTTGGCTCACGGTGCGCAGCTCGTTCGTGAAACATCGCTGAACGAAGTCGGTACTGAGATACGCAGCCATGAAAATGCGATCCATCGCTTCTGCGAGTGGGATGCGGGCGACCGCCCGCGCGATATTGAATCCCTTCACTGACTCGTCGGCCAATGCGACAACGCCGATCGAGCCGACGCAGCTCACGAGAATTTCGTCACCACGAAGGCGTGACCGTTTGTAGGCCGCTTCGATTGACGGAGCGATTCGCTTGAGTTCGGAGTGCCGGACCTCCCCGGCGACTACTGAGCTTTCACAAAATACATGACAAGTTCAGAACGCCAGCTCAGCCTGCTGCCAGAAGGCCCGAACGAGGGTCGGACGGCGTTGCATCGACTGGAGACGGCGGCTCGCGTAGCGCCGCACCTCGGCGATGGTCTGCACGCACAGGTTGGCGAGTTCCCGCTGCTTGGCATAGCCGAACAGGTATTCCACTGGGTTCAACTCGGGGGCGTAGGCCGGCAGACGCTCGAGCTGGATGTGCCCGTCGAGCGACTCGACGTAGTCCCTGACGACGCGGCTGCGATGCGCGGGCAGGCCGTCCCAGATCACCAGCAGCTTGCCGCGGAGGGTGGCTTTCAGCGCTTTCAGGTACTCGACGATCTGCGGACCCTTGATCGCGCCCGGGAAGAAGCGGAAGTAGAAACGCCAGTAGGTCACCCCCGCGATCAGCGACAGCTGCTGCCAGTTGAAGCTGTATTGCAGCACTGGCGTCTGCCCCTTCGGCGCCCAGGTTCTGACCCGCGTTGGCCGCTCGCTCAGTCCGGATTCGTCGATGAAGACGATGGTGCGGCGGCTACGTCGGGCGTTTTTTTAGTGCCGGCCAGCGCTTTTCCTTCCAGTCGCGGATCGCCACCGCGTCGCGCTGGCTGGCGCGCCCCACCGGGCGCTGGGCCGAGAACCCCAGATCGCGCAGCACCTGCCAGACGTACGAGATGCTGAAGGCGTGGCCGAACTCGCGTTCGATCAGCGTCGCCACCCGCCGCAGCGTCCACAGCTCGGTCGGAAAGCCGTTCACGACCGCGCCCTGCAACAACAACTTGCGCAGCCTGGCCCGCTGCTTGGCATCGAACACCCCCGGCCGACCCAATGGCCGACGCCGCCACGCCTGCGGATCGGCGTCGAGCCGGCGTTGCCAGGTCATCGCGGTCTGGCGGCTGACCCCACAGGCCCGCGCCACCTCGGCCTGCGGCACGCCACGCGCGAGCATGCGCATGCCACGCCGCCGGCGGGCCTCCAACTCTTTCAGGTCGCGTTGGTACCGTTTCGTCGCCATGGCGTTGCTCCGCGCATTGTCCTACTCGGATAACGCATTGGGTACCGAACCGGTTGTCAGCCATTTATCGGAAACTCAGTAGATCGTACCCCGATACACCACCGCGGAGGCTTGCCGGTTTTTTGCGACAGATGGTCCTCGTGCAGTTGGGTGACCCAGCTGAGTTCGGGGTTCGGCGGCTTTCGTCATGCACTCCCACTTGCGCCCGCCCTTGTTCGCTACGCAGGGTGACAAGTTCTGACGTCAGGATTTTCCCGATACGGGCCGACGTCGCGCTGTACGACAATCTCGTCAGTTCAGCGTGCGAATCGCGACGACCCCAGTTGCGATCTGGCGCCTGCCGGCCGAACCGGGATCGGAGCCGGGCCGTTGTGAAGAGTGCCCTATCAGTTCCAGGCAGAGGAGTTCGCCGTGCCGAAGTCACGTCCACCGGCTGCGCCTTCCGGTGTTCCGCTGGCGGCTGCGCACCGCAACGGCGTCCCTTGCCCGTCGTGCGGCAAAACGGGTCTCGTGCGAATCCGCCGGCGACTGCTCGATCGACTGCTGAGCTGGGTGCGCCCGGTCTATCGCTTTCGCTGCGCGGATCCTGGCTGCGCTTGGGAAGGGCCCCTTTCACAGAAATGGTTCGCCAGGGATTGGCACCGCCGACACTACCGCTAGTGCGATGAACAGAACGCGGGAATTGGCCGCCGTCGGCGTCGCCGTCGGCTTTCCTGAGTTGCCGGCGGACAACCTCGCCGTCTGCTTTCGAGCTTTCAGTCAGATCAGCCTGTGCATTGGAATGTCCGCAGGGGGTCGAACTGACACGGTCGCGGCGGTTCCGCGCGGCGTGCACTGTAATAAAGCTGACAGCCGCCCAGTCGAGCCCGCTGCTGGTGTTGCCCGTCCCGCGCTCGTAGGCGAGGTCGGGGAGATAGCCGTTGGCGAGCAGCCGCCAGTCGAGCGTCGAACTCGAGTCCACGGCCTTCATGTGGAGCCAGACCGTCGTCGTGCAGTTCTGTGTCAGGGCGTTGTACCAGCGCGGTCGCTCGGCGCCAGCGCTCGGTGACATCGCGGTCGTCGCGGTACGAGAAGTTCCGGGCGTTGTTGAGGGTCAGCAGCGGGCCATTGACCGTCGCTGTCGGCAGTCGTGCGACGTCCGGCTGCCAGTCAAGGTCGTGGCTCGGGGCGAGCGTGAGCCACCAGGCCAGCGCGATCGCTAAGGCGAGATCGCGCAGCGCTTTGGGGAGCTGCAGGCGGATGCGGATGGCCCAGATCTCGCGCAGCTTCATCGGCGGTTTCTAGCCGGTCAGCTTGCCCCTGTTCCTGGGGGTCCAGGGCCTCCGGCTTGGATCGGCTTTCGGTTCGTCGGACATGGTCTTTATCCCTGCTGATTGCCAAGTAGGCAGGATGTTCGACGGTGGCTACCGACGGGTGGTTGTCGACCCTGAAGAGACCCGATGCCCGTGGCGTGAAATACCGAGTTGCGATCCAGAGCGGGCGTTCGCGGGCCTCAGTGCGAGACTACGGCCTCGGCAAGCCCGGTCAGCGCCTTGCTCAGCGCGCCCAGCGCCGGGCATTGGGCCACACCGTGGCGCTGCACCACTCAGGCGGCCTTCGCTTCTGCCGAGTTCGCAGCGGCCAGCTGCTCGAGCTCCTTGTCCATCAGGTAGAGTCCCTCGCCGCCGTCACCGACCAGCCGCAGCCGGCTAAGGATGTCGCCGACCACCGCTTCCTCCTCGATCTGCTCCGTGACGAACCAGTGGAGAAAGATCTCGCTGGCATGATCGCGATGGTCACGGGCGATGTCGACGAGACGGTGGATGCTCTGGGTGACATGCCGCTCATGGGCCAGGGTCTGTTCGACGGCATTGACGACGCCGCCAAAGTCTGCGGGCGGGGCCGCGATTTCATGAAGTCTGACGGCGGCCCCCTGGCCCACCAGGTAGCGATAGAACTTCATCGCGTGGGTGAGTTCCTCCTGGTGCTTCACCATGAACCACTTGGCGATGCCACGCAGCCCCAGCGACTCTCCGTATGCGGAAAGTGCGAGGTAGAAATACGAGGAGTACAGCTCCCTGTTGAGCTGCTCGTTGAAAGCCTTAGTAACGCCTTCTGGTATCACTGGGTCCTCCGCTTCGGCGAGGCCGACGACTCAATACAATCACCTTTTACCGCAACGTCCGGCCGCTCGAAACCCTGCCGAAGCGATGGCTTCTCGCCGATTGGCCGGTGTGCAGTTCGCGAGGAGGGCATTGTGTCGCAGCGGCTACCGGGAAGCGGGCGCCCGACGGTCACCACGACCGGCCTTCTTCCAGCGGCAACGCCGCTGGCAGATGGTCGATGTCCCTCGAGCGGGTAGCCGAACGGGGTCGCGCCTGGCGCGATGGAAAACTACTCACCACGAGCAGACCTGATCCCGCTCTCACGACTCGCGCAGTGCCGCGGTGACGGACAGGGTGGCGGCACTGTTCCTGGGCTCATTGCCACAGGCAATGGAGTCGTCAACTCCCTTTCGGCCCCGAATCGATCAACATCTCCACCAGCTCCTTGAGTGCGCTAACCTGAGTCTGCAGCTCGGCGACCGTGCGCTCCAGGGCGCCGATGCGATCGTGACCGCCCTGATCCGCACTTCCGGTTCCTGCCGTCGCCATGAATTCCTCGATGGGGAAAGCCTCGTCGCCGATGAGATGGGCATAGCGTGCCTCCCGCTTGCCGGGATGGCGCGGCAAGCGGGCGACGAGCGGCTCGCCCCGCGCCATCAGGTCATTCAGGGTTCGCTCCACGTGTTCCACGTCGGTGAACCGGGCCATCCGCTCGGCGCGGCTGCGCAGTTCGCCGGGTGTCTGCGGCCCGCGCAGCATCAGCTCGCACATGACCCCGAGTTCCTGCGGTGAAAGCGCGAGTGCACCGAACTCGGCGGTAAAGAAGCGGTGCTGGTACTTGCTGACGCGGCTGCCGAAACCGGAATGGCTGCGCACCAAGTGCTTCTTGATGAGTTGATCGACGGTTTCCTGCACGACGGCCTCGCTCAGGTTCATGACCGGCTCGCGATTGCTCTTCTGGTTGCAGCCGTTGGTCAGGGAATTCAGCGACAGCGGGTATTGGTCGGGCGTGGTGATCTCCTTTTCGATCAGCACGCCGATGACACGGGCTTCCAATGGGTTGAGTTGTAGTTTCAAGACTGCTCCTGCTCGTTAAGGCGCCAAGAGATACGCCGCGAAAACCTCAGGACAGACGGTCCCGATGACGAGGGTCGCCAGGATTATCCGGCGTCCCGGTCAGTTTACGGCCGAATGCGCCCCTTCCAGTTGTGGCGGGGGCCAGGGGATCACGGTCGCTGCGCGCCAGGAGTCTCCACACCGGCCAGGAGTCTCCACACCGGAGGGCCCGCCGCCTCAGGCGGAGCAAGACACCAAGCTTGGCGTCTGCCTGCACCTTCGGCGGCGCCGAGATCCCCAGCGCGCCGGGCAGGCAACAAAAAAGCCAGCGCGAGGCTGGCTTCAGGGTTGTTGGTGGAGCCGAGGGGGATCGAACCCCTGACCTATGCATTGCGAACGCATCGCTCTCCCAGCTGAGCTACGGCCCCGACGAGGCGCCGAAGTCTACCGCGACCCCGCGAATCCGTCTATGCCACCGGGATGGCGGGCACCGCGCCGACGCTCCAGATGTCGCGGGCGTACTCCCGCATCGTCCGGTCCGTCGAGAACTTCCCGCTCGCCGCGGTGTTGCGGATGCTCATTCGCAGCCAGCGGTCCTGATCCAGGAACGCGGCGGCGGCGCGCTCCTGCGCCGCGACGTAGCTCCCGAAGTCGGCAGCGACCATCCAGGGGTCATGGGGGCTGCGGATGGACTCGATGATCGGCCGGAACAGGCCTGGCTCGAACTGGCTGAAGTGCCCATTCTCGAGCAGCCGCATGACGCGCGACAGGTTGGCGTCCGCGGCGATGATCGCGTTCGGGTCGTAATGATGGCGCAGCCCCGCGACCTGCTCGGCCGTGAGGCCGAACAGGAAGAAGCTGTCGTCGCCGACCTCTTCGCGGATCTCGATGTTCGCGCCGTCCAGGGTGCCGATCGTGACCGCGCCGTTCATCATGAACTTCATGTTCCCGGTGCCGGACGCCTCCTTGCCGGCGGTCGAGATCTGCTCCGACAGGTCGGTGGCCGGGCAGATCGTTTCCATCGCCGAGACGCGGTAGTCCGGAAGGAACGCCACGCGCAGCAGCTTCTTGACTGACGAATCGCGGTTGACCAGCCAGGCGACGTTGTTGATGAGCTTGATGATCAGCTTGGCCCGGGCGTAGCCCGGCGCGGCCTTCCCGCCGAACAGCACGCAGCGCGGGGTCCAGTGGTCGGTCTCGCCGGACTTGATCCGCGCGTACAGGTGGATGACGTGCAGGATGTTCAGGAGCTGGCGCTTGTACTCGTGGATGCGCTTCACCTGAACGTCGAACATCGCGTCGAGGTCGAATGCCGTCCCCCACTCGCGACGGATCAGGTCGGAGAGCCGCTGCTTGTTCTTGCGCCGCGCCTCGGCCCAGCGCGCCCGGAAACTGGCGTCGTCGACGAAGCGCTCGAGCCGGCGCAACTGCTCCAGGTCGGTGATCCAGGTGTCCCCGATCGCCTCGTTGATGACCTCGCGCAGCGGCGCGTTGCAGTGCGCGAGCCAGCGGCGCTGCGTGACCCCGTTGGTCTTGTTGTTGAACTTGCGCGGCCAGAGCTCGTAGAAGTCGCGGAACAGCCCCTCCCGCAGCAGCCGGCTGTGCAGCTCGGCGACGCCGTTGACCGAGAAGCTGCCGACGATGGCGAGATACGCCATGCGCACCATCGGCTCACTGCCTTCCTCGATGATCGACATGCGGCGGAGCCGGTCGTTGTCCCCCGGCCAGCGCGATGCCACCTCGGTCAGGAAGCGGGCGTTGATCTCGTAGATGACTTCGAGCAGGCGGGGCAGGAGCTGGCGGAACAGGCGGACCGGCCAACGCTCCAGCGCCTCCGGCAGGAGGGTGTGGTTGGTGTAGGCCATCATCCCGCTCGTGATCGCCCAGGCCTCGTCCCACTCCATGTGCTCCTCGTCGATCAGCAGCCGCATCAGCTCGGCGACCGCGATCGTCGGGTGCGTGTCGTTGAGCTGGCAGACGTTCTTGTCGGCGAAGCCGTGGAGGCTGTCGCCCTGTATCCGCTTCCAGCAGCGCAGGATGTCCTTCAGGCTCGCCGACGCCAGGAAATACTGCTGGCGCAGGCGCAGCTCCTTGCCGCTTTCGCTCGCGTCGTTGGGATACAGCACGAGCGTGATCTGCTCTGCCGCATTCTTGGCGGCGACGGCCTCGACGTACGAGCCGGCGTTGAACTCCTCGAGGTCGAACTCCTCGGTCGCGACCGACTTCCACAGCCGCAGCGTGTTGACGGTGCCGTTGCGGTAGCCGGGGATGGGAATGTCGTACGGCACGGCGAGGACGTCGTGGGTGTCCACCCAGCGGCCCCGCAGCTGACCGCTGTCGTCGCGGTAGAACTCGGTACGGCCGCCGAAGTGAACGCGCTGTGAGTACTCGTGCCGCTCGAGCTCCCAGGGGAAGCGGTCGCGCAGCCAGTGGTCGGGCTCCTCGACCTGGTAACCGTTTTCCAGGCGCTGCCTGAACATGCCGTACTCGTAGCGCAGCCCGTAGCCGCGGACCGGCAGCTGCAGGGTGGCACAGCTGTCGAGGAAGCACGCCGCGAGTCGGCCGAGGCCGCCGTTGCCCAGCCCGGCGTCGGCCTCTGCCTCGACGATCTGCTCCAGATGGATGCCGAGGTCGTAGAGGCTCTTGTGCACGGCGTGCGACAGGCCGAGATTCAGCATCGCGTTGCCGAGCGCCCGACCCATGAGGAACTCCAACGACATGTAGTAGACGTGCTTGGAGCCCGTCGCCTCATAGGCGTAGCGGGTGTTCTTCCAGCGCTCCATCAGTCGCGCGCGCAGGCTCAGGGCGAGCGCCGCATAGGGGTACTGGGCCGACGTACAATTCTTGTCGCGGCCGAGGTAGTGATTGAAGTAGCTTCGGAAGTCCTCCCGCAGGCTGTCGGCGTCCATGCCGAGCGGTGGCAGGCCGTTCACCGTGGCATCCGGGTTGATCTCGGCGGGTGGCGTGAAGTCGGTATCGTAGGCGCTGAGCGGCATCGGGCTTGGGTTCCTGTGGGTTCGCGCGCATCGTAATCAATACAGTATGCGGCCGAACAGTCGCGGCCGCACCGCGGCACGGGTAGGAGAGGGACACCTCATGACCAGGTTGCGCGTCACCGAGCTTTGGACCTATCCGGTGAAGTCCTGCCGGGGGGTCGCGCTGGATCACGCCAGCGTGGAGGCGCGTGGGTTGCGCTGGGACCGGCACTGGATGGTTGTCGACACGTCCGGCCGCTTCCTGACCCAGCGTGACCTGCCTGCTATGGCCACGATCGTGCCGACTGTCACCGCCGCGGCCCTCGTCCTGCGCGCGCCAGGCCGTCCCGACCTCGTGCTGCCGCACGGCCCGGCGGGAGACCAGGCCGTCGTGACGGTCTGGGGCGACACCGTGGAGGCGCGGACGGTGTCGGCGGCGGCCGATCGCTGGCTGTCGCAGCACCTCGGTGTCGGCTGCCGCCTGGTGCGGTTTCCGGAGGATGCCCGCCGGCCGGTCGACCCGACGTATGGGGCGCCTGGCGACGAGACGGCCTTCTCCGACGGCTTCCCGCTGCTGCTGATCGGGCAGGGCTCGCTCGACGCTCTGAACAGCCGGCTCGCGCAGCCGTTGCCGATGCGGCGGTTCAGGCCCAACCTCGTCGTCGCCGGCGCACCGCCGCACGCCGAGGACGACTGGCGGCGCATCCGCATCGGTGCGATCACCCTGCGCGTGGTGAAACCCTGCTCACGCTGCGTCATCACGACGGTCGACCCAGATCAGGGTGTCCGCGCCGGCGCAGAGCCCCTGGAAACCCTCGCCACCTACCGGCGCCGCGACGGCAGGGTGTACTTCGGGCAGAACGTCATTCCTGACGGGGCGGGCGAGATCCGCGTCGGCGATCCGGTGGAGGTCCTCGGCGATGCCGCCTGACAGCCTCGACGAGCTGCACCGGCGCCTTGTCGCCTTCGCGCGCGCCCGCGACTGGGAGCAGTTCCATTCGCCCAAGAATCTGGCGATGGCGCTGATCGCGGAGTGCGCGGAGCTGGTCGAGCACTTCCAGTGGCTCACCGAGGAGCAGAGCTATGCCCTGCCGCCCGACAAGAAGTCGGCAGTGGCGCTCGAGCTGGCCGACATCCTCATCTACCTGCTGCGCTGCGCCGAGCGGCTCGACATCGACCTGCTGGAGGCGGCGCACCGCAAGGTCGCGCTGAACGAGGCCCGTTACCCGGTGGAGCGGGTGCGCGGCGACGCCCGTCGGGCCAGCGAGTACGACGACTGAGCGGGCAGGCCGGCTCAAGTTTCGCCGTTCAGCGCCGTCAGACTGCGCAGGGTCGCCGGGGGTTGGCGCCTCTCTTCGCACTCACCGAGTCGCTTCAATCCGAACCACAAACGGGGTGCTTCTGTGTCCACGTGTCTCTGTGAAAGATCACCCATGACCGACGCCCGAATCGCAGGTATCGCCTGGCTCGAGGACTGCCCCCTGCCGGTATTGGTGACCGATGCGGCTGGCAGCGTGGTGGGCGCCAGCGCGGCGCTCGAACGTGCCAGCGGGGTGCGCCGGGAGGAGCTGGTAGGCCGGAAGGTTGCCGACATCCGCTCGCCGCTGGCGCGCAGTCTGTGCGGCGAAGAGCCGCTCGTCGGCTTCGCGAGGCCGGGAGGCATCGACGTCTGGCTGCACCGCCGGCTGCAGTCCGTCGAGGAGAGCGGCTACACGCTGCACTGGCTGGAGGACGTGAGCGAGGCCGACCGGCTGCGGCGCGAGAACGACGAGTTGCGGGCGCGCGTGCGCCAGCTCGACCTGAACGACAATCTGACCGGCCTGCCCAACCGGCGTGCGTTCGACCATGCCATGATCCAGCAGGTCACGCGCAGCCGGCGGTACGGCAATCCGCTCAGCCTGATGGGCGTCGACATCCTGCCCGCCGAACCGGGTGCCTCCATTCCCGATGGGGTGGTGCTCGCCGTGGCGCGTCACCTCCGCGACCGGCTGCGCTGGGTCGACACGGTCGGCCGGGTCGACCGGGCGCGATTCCTGGTGCTGCTGCCCGAGACCCCCGAGCGCGAGACCCAGCGGCTGGCCGACGCCCTCGCCATTGGCGCTTCCGCGATCGCGCTGCCGGAGGCGGAGGCCGGCTGGCCGGTCAGCCTGCGCGTGGCGGCCACGGCGTGGCACAAGGGTGACGACCCCGCCCACCTGCTGCATCGCCTGCACACGCTGCTGGACGACAGCACCGCGCCCTGAGCGGACGCGGCAGTGGTGACGGTGGTCGCCGTGCCGCTCGCCGAGGAGATCGACCGCAAGGGGCTGGCCGCGATCCGCGAGCGCTTCCTGCGCCTGCAGGGCGGCCGCCTGCGGCGGATTCGCGCGGCGCTGCCGGACACCCACGTCGACTTTCTCGACCTCCTGCCGCTGCTGCTCCACGTCAACCACCCCCGCCTGCCCGGCTTCGTCGGCACGGACGCCCCCGCCGGCATCCCCGGCTACCAGCCTGCCGACGCCACGCTGCTCTGCGCGCGCGGCGCCGCCCGGACCTTCTCCTACAAGCGGCGTCCGCTGCCGCATCCGCCGGTCCAGGGGCTGTACCTGATGGGCAGCCTCGGCAGCCTGGGCCATTGCCCGCACAGCGACTTCGACGTCTGGCTGTGCCACGACCCGCGGCTCGGTGGCGAGGCGGTCGCGGCGCTGCGGGCCAAGGCCGGGCGCATCGAGGCGTACGGTCGCGAGCAGGGCGTCGACCTCAACATCTTCCTGATCGACGTCGAGGCCTTCCGCCGCGGCAGCGGCCAGACGAAGCTGTCGGAGCAATCGAGCGGTAGCACCCAGCATCGCCTGCTGCTGGACGAGTTCTACCGCAGCGGGGTCCACCTCGCGGGGCGGATGCCGCTGTGGTGGCTGGTGCCGCCTGGCCGCGGCGCCGACTACGCGGCCTATACGCGCCACCTGCTGGCGCAGCGCTTCGTCGACCCCGGGCGCTGGCTCGATTTCGGCGCGCTGGACAACCCCTCGGCCGACGAGTTCTTCGGCGCGGCGCACTGGCAGCTCTACAAGGGCATCGACGCGCCCTACAAGTCGCTGCTGAAGATCCTGCTGATGGAGGCCTATGCCACCGAGTTCCCGAACCTGCGGTGGCTCAGTGAGGACTTGAAGGCCGCCGTCTACGAAGGTCGCGAGGACGAGCTCGACGAGCTCGATCCCTACCGCATGCTGCTGGGCCGGGTAGAGCGCCACCTGGCCGCGGCCGGCGAGCGTGGTCGTCGCGACCTCGCGCGCCGGGCCCTCTACATCAAGGCCGAGCTCCCGCTGTCGACCTTTCGCGGCGTCGGCTGGAAGGCCGAGCTGCTGCGCCGGCTCGTCGCTGCCTGGGGCTGGGACGCGGCGGCGTTGCGGCGACTGGACCAGCGCCGATCGTGGCGGATCGAGGCGGTGCGGCAGGAGAGCGAGCTGCTGATGGCCGAGCTCAGCCGCTCGCACCGGCTGCTGACCGAGTTCGCGCAGCGTCACGCCTCGGGCGGCGGAATCGACCCCCTCGAGGTCAACCTGCTCGGCCGCAAGCTCTACTCGGCCCTGGAGCGCAGGCCCGGGAAGATCGACTGGGTGAACCTGAGCGGTGACGGCAATCTCGCGGAGCCGCGCCTGGTGCTTCGGGCAGTGCGGGGTGTCGGCTGGCGGCTGGAACGTGAACGGGCGGGTGGCGAGGCGGAGGTGCTGAGGACCGCGGACTCGCTCGTCGAGGCCATGGCCTGGGCCCACCTCAACGGCGTGCTGGCGCGTGGCAGTCAGGTCACACGGGAGCGGCCCGACGCGGCGCCTGGCGATGACGCGCTGCAGCGCGTGCGGGCGGCCCTGTGGCGGCTCATCCCGGCGGGGCAGCGGCCGGTCGCGCCGCTGCGTGCCCTGGCAGACCCGCTGCGCGCCGCCGCCGCCATGGCCATCGTCAACCTCGGCGTGGACCCGCTCGCGCATCTGGCCAAGGATGGACTGCAGGTCACCACGACGCGGAGCGACCCCCTGTCCTTCGGCGCTGCCCGGACCTGCCTGGTGCAGGCGCTGGACTATGTGGTGCTGACGAGCTGGGGCGAGCTCTATGCGCGGCGTTTCGAAGGGGCGGACGGAGTCCTCGAGGGCCTGTGCCAGCACCTGGCGCTCGTCTGGCCGGGCGGGGGCGCGGACGTCGGGCTGCGTTGCCACGGCCTCGGCGGTCCGCGCGCGGGTCTGGTGGCGCGCCGCGTCGAGGGCCTGGCTGCGAGCCTGCGCGCATGCTTCGACGAGCACGGCGAGCACGCCCGCTGTCTCGTCGCCGTCGGCCCCGGCTACTACCTGGTGCAGCGCGATGCCGGCCGGTTTCGCTGGCGCCACGCGGACGGCGAACGGGGCCTGCTCGAGCTGCTCGCAGAGCCGTTGTCACTGGCGCGGCCAGTGGTGCCGGAACGGCGCGCGCTGGCCGGCAGCCCCCTCGCGGCTGTTCTGCTGGCACCGCCGCGGGGGGGGTTCCGGGTCTACTTCCGACCGCAGCCGCGGGCCTTCGACGTCTACGTCCTCGACGAGTTCGGCGCGCTCTTTCATCAGGAGGTCGTCGGCGACGACGAGCAGTACCTGCTCGCTCACCTGCGGCGTTTTCTCGACAGCCTCGGGCGTCGGCGCAGCGCCCAGTCGGCGGCGGCTGCGCGACGCTGGCTGGAGGGTGAGACGACCTTCCACCGTCTGGTGCGGCGGGGCGGTGGCTGGCATGCCGTACCGGTCTTCGTGGCAGCCGGTGCGGAGCAGCTGGACCTGGTCCTGATCGACGACCGCCCCCGCGGCGGCTTCCGCCTGCGTTGTGCGGACGCGGAGTTCGACTCGCAGCTGCTCGGTGACGGCATCTACGCCCGGGTGGTCGAGGAGGTCCTGCGGCACCGTCGCGGCAGAGACGGCTACCCGATCTACCTGAGCGGCGTGGCAAGCGCAGGCCTGCCGGAACCGGGTGGCGGCTCGCCGCTGCCGCTGCTCATGCTCAAGAAGCGGATCGAAGGCCGCCTTAACGGCGGCGTCGCGCGGCGGCGCGGCTGAGGGCTTCGCCGCCGCGCCGCCGGGATCCGACGGCCTGTCGAGCGGCCGGTCTTCGCCGGATGCATATCGCTGCCGGGTCGTCCACTCGATGGACCTGATGGCGCCGGGAACGACTGTGCTGTTTATACTGGCTGCCCGTTCCGGACCTGCTCCCATGCCCACCATGCCCCTGCTTCGCCGCGGCCTTCTCGTCGTCTTCCTGTGCTCGGCCGCGGTGCTGGCCGGCTGTGGCCGAAAGGGCCCCCTCTACCTGCCGCCACCGCCGCCCGCGGCGTCGGGCCCCGTGGAACAGCCACCGGCGACACCGGCGGCGTCCGACGCCGAGCCGAAGCCGGCGGCCCCCCAGCCCGACCGCTGAGTCCCTCGCCATGGACTTCTTCCAGTATCGCGGGGACACCCTGCATGCCGAGGACGTGCCGCTCGACCGGCTGGCAGGCGAGTTCGGCACGCCCGCCTACGTCTATTCGCGTGCCACCCTTGAACGTCACTGGCATGCCTTCGACCGCGCCTTCGCCGACCGGCCGCACCTCGTCTGCTACGCGGTCAAGGCCAACGGCAACCTGGGAGTCCTGAACGCCCTCGCACGCCTCGAGTCCGGCTTCGACATCGTCTCGCTCGGCGAGCTCGAGCGCGTTCTCGCGGCGGGAGGCGAGGCGCGGCGCGTGGTGTTTTCGGGCGTGGGCAAGCGTATCGACGAAATGCGGCGCGCCCTCGAGCTGGGCATCCGCTGCTTCAACGTCGAGTCCGAGGCGGAGCTCGATCGGCTGAACCGGGTGGCCGGGGAGGTCGGCCGCGCCGCGCCGGTATCGTTGCGAGTCAACCCGGACGTCGACCCGAAGACCCACCCCTACATCGCTACCGGGCTCAAGGAGAGCAAGTTCGGCATCGACGTCGCCGACGCCCTGGCGGTGTACCGGCGGGCGGCCGAGCTGCCCAACATCAGGGTCGAGGGCATCGACTGCCACATCGGCTCACAGCTCACCTCGCTCGCGCCCTTCCTCGACGCCCTCGATCGCGTGCTCGCGCTGGTCGGCCGCCTGGCCGAAGACGGCATCGCGCTGCATCACCTCGACATCGGCGGCGGACTCGGCGTGCGCTATCGCGACGAGACCCCGCCGGAGCCTGCCGAGTATGCCGAGGCGATCAACACCCGGCTCGGCGGCCTGGCCATGGAGGTGCTCATCGAGCCGGGCAGGGCGATCGTGGCGAACGCGGGCGTGCTGCTCACCCGGATCGAGTACCTCAAGCCGACCATGCACCGGCGCTTCGCGATCGTCGATGCGGCGATGAACGACCTCATCCGTCCGGCGCTGTACGAGGCCTACCACGAGGTCGTGCCGGTGCGGCGCGACGGCGGTGCCGAGGAGGCTGCCTGGGACCTGGTCGGGCCGGTGTGCGAGAGCGCCGACTTCCTTGCGAAGGACCGCCTGCTGCGGCTCGCGCCGGGCGACCTGCTGGCACTGCGCACAGCCGGGGCCTACGGCTTCTGCATGGCGTCGAACTACAACGGCCGGCCGCGCCCCGCCGAGCTGATGGTGGACGGCGACCGCGTCCACGTCGTCCGGCAACGCGAGACCTGTCGGGATCTTTACCGCGGCGAATCCGTGCTGCCATGAAGCGCGTCCCGGAGCCCGAGGAGCTGATGGCCGACCCGGCCCAGGCGCGCGCCTACGCCGAGGCCGACTTCAGCGAGTCGAACGGTCTGTTCGTCGAGCTGTTTCGGCGGCTGCAGCCGACCCCGTTCGCCGGCCATGCGCTCGACCTCGGGTGCGGACCCGGCGACCTTCCCATCCGTCTCGCGCGGGCCTGCCCGGCGGCCCACATCGACGCGGTCGATGGTGCCGAGGCGA
>Ga0113563_10001123_pt1 | contig 14655 bp, 11 predicted proteins | sample Mud3Dept3metaG_FD_80117 | JGI IMG/M metagenome (GOLD analysis project Ga0113563, IMG submission 80117) | Freshwater wetland microbial communities from Ohio, USA, analyzing the effect of biotic and abiotic controls - Mud 3 Core 4 Depth 3... | ecosystem: Environmental > Aquatic > Freshwater >...
CCACCGTGACGCGTCCTCTGAGCGACCGGATGTAGTCGCGCACGAGCACGCGGCTCTGGGGGTCGAGCCCCGCCTGCGGCTCGTCGAGGAGAACGATGGAGGGATCGTGGACGAAGGCGAGGGCGATGTTGAGGCGCCGCTGCAGGCCGCCGGACAGCGTCCGGCCAAGACGGTGGCGCTTCTCGCCGAGGCCGAAGGCATCAAGGAGAGTGCCAGCGCGCGCCCTGGCCGCCGCCCGCGTCAGGCCGTACGCGCGTCCCATGAACTCGAGCTGCTCGAGGACGGTCAGCGTCTCCCAGATGACGATGGCCTGAGGCGACAGGCCGATCGTGTGGAGGCTGGCGGCGCGGCCGGGCGCCAGGGGAACGCCGTTGATTTCGACGCGGCCGCTGTCCGGGCGCAACAGGCCGCAGATCATCCTAAGCGTCGTTGTCTTGCCGGCGCCGTTCGGCCCGAGGAAGCCGAGGATCTCGCCGCGCCGCACGTCGAGCGAGAGCCGGTCGACGGCGAGCAGGTCGCCGTAGCGCCGGGTCAGGTCCACGGCGCGGAGCGCGATAGCCGGCTGCGCGGTGTCCATGGTGGTGCCGAGCCGGGAGCAGAACCGGGCCCATGCTAGCACGGCCCATGGCGTCGTCTGCGTTTGGGCGGGCGGCCACCGGGCATGCGCGCCACGGCGCGAGGGTGGCGGAATTCCAGGCCGTTACGGTAGAATTGAGGAGTTCGTCCCGCCGCGATTCTCCATGCTGGGAGGTCGTTCAACGGTAGGACCCGTGGCTCTGAACCACGTTATCGGGGTTCGAATCCCTGCCTCCCAGCCAATCCCAAGCCCTTCAATAGCAACGACATGTGCCGGCCGCCCCGTTCCGGCGCCGGAAGCGCACGCGGGCGTTTCTGCAAAACGCCTGCAAACCGTTCAACGGAAGGCACAGGGGTCGCCGACCAAGGCGGGTTCTTCCGGGCCCCTGAGAGCAGAGCCGCGGGCGCCGACGCCGCCCGCGGCCTGCTCGTTCAACCAGGACACGGACGTCGCTGGCTTCGACTCCTGCGCGTGATCGGCGCGCGCAGTCGCCGCGTCGCCGGAGGTCCGCCCGAGCGGCGTGCGGACTACGGGCGTCCGAGCCGCACGCGCTGCAACTGAAGAGGGTCAGCGGGAATGTCAGCGCGAATGTCGTCAGCGCGAATGTCGTTGACACCTCCGGCGCGGCACCCATGATCAGCCCTATGTCTGGGCTGTCTCTGGGCTCGGAGAGGGCGCCCACGGAGGGGGCGCCCACCGCGTCCCATAGCGGGTGTTACGTCAACTCGCGCGCGGCAGGCGAGCGGAGGCCCCTTCGGTTATCTGCCAAAACGAATCTCGGCCCGCACCAAGTTCGGAATGGCCTTACCGGACTTCCCGAAACGGCCGCCGGTCGTAAAGTGGACGCTGAAGGTGTGGGATGCGTCTTCCAGAGCGCCCCCGGCCCTCAGTTCGTAATGGTAGCTCGTGTACTGGCCATCCTCGGTCAGGTGTCCGAGGCCGTTGACTTCCTGGAAGAAGGTGGCATGGCCAATCCTCAGAGAAGGAAGGGCGTCCAGTTCTGCGATCGTGAGAACGCCGTCGTCCATCGCGGCCAGCAACTCGTCGTACCTGACCAGGTAGACGGCGACGAATGGGTATCCTTGGACCGGCCCTCCGAGAACACTGGAAATCGGCTGAGTGTCCGGGCCGTGAGCGGGCCAGATTTCGAAGCCCGCGACGGTGAGAGGACATCCGAAGACACGCAGCCCGTAGTCGGGATCTGGGGTGAAGTCAAGAACATCGACCAGATTGAAGTCCTCAGGCACACAGTCCGGACCTCGATAGAACGGTATGGCCGCCCACTGCTCATCGTGGAGGATGAACTTCGCTCCTGCGATGGGATCGAATCCGAACTGCGCATACGCTGGGATTCCCGGCGCCTCACCGGGTACTCGCCGCATGACCTGAGCGCCGGCCGAACCGGCGCCGATCAATGTGAAGAGCGCGGCTCCCGCCAGTGCGGACGCGAGGAGCCGGTTTGCCGTCGCCCCAAAAGCGTTCATAAAGCTACCTCCTTCGCGATCTAACGCGACAACGGACCCGAACCGGGGTTTCCATTCTGGCCGTCCCGGATCGATGCGGTCACGTCCCGCATCATCACCACGCTGTTGCACGCGCCGACGACGATCGTGCCCCTCGCCCTCCAGGCGGCGCCGCAGTAGCAGCACACGCTACCACCCATGGAATCTTACGAAGATCCGCTCGCGGGACAAGCGTGATCGATGGCCAAGAAGTCAGAACGATAGCCAGAAAATCAGAACCGGGAGGACATGGTGCCGACGGGGACTCGAGGCCGCCCCGGGGCACCGATCAGGGCCTAGCGAAGATGCGCCGGTACTCGCTGGGGGACACGCCGACGTGGCGGCGGAAGGCGCTGTCCAGCCGACCGGGCCCCGAGAATCCCGATTCGTAGGCGACCTCCTTGACACTGAGATCGCCACCCATGAGCACCCGGCACGCATGGGCCACCCGAAGCCCGACCAGGTAGGTGTGCATGTGCTCGCCCACGACCTGCGTGAAGCGCGTCGTCAGGTACCGCGGGTTGTAGCCCAAGGCCATGGCGACGTCCGGCAGCGAGAGCGTCGGCTCCTGATACCGCCCGTGCAGGTACGCGAGCACGCGGTCCATCATCGTGGCGCCCTGACCGTCGGTGTCTCCCCCCGGCGCGGCGGTCGGCGGGTGGGAGCCGCCGACCCCCGGCCTCCCCGTCGACTGCATCTGCTGCAGGTGCGTCACCCGTTGCTGCAGAGCCCTCAGCTCTTCCGAGAGCGCCGAAACGACGCATTCCTGGCAGGTCTCGGAGACGACAAGCCCCAGGACGGTGACAGCGGCCTTCAGGTCAGCCTCGGATGTGTCGGAATCCGCGACGAGTTTCGCAGTGCCGACGAGGTGATCGGCGACGTGGATGGGAACGCACGTGCAGCGCAAGCCGATGGGGCAGGTATGGCTGTGCGTACGGGGGGAGCGACGGAGGGACCGGACGTGAATCAGCCATTCCGCGCTGCACGGCGCTCTGTCGACGGCCCGAAGCCGCCTGGCGCAAAGCGGATGGACCGGAGGCGAGAGCCCAAGAGGCCTTCCGCGCTCCGGAAGGGACGTCACCAGGGTCGTCACGGCGGTCAAGCCCGTCATCTTCCGAAATCGCTTGACCGCCCGCCGCATGCGACCGCGGAGTTGGACGAGAGCCAACTGAGACACTGGGCTCGGTGGAGCAAGCCGCATGGGGAGCCTCCTCCGGGCGGGAGTCCGCCTCAAGGCCGCGTTGCTGTTTGGATCGTCCCGGATCGCTGGGGTTATACCACCCCCCGCCGTGCGCGTGGGCGAAATACTGTCGTGGCGGGCTCGGGCGGCGCCAGAGACCGGCGGTGGGGTCTGCCGGGCCCGCTTGGCCGAGTTGCCGCAACGCCCGCTATCAGACGCCGGCAGCGCCCCTCCGAACAGTGTCGCGCCCGGGCAGCCCGCCGGGCCGAGTTGACGTGACGCTGTGTCTAGGCTCGGAGGGCTCGGAGAGGGCGCCCTCGGGCGCCCACGGCGTCCGATAGCGGGGCTACGTTGACTCGCGAGCGGCACGTCAGCGGAGACCGCTGTAGTGCTTCCCATAGTCTCTGCACCGGTTGACACCCGAGGCGACGGCTTGAGGCAGGGGTCGCCCGTCTTTTGCCGCACTCCGTCCTCGGGTGTAGAATTCGCCTGTTCGCCGCCATGCCTGGCGCCCGGAGGTTCCCATGAGTTTTGCCGGGAACACGCCTCGGGCCTACGAGATCCACTCCGCAGTCGGCCGAGGCGCCCCGGCCTGCCGCTCGCGCGGCCCGAGCAACGTCACCGTCGAAATACTGTTCAGGCTGCGTGGCGCGCTCCTGGCGGCAGGCGGACCGCATCATGCCGTCATCGCCTTCCTCGGCAGCAGGCGCAAGCACGGAGTGACATACCGGGCGTGACTGGGCTGTCTCTGGGCTCGGAGGGGACGCCCACGGCGCCCGACGGCGGGGGTCGCGTCGACCCGCGGGCGGCAGGCGAGCGGAGACCCCGCTAATGCTTCCTATATGCCGTTCGGTCAGCGCGACGGGCACGGCGGTCTTGAGCTTCGCCTCCACGGTCACGGCATCCCTCACGGGGTTGGTCATCTCCGGTGAGTTCTGGTGGCCGCGTCCGTGAACCTGGGCGCCAGTTCCAGAGCTGCTTCTCACGCTTCAGCGTCATCATGCCGGTCTCGCGCGGGCCGCCGTCGAGCACGCGGACGAGCGCGTAGTCCTTCCCTTCTGCCCACACCTTGAGTTTGAGGGTGCCTCGCCATGACGGCGTCGTGATGGACATGGTCATCACGACCACGGACGAGCGGCCGGTTAGAAGCCGGTCGATTCGCTTGATCAACGCGACCACGTCGGGCTTGGCGGCGTCACTCGGGCACGGCGGGATTGCGGGCGGCTGATCCGCCGCGCGAGGCGCCTCGGATAGGGATGCGAGAACGGCGAAGGCCACCGGCAGCGCGATCGCGAGGGGCTTGCTCATCGGTCCTGCCCTTCGATTGGGGGCAGCGTCGGCCGTGATGAGGCTGGGCGCCAGACCCGCTCAAGCGTGAAGCTCAACGCTAACGTCGAGAAAGCGACCGGATCTTGGAGGCCGGGGCGGTTCAGGCGGGTGAGCCGCCCTTGCACACCACCAGCGTCATGTCGTCGTGTTGCGGGGCGGCGCCAACGAAGTCGCGCACTGCCCGGCAGAGGCACTGCACGATTTGCGCGGCGGGTTCGTGGCGGTGCGCCCGGATCACGCTCAACGCGTTTTCAATCCCGAAGACGTTGCCGGCGTCGTCCTCGGCCTCGGAGATCCCGTCGGTGAACATCACCACGAGGTCCCCCGGCTCGAGGGTCAGGTTCTCGTGGCATCCGTATTTCTGGCTCGGGAACATGCCGAGGGGCGTGCCGGTGCTGCTCAGGACGTTCTTGACGCCGCCATCGGAATCGAGGTGATAGCTCGACAAATGGCCCGCATTCGCACAGCTGAAGCGATTCGAGCCGATGTCGAGCCTGACCAGCACCATTGCGACGTAGTCGCCGGACTCCAGGTCGGAGAAGAGCGAGTCGTTGATGATCTCGAAGACCTGATCCGGGCTGGCATGGATGTTGGAGAGGAACCGCACGTACGAACGCGTCGCCGCCATGATCAGCGCCGGCCCCAGCCCGTGCCCGCACACGTCGCCGATCACCAGGCCCAGCCCGCTGTCGGCCAGCGGCACGTAGTCGAAGTAGTCTCCGCACGTGGCCTCGGCGGGGAACGCCGCGCCAGCAATGTCGTAGCCGGCCACCCGTGGCGCCTCGGCCGGATACAGCTTCTGCTGGATTCGGGATGCGTGGCCCATCTCGATCTCCTGTGCCTGACGCCTGAACCGGTCCGTCATGTCCTTGACGACCGCCACGAAGTAGGCCACGCTCCCATCCGAGGCCTTCACCGGCGTGATCGTCTGCTCGGCGTGGTAGAGTTCGCCGCTCTTCTTGCGGTTGACGATGTGCGCCCGGAAGGTTTCTCCGGCCAGGATGGTCTTCCACAGCTCCGCGTATTGCTGCGGGCTGGTCTGTCCGGACTTCAGGATGCGAGGAGTCTGGCCAACCGCCTCCAGGCGGGAGTATCCCGTGGTCACTTCGAAGGCCGGGTTGACGTAGTCGATCACGCCGTCGCGATTTGTAATGAAGACCGTGTCGGCGGTCTGTTCCACGACGCTCGAGAGGCGCAGCAGTGTCTGGGAGGACTTCTTCCAGTCGGTGATGTCGCGGAACACCACCACCCCCCCGTCAAGATTTCCCCGTTCATCCCTCAAGGGCGCGCCGCTGACGCTGATCCAGACGCCGTCGGGAATGAGCCGATTGTGGATGAACAGTTCCTCCTGGGCCTCTTCGCCCCTGAGCGCCCGCGCCAGAGGCAACTGCTCCGGCGGGAAAGGGGTGCGGGTATCGGGATAGAAGCAGCCGTACGTGGCGGACCATTCCTCCACGCCGACGTCTTCCTGCCCGATCCCGAGGATTCTCTCGGCAGCAGGGTTGAACAGGATGAACCGGCCGCGGGAATCGGCCACGATGATGCCCTCGGCCAGGTTTTGAACGGCTGCTTGGTAGACGCGAGCCTGCGTGCGCAGGGTCTTGTCCCTCCAGCGGGTCAGCAACAGCAGCGCAAGCCCGCCGGCCGTCTCCCAGAACAGGAACACGCCGGTTCCGAGCGCCACCGGCCACCTTGTGAGGTGCCGCGTCAGGAACGCCTGCGTGGGCCGTCCGACCAGCTTCCACCGTCGGCCGCCCACCTCCAGCGATTCTTCGTAGGCCGAGCTCGCGAGCTGAAGCCCCTCGCTGGCGCCGGACACGGAGCCAACCGTCACCGGTCTGCTGCCGGCGGTCTCGTCAATCACGTCCAACTTCATGGGAACGGCGCCTGACGTGCCCAGTCGAGTGAGCGACGGATCCAGCAGGTCCTGGAGTCGGATCACCAGCAGGATCACGCCGTCAGGCTCGTACCGCCCGGCGCGGTCGGATTCGGACCCGCCCCGGTAGGCGGGCAGCATCGCGAGGAGGCCGCGCGATACTCCAGCGTCCTGCACGAGATCGACGGGTTCCGTGAACGACACGGTGCGCGTCTCGAGAGCGCGTGTCAGCGCCGCGTTCTGCGTCCTGTCGGAGGACAAATCGAAGCCAAACGCGGTCAGGTTCGGCCCGGGCGGCTCGGCGTAGACGACGGGATAGTACTCCTCCTTCGGGGGCGCCTCAACCAGCGCGCCCGCGGGGCCCAAGGCCACGATGCGATAGTCGGGGACACCCTCGCCAACGGCCCGCCGTTCATGAGATTCACGCTGGCGGGCGGAAACTCGGGGAGCCCACTCGACGGCCTGAATCGCAGGATGGCTCTCCAGCACTTCTTTTGTGTAGAGCTGGAACTGCCGCCGGGTGACTTCGGGCTGAGCCTCGAAGAACGATCTGACATGGAACAACTCACTCGACAGCTCACGCGTCGCGTGAAGCAGGTCAGCTGCCAGCTCGGAGACACGGCCGGAGCACAGGGCCCACACCCGCTCATGCTCGAGGCCACTGGCCAGGCGCCAGGCCACCACGCCGCTGACGAGGCCACCCAGTATGAAACCGCCGACAGCGACCCACTGGGTTGCAGACCGAAGCCAGCGCATCGTACAAGTCCCCTTGCGGAGAGTCCCGCGGAGAGGCTCAGAGCTCAGGTTCCGAAGTCAGGGGAGCATTATGAGGCAATGTCCGCCTTCCGACAAAGGCCTGACGGAAAGCCTGACGGAACGCGACCGATCGCTGACGGATCGAGCGCGGTGTGCCGGGAACCGCGACAGCGGGGTTGCCGGCGATGAGGTGGCCACGCTGCAGCGGGTTGACGAGGGCGTGCGTCATCATTCGCGCGCCGCCGATTCGCCACCCGGACTCCTTGGTGACCGCGGGCGTGGGCATGGCACGGCGATGTCTTCGTGTTTGGTGCGGGAAGGCCCGGCGTAAGATCCGCCCGGGCGCAGTGCTCGATGCGATTGCCGGGGCTCCGACCGCATTCAGGAACGTCCATGGCACGGACACTTCGAGGTTTCGCATGCGTGGTCGCGGCACTGACGGCCGGCGTGCAGGCGGCCAGGCCCGCGCCACAGTCGCCGCCGGCGGACGCCACAGTCGCCCGGCGCGCCGAGGCCACCGTGTCGGCCTCCACAGCCAGGCATGCACTTCGGCCCGCGCGCCCCACCACGCTGGCCGCGCTTGCTGTATCTGGGCTCGGAGGGGGCGCCCACGGCGCCCGACGCCGGGGGTCGCGTCGGCCCAAGGGCGGCAGGCGAGCGGAGACCGCTCCAATGCGCCCTGTCGTCGTGACCAGATGGTTGAACCAGTTTCCGGGAATGCTGGGTTCCGGGGGTGGTCTGACCCAACTCCCTGGGACGATGATCGCGCAATTGCACGGCAAGACCGGCTAGGTCCAACGGTGCCCGACGCCACCCAAGTCACTTCTGGCTCTGAACCACGCTATCGGGGTTCGAATCCCTGCCTCCCAGCCACACTCAAGCCCATCCCGCATAAGGGTTTGCGTCAATCGCGCCGTTCCGGCCGCGGAGACGTCCGTGGGCGTATCTGCAAACCGTCTGCAAGCCGTTCAACGGAAGGCACAGGATTCGCCAACCAAGGCGGGTTCTTCTGGCCCCCTGTAAGTGAAGAAGCACAGCATCCGGGCATTCGAGAGACGATCCGCTCGCTCAACCCGTTCACGGGCGACTTCGATGAGATGCTGAAGCGCCGGATGATCCGCCTCGGGGTCACCTACAACCGCACCTTCTACTTCATCGACAAGGGCGTGCCTCGCGGCGTCGTCTACGAGTACGGGAAGCTGTTCGAAGGCGAGCTGAACAAGAAGCTGCACACCGGGAACATGAAGATCCACGTGGTCTTCGTGCCGTTGCCGCGTCCGATGCTCGCCTCGGCCCGGCTCGAGGGCAGGGTCGATGCCGTCATTGCGCAGGTCACGATCACGCCCGACAGGCAGAAGCTCGTGGACTTCACCGACCCGACGCGCAAGAACGTCAGTGAGGTCGTCGTGACCGGTCCTGGGGCGCCGGCAGTTGCCACCGTCGATGACCTGTCGGGGAAGGAGATCTACGTCCGCAAGGGCGGCGCGTACCATCAGAGCCTGCTGGCGCTCAAGGAGCGGTTCAAGGCGAAGGGCGCGCCGCAGGTACTGGTGCAGTTCGCCGCCGAGAACCTCGAAGACGACGACCTGCTCGAGATGGTGAACGCGGGATTGATCCCGGCGACTATCGCCGACAACTACCTGGCGGATTTCTGGAAGAAGATCTTCACGGGCATCACCGTCCACGACACCGTCACCGTGCGCACGGGCGGCGAGCTGGCCGTGGCCTTCCGGAAGAACAGCCCGCAGCTCAAGGCCGCGCTCAACGGGTTCCTCGCCACCTACGGCATCGGGTCCGCGTTCCGCAACATGATGGAGAAGCGCTACCTCGTGAGCACGACGTTCGCGAGGACCGCCGCCTCCGAGACCGAGCGGAAGAAGCTGCTGGCGCTGGTCGCCCTCTTCCGGAGGTACAGCGACCAGAACGGGATGGACTTCCTGCTGATGGCCGCGCAGGGCTTCCAGGAATCCGGGCTCGACCAGAAGGCGAAGAGCGCCGTCGGGGCGATCGGCATCATGCAGGTCATGCCGGCCACCGCCGCGGAGTTGAACGTCGGCGACATCTCGGAGGTGGAGGCGAACATCCACGCAGGCGTGAAGTACGTGCGGTTCATGATCGACAGGTACTTCAAGGACGAGCCGATGGACCGGCTGAACACGGGGCTGTTCGCCTTTGCGTCCTACAATGCCGGTCCGAACAAGATCCGACAACTGCGGAAGGAGGCCGCGATGCGCGGTCTCGACCCGAACGTCTGGTTCGGCAACGTGGAGCAAGTCGCGTCCGAGCGCATCGGGCGCGAGACCGTGACCTACGTAAGCAACATCTACAAGCACTACGTCGCCTACCGGCTCATCTTCGAGGAGCAGCAGCGGCGGAATGGGATGAAGGCTGCGGTGAAGCCGAAGGCGTCCCGGTAAGGTGGTCGTCGAAGCGACGCAGCGCGATCAGGCGGGCGGGCGGTTGATGCCGAGCCTCTTCATGCGGGACCGCGGCGTGGCCTCGTGGATGCCCAACCGCTCGGCCGCACCGCCCTCCCCGCGGATGCGCCACTGCGCCGCCGCGAGCGCCGCCAGGATGTGGTGCCGCTCGGCCTCTTCGAGGGTCAGCGGCGGGCGCGTCGTCGAGCCGGCCTCCGCCAGCGTATCGGCGGGCAGCGGGATATCCAGCGTCGGGCCCGCGCTGAGGATTAGGGCGCGCTCGATGAGGTTGCGCCTCTCCCGGACGTTCCCGGGCCAGGCATGACGCCGGAGGCGCTCGATCGTGTCCGCCGGAATCGCCTCCACGCGCCGGTTCATCTTTTGGCCCAGCTCCCCGGCAATCGCCCACGCGAGGGCGGGGATATCGTCCCGTCGCTCCCGGAGCGGCGGGATGGGAATCGGGAACACACTCAGCCGGTAGTACAGGTCTTTCCGGAACGTCCCCGCGGCCACCGCGAGCACCAGATCGCGGTTCGTGGCTGCCACGATGCGGACCGACACCCGGAGCGTTCGCGGGCTGCCGAGCCGCTCGAACTCCCCCGTCTCGAGCACGCGCAGGAGCCTGGCCTGCAGCTCGAGGGGCAGCTCGCCCACCTCGTCGAGAAAGAGCGTCGATCCGTCTGCCAGCTCGAAGCGGCCCGCCTGCCGCGCGAGGGCGCCGGTGTAGGCCCCCTTCTCCCGGCCGAACAACTCGCTCTCGATGAGCGGCGCGGGCAGCGCGCCGCAGTTGACGGCCACGAGCAGCCGGTCGCGCCGTCCGCTCAGGCGATGGATCGCCCGGGCCGGCAGTTCCTTCCCCGTGCCCGTCTCGCCCAGCAGCAGGACGGTCGCATCGGTCGGCGCCACGCGCTGGACGAGTTCGACGACGCGAGCCATCCCGGGGCTGTTCGCGACGACGCCATCCAGGGTGACATTCGGCACGGCGCTGTCGCGCAGGTAGCGGTTCTCGGATTCGAGGCGGTCCTTGAGCGCGCTCAGTTCGCGATTGGCGCGTGCGAGTTCCGCCGCGTGGCGGTTCCGCAACTGCGCGTCCACCGTGATCTCGCCGAGCAGGCGGATCCGCGACGCGAGGTCGACAAGCCAGACCCAGGGCTCCCTGGTACTGTCGACCGCTAGAGCGTGGCGAAAGCCCGTTGACGGGAACACAGGCACGACGAGCAGGGCGGCAGTGTTCAGCTGCTTCCAGTTCGCCTGGTCCACGGCGGCTTCGGGCGGCAGGGCCGAGACGGCGGGAATGAACACGGCCTCGCCGGACTGCAAACGCCGGTCTGTCCAGGGAAAGAGTCCCCTGACGTCGATGCGCTCCGGGATCTTGGACACGCCTCCCCGTACGCGACGTGAGTGAGGACGAGCGTCGCCCAGTCTTCCGAGTACTCGAGGACGCCCGCCCGGTCCGCGCCCACGGCCGCGCGGAGCCGTTCCGGCAGCAACACATCGACAGACGATCCGACTAGCTCCTCGCGCGGATAGCCGAGGAGGGCCAGCGCCGCGGCGTTCGCGCGGGAGATGAGGCCGCCGGCGTCGACGCCCAGAGTGGCGTCTGGGCCGGCCTCGACATCCAGCCATCCGACTCCGGTTTCGGCCGCGAGGCCGCCGCCGATGCCGGTCGAACGCGTCATGACCGTCTCCGCTGAGGGTTCCGATCCGAGACCCGCATGCTACACGCGCACTTCGTTTCATACAATCCTGTGTTCCCTGGAGTGTCAGTACTGCGTAAAGTAGTCCGCTCCAGGTAGTACGTGACACGTCGGCTCCCCGTTGACGTGTCGTTGGGGACGCGTGAGTGGCGCGCGGGCGCAATAGTGGTTACAATCCGCGCGTCGCCGCTTTCGACCTCGATTTCCGGGCGTGAAGTGGCGGCGAACTTCCTGCCCAGGCGTCTCCGGCAAGTCACCAGGACGCGCGGAGCAACCGCCGATGCAGACCGATCTCCCCTCGGAAGGTCTCACCATGGATGCCGCGCTCGTCGCGTGGCACCGCAAGGCCACCAACGTCCTGCTCGTCGCGAGCGCAGCGGGTCACTTGCTGCCGGCGGTCCTGGTGGCGGCAGGCTACGGTCCCCGCATGACCACGTGGTTCAGAGCTGCCGGCCTGCTGTGCTACATGGTCATGGTTGCCAGTGCGGTGTTGCTGCGTGTCAACTGGCGCATAAGGCTTGGGGCGTATTTCGTCGCGGCCTACACGGTAGTGGCTCTCACGAGCGTCTCGCCTGTCCAGGGGCCCTACGCGAGCGTGGGTCTTATCGCGCAACCGATCCTCGCCCTGGTCCTCTGCGGCCCGATCGCAGCAAGACTCGCCATCGCGGCGAGCGCCGTGATCCTCGTGTCAGCTCCCTTCGTACGCATTCTGCCAGGCGTCGCAGGCGCACTGATCGTCGACGCCGCACCGCCGACTGTTCCGCTGGTCATCGTCGGGTTCCAGACGGCAGGGCTCGGAGCTTTTCTCGCCATGCTGATCGTGCTCCTGGACCGTTTTCACCGGTTTCTCCTGCGCACGCTCGCTGCCCAATATCAGGCGAAGGCCGACCTCTGGCGAGAGGCTCTCGAGCGGCACCGCCTAGAGCGGGAGATCGCTGCCATCGGCGACGAAGAGCGACGCCGGCTTGGCCGCGACCTGCACGACGGCGTGTGCCAAGACCTCACGGCGGCGCTGCTGCGCTGGCAGACTCTGCAGCGATCGCTGAGGGAAGGCGGGCCGGTGACCGCCGCAGAATCCGAGCGCCTCACCGCGCTGCTGACGGAGGCCATAGACGAGGCTCACAACATCGCGCTCGGGCTCTGCCCCGTGGAGCCGGAACCCGACGCCCTTGCGCCGGCGTTGCGTGCGCTAACCAGGCGGATGCAAGACGCGGCAGACGTTCACTGCGAGTTCCTCGTGTCCGGGGACGTACGCGTGCCCGAGTCCGAGATGGCGCAGCATCTCTACCGCATCGCACAGGAGGCCTTGAGCAACGCGGTGCGCCACGCGCGCGCCACGCGGATCGCCGTGGAACTGCGCGGAGACACCGGCCAACTGGCGTTGCAGGTGGAAGACGATGGTGTGGGCCTCCCACCCCACGCGGGGGGTGGCGGCATGGGGCTGCGGACGATGGCGTACCGGGCGCAGATTCTCGGGGGCCGGTTGACGATCACGCCGGCGCCGGGCGGAGGCACCCGCATCGCCTGCTGCATTCCGCGGCCGGTCCCGTTGCCTGCGGCACCTGGCCAGTCAGGAGACGAATCATGGATTCCAGCATGACCGCGTCGGCGCGTATCCGAGTGCTGCTGGTGGACGATCATCCGGCGGTTCGCGAGGGTCTGGCCCTTCTCCTGGCGCCCGACGGCATCGACGTGGTCGCCGAGGCGAGCGCGCCCGCCGAGGCGCTGGCGCGTGTGAAGGAGCGCCGTCCCGACCTGGCGATCGTAGACCTGTCGCTCGACACCGAGGACGGCGCGGCGCTCATTGCCGACCTGCGCGCGCGCGATGTGCCGGCGCTCGCCTATTCGATGCACAAGGACGCTTGGCACGTGGAAGGCGCGTTCGCGGCGGGTGCGCTTGGGTACGTGACAAAGAGGGAGCTGCACGAAGTGCTCGTCCAGGCCGTCCGCCAGGTCGCCGCCGGCCGCCAGTTCGTCAGCCCCGTTGCCGCGGTTGCCCTCGCACAGCGTGCGACGAAGTGGCAGGCGGAAACGGGCGTGCGCGATCTCAGTCAGCAAGAGCGTCACGTCTATCAACTCCTGGGCAGCGGCGAGGGTACCTACGAGATCGCCGCGGCCTTGAAGTTCAGTACCCGCACCGTCGAGTCCTACTACGCGCGCATGATTGTCAAGCTGGGCCTGAATGGGATGTACGAACTGCGGCACCATGCGATCAATCATGCACACGAACCTCTGTAGTCGCACATCCTGGCTCCCGGCGCCTGATTCCTCCCTCCCTCCCCGTACGTGAACTTCCGTACACGCCTGTACGGGGAAGTCCGTGCATACACGGCCTCTGCGCCCCTTTACCATCGAAGTCGTCTGGGCGTGGTGCACGAGCTGCCAGGCGGCGCAGGCAGGACGTCCTGAACGGTCATGCGGGCACGGAGGAAGCGATGAGAGCGAAAAAGGCGCGCTGCATTCTGCTGGTGGACGACCACGTCAACCTTCGAGAGGGGTTGGCGCTGATGCTGGCGCAGGAAGGCGTCGGCCGCTGCAGCCAGGCAGGCGGGCCGCAAGAGGCACTCGAAGCGGCGCGACGCGAACTGCCCGACCTGGCGCTGGTGGACCTGTCACCGGGCACCGAGGAGGCGCTGCGCCTAGTGGAGGAGCTCTCCGCCCGGAACATCCCGGTGCTCGTCTGCTCCATGCACGAGGAGCCTGGCTACGTCCGGCGGGCGCTGGCGGCGGGCGCGCGCGGATACATCACCAAGCGTGAAGCGCCGCGAGATCTGGTGCGTGCGGTACGCGACGTCCTCGAGGGCTGGACGCTCGTAAGCCCGCGCGCTGCTGAAAGGTTGCGGTAGTCACTGCAGGAATCGTGTTGCCGGGAAAGGAGAGCATTCCATGAAGAAGCACGTCGTACCGCTCGCGCTCATGCTGGTCCTTGGCGCCGTTGTTGTGCTGGCGCAGAAGACCATACAGACCACGCCGAACGATGCCGCTCGGAAGGGCTCGGCCGACACCGTCTTCACCAATGGGAAGATCTATACGGTCAACAACGCACATCCTTGGGTGGAAGCTGTGGCCGTCAAAGACGGCAAGTTGATGCAAGTGGGCTCAGCCAAGGACATTGCAGCCCTTGTCGGTCAGGGGACTCGTGTCGTCGATCTTGGTGGCGCCTTCGCGATGCCGGGGTTCATTGATGATCACGTCCACCCGGCGCAGCCCTATCTGAATGAAGAGGGCGGCGCCCTGCTGTTTCCTGAGAGTTACAGCAAAGAGCAAGTCGCCGAGGCCGTTGCCGCCTACCTGAAGAGGAATCCGAATGTGCCATACGTC
>Ga0113563_10001124_pt1 | contig 14654 bp, 9 predicted proteins | sample Mud3Dept3metaG_FD_80117 | JGI IMG/M metagenome (GOLD analysis project Ga0113563, IMG submission 80117) | Freshwater wetland microbial communities from Ohio, USA, analyzing the effect of biotic and abiotic controls - Mud 3 Core 4 Depth 3... | ecosystem: Environmental > Aquatic > Freshwater >...
CAGGCGAGAATGTCCTCGCGTTCCAGCCAGGGATAGCCTTCGAGCAGCGTCGCAAAGTCATCCCCCGCCGCGAGCATTCCGAGCAGGTGTTCGACGGCGAGCCTGTGGCCGCGAACAATAGGCTTCCCCCCGAAAATCTTCGGGTCCCAGGTGATGCGCTCTATCAGTTTGTCTTCGCCTACGGTCGCCATGATGGGACTGATTCTACCACGGCGGCAGCAACGTCCAACCGGTGGAACGGGCACAGGGGGCCTCCCCGGGGGCGTTCCCCTGGGAGGTCGGGCCCGACGTCTTACTCCTTGCCCGCCCGCCCCGCCGCCGCCTCCTTCAGCACCTTCCAGTCGAGGCTATCGCGGTGAGCGGTCCACCAGTCGCGCAGGGCGGCGAGGTTGCGGTCGAGCACCCAGACCCAGTGGGCCTCTTCAACCGTCACTCGCAGATCAGCGCTTCGACGAACTGGTCGTGGAATTCGCAGCCAGTCAATGCGCGATCTGACCGTCCCGTTCCAGGCTGTCCTTCCATACCGGCGGAGCGATTCGCTCGACCTTGCTGACGGTCCCGTCCTTTGCGTTCAGCGTGACGCGCAGCGTGAACGCCGGGGTGGCGTCCATGTCGTAGTCGAATGTGTCCTCGCCTTTCCCCTCGTAGTCAGGCTCCCCTACCAGTTTCAGCAGATCGGTGACCCCGATTCCCGTCTTGACCTCGCTCGCCTTCGCGGCCCGCTCGCCGATTTCAGGCGCATCCTTCGGCTCTTCGAGGGAGTGCTTTGAGTTTGCGCTGAAGTCGCTGTACGACTTGAGAATCAGCAGGGGGCCCCGGTGGGGGACTTCACCGAGCCGGCGAAGCGACAAGTGCACGATCTGGCGAGTTTTCCGGGAGGACCGGCTGAACCCATCCATTGAAAACGTGCTCGACCCGGAAAAGTCGTCCGCTTCCATCTTGTGCAACGGTTCAACGGCTTCCTTGACTCCGAGAATCCCCGCCAGCCAGGCGGCTCTCTCGGCTTCGTGCCGGGGCGCGCAGTCGCCTTTGCCGCATTTCGGAAGATCGCCGACCTTGGAGAGAACTCCGACGACCCAGTCCCGGTCCGCCTGCACGGCCGCGTCGACGATCGACTTGTCCGCCTTGTCCTCTCCGACGATGACGAGCTTCGTCAGATCGAGAATCAGCCGGCGCCCCCAGTAGGGCCGGATGACGAAGTATTCCGTGGAAATGTCTCCGCTCTTCACGGTGAGAAGCGACCAGCGACTCAGCCCCGTCCACATGGGTCCCGCCGTAGTATCGTGAACGTACTTCTTGCGCTCGTCCTCGGTGAACTGCTCGAGGACCTTCGTCTGGAAAACCTTCTTGCCCGATTTCGGATCGAGCACGAAGAGCTCTTGCCAGCCGGTGTAGACGATGGCACGACCCTCGTCGTCGAGGAAGATTCCGCCAGGAGACCCCTCACCGTCCGGGAATTCGTAGTCGCCGTCCTTCTTCATCGGCTGCTCGTGCGTCCAGAGGACCCTGTTCGTGGCGACTTCGTAGAGCGAGTAAACGAAATGCGACGCGAACGCGCGCCTCCGCTCCCCCGCATTGTCCGGAGACTTCGCTTCGAGCCGGAACTTTCCGGAAGGGGAGACGGCCGAGTCGTCGTCGAAGAACCGGTCCGTCGCGAAGACGGCATTTGCGGCGATCAGAATCGCGAATGCGACCGTCAGAATTCGATGCATGGGACGCCTCCAGATCAAGTGCTTCAAGTACGGCGATCGTAGGCCCGGGATCGGGGCAAGATCAAGTCTGCAGTCTCGCACGCCTCAGTCCATTGCCGTGCGAAATCACGCGATCGCATCACTGAGCCCCCCGGCGCTGCTACAATCCGACGATTCGAATCTGTGAGGGTCTCAGATGCCCCGAATCTCGATTGCCGCCCTTCTCCTTTTCGCCGCCCTATCCCTCCCCGCCCCCGCCGACCCCCAGCGGGCGGCTGAGCTCCGCAAGGAGGCCCGGCAGCTCGAGGCCGCCGGCGATCCGGAAGGGGCGATCCGGAAGATGGACGAGGCCGTCGCTGCAGCGCCGGAGGATCCGGAGATCCGGATGACCCGGGCCTGGGTCCGGTCGCGCGGCGGCGACAAGCCGGGGGCGCTCGCTGACTCGGCCGACGCCATCCGGTTATGGGAAGCGATCCCGGGGTATTCGCCTGAGCGAGTGGCGGTCATGCACCTCGACAGGGCGACGTTTTTCCGCTACCTCGACCGGTATGACGACAGTCTTCCCGACTGCGACGAGGCGATCCGCCTTGCGCCGGGGAAAAAGTGGGCTCTTCAGGGCCGCGGGGCGGCGCTGGTCGGATTCGGCGACCACGACGCCGGCGTCGCGATGCTCAAGGAGGCCGCATCGGAAGACCCCAAAGTGAATCAGATTCTCGCGCCGGCAGCGTTCCTGCGTGGCGACTGGAATGCCGCGATTGAGATCGCGGTGCTCTCGAAGGACGCGCAGACCGAGAGCCTCTGGAAGGGCCTCGCGCTGGCGGAGCAGGGGAAGCTCGACGATGCCTGGAAAACCGGCGACGACCGGCGCCGGTCGTCCCCGTCGGATTCGTTCGGACTGTTCGTCATGGCCTGGGTTGAGGGGACTCCCGGGCACGCGCACTCGAATATTGAGAACTCGCTCGCCGTCTGGGAGATGATGCTCAAGTACCGCGTCACCTCGTTCTACCTGGCCGGATACGCACGCACCCTGTTCCTCGTCGGCCGTTACGCCGACTGCCGCGACCTGCTCGCGACGCGCGGAAACGACCGGTCGTTCTACAACCTGTTCTGGCTCGGCGCGTCGCAGTGGAAGCTGGACCAGCTTGCGGAAGCGCGGGAGACGCTTCGGCAGGCACGGCGTCTGAACCCCTATCTGAAGGCGTGGGCCGCGAAGATCCAGGGGCTCGCGGAGTTCGCGGCGTCGATCGACGCGGAGATCGCGACGGAAGCGAAGGCCCAGGGCGGCCCGCTCTCGCTCGCGAAGGAAAGCGCGACGTGGCTCCTGACGACCGCGGAAATCGAGACGCTCGTGCGCCGTTACCAGTTCGCGCGGGCCGTCGCGGAGTACGGGAAGATCCTCCCGACGACGGTCTCGCCGCTCCGGAAAAAGGAGATCGAAACGCGCGTCGCGGAGATCAGGTTCATGGTCACCGCTCTCGACAAGCTCGTCGCCGCGGTGAACAAGAAACCCGGCACGCTCAAGACCCGCGTTTCAACCCAGGAACTCAAGCTTGTCAAGGCCGACGCCGCTTCATTTGAGTTCACGATCGACAAGGGAACCGGCCGATTCCCCTGGGCCTGCCTCGACCTCGCCGAGTTCCTCAAGTTCGCCGCCGCGCAGTCGCTTACGCCCGAAGAGCGATTCGGGCTTTGCGTGCTCCAGTGGGATCTGGGGCAGGCGGGAGCGGCGCAGGAGGGGCTCGCCGCGGCGCTCAAGACAACGCCCGCGCTCAAGGACCGCATTACGCTGGTCGTGGCCCGCAAGCGCGGCCTCGAGCCGCCGGCCGGCGGGTTCGTCGCGTACAAGGGCGCGTTCGTCACCGCCGAAGAAAAGGCCAATCTAGAGAAGGGGCTCGTGCGGTTCAACGGCGAGTGGGTCCCCGCCGCCGACCGCCCGAATCTCGCGAAGGGGCTGGTGAAGGTCGGCGACAAGTGGCTCCCCGGCGAGGAGAAGAGGCTCCTCGACGCCGGGTACCGGAAGCAGGACGGGAAGTGGATGGCCGGCGAGGATTACGAAGCCCTCACGTCGCAGTGGGAGCATGCGATCGTGCAGGAGACCGCGCACTACACGATCCGGAGCAACGCCGGCGAGGCGTTCGTCAAGGACCTCGCGATTCTCGCCGAGCTGGCCTATGGCGAATTCAAGACCTTCTACGACGGTCGCGAACCGAGACTCCCCAAAGACGAGAAAATGACCCTCTTCGCCTTCCGCACCTATGAGGACTACCGCCGTCATTGCGTCGAGCGCAAGGCCGAAGCCCAGCTCAACGCCGCCGGCTTCGCCATGAGCGATTCCACCATCGTCGCCGGCTGGAACATGACCGGCAACAACAAGCTCTTCCTTGAGACCATGATCCACGAAGCCGCCCACCTCTACTATTTCCGCACCTCCACCCTCGGCCGTCTCCCCTCGTGGTACGCGGAAGCCATGGCCACCTACTTCGAGGGGTTCCAGGGCTGCAACGGCGCCTGGAAATTCACGTACGTGAACGACTGCCGCATGCCCCGCGCCAAGACCGCCCTGGCCGGCGCCGGCTTCATCCCCCTCAAGGACCTCCTCTCCGGCGACGCGGGCGCCCTCATCAACAGCGACACTTCGAAGGCCCTGACGTTCTACTCGGAGTGCTGGTCGCTTAACTACTTCCTGACGCGCACCGGCGATAAGGCCATCGCGAAGGCGTACAGGGATTTCCGTGACGCCATGGCGGCCGGCAAGGACGAGGCGATCACGAAGTACTTCCCGGATCTGGATGGGCTGGAAAAGAGCTGGCGGGCGTTTGCGGCGGGGATGTGAGGCGGAGCGATCGGGGCGTCGCGAAGGTCTTCACGCCGCCGATCGCGCCGCTGCGCGCAGCGCCGCAAGGTCCGGACGCCGACTCGGAGCGATTGGCTCTCCCGTTCTCATTTCAACCACCCCTTGATCGCGAACACATACATCGCCGACGCCGACACCATGCCCACGCTGAACGCGACCTGGCCCAGCGTCATCGGCCACGGAGTGCCGATGACATTCATGCCGAGCATGCCGCCGACGACCGTGGGGATCAGGCCCAGGAAGCTCACGATCGCGAGGAGCTTGAGAAAGCTGTTCATCTCGAAGCCCTTCACGTTGATGTGCAGCTCGATGAGGGACTTGACGTCGTCCTTGAGCATCGAGACCCGGTCGAACAGCTGCGCCGTCTCGACGGCAAGGTCGGCGAGGAACTTGTCGTCGCCGAATCTGACCCCGCGCAGCGTGGAGCGGCCGTCGGCGAGCGCGCGGACGATCGATACGAGATGGCCCAGGTCGAGCGCGACGGCGGAAATCTCGCGGCGCAGCAGAAACGTCTCCTCGAGGAACGGCCGGCCTCCCTCGCTGATCGGGATGGATTCGAGAGTCCTGAGCACTTCGTCGAAGCGCTGCACGGTGAACAGGAAGCGTTCGCGGGCGAGGGCGAGCAGGAGGAGGGCAATGCGGACGGGGAACGGCCGTTTGGGAAGGGGCGTACGGGAGGCGAGGTGGGCGATCCTTCCCGGAAGATCGAACGACTCAGGGGTGGCCGTGAGCAGCCCGCGCTCGGTGATGACGGCGGTGATGCTCATGCGGTTCACGGACGGGAAGCCTTCTTCGGCGACGGTGGGGATCCGGAGGAAGAGCAGGGACGAGGGCCCGTCGGAGCGGAGGCGCGCGGGGCTGTCCGCGGCGAAGGCGTCGTCGAGGCTGGACGGCTCCAGGCCGGCGGAGCGCGCCGCGACGCGGATGTGAGCGAGGGAGACGTCCGCGGCGTGGAACCATTCCGCGCCGGGGTCGCGGGTCCAGGCGAGGCACGTTCCCCAGTCGGAGGTCGTGGCCTGGAACGTCTCGCCCTCCGGCACGCGTGAGACCTCCGGCATCTTCGAGACCGCGGTCTGCCCCAGCCCCCGCCGCCGACCCACGGCGGCTCTTCCCGCCCTCGTCCCCAGCGCCGCCGAGCGCCCGATCCGGAGAAGGCGCAGCACCAGCGACCCGCCCGCGACGTCGCTGACGTGCGGCAGCAGCGCGAGGAAGGGCCCGCCGATGACCAGCAGATCGAGGAAGCGCCACGGGCTCAGGAGCCACGCGAACTTCCGCTTCGCGGCGGCAAACTCGACGACGAAATCGAGCGCGAAGACGGCGACGAGCGCCCATTCCAGCACCTGGAGGATACGGCTGGCCGTGGGGCCGAGGTCGAAGACGAGCGGGCCGAGGGCCGCGGCCAGTCCGACGAGGGCCAGGAATCCCATGACGGGCTCATCCAGGACGGCCGCGATGCGTGCGGCCGCGGAGGGTCGCTCGTCGATCTGCGTATCAACTCTGCGTGTCGGCATTCTTCGAGGCCTCCCGGGTGAACGCGCCCATCGTTACCAGATCCGCCGCACGACCAGGATCGTGAGATCGTCGCTCGCCGGCGCGAGCCCCCGGTGGTACAGCACGCTGTCCAGAATTCCGAGCGCCATCTCCTCCGCGGTCGACCCTCCGCTCTTTCCAACCGCGAGGCGCAGGTTCCTGTCCCCGAACTCCTCGTTCATCTCGTCCATCGCTTCGTTGACGCCGTCCGTGTAGAGGACGAGTTGCTCGTCCTGCTGAAGCGTGATCGTGAAGTCGTGCAGCGCCCGTTCGAAATTCACGCCCTTCACGAGCCCGATCGCGCCGCCCGAAACCTCGAGGTCGGACACGATCGGCAGTCCGTCCATCACGGACCAGTGTTTGGGCGGCAGGTGCCCCGCGTTTACGACGGAGATCTCGCCGGTCTTCGGGTCGAGGATCGCCGCGGCGAGGGACATGAAGATCCCTCCCGGGAGCACCCGCGCAATCCTCCCCGCCGCCTCCACGACGAGCGCCTTCGCGTTGGGCGCGGAAGGCGCCACGGCGTGGAACACGGTGCGCGCCATCACCATGACCATGGCCGAACTGATCCCCTTGCCCGACACATCCGCCACCAGGATCGCCACGCGGCCGTCGGGCAGTTCGATGACGTCGTAGTAGTCGCCCCCCACGTGCGCTGCGGGAATGTACCGCGCGGCGACCTCGTAGCGGTCCGGGTTCGGCATCGTCTCCGGCAGCAGCCGGGCCTGGATCTCGCGCGCCCTCTCCATCTCGTGCGCCAGGGCCTCGTTCCGCAACGCCTCCGCCGCCTCCGCTCGGGCCTCTGCCTCTTCCGCCCGCGCCTCTGCCGCAGCCGCGCGCGCCTCTGCCGCAGCCGCCCGCGCTTCCGCCCGCGCGATCGCAGGGTCGGGAGCTTTCGCCGCCGACGCCCTGGGCACAGTCTCCTCGTGCCGGCGTGAAATTCCCCGCGTTCCCGATTTCGCCGGGGAAGTTTTCGGGGCCGGAAGCGCCCGGACCGCGGCAATGAGGTCGCGCGGGTGAAGGGGCGCCGGCCGGAACGCGAGCAGCGGGTACGCGAGCGCGGACTTTGACTTCGCCAGTTCCGGATCCCACGCCGTCAGCAGTGTCGGGATCGGGTGCCCCGACGTCCGCAGCCGGTCGAGGAATTCCGTGTCCTGCCAGCCCAGAAAGCCCAGATCCACCACGAGCCCGCGCCAGACGCGATCCTCGAGCAGCGCTTTCCACAGGCCGTCGATCGAATCCATCACGCGCGGAACGAACCCCGCCGACTTCAGCGCGGAGGCCCATGCGGTGCGGACGTCCGGGTCATCCTGCACGACCAGGATGTTTCGGAGATCGGTGGCCGGGGAGGGCTTGGCGGGGGACAACGGCATAAGGGAGACATTCTAGGGATTCGCGGCCCGGAAAGGCATTACGCCGCATCGCCTACTGCTCGCGATAAACCCCGATGTACCAGTCCCAACTCCCGAGCTTCTCGATCTGGGCCGCGTCCAGATCCAGCGCCGTGGCCATGCGGCGCTGAATCGTGATCATGACTCTGGACTCGGGCGTCATTCCGTCCTTGTCGCACACCTTCCAGCCTGGCAGAGGCTCTTCCCCCCGTGCGCGCGCCGCATCGTCTGCCATTTCGTCCGCCTCAAACTCCTCCTTCTCGGCCGCCTCCACCTCGCGGAAGTACGCGTCTATGAGGGGGCCGAGGCGAGATTCCTGTTCCGGGCGCAGGCCGAGGGCCTTGCTCCACTCGGCCGCCAGGCCCGCTTTGTACTCTTCTACGGTTCCGCTGGGGAGGCTGATATCCCTGTTTTCGCGCACGGCCAGACGGTCGCTGGATTCGTCCGCAGCGTCGTCCCACAGGCTCTTGCAGGCGAAGTACGCCTTCTGGTGCTCATCGTCCAGGAACCCCTCGGTGTCCAACAGATCGCGGCGCGCCCCCTCGCGGACCAGTTCCTCGACGTCCATGTCCCGCTCGAGGTACTTCGCCAGCGCCAGATTCATGGTTCTTCGCGCAACGCTCCGCTCCAGACCCGTCATCGCCCCCCGATTCTTCAGGTAGTCCTCCCAGGCCGCGATGTAGGCCTTCTTCACGTCCTCGAGCTTCGCCGCTTCCAGCGCCGACAGCGGCGGCGTCCATGCCTTCAGGACGGAGGTCATGAACGCCAGCCAGGCGTCCGGGGACCGCATGGCCTCGGCCTTGTCCAGTCCCTGCGATCTGGCGAGATCATCGGCGAGATCGTCGAGGAAGTTCTTGAGGCGCCAGTAGATGATCGCCTCGTTCGGGTCGTTCGGAGCGCCTTGCTGGAGCCAGCGGAGAATCTGCGCCAGGCGCGCCTCGATCGGGGACGGACTGCGGGTCGCCTCGGGAAGCGCCGCCTGTGCCCGGATGGCGGCGAGATCTCGTTCGAGTGAAGCGATGCGAAGTCGGGCCGCCTTCAGATCATCGCCGGAGGTTTCCCCGGCGGGAGTCGGTGAAGAGGCGTCCTTTGAAGTCGTTGAAGGAGGGGGGGCGGCGCTGCCGTGGCGCAGCCGGAGCCAGGCGGCCGGGAGGGCCACCAGCACTCCCGCGAGGAATCCGAACGCGAAAGCCCGTTTCATAGGCGCTAATTCCCTCCGCCGTCGATGCCGGGAAGCATCGACCATGTCCTGAGGCGGGCGAGTTGGTCCTGATCCAGGCGCAGCGTCGTGACCATCCGGTTCTGAATCTCGATCATGGCCTTCTCTTCGATGTCGTGATTCTTCGGGTCGCTCGAGGCGCCGGCGCTGCTGCGTGCGGCGCGCACGACCCGGATGTAGTCGCCGACCAGCGCCGGAACCGCCTCCTGCTGATCGGGTCGAAGGCCCAGCTGGTTGCCCCAGTCTTCCCCGATCTTCGCGATCAGTTCGTCGTCGGGCATTTCGCGGTAGGGGTTCAGTCCTCCCCCCCTCAGCATCGACACGGAATTCCAGACGCCCAGGGCCTGGCCGATGGCGTCTTCTCCCTCCTCGCCGACGATGTCCCCCACGCTTGCGGACGCGGTCTCGACCAGTCGCTGCAACACCCGGCACCGCTCGACGCCGAGCATGGAGTCCCTTTTCTGGAGGTAGGCGTTCCACTCCGCGACGTACGACTCTTTCAGCGCCTCGAGCTTCGCCCGCTGCTCCGCCGTCAGCGGCGGGGTCGTCGAATCCATGAACGCGGCCACGAACGCCAGCCCCATTCCCGGATCGACGGATGCCTCGTCCAGCCCCAGCCCTTTTTCCTCGGCGAGATCCGCTATGAAGACCTGGAGCCTGATCCTCAGCTTCTCATAGGCCTCCTCGTCGTCGGTCCCATCGGGAATCACGCCCCCGAGGCGCTTCACGATCGCCTCCACGCGGGACGTTGAGGCGACCTTCGACGCCGCCTGCCTCTTCGCCTGCGCGATTTCCGACTCGAGCACTCCGATCCGCGCCCGGGCCGCGGCCAGCTCGCCGGAGGTTGTGTCTGCGGGCTTGTGCGCGGGCGGTTGGCTGGCGGCAGGTTCGGGGCCGGCTATCGGCTCGCGCCGCGCCGCGTACACCAGCGCGCCGGCGAGGACGACCAGCACCCCTGCCGCAATTCCACCTGCGAAGGACCATTTCATGGCCGGGATTGTAACCCCGTGCATCGCACGCGCAATTCACGCCTTGTGTGGCGCGATCGGACGTGATGCACCAGACTGTGGCGGCGCCATGCCGCGCCGGGAACGCCCGCGGCCCTACCGCGCGCTGCGGAAATCCCAGGTGATGTCTCCCGGCGGGTAGTACCACGAAGGGCTCGGGCCGCTGACGCGCAATCCGGGACGGCGACGCGCGGTGTCCGAGCCGCTCGGCGTGTATTCGATCGTCAGTCCCACGACATTCCACTGCCGCGGCCCGTCCGCTGTCCCGCTTCCCGAGGAAGTCTTCCCCTCCGCGAGCCCGCTCAGGCCGTAAGCACCAGGGGTGAGCGTCAGCGTCGTTCCGTCGAGCGTCCACGTTCCCTGTTCGGCCGAGTTCGAGGCGACCAGGTCCGATCTCGAAGTGCCGCCGAGCGCACCGCCGCCGACCGTAAGCTGGTAATGCCCGTCCTCGAGAATTCGAAGGGTGATGCTGCGGTGATCCTCGCGCCACACGCCGGCGAGGACGACGCTCACCCCCTCTGCAACGACCTGATTGGGGGCGATGTACACCAGCCCGCTCTCCGATTTGTAGAGGAAGTCATCAGGTTCCCCCGTGCTCGACGGCACGCTCGTTTTCGGGCCTGCGGTCTCTCCCGGGGTCGAGGCCTCGCCCGGGGTCCCGGCATCCTCGCGGATCCCTGCCAGAACGCCGAGGAAGACGAGTCCGGCGACGAGCAGCACCCCGCACACACCGAGGCAGCCACCGATCACGAGAATCCAGAATCCGGTACCGCGTCCGCCGGGCTGAATCGGTCGCGTCGGCGGACCCGGCGGCTGTGCTGTTGTCACCGACGGCCATCCTATCACTTCGCACCGACCGGGATCACCAGGTCCTGCGCGCCCGGCTCCGGATCGGCAAGCTCGCCCCGGAGTTCCGACGGCTCGCTGATGGTGATGGTGATGGTTTGGGAAGCGTCGCGGGCGGGGTCGAGCAGGACGCTGAAGCGGCCCTCCGCGTCGATGCTCCCCTGGCTGATCCTCAGGGCCCCGCGGTCCGCCACGACCCAGCCCTTGCCGATTCGCGCGCCGTCCGGAAGGAGGATCTTCCCGGATGTCAGGACGCCATGGCGAAGGACGGCGCGGAACGTCGCTTCGCCCGCCTTGCGCACGCCCTGCGAGTTCAGCCAGTCGCCTTCGCCGGGGGTGAGGCGGATGTTCAAGGGGACGTCCTGGACGTCGCGGAATTCGAATCGTCCCTTTTCGTTGGTGACACCGGCGCCGAAGGGCTCCCGGATGTCGACGTAAGCCGAGACGTGGACGCCGGCGACGGGATCGCCATCGGGGCTCACGACCTCGACGGCGAAACGGGTGGTTCCTGCGGCGGTGGCGACGATGCGGAGGCCCTTCGTGACATCTACGGGCCAGGGTGTTGCCCCGATGAGCAAGGCCTTTCCCCGTTTGAAGGGCTCGAGCTCGAGCTCGGCTGCGAATCCGGCGGGAGCGGTCATCTCGAAGCTCCCGTCGTCCCCGGAGCTGGCGGAGTCGTGAAAGCGATCGAGCCGGCCTCCCTGCGGCAGCCGGAGGAGGACGACGGCGCCGGCGAGCGGCTTTCCATCGGCGTCGACGACGATGCCCGTGGCGGTGCGGGCCGGGGATGCGGTGATGCGGACCTCGATCACCCCGGGCGCGGTCTCCAGGTATTCGGTCTCGTGCAGGAGAAGCAGGCGCTCCCGGCCGCGGAGGGCGGACTCAGGCCGGATGGAGCGTGGTGAACTGCGGACCTCCATGCAGCCATCGGCGTCCGAGACCGGATCGACGGCCCCGGAGTCGGTGAACATCAGGACCGTGACCCCGGCAAGCGGGTTCCCCTCGGGGTCGACCACGCGCACGCGGGCGAGTTCGAAGGCCTTGACCTGAAGCGTCGCGTTCGTCAGGGCCTGGCCCTCGAGCAGGTCGAACTTCAGCGACGCCGAGGTGCCCTCGGTGTCTCTGCCGTAAAGCTCGTAGTGCCCGGCGCAAAGGTCCGTAAACTCAAACCGCCCGCGGCTGTCTGTGGACAGCGTCCGGGATTCCACGACCGCGCATTCGCCATCCGTGAGGGATTCCTCGGTCAGTTCCCCCCTGGGCTCGACCAGTTGCAGAAAGACATGCTGTTTCGCGATCGGCGCCCCGCTCGGCGAGAGGAACTCGCCCGCGACGCTGGCCGGCACGGGAACCACGATGTCACCGATGTCGACGAGCCCGCTTCGTCCGTCGCGATGAAGAGCCAGCAGGCGCTGGATTTCGCCGTGGCGCGCCGCGTGGACGATCATCCGGTGCGCGTGGTCGGTTGCGAGGCCGCGGATCGTGAAGCGCCCGTCCGCCGCCGTGCGGACCGCGTGACGGCTCATCTTCCAGACTCTGCGGTACGGGTTGTTTCCCTGGACCACCACGCTCGCTCCGGCCAGCGGCTTGCCCGCTCCGTCGACGACGCGACCCGCGACCGCGTCGCAGGGGGACATCTGGAAATCAAGCGTTCCGCCTTCCCCGACCTGGCCTGATTCCTCGCCGTACCCCTCGGCCGTCGCGTGGACCTGATTCCGGGACCTCAGGTCCTTCCTCCACAACAGCTCGTAGGCGCCGTCTTTCCCCGTCACCGCCTCCGTCCCGTCGCGCTCCGACATCCCCACGCGCGCACCGCTGATGGCCGCCCCCGTCTCGCGATCGGTCACTTTCCCCGTCAGCGCAAGCACCGGCCCCAGGGTGATGTCCATCCGGACAGTGCCGCGCTCCGGAAGCACAATCCTCTGCGATTCGCTGAAGACGCAGCCGTCGGCCAGGACCATCGCTATCCCGCCGGCCGGCGCGGCGAACGCGAAGAACCCCGCCGCGTCGGTCGTCCCGTCGAGAATCACCAGGACATCCTGGTTGTCTTCCTTCCCGGCGATGAGCTGAAGAGGGAAGTCCGATGCGGGTTTGCCGCCTGCGTCCGTGACCCGGACCTCGAGCGTCGCCCCCGCCGACATCACGACCACGACCCGGTCGCCCGGGCCGCGCGAGCGGACGAAGGCGTCGGGAAACCCCACGGCGTGAACCCGCAGGGTGGCCCGCGTATCTTCGGGAAGCGCGAGGGTGAACTCGCCGGAAACATCGGTGGTGGCGGACGCTCCGCGGGGGAGTTTCAGCACATCGGACGGCTCCCGGGGAGGTTCTCCCGTCACTTCGAGGAGCAGCGTGACGCCCGCGCCCGGAATGGGCTTCAGGTCGCGCGTCACGACCTGGCCGCGAACGGGCCGGGCGGCCGTTGCCGGATCCGCGTCCGGAGCGTCCGTCGCCTTCGACCCGCCGCCCGCGGCCGACCTCGTCCCCTCCGCATTCGTGCCGGAGTCACGGGACCCGGTGTCCGCAACCGTCCCGCCCTCGCGCGTCCCATCGCCCGCGCCCGTACGACGGAGCAAAAAAGCGATCAGACCCGCGAGGAGCACCAGGAACACCAGGGGGACCGCCACACGCGCAGACCGGACCACGCCCGGGGACCGCGGGCGCGCCACCGGACTCCCGTCGCCCAGCCGGCGCAGCCGCTCCTTCAACCCTGCAGGCACCTCCACCGCACCGCACTCCGACAATTCGCCCTCCAGCATCGCCAGCAGCCCCGCAAACGCCGCCGCCGCCAGCGATTTCCGCAGGCGGTCGAGAGCGGAGGAAATCCGGCTCGACACAGTTCCCGGCGGGATCTCGAGCGCCAGCGCGGTCTCTTCCAGCGTGAAACCGCTGAAGTAGTGCAGGTCCACCGCGACGCGCTCGCCCTCCGGAAGCGCCGCAACCTGGTCGCGGAGCTCGCGCCGGAAGACCTGCTCGGAGGGATCCCCAAGGACGCGGTCGCCTGCCACCGCCGCCTCACGCCGGTCGCGCCTCTGCTCGCCCGAGCGCATCTTGATCGCCCGGTTGATCGCGCATCGGGCGATGAACGCCTTCTCGCTCTGGGCCCCCGAGAGCGCCCCGGGATTGCGCAAGAGGTCGACGTAGACTTCCTGCGCGATGTCCTCCGCGTCCGCCCGGTTCCGGACGACGCCCAGGGCGAGCTTGAAGATGAGTCCGTGGTAACGGTCGACGAGCTGGTCGTAGGGGATCATGGCTGCCTCCGTATGGGTTCCTACGATACGACCTCGCGGAGGCCCGGACTCCTCGAATAATTCTGAAATTCTTTTTGCCCCGCGCCCGATGCCCCGTCCGCACGAATCGCGTCCATGGAGCAGCGAGACGATCATCGCACCGTGGGTGATCTGCGTGCTGAGGTGACGGGCTCCCCTACTTCGGTTTCAGCCGGTCGCACCCCATCCCCACCTTCACCCCGTTCTCCCACTCCTCTTTCAGCTCGTTCGCGAGATCCGTCAGCCCGAGCCCCTTCGTCGTCCCCGTCAGCGCTTCCCAGTACGGCGTGTACTTCTCGGCGATGCGGTCCATCAGCCGCTGGCGCTCCTCGGCCGACATTTCCTCCAGCCGGTCCTTGACGGTCGACTCGAACTGGTCGCCCAGCGGCTCGGCCTCTTCTTCTTCCTCTTCTTCGTCCGGTCCGGGCGGCTTGTCGTCTTCTTCCTCCTCGTCGCCCAGCATGTCGTCGCGGAAGCCGCCGAGCAGCTCGCCGGGGCGGTCGGTGATGTCCTTCTCGATCATCCGGCAGATCGCGCGGGCCCAGGCGCGCATGCAGGCTTCGCTGCCGCCGGAGGGGAGGGCCATGCTCTGGAGGGCGAAATTGAGGCAGACGCCGCTCCAGTAGGAGAGGAGGTTTTCGGGGAAGGCCTCGCTGCCGACTTCCTCCCACCATGTGGAGCAGAAGTCGAGCGCGTGCATCTGGACGAATTTGAGGAAGTCGTCGGAAGTGCCGCTGAGGAAGGAGGGCTCGGAGGTCCATTTCATCGCGCCCAGCACGGATCCGGTCGTGTACGCGGCGATGCCGTGGAACCATGCCACGAACGGCAGCTTGTTGTGGATGCGGAGGATGTC
>Ga0113563_10001125_pt1 | contig 14648 bp, 12 predicted proteins | sample Mud3Dept3metaG_FD_80117 | JGI IMG/M metagenome (GOLD analysis project Ga0113563, IMG submission 80117) | Freshwater wetland microbial communities from Ohio, USA, analyzing the effect of biotic and abiotic controls - Mud 3 Core 4 Depth 3... | ecosystem: Environmental > Aquatic > Freshwater >...
CAGGATCCTGTGCGGCGCGCCGCCACCACCTATTTTGACTGGTTTTTCCTCCTGACCCTGACGGGAGTGGTGGTGACGGGGATCGTGTCAGAGGTACTGCGATTGGGGCGGGTGGACCAGATCATGTTCGGTGTGTATTTTGTGCACCTGGTGCTGGTATTTTCGCTGTTCCTCTACGCGCCGTATTCCAAGTTCGCTCACATCGCCTATCGGACGGTGGCGATGGCGGCGGCCAGGGGAGGCGCCGGCAGGAACGGTTTGGCGGGACGCCGGCAGGCGGCCGCGGATGGTGTGATTCGACAATGACCCGTACGAAGAAATCGAGCCGTGATCGATTGCCGTTTGCTTGTGGCTGCGTGCCTCGTGGCCCGCGGTCCCCTTGGAGTGCGGCGGCGCGATGCCGCCTTCCCTCGTATGGTCGGGGCGGGCTTCCGCCGCCACACTCCGTGGCGCCGCGCGGCGGCGCTTGTGTTGCGGCTCCATTCCATGAACTCATCGATTGAATATCAGGAGAAAAAATGGCCGATAACGGAAAACCTAAGACCGATCAGCTCGACCAGCTCGAAAGCGGGCCATGGCCGAGCTTTGTGACGGAGATAAAGAAGGCCGCGGAGACCAATCCTGTCTGCAACGATCTCCTTGGCCAACTGGAACTCTCCTACGAGGAAAAAAAGGGGCACTGGAAGCATGGCGGCATCGTGGGCGTGCTGGGATACGGCGGCGGCGTGATCGGCCGCTACAGCGACGTGCCCGAGCAATTCCCGCAGGTCGCCCACTTCCACACCATCCGCATCAACCATCCTTCCGGATGGTTTTATACGAGCGATGCCCTGAGAACCTTGTGCGATATCTGGGAGCGCCACGGTTCCGGCCTCACCAACATGCACGGGTCCACGGGCGACATCATTTTCCTGGGCACGCGAACCGAGGAACTGGAGCCGGTGTTCAAGGAGCTGACGGAGAACGGCTTCGATCTCGGGGGGTCGGGATCCTGCATGCGCACCCCGTCCTGCTGCGTGGGACAGGCTCGATGCGAATGGGCCAACTACGACACTATGGCGATGTGCAACCAGATCACCCATGACTACCAGGACGAACTCCACCGCCCGCCCTTCCCATACAAGTTCAAGGTCAAGTTCGCCGGCTGCCCCAACGACTGCGTGGCCTCGATCGCACGTGCGGACCTCTCTGTAATCGGCACCTGGAAGGACAACATCCAGCAGGACGCCGCCGCAGTTGCTGAATACGCTGCCGGAGGGCTCGACATCCAGAAGGACGTCTGCGACCGCTGTCCCGGCAAGTGCATGGACTGGGATGGATCCAATCTCGTGATCCGCAATGGCGAATGCGTCCACTGCATGCATTGCATCAACGTGATGCCCAAAGCGCTCCGGCCCGGAAAAGAGAAAGGCGCGGTTCTGCTTCTCGGCTCCAAGGCCCCGATCGTCCAGGGGGCGCTGCTCTCCTCCGTGCTCGTGCCATTCGTACCTGCGGAGGAGCTGTTGGATACGTTGAAGGAACTGATCGGCCGCGTCTGGGAGTTCTGGGATGAACACGGCAAAAACCGCGAACGAGTGGGAGAACTCATTCAGCGTGTCGGAATGGCCAGTTTCCTCGATGCCATCGGGCTGGATCCGGTCCCGGAAATGGTCTCGGCGCCAAGGGACAATCCCTACATTTTCTTCCAGGCCGAAGACACCAAATAGCCAGGCGAACCATAGGAGAGACGAAAATGACCGTACAACCTGCAAAACGCATTACCGACATCGGGCCGCCGCACTATGAGAAATTCCTTCACCCGGTTATCAAGAAAAATTATGGACAGTGGAGGTACCACGAGTCCCCGGCGCCGGGTGTGCTCTGTCATGTGGCGGAATCCGGCGACAGGATTTATACCGTCCGGGCCGGTTCTCCGCGCCTGCTCAGCATCCATTCGATCCGGCTTTTCGCCGATCTGGCGGACAAATACAGCGGCGGATACCTGCGGTTTACAAGTCGCAACAACGTGGAGTTCCTGCTCGACAACCCGGACAATATCGAACCACTGAAGAAGGAGCTCCTGGCCAACAACTTCCCGGTCGGGGGCACGAACAATTCGATCAGCAACATCGTGCACACGCAGGGCTGGGTGCACTGCCACTCCTCCGCGACCGACGCTTCGGGCATCGTCAAGGCAGTCATGGATGCATTGTGCGACCGGTTCACGAACGAGAACCTGCCTGCCAAGCTGCGTATCGCATTGGCTTGCTGCCTCAACATGTGCGGCGCCGTGCACTGTTCCGACATCGCCATCCTCGGTATCCATCGCAGGCCGCCGAAAATCCGGCACGACGTTCTTCCTAAAATCTGCGAGATCCCCACGCTGATCGCATCCTGCCCGACAGGCGCGATTCGCCCGGCTACGGTGGAAGGGAAGCAATCGGTGGAAGTGATCAACGAACAGTGCATGTTCTGCGGCAACTGCTACACGGTCTGCCCGGCGCTTCCCATGAACGATCCCGAGAATGACGGTTTGTCGATCTGGGTCGGCGGCAAGGTGAGCAACGCCCGCAGCGCCCCGAAATTCAGCAAGCTGGCGATTCCGTTCATCCCGAACAACCCGCCGCGCTGGCCGGAAGTGGTCGATGCCGTGGTCAACATCGTCAATGTGTACGCGCAGCATGCGCGCAAGTTCGAGCGCATGGGCGAGTGGATTGAGAGAATCGGCTGGCCGAGGTTTTTCAAGCTGACCGGAATCGAGTTCACGCGCTATCACATCGATGACTTCAAGAATGCGGGATTGACGTACGCTCGCTCCGCGCATCTCCAGTATTAGTCAGGGCTGCCCGCGGGGAACCGGCGAACAGAAACCGCTGCAGGAGAGGCGGAACGCCGGCTCCCTGCCGCTGGAGAGGATTGTGCAGAAAAGGGACGGAGAGGACCGCCCCTGAGTCTGAGCCGCCCATCCATGGGTAGAAAGAAGCAGTTATGGGATTATTTAAAGATGTAAAAAAACCCGTGATCCGCACCACGACCGCGGCTGGGGCGGACATCAGTCCCCTCCGCCCGCGCTACGCGGAAAAAACGCCGCCGTGCGGCGACCACTGCCCCAATGGCGCCGATATCCGCGGATGGCTCACGGCGCTTGCCCAGGCGGAAGCCTTTGGACGGACGAACGAGCAGGCTCTGGAGCTGGCCTGGAAGATGATTACAGACCGCAATCCTTTCCCGGCGGTTTGCGGCCGCGTCTGCCCCCATCCCTGCGAGGACAACTGCAATCGGAGCAGCAAGGACGGGCCGGTGGCCATCAACGCCGTGGAGCGCTTCATCGGAGATTTCGGAATTTCCAAGAACCTGAAACTGGTCACACTGGGTGAGGAAAAACATTACGAGAAGGTGGCGGTGGTCGGGGCTGGACCTGCAGGCCTGTCCTGTGCCTACCAGCTCGCCCGGCGGGGATATCCCGTTACGGTGTTTGAGGCCTTCAGCCAGCCGGGGGGCATGCTGCGCTACGGGATCCCCCGATACCGTCTGCCGCGGGAAGTGCTGGATGCGGAAACCCGGAAGATCCTGGACCTGGGTGTGGAACTCAAGTGCAACTTCGTCGTGGGCAAGGACATTTCTCTCGAGAAACTCCGCGAGGAATACAGAGCCGTCTTCGTCGGCATCGGCGCACACCAGGGCCTGAAGCTCGGAGTCGAGGGCGAAGACGCATCCAACGTATTCACCGGCACGGAGTTCCTCAACCGGGTCAACAGCGGCGATGAAGTCCAGGTCGGGAAGAAGGTGATCGTCATCGGTGGCGGGGATACCGCCATTGATGCGGCCAGGGTCAGCAAGCGCCTGGGAGCCGAAGTTACCATCCTCTACCGTCGAACACGAACCGAAATGCCGGCCATTGCGGCGGAAATCGAAGGCGCACTCGAAGAAGGCGTGCAGATTGAGTTCCTGGCGGCGCCGACGGCCATTCTGAGGAATAACGGTGACGCCGTTGGGATGCGATGCATCCGGATGGAGCTCGGAACCCCCGACGCTTCCGGGAGGCGCAGGCCCATCCCCAGGCCGGGATCGGAATTCGATGTCGAAGCTTCCACAATCATCGCGGCCATCAGCCAGGAGCCCGCATTCGTCGGATTCGATGGCCTGCACGAAGGCAAAGACTGGATCAAGGCGGACAACTTCGGCAGAACCCCGCAGCAAGGGACTTTCGCCGGAGGTGATGACGTGGAGCTCGGCCTGGTGACGATCGCCATCAGCCAGGGCCGCTTCGCCGCCGATGCCATCGATGCGTACCTGCGTGGCAAGCAGCTCGAGAAGCCCGCAGTGTCCACGCCGCCGGCGGCTTTGGAAAAGATGAAACTCGACTGGTACAAGCCCGCGGCCCGGCATGAAAGGGAGCACCTGCCGGTCGGACAACGCGATATGAATGCCGAGATCGAATCCGGGCTATCCGAGGCGGAAGCCATGGAGGAAGCCAAACGCTGCATGTCGTGCGGGATGTGCATGGATTGCGAAACCTGCTGGATGTACTGTACCAACAGCTGCTTCGTGAGGCTGCCGAAAGGCGAGCATTATCGTGTCAAGCTGGAGGTATGCAACGGCTGCAAAAAGTGTGCCGAGGCATGCCCCTGCGGGTATATCGACCTCATTTAATGCTGCAAACAGCCGGCCAGCCGGCCGGTAACATAAGGAGTGCTGCATCATGCCTACTTTTGAAATCAACGGAAGGTCTTACGCAGTCGACGAGGATGGATTCCTGGATGACCCTCAGATTTGGAACAATGATGTTGCGAAGGATTTTGCAGCCACCGAGGGTGTGGCCGAGCTCACCGAGGATCACTGGAAGGTGATCAACTACATCAGGAACTATTACCTTCAGTTCGGCATCGCCCCGATGATCCGGAAGCTCTGCAAGGAGACTGGCTTCAAATTGAACGAGATTTACGGCCTGTTCCCTTCCGGACCCGCCAAGGGCGCCTGCAAGCTTGCAGGCCTTCCCAAGCCAACCGGCTGCGTATAGAGGATCTCAGGCTCGCGATTTCCACGCTGCATCTGCGGAACGGTAGAATGGCAGTGAAGCCCATGGAACCATCCCTGACTGCGTTGTTGAAGGATCGGAAAAGCGAGGTCGTCGGAGAATGGCTCGAGCAAACGCTCCGAACCTATCCTGAATCCGCGTCACGGTTCCTGTCCCTGGAAAAGGATCCTTTTCGCAATCCCGTCGGAAACACGCTCAAGTCCGGGCTGACGGCGCTTTGCGATCACATCCTGGGTGATGCGGATCCGGCGGAGGCGGCACAGGCGCTGGATGGGATTGTGAGAATGCGCGCCGTCCAGGATTTCAGTGCCGGCCAGGCCGTCGCTTTCATCTTCCTCTTCAAGCGTGCCATGCGCGGAGTTTTACGGGGCGATGTGACGAGGTTCCCCGAGGAAGCCGCGGCTCTCGAAGCGAGGGTCGACGAGCTTGCGCTGCGGGCATTTGACGTTTTCATGAAATGCCGCCAGCAGACATATGAAATCAAGGCCAACGAAGCCAGACGCAGGGTGGCGATCCTGGAAAGATCCTTCCAGAGGAAGTCCTCGGAACCAACCGGCTGAAACGAGGTGAGGTTTCATGAATTTTTTCTATGCTCTGGTCGGTGCCATCATCGTTGCAATGTTGGGCTACCTGGGAGGATCCTGGGCCGGATTGCAGACGATCTTCGGTGTCGTGATCCCATACGCGGCCATCGTTATTTTCCTCGCCGGGATCGCCTACCGCGTTGTCCGCTGGGCACGGGTCCCGGTCCCCTTCCGCATTCCTACCACCTGCGGGCAGCAGAAGTCTCTTCCCTGGATCAAGGCCGGCCAGCTCGAAAACCCCAGCACGGTCATGGGAGTCGTCGCCAGAATGACACTGGAGATTCTCCTGTTCCGCTCCCTGTTCCGGAACACGAAGGCCGAGTTGCGCCAGGGACCGAAGCTGATCTTCGGGGAAAACAAGCTTCTGTGGCTGAGTGCGCTGGCTTTCCATTGGACTTTCCTGTTCGTTTTTGTCAGACATTTGCGGTTCTTCATGGAGCCCGTCCCCGCTCTCGCGACAGCTCTGGAAAGTGTCGATGGTTTTTTCCAGATCGGCGCCCCCGTGCTGTATTTGACGGACCTGATCCTCCTGGGGGCACTGGCCTACCTGCTTCTGCGCCGGCTCCTGGATTCCCAGGTCCGCTACATCTCCCTGTTCGCGGATTACTTCGCACTCTTCCTCCTGATCGGGCTGGACGGTTCGGGTGTCTGGCTGCGATACTTCACCCGGACGAACCTCGTGGAGATCAAGCAGCTTGCCATGGGCCTGGTCACCTTTTCGCCGGTGGTGCCCGCGGGGATGCACCCGTTGTTTTTCATGCACCTGTTCCTGTTGAGCGCACTCCTTGCCTACTTTCCGTTCAGCAAGCTGATGCATCTGGGAGGTGTGTTCCTCAGCCCGACCCGAAACCTCGCGAATAACAACAGGATGAAGAGGCACGTGAATTCGTGGAATGCTCCCGTCGCGGTCCACACCTACCAGGAGTGGGAGGAAGAGTTCAGAGACAAGCTCGTTGCATGTGGCTTACCACTCGAGAGGCAATAGACGATGGCGGAACAAAACCCGAGCCCCGACCAACTCGTTCAGATCAGCTATGCCCCTGACGGCAAGGACTGGATGAATCCGGCGGTCGATTTCCGCAAGGGAGTGTACTGCTACGCCGCCGCGCCCAAGAACCTGGAGTACGTGGGCTTTCCCAACCCGAGGGAATGGCAGCCGTTCGACAAGGATTGGAAACTGCCGTCTGACTGGGAACAGATCATCCTGAAGGGCATGAAGGAAAGACTCGAGAAATACCGTTCCTTCCGCCTGTTCATGGATATCTGCGTGCGCTGCGGCGCGTGTGCCGACAAATGCCACTTCTACGTCGGTTCCGGAGACCCCAAAAACATGCCCGTGCTGCGCGCCGAGCTGCTGCGGTCGGTTTACCGCAGGTACTTCACGCCGGCCGGAAGGGCGTTCGGCAGGCTGGCCGGCGCACGGGATCTGACCGAAGATGTCCTCAAGGAATGGTTCTTTTATTTTTACCAGTGCACGGAGTGCCGTCGATGCTCGGTCTTTTGTCCTTACGGCATCGACACGGCGGAAGTGACCATGATCGGCCGGGAACTGTTGAATCTGGTGGGATGCAACATCAACTGGGTCATGGAACCTGTGGCCAATTGCTACCGCACGGGCAACCACCTCGGCATCCAGCCGCACGGCTTCAAGGACAGCATCGATTTCGCCGTGGATGACCTCGAGGAGAACATAGGAGTCCGCGTGGAGGCGCCCATCAACAGGAAGGGCGCCGAGATCCTGTTCGTTGTGCCCTCCGCCGACTATTTCGCGTCGCCGCACTACTACACGCTGCTCGGATACCTGATGCTGTTCCATGAGATCGGCCTGGATTACACCTTCAGCGCTTTTGCCTCCGAGGGAGGGAACTTCGGCCTGTTCACTTCCCACGAGATGATCAAGCGCCTGAACGCAAAAATCTACGCCGAGGCGAAGCGGCTGGGAGTGAAGTGGATCATCGGCGGGGAGTGCGGCCACATGTGGCGGGTTTTGCATCAATACATGGATACCATGAACGGGCCCGCCGATTTTCTCGAAGAGCCGGCATCCCCGATCACCGGGACGAAATTCGAGAACGCCCGCTCGACGAAGATGGTGCACATCTGCGAGTTTACCTCCGACCTGATCCGGAACAACAAGCTGAAGCTGGACCCGAGCCGGAACGACCACTGGAAGGTGACGTTCCATGATTCGTGCAACCCGTCCCGGGCCATGGGGCTCCTCGAGGAGCCGCGCTACATTCTCCGGAAGGTGTGCAACTCCTTCCATGAGATGCCCGAAAACACGATCCGGGAGCAGACCTTCTGCTGCGGCAGCGGCGCCGGCCTGGGAACAGACGAAAACTTCGAAATGCGAATGCGGGGAGGATTCCCGCGCGCCAACGCCGTCAAGTACGTGAAAGAGAAGTACGGCGTCAACCTCCTTGCCTGCATCTGCGCCATCGACAAGGCCACGCTTCCTCCCCTCCTGGAATACTGGGTGCCGGGAGTGGAAGTAGGTGGAGTGCACGAACTGGTTGGCAATGCCCTCGTCATGAAAAGCCAGGGGCCGCGGGAAACCGATCTTCGCGGCGAGCCTCTTGCAACCCGGAAGGATCAGAAAGCCCATGCGTGATCAAGGACTCATAATCGGCGGTCTGGCGGTGTTCCTCGGGCTCATCACCTTCCCGATCACCTACAACGTCATGTCCGGGAAGACATCGGAACCGCCCAAGCTTCAGCTTCCGGCTGCGGAAAAGCAGTGCGTGGCACCGATCGAATACATGAAGGCATCGCACATGAAACTGCTCTTTCAGTGGCGCGACGAAAGGGTCAGGCAAGGCGTCCGCACCTACACGGCCTATGACGGCAAGACGTATACCATCAGCTTTACGGGAACATGCCTGTCACAGTGCCACACGGACAAGGCCGAGTTCTGCGATCGCTGCCACAACTACGTGGGCATCCGGACCCCCAATTGCACGGACTGTCACGTCGACCCAAAACTGATTCAGCGGAGCGGGGAATGATCATCAGTCGAAAAAGATTCCTCCAGGTGACGGGAGCGTCGCTCCTGGTCGCTGCGGGCGAAAGCAGGACGAGAGCTTTCCCGGGCCTGGCGCAGGGCGAGGCCCCGGCGCTTCGGGCGGCAGAGCTCAAGGCGGGCCGGTGGGCCATGGTGATCGATGTGGCGAAATGCGCCCGGGAGGAAGGCTGCACCCTATGCGTCGATGCCTGCCACGCAACGCACAATGTACCCGCCATAGGCGACCGCGCCCGCGAGGTGAAATGGATCTGGAAGGACTCGTTCCACAAGGTCTTTCCCGATCAGGAAAACGAGTATCTTGCCGCGGAGATACGGGAGACTCCGGTGCTCGCTTTCTGCAACCACTGCGACAACCCTCCCTGCGTCCGGGTCTGTCCCACGCAGGCGACCTGGAAGCGGGAGGACGGCATCGTCATGATGGACTGGCACCGGTGCATCGGTTGCCGGTATTGCATGGCGGCCTGCCCGTACGGATCGCGCAGCTTCAACTGGGCGGACCCGAAGCCCCACGTCCAAAAGCTGACCGCTGCATTTCCCACGCGCACCAAAGGCGTCGTCGAAAAGTGTACCTTCTGCGAAGACCGGCTTGGCAAAGGGCAGCTGCCGGCCTGTGTGGAAGCCTGCCCGGAAAAGGCGATGGCGTTCGGCGATCTTCTCGATCCCCGCTCCCTGGTGCGGGAGCTGCTCGGGTCGAAGTACAGCATCCGGCGCAGGCCGGAGCTGGGCACAAAACCTGAGATCTATTATCTCGTGTGAGGCGCGGCTCATGTTCATGTTTGAAAAGGCAGTCGTCGGGGGACGCCGGTACTGGATCTGGATCCTGTGCCTGCTGGCCGTGATCGGGCTCGGTTTTGCCGCATACCTGCGGCAGTTGAGCCAAGGGCTGGCCATCACGGGCATGAGCCGCGACGTGACCTGGGGCATCTACATCGCCCAGTTCACCTTCATGGTGGGTGTCGCCGCCTCCGCGGTCATGGTGGTTCTCCCCTACTACCTCCACAACTTCAAGGCTTTCGGCAAAATCACCATTCTGGGTGAGTTTCTGGCAATCTCCGCCGTGACGATGTGCATGCTGTTCATCTTCGTCGACATGGGGCAGCCGACGCGCGTGCTGAATGTGCTTCTCTACCCGACGCCCAATTCCCTCATGTTTTGGGATATGCTCTCGCTTGGCGGCTACCTGCTGCTCAACGCTGCGATCGCACTCGTCACCCTGAGCGCCGAGCGAAAGGGCGTTGCCCCGCCGGCGTGGATCAAGCCCGTCATCCTGCTCTCCATCCCGTGGGCGGTCAGCATTCATACCGTCACCGCCTTCCTGTACAGCGGTCTGCCGGGCCGCTCGTTCTGGATGAGCGCTATCCTCGCGCCCCGGTTTCTTGCTTCCGCATTTGCGGCCGGGCCTGCATTGCTGATCCTGCTCTGCGTGTTGATCCGCAAGCTGACTCATTACGATGTCGGGCGCGAAGCCATCCAGAAGCTCGCTCTGATTGTGACGTACGCGATGATCACGAACGTCTTTTTCCTGCTGATGGAGGTCTTCACAACTTTCTACAGCAGGCTTCCCGAGCACATGGAACACTTTCAGTACCTGTTTGTCGGATTGGAGGGGCAGGACTCGCTCGTTCCCTGGATGTGGGCCTCGGCGATCCTGGCCGTGATCTCGCTCGTGTTGCTGATTACACCGGGCGCGCGCAGGAACGAAAAGGTCCTCCTGTGGACCTGCGGGATCGTTTTCCTTTCGCTCTGGATCGACAAGGGGCTCGGACTCATCGTGGGGGGATTCATCCCCTCGCCCCTGGGCGCCGTCACCGAGTACGCGCCCACCATTCCGGAAGTCTCGATTACCCTCGCCATCTGGGCGATCGGTTTCCTGATGGTCACCGTGTTTTACAAGATCGCGCTGTCCATTCGGGAGGGATTTAACTCATAATGAGGTCCTTGCCTGCGGACGCCGGCGGGAGGAGACGGCAGGAGTTGCCGTTGCGTGCTGCAGGCGCATCGAGGAGCGTTCCTGCATGGCCTGCGCAAAATGCCATGAGGATCACAGGAATACAACGTGGAATATGGCCGCCATGCCCGGACTGAGCTCGTGGCCTTTTGATCTCTTCGCCGTAAACCACCGCCTCCGGCGGTAAAACACGAAAGAGGTATACTCGTATGCACTGTTTGGTTCGCTTGGCTTTGATGCTGGTTCTCACAGCTGCCAGCCTGGGTGGACCGGTGGCCTTCGCACAGGTCCCGCAGGAACAGCCGGTTCCCGCAGTACATCAGGGTGGGGAAGCTACTCTCGTTCTTCCGGATCTTTCCCAGGTCGATTTCGGTGGAATCAATGCGCGCACTCTCCTGATCTCGGGTCTCTTCGTCTGCCTGCTTGGTCTGTTGTTCGGTCTGGTGCAGTACGTACAGATTAAAAATCTTCCTGTCCACGCCTGCATGCGCGAGATCTCGGAGCTGATCTACGAAACCTGCAAGACTTACCTGATACAGCAGGGCAAGCTCCTTCTGGTGCTGGAGATTTTCATCGGAACGGTCATCGTCCTGTACTTCGGAGTGCTGCGGCATTTCGATTGGTCCAAAGTGATCATCATCGTCATCTTCAGCCTGATCGGCATCGGTGGGAGCTACGGAGTGGCCTGGTTCGGGATCCGGATCAACACTTTTGCCAATTCGAGGACGGCATTCGCGAGTCTGCGCGGCCGGCCTTTCCCACTTTTCGCCATTCCGCTCAAGGCGGGGATGAGCATCGGGATGGCTCTGATCAGCGTCGAGCTTTTCATGATGCTCTGCATCCTGCTCTTCGTGCCCGCGGATTACGCGGGCCCCTGCTTTATCGGCTTCGCCGTGGGCGAGTCCCTGGGCGCGGCCGCGTTGCGAATCGCGGGAGGCATCTTCACCAAGATCGCCGACATCGGTTCCGACCTGATGAAGATTGTCTTCAAGATCAAGGAAGACGATGCCCGAAACCCGGGCGTGATCGCCGATTGCACGGGCGACAACGCGGGGGACTCCGTCGGGCCGACGGCGGACGGATTCGAAACCTACGGCGTGACGGGTGTGGCGCTCATCACGTTCATCCTTCTGGCAGTGCCCCAGGCCGTAGTTCAGGTACAGCTGCTGACATGGATATTCGTGATGCGCATCATGATGATTTTCGCGAGCAGCCTGTCGTACTGGGTAAACCACGTCGTTGCCAAGGGGCGGTTTGGAGAATCAAAAGCCATGAATTTCGAGGCGCCCCTCACATCCCTGGTCTGGTTGACCTCTATTGTCTCGGTCGCAATCACCTACCTGGTTTCCTACCTCATGATCGGGAATCTCGGTGATGGCAGCCTGTGGTGGAAGCTCTCGACCGTGATCACCTGCGGCACGCTGGCCGGCGCCATCATCCCCGAGTTGGTGAAAGTGTTCACCTCCACCAAATCCGGCCATGTGAAGGAGGTGGTTATATCTGCCCGTGAAGGAGGAGCTTCCCTGAACATCCTGTCCGGGTTGATTGCCGGCAACTTCAGCGCCTACTGGCTCGGCCTCGCCATCGCCATCCTGATGTTGATCGCTGCAACGGTGAGCACCTTCGGCCTGAGCGCGCTCATGATCGCGCCGGCGGTCTTCGCCTTCGGCCTGGTTGCTTTCGGCTTTCTGGGAATGGGACCCGTGACGATCGCCGTCGATTCGTACGGCCCGGTCACCGACAATGCGCAGTCCGTGTATGAGCTCTCCGTCATCGAGCAGATCCCCGATATCACAAATGACATCAAGAAAAACTTCGGCTTCGATGCCGATTTCGAGCATGCCAAAGACCTGCTCGAGGAGAATGACGGCGCCGGCAACACGTTCAAGGCGACAGCCAAGCCGGTGCTCATCGGAACGGCGGTCACGGGCGCGACCACGATGATCTTCTCCACCATCATCATGCTGACCGCGGGGCTGACGCAGAACCTCGACAAGCTCTCCATCCTGCATCCGCAATTCCTGCTCGGAATGATCATGGGCGGAGCGATGATCTACTGGTTTACCGGCGCATCCACCCAGGCGGTCAGCACGGGCGCCTATCGCGCCGTGGAATTCATCAAGGCGAACATCAAGCTGGAAGGCGTGGAGAAAGCCTCGGTCAAGGACAGCAAGCGGGTGGTGGAAATCTGCACGCAGTACGCGCAGAAAGGGATGTTCAACATCTTTCTCACCGTTTTTTTCGCCACGCTGGCATTCGCCTTTTTCGAACCCTACTTCTTCATCGGCTACCTGATTTCCATCGCGATTTTCGGATTGTTCCAGGCGGTCTTCATGGCCAATGCCGGCGGCGCCTGGGACAATGCGAAAAAAATCGTCGAAGTGGACCTGAAAGAGAAGGGAACAGCACTGCACGCCGCCACGGTGGTCGGCGACACGGTGGGAGATCCGTTCAAGGACACATCCTCCGTCGCCATGAACCCGGTGATCAAGTTCACAACCCTGTTCGGGCTGCTGGCGGTGGAACTGGCCGTGGAGATGACGGCCGACGTAGGCCCGGCGTTCGGCTATGCGCTGTCGCTGGTGTTTTTCCTGGTTTCGGTCTTTTTCGTGCGCCGTTCCTTTTATGGAATGCGCATCAAGTCCGGCGCTTAGGGAATGCGTCTGATTTCCGGGACGGCGGTGGCGGCCGCCGGCACCGACTTTTGCAGTTGTCGTGGTTGCGGAGGATGAAAAGCACGCAGGCGGAAGAGGGTGTCTGACGGTCGGAGAAATGCCGGGAGCGCGGTCGTGCCGCCCGCTCTCGGGAGAGAATTGGGGACCAATGTGCTGACGACGGCAGGAGTTTGCCGTCGGGGATATAGAGAATGCGGGCTTTGCGGGCGGGACGCCCGCGCTCCATTGTGCAGGATATATGCAGCTATTTGCCTTGGGACTGAATCATCACTCGGCTCCCATAGAAGTGCGCGAATGCCTCGCCATCCCTTCCCACCGGCTGGGTGAGACGCTTCTCGGCCTCCGGGACAGGACGGGCATCGCCGAAATCGTCCTTTTGTCGACATGCAACCGGTTCGAGGCATATCTCTGTTCGCAGGACGATGCCAAAATTTCCTCCGCGCTGTACCGGTTGTTCCGGCCTGCGCTGCAGCATCACATGCCGGAGACGCATCTGTACGAGTTTCCGGATTCCGCTGCGGCACGCCACCTGTTTCGCGTTGCAGCCGGCCTGGATTCCATGGTGCTCGGCGAGCACGAAATCCTCGGCCAGGTCAAGCAGGCTTATGTTGCCGCCCACGCGGCCGGGACCACCGGAAAGCTCCTCAACGTGCTGTTCCAGCGGAGCCTGTTCGTCGGCAAGCGCGTCCGGACCGAAACCGGCTTGGCACGAGGCGCCGGCTCGGTTGCAAGCCTCGCGGTCGCGATGGCAAAGCGCGTGCTCGGGTGCCTCGAAGAGTGCAGGGTGATGATCCTGGGGGCGGGCGAAATGGCCGAGCGGACTGCCATGCACCTGCTCGCCCACAAGGTCCGAAGCTTCATCGTCTCCAACCGGACTTACGAGCGCGCCTGCGATCTGGCCGCGAGATTCGGCGGCCTGGCGCTCAGCTTCCGAGAGGGACTGCAGCACATGGCAGATGCCGACATCGTCATCTGCTCCACAGCTGCCCCCCATCCGGTCATACGGCCCGAATTGGTTCGCGAAATGATGGGACGCCGGCGCGGCCGTCCGCTGATTTTCATCGACATCGCCATGCCCCGGGATGTGCATCCCGAGGTGCATTGCATCGAAAACGTCCATGTTTACGACCTCGACGACCTGCAGGCGATCGTCGATCAACGCATGGCAGACCGCGAAAAGGAAAAGCGCGCGGCCGAAGCGATTGTGGAAGAGCAGGTGCAGGAATTCCAAGGCTGGCTTGCATCGGTCCGTAGCGGCAGGGAGTGCTGCCTGCGCCATTGCAGCCGCCTGCTGAACGCAAGTTGATCGAACGCACGGCCCCACGGGAAACCGGCAGACCGAGGATTTGCACACCTCCGCTTCTCCACCCGCCGCCCCCTCATTGCAGGCTGAAACCACGGC
>Ga0113563_10001126_pt1 | contig 14645 bp, 16 predicted proteins | sample Mud3Dept3metaG_FD_80117 | JGI IMG/M metagenome (GOLD analysis project Ga0113563, IMG submission 80117) | Freshwater wetland microbial communities from Ohio, USA, analyzing the effect of biotic and abiotic controls - Mud 3 Core 4 Depth 3... | ecosystem: Environmental > Aquatic > Freshwater >...
AACTGTTCCGGCTGGTTCAGGTTGACGAAAAACGGCGCGACATCGCTGCAATCGGCCTGGGCGCATTTCAGTCCGGCCTGCCATTCCTGAACTTTATGCCCACCCTGCGCCAAATATGCCGCCAGGTTGGCGCCGACTTGGCGCCGCATCAGGCAGATGGCGTGTTGCCCGGCGCCGCCGATGGCGGGTACGGCCAGGTCGAAATCGCCGGCATGCAGCGCGCTCAACAGCCGTGCCACCAAATCGTCCGGCAAGAACGGCGTATCGCAAGGCACGGACAGGATCAGCTCATGCTGGGCGTCGAGCAGACCGCGCGCGATGCCGGCCAAGGGGCCGGCGTAGCCCTCGGTCTTGTCCGGCAACACCGGATAGCCGAAGCCGCGATAGGCGTCCAGATTGCGATTGGCGCTGATGAGGATTTCGTCCACCTGCGGCGCAATGCGCGATAACACCCATTCCGCCAAGGGCTTGTCCTTGAGTTTGAGCAGGCCTTTGTCCTCGCCGCCCATGCGGCGACCAGCGCCGCCGGCGAGCAAAATGGCGGTAATGGGATGTGTTTGAGGCATGCCGCAACTATACCATCGGTGCTTGCGTTAGCTGTAAGTCCTTGGTTTTGCGCAAAACAGCGGTTTTGGCGCCACATAGGCCAGACTGGTTTTTAGCTTGCGATTCTGGCCGGAATCCCGTAATATCTCGCCCTTTTCCGTATTCAGATTAGGCGAACAACCATGGTTGTAATTCGACTTGCACGCGGCGGCGCTAAAAAGCGCCCCTTTTATAATGTGGTGGTGACCGATTCCCGTACTCGCCGCGATGGCCGTTTTATCGAGCGCGTGGGTTTCTATAACCCGAAAGCGACCGAAGGCACCGAAGGCCTGCGCATGAGCCGCGATCGCATCGCTTTTTGGCAAGGCCAGGGCGCGCAATTGAGCCCGACCGTCGCGCGTTTGCTTAAGCAAGCGGGTTCCGCTGCTGCCTGAGAACCTGATTACCATGGGGCATGTCACCGCCCCATACGGTGTACAGGGTTGGATAAAAGTCCATCCTTATACCGAAACCAGTAGCGGCCTAACCGGCTATGCGACTTGGTGGTTGGGCAAAGACGGCGCCTATAAGGCTTTCGAGGTTCAGGAAGCCAAGGTGCACGGCGGCGAAGTGGTGGCGAAATTGCCGGGCATCGACGATCGAGATGCGGCGTTCGGCTTGCGTGGAATGGAAGTCGCCGTCCCGCGCGCCGCACTGCCCAAGCCCCGGCGCGATGAATATTATTGGTCCGATTTGATCGGGCTGAACGTGGTGAATACCGAGGGCGTAGCCTTCGGCAGCGTGAACAGCGTGTTAGCCACCGGCGCCAACGATGTGTTGGTGGTGAATGGCGATCAAGAACGTTTGATCCCGTTTTTGAAGCATGTGATCCGCAAGGTGGATTTGGAACGCGGCACGATAGAAGTGGAATGGGGAGCGGATTATTAAACCGCGCTTTGATGTCATCACCCTGTTCCCGCCGATGCTGGAGGCCGTAACCCAGCACGGCATTAGCAGCCGCGCGCTGGAAAAAGAATTGTTTGCGTTGCAGGCGTGGAATCCGCGCGATTTCACGACCGACAACCACCGCACCGTGGACGACCGACCGTATGGCGGCGGACCTGGGATGGTGATGCTGGCAGAACCCTTGGAGCAGGCGATCGAAGCCGCCAAGGCCGCGCAGCAGGCCGCAGGGGTTTTACGGCCGAAAGTGATTTATCTCTCCCCGCAAGGGCGGCTGTTGACGCATGCGGTGGTGATGGAGTTGATGGCCGAACCGGGGCTGATTTTTTTGGCCGGTCGCTATGAAGGCGTGGACGAGCGCGTGATTCAGCGCCAAGTGGATGAAGAACTTTCCATCGGCGATTATGTGCTGTCCGGCGGCGAATTGGCGGCGCTGGTGGTGATCGATGCGCTGGTGCGGCAATTGCCGGGAGCGCTGGGCGATGCCGATTCGGCAGTGGAAGATTCGTTCGTGAATGGGCTGCTGGATTACCCGCACTACACGCGGCCCGAGGTGTATGCCGGCATGCCGGTACCGCCGGTGCTGCTGTCGGGGCACCACGAAGAAATTCGCAAATGGCGTTTGCAGCAAGCGCTGGCGCGAACCTTGAGCCGGCGTCCGGAATTGCTGCAAGACCGGGCGCTGAGCAAAGAAGAAATGCGTTTGCTTGAGGCCAACCAGCGCGAGCAAGAATTTGATTGAGCCGTGATCAGCACGGTACACGGTTATGAAGAGTAATGAAGGAGTAATAGCATGAACCTGATAGCGCAACTCGAGAACGAAGAAATCGCCCGCCTGGGCAAGACCATCCCGACTTTCGCCCCCGGCGACACCGTCGTGGTGCAAGTAAAAGTGAAAGAGGGCACGCGCGAGCGTCTCCAGGCTTTCGAAGGCGTGGTGATCGCCAAGCGCAACCGCGGCCTCAACTCCGCCTTTATCGTGCGCAAGATCGCTTCCGGCGTGGGCGTGGAACGCACCTTCCAGACCTACTCGCCGCTGGTGGCCAGCATCGACGTCAAGCGCAAGGGCGATGTGGCCCGCGCCAAGCTGTATTACCTGCGCGATCGCTCCGGCAAGTCGGCGCGCATCAAGGAAAAGCTCAGCGCCCGCACCAAGGAAGTCGCAGCGCAGTAAGTTTCTCCACGTTGTATTTAAAACGGGCGGCTCTCGGGCCGCCCGTTTTGTTTGGGGCGCCCGATATTTTCTGAATATTCTCGGGATATTCCCTGGGGAATTTCATCAGGTAGAATGGCCGTATGCGCGCCCTGGCCTTAATCTGCTGCTTGCTCTGTTCGTTTTCCGCTGCCGCGGCGGATTCCCTACAAACTGCACTCCAGTTATATCAGGCCGGTTCGCCGCGCCTGGCCTTGGCGCGCGTGGTGCGCGATCAGCCGCCGCAGCCCGATGCAACGACTTGGTATGACTGGGAGTCGCTGCGCCTGACCTTGCTATCCGAGACGCAACAAGCCGCCGCGATCACGGCGCGCGCCAAGCTTTATCCGAACAATGCTCCGCACGATTTCCAGCAAAAGGCCTTGGGGCATCAGGTGTGGGCGCTGCTGGAATTGAAACAAAGCGTCGCGGCGCGCGTCGCACTGGCGCGGCTGTTATGGCAATTCGAACTTAGCCCGGCGGATCACGCCTGGGCGCGGCGGCTGGTGATCCGCGCTTATCTGCTGGAACATAAACCGGCCGAAGCGTATCGCGCCATGCTGCGTTACCAGCAGGATTTTCAGTCCTTGCCGAAAGAAATCGCGGCCGAGTTCGTACAGGGTTTGTTGGCCGAGGATGCGGTGACCGAGGCCACGACTTGGCTGGCGCAGTTGGATGCGGCCAACCCGACGCTATTGGCGCTGAAGATGCAGGCCGGTTTGGTCGGCGCGGAGGCCGCGTCGGCTGTGGCGCGCGCGGCCCTGCAAAAGCAGCCGAATAGCGCCGCTTATCTTGCCATCGTGGCCCAAGCGGCGGAAATGCTGAAAGATGATCGGCGCCAGATCGAGGCGCTGGAGCAAGGGTTGAATAGCGCCGAAAACGCGGCAAGCGATGCCGGTCAAACGCAGAAGCTATGGCAGGCTTATCAGCGCGAAGCGGAGCGCCTGGGGAATCTCGCCCAAGCCTTGCGCGGCGACGATATGGCCTGGTTGGCGCTGGCGGCCGCGAGCACGCATGATCCACTGGGCGCGCGCGCCTTGTATGCCTATAGTGTGCAGCATGGTGCCGACGGCAACGTGCGTGAAACAGCCCAGGCGCAGTTGTATGCCGGTTTGGTGGCGGCGCAACTGGATGGCGTCGCCGTGCGCTTATTCGATACCGCGCCCTGGCGCAGCGAACGCTTGAGCGACGCCGACATCGAGCGCTTGCTGACACAAGTCGTTGGCGATGCGCCGGATGCGGTGGCGCGCCCGCTGTATTTTACGGCCGGCCGCTTGCAGGAAGCGCGCAAGCAGGCCTTGGCGGCAGCGGATTATTTCGCGCAAGCGGTGTTGAAGAGCAATATGCGCAAACCGGATGCGCTGGCGCTGCAAGCCTTACAACGCGTGCGGCTTAACTTGGAGCTTGCCGGCTTCAAGGAGGACGCCGATGCGTTTTACCGGCGCGCCATCGCGCAAAAGTCCGCGCCGGCGAAAGCTGCGCCAGGCAAGAGTAAGGGTAAAAAATGAAACGCCATGAATCTGCTGCAGTGGTCTATCAAGCCAAAATCAAAATACCGTGCGCGGTATTGGGGATTCGTACTGTGGAAGATGCCTTATCCGGCGTTGATTTTTTGTCGTTAGAGGAATCCCTGTTGGCGCCGCGCGATGCGTTTACGCGCAGGGTTTGCGCGCAGGTCGAAGCCTATCTGCAAAATCCGGATTTCCGCTTCGATGTGCCCTTGCTGATGTCGGGCACGCCGCACCAAAGCAAGGTGTGGCAAGCCTTGCGCGCCATTCCGTCCGGCCAGGCGCAGACTTACGGCGCGCTGGCGCAGCTGCTCGGATCGAGTCCGCGCGCGGTGGGCGGGGCTTGCGGCGACAATCCGATTCCCTTATTCATTCCCTGTCATCGGGTGGTGGCGAAAAACGGCGCGGGCGGTTTCATGCATCACGCCGGCGGGGCGCCGCTCGGCATCAAGCAATGGTTGCTGCGCCATGAAGGCTGGCAGCGGTAATGGGCTGGGGCGAGGCGGCTGCAGTGTTGTCCTCGCCCGATGGCGCCATGCCTGATGCCACGGCCGCGTGCGAAACGCAGCTCGATGCGTTTTGCGATGCCTTGTGGCTGGAAGAGGGCTTGTCGAAAAACACCCTCGCCAGCTATCGCCGCGACCTGCTGAAAGTCGCGGTGTGGTTGGCGCAGCGCCAACGCGATTTGCTGCGTGCGACGCATGCCGATCTGTTGGAGTTTCTGGCGCAACATGCCGCGCAGCTCAAGGCCAGCAGCACCAGTCGCCTGCTTTCTAGCCTGCGCCGCTTCTATCAATATGCGCTGCGCCAAGGCCTGCTCCAGGCCGATCCCTCGTTGTTGATAGCGCGCCCGAAATTGCCGCGCCGGCTGCCGAAGAGCCTGACCGAGGCGGATGTCGAGGCCTTGTTGCAAGCGCCGGATGAGCAGACGGCCTTGGGACTGCGCGACCGCGCGATGTTGGAGACACTGTACGCGACCGGCTTGCGCGTTTCCGAACTGGTGAACCTGAAGCTGGCTGAGCTGAGCCTGGATATGGGCGTGGTGCGCGTCATGGGCAAAGGGTCGAAAGAGCGCCTGGTGCCGCTGGGCGAGCTGGCGCTGGATAGCATTCAACGCTACTTGAACACGGCGCGCGCCGCCTTGCTGGATGCGCGCCAGAGCGATGCGCTGTTTGTCACCGGGCGCGGCGGCGCCATGACGCGGCAAATGTTCTGGTATCTGATCAAGCGTTATGCGGTGCTGGGCGGCGTGCATAAAGCGCTTTCGCCGCACACGTTGCGCCATGCGTTTGCGACGCACTTGCTCAACCATGGCGCCGACTTGCGGGTGGTGCAAATGCTGTTGGGGCATGCCGATATTTCCACCACGCAAATTTATACGCATATTGCCCGGGAGCGTTTGCAGCAACTCCATGCGCAGCATCATCCGCGCGGCTAGATTTTGGCCGAAAACGCGTAAATGCCGTTCAAGTAATTGTAATAAAAACCGATAATAAATCGTGGTCTGTTGATTTTAATAATAATATATCAATCACTTAGCTTGAACGGAGCTGTTGGGCATCGACATGGGAGCTAGCGCGAATCATCAGGATCGGACGGCGTTTCCGAAGGTATTGCGGAACGCGGTGTTGGCATTCATGCTGGGGGCGAGCTTCGCCTTGATCGCCTATGGCCTCTACAGTTGGCAGCGCGAGAAGGACGAAGTCCGCGAAAATTTGGAAATTTTGTCGTCTTTCCTCGCCACGGCCTCGCAATCGTTCTTTGATAGCCTGGGCAACGGCTTGGTGTCGCTGGGGCAGTCCCTGGATAAATCCGGGGTGGTGGAGAATCCCGAGGCGGTGCGCGCCGAACTGGAATCATTCCAACAGCGTTACCCGGAAATCAGGGCCATGGTCATTTTTGCTCCCGATGGCCGCATGCTGCTGAACACGGCGGTGGCGCCGAATAAGCCGCTGCCCGATTTTCGCGCCGATCCGCCGTATATCAAGCAGCTCATGCGCGATTTCAATTCGCCTAAGCATTATATCGTCGGCGCCCCGGAGTACGGCAAGGCCCTGCAGCGCTGGCGTTTTGCCTTGCGCCATGTGGTCAGGGGTGCGGACGGCGCCCCGCGCTTCTTGGTGCAGGCGTCCATCCCCTTGGAGCGGGAGGGTACTTTCCTGCATCAACTGCCTGCGCCCGCCAGCAGCATCATCGGCTTGCTGCGCGCGGACGGCTATCAGCAGGCGCGCTGGCCGATCGAAGACCCCGATATCATTTATGGCCAACGATCCAAGGGCCCCGCTTTGCGCATGATCGAGAAAAATCCGCAATTGACCAAAGGCTTCTTTAGCGGCGTATCGTTCTGGCCGGGCAACCAAGGGGGGCGCATGGGCGTCTTGACACGCCTGGCCGATGCGCAGCTGTATGCCTATGTTTCCGTGCCGGCCGACCATGTCTGGAGCCGTTGGTGGCTGCACAACCAGCCGGTGATGATCGTGTCGCTGCTGTTTTTGGCCTTGTTCGGCTGGGTCGCGTATCGCATCACTTTGCGCGAGCGCCATCACCGCGGCGAATTGATCGATCAATCGCGGCGCGATGCACTGACCGGCTTGCCCAATCGCGCATTCGTTGAGGATGCGATCCAACTGTGCATCAAAATGTCGCGCTCCATGCGCCATCAATTCACGGTGTTATTCCTGGATATCGACCGCTTCAAGGACGTCAACGATTCCTTTGGCCATGCCGTGGGCGACCAATTGCTGATTGCGATCACGAAACTGATCCAGGGCGTATTGCGCAACGACGATATGCTGGCGCGCCTGGGCGGCGACGAGTTCTTGATCGTGTTGCCGACCAGCGGGCCGGATGTGACCCTGCAAATCACGCAACGTCTGATGCAGGCCTTTCAGAACAACCTGACGGTGGGCGAGCATAGCCTGCGCGTTACGCCATCGATCGGCATCGCGCTGTTTCCCGAGCACGGCGAGGATGTGGGCACGTTGCTGCAGCATGCCGATACGGCCATGTATGAGGCCAAGCGCGAAGGGCGCAATGCCTTTTCGTTTTATATGGAACAGATGGGCGAGCGGGTGCGGCAACGCGTGCAGCTGGAGCACGAGTTGCGCGAGGCAATACGTGAAGATGCTTTCCATTTGCTGTACCAGCCGGTGGTGGAACTGCGCAGCGGCCGCGTGGTCGGCGCCGAAGCCTTGGTGCGCTGGACCAAGCCGACGGGCGAGGTGGTGTTGCCCGAGAATTTTATTGGTGTGGCCGAAGAGTCCGGCTTGATCCTGCAATTGGGGGATTGGGTGTTGCGCCACTTATGCGCGCAAATCAAACGCTGGAGCGCCGAGGGTTTCAGTCTGTGGGTGACCATGAATATTTCGCCGCGCCAGTTTCAAGATCCGGAATTGGTGGCCAAGATCGAAGCGGCGCTGCGCGAATTCGATCTGGCGCCCGGCGCGCTGGAACTGGAAATCACCGAAACCGCCGCCATGGTCAATCCCGAGGCCAGCATGCGCATCATGGGCAACCTGCGGGAGTTGGGCTTGCGCATCGCCATCGACGACTTCGGCACCGGCTATTCCTCGCTGGCCTACCTCAAGCGCATCCCGGCCGACAAGATCAAGATCGACAAATCGTTTGTCGATGGCGTGAATGTCGATTCCGACGATAACGCCATCGTGCATACCATTCTGGCGCTGGCGAAAGAGTTGGAGAAAGTGACCGTGGCCGAGGGGGTGGAAACGGCGGACCAATTCGCCACCTTGCGCGCGCTGGGCTGCGAACTGGCGCAAGGCTACTTGATCAGCCGTCCGCTAGCGCCGGAAGATTTCGTGCGGTTTGTTGCGGAATACGCGGGCAAGGCTGCTAGCGCTGCCCGCGCTCGATCGTGAGTCCGACGCGTTTGATGTTGCTCAGCATGCCGAGCTTGGTCACGGAGAGGCGCACCCAAGGCGCCTTGAAATCGTCGCGGATCAATTGCGCGATGTGTTCGGCAAAGGTTTCCAATAAATCGAAATGCCGCTGTTGAACGCTGGCCTGGATGGCCTGCACCACGCGCCCGTAGTCGATGGTGTCCTCCAGTCGATCGCTCTGGCCGGCGCCGGACGGCAGACCGATGTCCAGATCGAGCTGCACCGTCTGCGGCAAATGGCGCTCCCAGGCATACACGCCGATCACCAAGTCTAACTTGAATTCGTGCAGGAATATGATGTCCACGGATTTTTGCGTAGAATGAAAAGGATCGTATTTTAAGGCCTTTCCCATGGGCACGATAGCGCTCGTCATTCTCTGTTATTTGATCGGCTCGCTTTCTTTCGCAGTCATCGTCAGCCGCGCTTGCGGCTTGCCCGATCCGCGCAGCTACGGCTCCGGCAATCCGGGTGCGACCAATGTCATGCGCAGCGGCAAAAAAGCGGCTGCCGCGTTAACTTTGTTTGGCGATGGCGCAAAAGGCTGGGTCGCGGTTTATCTGGCGCAAATGCTCGCGCCGCACTGGGGCGTGGTCGATGACCTGAGTCTGGCCTTGGCGGTGCTGGCAACGTTTCTGGGGCATTTATATCCCGTGTTTTTCGGTTTCAAGGGCGGCAAGGGCGTGGCCACCGCCGCCGGTATCTTGCTGGCGCTGAATGTGTGGATGGGGCTGGCGGTGTTGGCCACTTGGCTGTTGGTATTCGCGGTGAGCCGCATTTCCTCTTTATCCGCATTGACCGCCGCGGCCTCGGCGCCCTTGTATGCCGCGTTCTTTTTGCATAAGCCCATGCTGGCCACGGTCATCGTATTGTCGGCCTTGCTGATTTGGCGGCATCGCTCGAACATCCGTAATTTGCTGCAAGGCAAGGAAGGCAGCTTCAAGAAGGCCGAGGAGTCAAACCGATGACCTGGTTCCAAAAAGAGATGGATTACGCGCGCGAAAGCCTGGAAAAAGTCTCGGAGCATGCGATCGGCCAGGCGGCGGACAAGCTCAACGCGGCCGTGCGCGACGGCATCGCCGAAGCCGGCGGCGAGTTGCGCGAGATCATCACCGGCGCGAGCCAGGACATCGATGCCAAGCTGGACAAGATCTCATTGGAATTACACGATCAACGCCAATTCACCAAAAGCGATGTCAAGGAATTGGTGGATTACGCGGCGGAGAAACTGGGCGCCACCATCGACGCCCGGGTGTTGGTGATGAAGCAGGAAATCACCAACCTGGTCCAGGATAAAGTCGAGTACTTCAAGGCCGAAGTCGACACCTTCTTCGTCAAGCGCCAGCAAGATATCGCCCGCGAACGGCGGCGCTTGATCCTGAATATTCTGCTGGCAGTGGGCGCCTCGTTTTTAATGGGCGGGGTGTCCTTGATGTACCACCGCTATTCGGCCGGCACGGTCGATATGTTCGGCATCTTCCGCATCGTGTTCGTCTCGCTGGCCGCCGGTTATCTGGTGTATATGGCGATTTCCATGCTGCGCCGCTATCGCCAAATGTCCGAGCACCGCAAGGACGTGATGTTTCTGGCAATGAAATACTGGGGCTTCCTGCGTCCCGAGAGCTTGATCGGGCATTTGCTGTTGGTGGTGGTGTTGCTGATCTTGTATGGGGTGATTTTCTACCCGGAGTTGTTCGTCAAGCTGACCGGCAGCAATGCGCTGGGCAATTGGCTGGGGACAAAATTTCGCGGTATCCCAAACCCTTAGGCTGAAGGCGCCTCCAGCAGCGCCAAATCCCAGCGCGGCCGCACGCCGAAAGCGTATTCATTGCTTGCATGCTGGAGCCGCATGGCGCCGGCGAAGGCGATCATCGCGCCGTTGTCGGTGCAAAATTCCAGTTTGGGGTAGTACACTGCCGCGCCGAGTTTCGCGACCGCGGCGCTTAAGCGTTCGCGTAGCCGTGCATTGGCGCCGACGCCGCCGGCAACGACCAACCGGCTTAGCCCCGTTTGTTGCAGCGCCGCCACGGATTTCGCCGCCAATACCTCGGTAACCGCTTCCTGCACCTCGGCCGCCAGATCGGCGCGGTTGCTTGCGACCAAGGCTTGGGCGCGGGTCGCGGTCAGCACTGCCGTCTTCAGGCCGCTGAAGCTGAAATTCAGGTCGTGGCTGTGCAGCATGGGGCGCGGCAGCTTGAAGCGCCCCAGTTTGCCGTCGGCCGCCAGCTTGGCCAGCGCCGGTCCGCCGGGATAGCCCAAGCCCATCAGCTTGGCGCTTTTGTCGAAAGCCTCGCCGGCGGCGTCATCCAGGGTTTCGCCCAGCAGGCTATAGCGGCCAATGCCATCCACCTGCATCAATTGGGTGTGCCCGCCGGACACCAGCAGGGCCACAAAAGGGAAGTCGGGCGGGTCGGGTTCCAGCAGCGGGGCGAGCAAATGCCCCTCCAGATGGTGCACGCCGATGACCGGGCGTTGCAGGGCAAAGCCCAGGCTGTTGGCGATGCTGGCGCCCACCAGCAGCGCCCCGGCCAGGCCAGGCCCTTCGGTATAGGCGATGGCGTCCAGGTCGGTAAGCGCTAACCCGGCTTGATCCAGTACCTGCCGCGTCAGGGGCAAAACGCGTCGAATATGGTCGCGCGAGGCCAGTTCCGGCACTACGCCGCCGTATTCCTCGTGCATCCGCACTTGGGAATAGAGGGCGTGGGACAGCAGGCCGGAATCGGTGCTATACAACGCAATTCCGGTTTCGTCGCAGGAGGTTTCGATGCCGAGCACTAGCATGGGGGCGAATTGTATCCGAATCGGGCATTTAGGGTGCTTGCCCCCTTGGAAAATCTTGGTTTGGCTGTTAGAATGGGCGTTTTTATTGGCTGGCCATTACGGGCTCAGCCAGATACTCAAGGAATGTTGCATGACGACTGTTCGCGTTAAAGAAAATGAGCCGTTTGACGTTGCCCTGCGCCGCTTCAAGCGCACCGTGGAAAAAACCGGTCTGTTGACCGAATTGCGCGCCCGCGAGTTTTACGAGAAGCCCACCTGGGAACGCAAGCGCAAGCTGGCCGCCGCGGTCAAGCGCCATTACAAGCGCATTCGCAGCCAGACCCTGCCGCCGAAACTGTACTAAGCAGCACAGCACCAAATAAATAACGCGCCGGATGATGCACATCATCCGGCGCGTTTTTTTGCGCTTATATTACTTGGCTGGTTTTTGGAAGGGCGCAATCAATTTGCGCACCTCGTCGTAGTCCTTGTCCTCGGCCGCGACAAAACCATCGTAGCCTTGGTCCAATGCCTTCAAGACTGCCTTGTTCTCTGCGCTATCGGCTTTCAGCGCCAGGAAGGCGACGCGTAATTTCTTCGCCGTCTCCGGCGGCATTTTGTCGTTGACCGCGAATAAGTACGAAGGCAAGGGCGGGGAGATGTGAATGCTGCGCAAGCCTTGTTTCGCATACTTTTCGTAAATGGTGTCCTTCAGGATGCCGGCGTCGAAATCCTTGTTGAGCACCGCTTTGGCGATGTTGTCGTAGTGCTTGAGAAAACCGAAGCGGGAAAGTTGGTGCAGATTGATGCCGCCGTTAACCACCACGGCGCGCTGCAATAAGGCTTTTTCATCGCCCAGCGCAAAAGATTTCCCATTCAAGTCCGCCATGCTGTGGATGTTGCTGTCTTGATGCACGGCCACCACCAGGTTAAAGGTATCCTTGCCATGCGTCAGCGGCGCAACCAGGGGTTTTACCTTGAACTTGTCGTGCGCTTCGATGTAAGCCACCGGGGTCAAATAGGCGATTTGCGTCTGGTCATTGCCTAATTCATTGACTGCCGAGCCTAAATTGGGCGAGGCGCGAAACGAGACTTTAAGGCCGGTTTTCTTGCTGAGGTAGTTGGTCAGCGGGGTCAGGCGCTGCACCATGGCCGCCGGAACGTCCATTGCGACCGAACCCAAATAAATTTCATCCGCCGCGGTGGCTGCGGCAGGAAACAAGGCGGCTAACAGGCAAACGGCGGACAATTTGCGGAAAAATTGGGTGTGTATGGTTTTCATACACTAAGATTTCGGCAGAATTTTCACCGACTTTAGCCCGCCGTAAGGCTGGCTATCGAAAGGGTAAGCCACGATTTGGTTGCGGCCACGGCGTTTAGCTTCGTATAAAGCCTCGTCTGCCGCGCCGTACAGCGCTTCAATGCTATGAATATCGTCCCAATTGCAGGCGACGCCGATGGATAGGCCGATCTTGACGGTTTGGCCGAGGAAGGAGAATTCCAGTTCGTGGGTGCGGGCCAGCAATTCTTCGCCAAAGGCCAAGCCGGCCTCGCGATTGGTGCGGTAGAGCAGAAAGGAAAATTCGTCGCCGCCGAGCCGCGCCGAAATATCGGTTTCCCGCGTGCGGGATTTAAAGATGCCGGATAGGGTTTGCAAAATCGTATCGCCCGCAGCGTGGCCGTAAGTGTCGTTGATGTTTTTGAAGTAATCGATATCGATCAGCAATAAGGCCAAAGGCTCGTTGAAGCGCAGTGCGCGCGCAAAGGACGTGGCGAGGTTGTCGTCAAAATAACGCCGATTGCGCAGATCGGTCAGGCTGTCGGTCACCGCCAATTTTTCCACCAGGTTAAGCGCTTTTTCCAAGTCCTGGCTGCGCTGCTCCAGTTCCTGCGAGCGTTGCTGCAACTGCTCGTTGGTCTTCATCAGCGCGCTGCCGGCCAGGTCGATTTTTTCACGCAGCCGTTGCTGCGCCTCATAGACGTTGCGGCTCAGGTTGTTGAAAATATGCGTGAGATCGCCGATCTCGTCGCGGCTGGGCAAGGGCAGTTCTTCCGGCATGGTGTCGAATTTGCTGCCCAGGATCTGTTTCATGTGCTCGCTGATGCGGGTAATCGGCTTGACGATGACTTGCGAGGCGGCGAAATAGATCAGCAGACCCAGAAACAGGCCGAAAAAAATCTGCTGCAAAAACACGTCCAAATAGATGCGGTTGATTTCCGTTTCCAAGCGCGCCAAGGACAGTTGCAAATCGACCCGGCCGATGGTTTCCCCGGAAAACAGAACCGGGGCGCTGAACGACAGCGTGGTCTGGTCCGGCAAGCTGGGCTTGTTGCGCGCTACCATCACCTTGTCTGCGCGGTTGCGGATGATCAGGTGCTGTACGTCCTGTTGTTGCACGATGCGCTCGGCCAGCGATTCCATGTTGCTGTAATCGTAGCCGACCAGCAGATTGGCCACGGCCTCGGAAATCATGCTGACCCGTTCTTGTCCGGCGCGGCGCATTTCATCGGCGATGCGCTGTTTCTGGGTTTGGACTTGGAAAATGCCAAACACGGTAAAGGCCGAGACGATGCCGATGACCACCAAGGCCACCAACTTCAGGCGAAGTCCGGATTTAATATAGTTCGACATGCTTAAATTTTAAGGCGCATTATTTATTCGTGGTTAACAAATAACGGATGCAAATTCCATGCCTTAAGCTTTTATTTCAAAATAGCTTAGGCCGATGCTATGATTTTCCTCGGGCTCGGAGCCAAGCCTAGGTAGCCAAATAGAATCAATCGCTTAGCCTAGCCCCTATTAATTCTCGATCAATCCTCAAGAAACGGTAGTCATGAGCCTAAAACACCGCATCAGCGAAGAAATGAAACAAGCCATGCGCGACAAGGCGGCGGCGCGTCTTTCCACCATTCGCATGCTGATGGCGGCGATCAAACAGCGCGAAATCGATGAGCGTATCGAATTGGATGATGCGCAAATCCTGGCGGTTGTCGAAAAGCTGGTCAAGCAGCGTCGGGAATCCATCGTGCAATTTGAAAAAGGCAATCGCCCGGATTTGGTCGCCACCGAGCAAGCCGAACTGGAGTTGTTGCTGACCTATCTGCCGGCGCAAATGGGCGACGATGAAATAGCCGCTTGCGTCGCCGCCGCGCTGGCGCAAACCGGCGCCAAGTCCCCGGCCGATATGGGGAAAGTCATGGCCGTGCTGAAACCGCAGTTGGCCGGGCGTGCCGACATGGGCAAGGTCTCGGCCGCCATCAAAGCCAAGCTCGCCGGCTAAAGCTGGCTTTTGCACCCTCAGCCGCTATTATTTGCTGCATGATCCCGCAGTCCTTTATCCAAGAATTGCTGAATCGTCTCGATATCGTGGACGTGGTGGAGCGCTACGTCCCGCTGAAAAAGGCCGGGGCCAACTACGTCGCTTGCTGCCCGTTTCACAACGAAAAGTCTCCTTCGTTTTCGGTCAGCCCGACCAAGCAGTTTTATCACTGCTTCGGCTGCGGCGCGCATGGCAGCGCCATCGGCTTTGTCATGGAGCATCAGGGCCTGAGTTTTCCCGAGGCAGTGGAGGAGTTGGCGAAAAACATCGGCCTGCCGGTGCCGCACGAAAGCTCGCAGCGCGAGCTGGAAACGCGCGCCGCGCAAGCCGCCGGCTTGCCGGAGATGATGCTGCAAGCACTGCATTTTTACCGCGAGCAGCTCAAACACTCCGAGACCGCCATCCAATACCTGAAGAAGCGCGGTGTGAGCGGCGAGATCGCGGCGCGCTTTGGCCTGGGGTACGCCCCCGATGGCTGGCA
>Ga0113563_10001127_pt1 | contig 14641 bp, 19 predicted proteins | sample Mud3Dept3metaG_FD_80117 | JGI IMG/M metagenome (GOLD analysis project Ga0113563, IMG submission 80117) | Freshwater wetland microbial communities from Ohio, USA, analyzing the effect of biotic and abiotic controls - Mud 3 Core 4 Depth 3... | ecosystem: Environmental > Aquatic > Freshwater >...
CACGAAAGCCGCAGAGAGGGTAGATGCGTCAGATCCGGCCCCAGAGTCTGAGATCCCGTCCCTGGTGAAGTCGGTTGCAGAGTCGGCTGCGGAGCCTGTATCGGTCAGGGGAAGGTCTACCGTAAGGGTAGAGACTTCGGCCCCGGATCCGGTATCGGTGAGGGCGAGGAGATAGACCAGGGTGGAGGCGTCGGAGCCTGCCCCGGTGTCGGTCGTCGCGTACTCGGCTACGAGGGTGCTGGTCTCAGCGCCCGAGCCGGTGTCGGTGACGGCCAGAGCCACCTCAAGGGCGGAAGTCTCTGCCCCTGACCCCGCATCGACCCCGTAGAGGTCGACCACCCAGGTTTCTGCCCCCGCTCCGCTGTCCGTTCCAGGGATGGCGGTGGCAAGTGCGCTCGTCTCGGTGTCCGTACCCGAGTCGGTACGGGGAAGGTCGACTACCTCGGTGGAGGTGTCGGTGGTGGTCCCGGAAGCGTCTGTCCCTGCCTTGGCAGATGAGTCGGAGGCGGTGACTGCGACCTCGCCTGCTGCTCCACCAGAGTAGTAGACCTTGAGTTTGACGTAGTCAACCCTGGTGGTCGTGGTACCAGTGTCCTCGAAGCACACGACGAAGACACCGAAGGTGGAGGACTCTGCCTCTGCCTCGGAGACCGTGGCACCCCACATGTCGGTGGGGCCACCAAGGGTGTTGAGGCCGATCCCCGAGCACTGCCGCGCATCCCCGGCAACGGCGGTTCCGTTCTTCGTCAGAAAGGCGTTGACGGTTGAGGCTATGCCAGGACCAACCAGGTCAACCTCGACCTCGAACCCTACCGGGGCACCACCGAGGGCGAGTCCGAAGCCTGAGGCGTAGAGAGAGTCGGAGGTCTCACCGAGGCCGACGGAGACAGTCGCAACCGTGGCGTCGTCGGAGAGGATGTTCCCTGGGTTGACCCAGGCGGGTGTCCCCGTGTCTACGGTCGTCCCGGACGTAGGAGCGACAAACCCCGTGTCCGTAGTACCCAGCGCCACCCCGCCCGTGTCCGTAACGGGAAGGGCGACGGCGAGAGCGGAAGAGTCCGACCCGGAACCAGAGTCCGTCCCGGCCTTCTGGGTCGGGTACGGACGAACCCCAACCGTCAGGGCGGTCCAGTTGTCCGAGGCTGAGATCGTCCAGGTGCCTGGATCCTCTGCGGTCGAACCGGTGGTTCCCTTGGTCGCTCCAGCGACTCGGCAGTTAGCGGCGACAGCACCAGCGGTTCCGGTGTCCCCTCCTGCGGGGTTGGAGTACCCAGTGGGCTGCGATGCTGGCGGAGAGGTCTGCTCCCCTTCCCACCCGCCGATCCACATCCAGAGAACGTCCTCAGATCCCCAGGGAGTGGTTCCGTTCGGTGGGTTGGGAGTGGTGCTGGATCCCGTTACCGACGCTACATCGAACGTGTCGGTTGGGGAACCGGAGGCGAACTGGTAAGCCCCGGTGAGCCGCCAGGTGACCGCAGCCAGCTTGACGCTGTTGGTGGCGGTGAAGGTGAGGCTGTCCCCTCCGACGGCAACCTTGACGAGGAGGAGCATACGGTCCCCGTTTGCCCCGTCGTAGGCCACACCGCCATCGAACATCGCGGTCCATCCGGTGTAAGTGACCGTTCCAGGGTCTGCGGGAGCACGGACAACACTGACCAGTACGTCACCCGCCGAGATGGAGGCGGGCATCGAGACGGAGTGGGAAGTGGCAGCCGTCGACCCGTTGTAGCTCGCCCGCCCAGCATCAACCGGAGCGGCCACGTCAGATCACCCTTCCGGGCGTTCGGTTGTTGTGTGACCGCGCCATCTCCCCTCCTTCTGGGTGAGAAGGACGAGGGCCGGGTAGCCCCGGCCCGCGTCTAGGAGATGGTGATCGAGCCGGTGAGGGTCCACGTACCGGTCGACTTCGTCCCGAGGGACTCCACCTTCCGGTTCATGTTCTTGTTCCGAACCGAGCCGTTGTCGACGCCCCACTCGTTCCAGGCGAAGTTGGCCTCGCCCGACGTGAAGTCGGACTTGAAGTCCATCGTCTGGTTGGTGCGGATCGGGTAGGTCGCGTTCATGGCCTTGAAGACGGCGGAACCGTCCTGGAGGGCCGTCTGCGTTGCCGCAGCCGCGGTCGTGTTGGCCCCGACGCCCAGGCGGGCGTTCGAGTTGTTGTAGGCCGACGTGGCGGCGGCACCGATGACGAGGTCCCACATCTCCTGGATGCCCTCGTTGAGGAGAAGGTTGCCCTTCCGCTCCTCGGTCTCTTCGGGGATGATCCCGAGCTTCTGCATGATCGTGCTCGTGATCCCCTTCTCGACCGTGATCATGTTCGGAACCACGACCATCCGCTCGACGTATGCCTGTGCGGCGTTGTCCCAGGTCTGCTCACCCGTGTGAACGAGCTTGTTGCCGTCCTGGATCTCCTTGATCCCCTTGCTCTGCAGCATCCTGCGAGCGAAGTCGACTGCGTCCTCGGACCACTTCTCGACGAGCCAGCTCACGCTCCAGAAAGCAGTGTCGTGCGGGGTCTGGGCGACTGCCACAGAGGCTCCGTCACGTCCCACTGAGATGTCCATCTAGTTCCCTTTCCTTGGTTGGCCCGATCTCCGGGCACGTTTGGACTCTTTGACCTGTCCTCTTCTCTTGCGCTGACGCCTCGTCAGTGCAAACTGCTTCGTTCCTCCGTCACGTCTGGGCATCAGATGTCCCTCGGTACCCAGATCTGGGGCGTGTGGACCATCCTGGCCCTCTTCCTGTCCTGGATCTCCTGCCACTCGTCCATGAAGGCGTACTCGTCTTCGATGGAGGTGGATGGGCCGACCCTGACAGTGCCCTGGTAGTTCTTCGCGACGTACTCCGCCTGCATGTCCCGCATGGGGAACTTGCAGAGGTAGCACCTTTCGGGGAACGCTTCATCTTGCGCCTCGAAGCACTTCGCGCAAACGTACCCGGCCCTGATCCTGCCGACTGACTCCTCGTCGAGGTAGATCATGGCAGCTCTGCGGACCTCACCTGTTGAGGTCACGACAACGTGCTCAGGGTCCTCTTCCACTGCAACTATCTTGGCCGGTGCTTTCCGGTCAGCCATTGATCGCCTCTTTCCAGGTGTGGATCGTCTTGTCGATGGTGCGGTTGTCCAGGACCCACTGCTTGGCCCTCGCCGCCTTCTCTCTGGCGATCTCCGGGTTCTTGACGAAGTAGCGGACCGCCTCCTCCCAGCCCCCGTCCTTGATCAGGAGGTCGGAATCGCAGTCGCGGAACCCTCGATAGGGAACCGCATCCGACATGAGGGGGCAGACACCGGCCATGGCGTACTCCATCCCCTTGATGTCGGACTTCGAGTTCGACCAGGGGTTGGCCTTGAGAGGGGCCACGCCGAGGTCGAACCTGAACAGCTCCTTGCGAGCCTCCGCAAGGTCGTACGTCCACGGGACCAGCTTGTGTCCGAAGCTCCAGTCCGGTGGGTCAAACCCCGCGACGTAGACCTCCACCCCGGGCTGCCTCGCAGCCCACTTCATGGCCTTCGTGATGACGGAGGTGTCTGCGAGGTGGGAGTAGGACCCGTAGTAGACGATGCGGAAGATGCCATCGTCCGGCTCTCGGTCGTACTGCCAGTCGTCGGTGTCGATGGAGTTGGGGCAGACGTAGACGTTGTCGTTGTACTTCGAGTACGTGTCTGCCAGGTTCTCCGTGGCCACGATGATCCCGTCGAACTCAGGCAGGATCAGTCGGTGCATCTCGTGCGAGTACTGCGTCCCTGCGGCCTTCGCCTCCGCGATGGTCTCTTTCCACGGTGCCCTAGGGTTGTTCTTCAGGTACGGGGCTGGCCGGGTGTAGTTGTCGTCCAGCTCCATGAGGGTCCTCGTACCGTGCAGGTCCCTCATTCCGAAGGCAACCCTGGGCCTGGTGAAGTCACCCAGGAACTGCCAGATCGCCACCCCGCGTTGCCGCGGCATGTACGGTGTCCCGTCGTCCTGCATCGCAAGATCGGGCTGCTGGAAGGGGAGCACCTGACCTGGGAGATGCCTGGCCGGAACCAGGCACCTCCAGTAGGTCGTACCAGGAGTGCGCTGCTGCCACCAGGTGGCGAGGCACTCCTCGTCTGCACTGCGTTCGAGCTGAGGGTTCAGCTCGTCGTTCGTGTGCGAGTCCTGGAACGTGATCTCGACTTGCTTCGTCACGCCTCGATCAGGACGCTGTCGTCCTCGACCTCAGGCACGGGACCAGACAGGATCGCGAGAACTGCCTCGCGGTTCTGGTTCTCGGCCTCGTAGCGGGCGATCTCTTCCAGGTCTGCACCGATTGCGACCTCGATGTCGAGGATCTTCTCGACCGGGGTCGTGTCGTATGTGGGCCACGGGACCGGTGCAGGCAGTGCCGTGATCTCGATGAACTCGTCCCCGAAGGCGTACGAGTTGCGGAGGACCGACTCTACGATCTCCCGCTCTTCGTCCGTCCAGTCGAACTCTCTCTGGGCGTCCTCGGTGTCGAGGCCAGAGATGCGGTTCCTGGGGCTGACGTGCTCGTTGGTGTCCCTGTCTTCGGGGAGTCCATGAAACTGGAAGACCTTCATCCCGATCTCCTTCTCGTCCGGAGTCGGGACCTGGACCTCGAACTTCGCGAAGAGTTCCTTGGACAGCTCTTGCCGTTGGCCATCGTTCAGGACCATGAAGCGTCCGGTTCGGACACCATGCCTGTACTTGGCGTACTTGGCGATGAACCTTGCCATGAGTACTCCTTGGGTTGGGTTGGGGGAGGGCCGAAGCCCTCCCCCGTTGCCGATCTAGCCGGTGATCCCCTTCAGGATCCCGTGCGCCTTCTCGACTGCGACCTCCAGAGACATCTCGGTGAGGTACTCATGAACCTGCGAGTCCACGCCGGGAGCCTGGCGGTTGCGGAGAAGCCTCGTCCCACGATCTCGAAGCGGGCGCTTCTTGATGTAGGCGAGGTCGAGAACGAGCATCCATCCGCCGCGCTGGCCGTTGGCTGCCTGCTCCTTGCCCCAGTTCCTCTTGGTGATGACCGGGACCGACGCACCGTACGCGCCGTTGATGAACGCGGAGACCTTCGCACCGTAGACCTCGTCCGACGGACTGGCCTGCACCCAGTTGTTCGCCAGGAGCCGCGAGAGAGCTGCGGCAGGCGTCGGGGCTGCGAAGATGACCTTGCTCATGGAGCCGTGCTGGAAGATCGACTGAAGCGCCGAGTCGAGCGCCGTCAGGGACAGGGTCCCCACCGCGTTCGTCACGTTCGTCGAGATGAACTCGGTTACCCCGCCCATCCAGCCCTTGGAGAGGCCGGTGTCGTACTTGCGGGGGCCGTTGAGAGCCTGGTTCTCCAGTGCCCTCTTGTGCTCGACGAGCTTCTTCGCGATCTCGTTCGCCGGGTCGCCGGGACCGTACGTCTCGATCACGGTCTCGGTGTTGGTGAACCCGAACGGGTGCCGCGTGATCTGGGTGTAGTTGTACCCCAGGACGCGGGTCGTGACCTTCAGCACTCCGTAGTCAGCGCCCTGGGCCGACACGTTGCCGATGATGAGGATGTCCTCACCAGTCTGCGCGGTGGCAGCAGCCACGGAGCCGAGAGCGCGGGTGACGGTGATCGCGTTGGCCGAAGCCGACACAACCTCCGCAACCTCGCCAGAGCGCCCGAACCGGATGAGGTCACCGGCCCGGAAGTAGTCCCCTTCACCCGTGGTCACCGTGAGAACGGTGTCCGCCGAAGCCGCCGAGGCAGCGAGGACGGTCAGGTTCGGGAAGTACTGATCCTCCAGCCAGTTGACCTTCTCACGAATGGCCTGCTGGCTGGGGAGCTTGTTCAGGATCGTCATGAACTGGTTCTCGTCCACATCGAGCAGACGGAACTGGTTCTGCATGTCCACGACCTTCTCGTCTGCGACGAGAGCGTCCGTGTCGACGACCCCGGAAGCGGTGGCAATCGCCACTGTTCCTCTCCTTTGGGCAGGCGTTGCTGGGCGCGATGCCCCTGTCGCCTACCTGGTGGTTGGGTCTATGACGGTCCTTGAGGGGGTATCTCAGACGATCACGAGATCGTCGAGGCCACTCAGTTCCCTGAGAGCCTGCTGCAACCCTTCGTTGGGGTTGGTCGGTGCCGCGACGGCAGCAGATGTGTTGCTGGCACTTACAACGGACGCATCCGACTTGGCTGAGTCCGCCTCGGCCTTCGCCCGGAGGATGATCGCCTTGGCGGCTTTGGAGGTGTCGGACGCTACCGTCCGGCTCCCCGCCAGGTGATACAGGTCTTCCAGGGCCTCGGCCCGTACTCTTGGGTCCTCGTCCTGAAGCAATCGCGCCAGGGCGGGACGCTGCTCGGCCTCCTTCTGGATGTCGGGCAGTCTTGACTGGAGGTCCGGATGCTTCGCCTTCAGGGCGTCGATCTCGGCCTCCAAGGTGGTGGGTTCAGGAGCGTCCTCTGCCTTCTGGGCCTCCTGTAGGAAGGTGAAGACCTTGACAGGCTCCAACTGCGCCCATGCCTCCAGAGCCTGCTCGAAAGCCTGCGGGTTCTGGTACTGCGCGGCCAGGCGGGTTGCCTGCTCCGGGTCCTCCGCGATGACCTCGTCCCAGTCGACCCCCTGGGCCTGCGACTGCAGGAACAGGGACTGCTGGAGCTGGTCGAACTGCTGTCGCAGCTCACGAAGCTCACCCAGCTCGTTCCCCTGCTTGCCGATCAGGCTCTGGGCCTCCAGGAGTGAGTTGAGTGCCTTCTCGATGTCGCCACCGTACTTGGTGTCGATCAGTTCGAGGACGGCTTCGTCGAGTTCGAGGACGAGTTGGTCCTCTTCCTCGCCGTCGGCGTTGGCCTCCAGCCCATCCCCTTCAGCGTCCGAAGCCGCTTCCTGCCCTGCTTCCGACTCGCCGGGTTGCTCTTGGCCATCTTCCACTTTCTGCTCGGTTCCGACAGCCGTCGGAATGTCCTCTTCCGCGGAACCTTCCACGGACGCGAACTTGCCATCAGGGCCGTGCGCTCTTCCCTGATCGTCGAACGTGAGGTCGGGGGTATCCTTGCGGGCCTCGCCTACCTCGACTGTCGCCTCGCCGCTCGATACGCCCGCGTTGAACTCTTGGTCAACTAGGGCCTCGATGGCAGCGAGAGCTTCCTCAGGTATGCTGCTCACTTGCTCTCCTTGCTCTTGGCCAGCTCACGCTCGAACTCGGCCTTGACTTCTCCCGGGAGTCCGTCGAGGACGTACTTGACGCCCTGTCGGAAGCCCCGGAAGTACTCGATCTCGATGGGATCGACTTCGGTGCGCGTCAGGAACAGCAGCCGGGAGATGGACTTCTCCATCCTCACCAGCTTCGCGTTGGCCTCCTCGCGGAGGGCCTTGAACCCGACGTGGTTCTCTAGGAGCGTGATTCGCTCCAGGTTCTGCATGTCACGCGCCAGGGTGATCAGCTCCTGTCAAGGGCCTGCGCTCGCTGGAGCGCGGCCACGGGTGAGAGGGACAACTGGGAGGACGGGCTTACCGCAGGGTCGATTGACCCCTCGCCGGTCACTCCCATGGGGGCCTGGCCCATCGGTACAGGAGGAACCCCACCGCCAGTGCCAGAGGTAGGTGGCATGACCTGAGGAGCCTTCTGGGCGAAGTAGCGATCCTTGTTCTCCTTCCCGAAGGCATCGAGGAGGTCCTCCACGAAGGCGTCCAGGTTGATCGGGGTGGCTGCGCCGTTCTGGGCCGCGGCCACGATCACCGGGAAGGCTGCCAGCATCTGCTGCATGAGGGCCTGCGCTGCGGCCTGCTCCTCCTGCTTCATGAAGGCGTCCGGCATCGGCTCCAGCTCGAAGGCGAAGTCTCCCTGGAGAAGCTCAGGCCAGATGACCTCAAGCTGCTCTTCGGAGTCCAGCCCGAGAACCGGGACCACTTCCGGGGCACGCATGAACTGCTGGTTGAGGATGACCCTCTGGTTGCCGATCTGTTCCCAGGCGGAGTAGAGCTGCTGCTTCGCCAGGTCCATGGACCGCTGGGCCAGGTTCGAGACGATGCTCGCCCCGGTGGCGGTCTTCTGGTCGACGAACTGGGAGTCGGTCCCGGAGGAGAATGGGAAGCCTCCGGAGAGGTTCTGCATGTCGCCCTTGATTAGGGCCTCGCGCCCGAGGCTGACCTCGGCCGGGATCGGGTTGGGGGACCAGGATGCGACCTGGTTCGGGTCCTCCACCGGCCAGCGTGCGCCGGGGTAGAACTCGTAGGCGTCCGGGTCCTCGATGTCGGGCCGGAACCAGAAGATCGCGTTGTTGATGAAGCGCAGGTTCGTGACCGACTGGTTCGCGATGTCCCACAGGAGTGTCTGCAGATGGGCGATCTTCTCCACCTGGGAGATCCCGGGGATACGGAACAGGTCGGGCTGCGTTGAGCAGACCACGAACGGGTAGTCGTTGTGGAAGAAGGGGAAGCCCTCTTTGTGGGCCAGGAGCACGTTCCGGTTGGCGATGGTGGTCACGGTGTTCTTCTCCCGATCCCACACCTCCCAGATCTCGACCAGGCCCTTCGTGCGCTCGATGTTGAAGAGCTGTTGCTCGCGGGTGACCAGGGTCTCCGAGGCGGAGTCCTTGGAGGTCGACATCTCCTTCTGGCACTCCTCCCTCGACCAGCCGCCTCTGGCGGGTCCGAAGGGACCACCCTCCTTGAACCCTTCCCAGACCTCGTCCGGCGTCTTCCAGACCCGGTCGATGACGTAGGGGGAGTTGGAGAGGGAGGTGGCGTTCGGGGTCCACATGAAGTCGCGTACGTCGCGAACCTCGGTCGTGGGGCCGTCGTAGACCACCTTCGAGCCAACCTGCTCCTTCATCGAGGGCATGGTCAGCGGTGAGCCGTCAGGGAGGATGATCGGGTTGCCCGATGCGTCCAGGACCGGCTCCTCGGTCTGCACTAGGGAGCGGCGAGTCTCGACCCGCTTCCTCCAGTAGTTCTTGGCCACGGTCAGTCCGGCGATGCTGTTCTGGAGGATGAACGGTCGCTGCTTGTCCGTGAACCGATCCTGCTTGATCTGCCAGTCCATGAGGGTCTGGTGTGCCTTCGCGCCGAGGACCGACTGCTTCGCGGCCTCCGGATCAAGCGCAGCCTCCAGCGACGGCCGGGGGCGGATCTTGTACCTGAGACGGTCCTCCACCATGGAGGCCAGCGAGGTCTCCACGATGTGCATGACGTAGGGCGGGTGAGCCTGTGTCTCCCACTGGGCGGCGTTGGACGCCAGCTCCAGCACCCCACGGTAGACCTTGTACCGCTCCTCGACCTCAAGCACGAAGTCGTCGTGAGCGTCACTGGCCTCGGAGAACTGACCTATCGCCCGATCCAGAGCTTCCTGGTTCTGGGGCTTTCCGGCCACCTAGAGTGCCTTCCTGAGACCCCTTGGGGTCATCTTCCCCTGCATCATGCTGTCAGCCTCGGCCTGGTTCTTCGCCAGGATCTGCTGCAGCTTGGCCTGACACTGGAGCATGACCTGGATGTCCTCCTGGTCCGCCTCGTTGTCGATGGCGTCCTGAAGGGCGTCCAGGGCCAGCACGAGGGCATCCTCGCCCCCACCCGGCTCTCCGTCCACGATGCTCGGTCCGGCCTCCTGCTCCATCCCGGCCTCCGGGGGCATCCCCCCACCGCCACCGAGCATGGCCATGAGGTCGGGTGGGATGGCTTCCGGGCCACCCATCGGGCCTGCTGCTGGGGCCGGTGCGCCTCCCCCGCCCTGCATGAGGGCCTGCATGATGTCCTGCGGAACTGCCATGTTGATCTCCTAGTGGTAGGTGTAGACTGGGGCTGGCCGCTTGGCCTGCTTGAACTTCTGGATGACCGTCTTCTTGCGGTCGTGCTCGTGCTCTCCGAACTCGGAGTACAGCTCAAGGGCGATTGCCCAGGCCATCACCCGGTCGTCGTTGCAGCCGTCCTGCGCCCGTGGCGAGGGGCGGGTGTGGCGGTGTACGAAGGTCTTGCACTCGTCGAAGAGGCCCGGTGGGATCCAGGGGAGGAGGTCATCCTCCAGCCAGGTCCGAAGCTCGTTGATGATCTTCGGCCGGGTCTTCGCGTTCATCGGAAAGCCGTAGCGGATCGTCTGGGGGCGGTCTGGACGCTCGTAGCCGCGGTATCTGTACAGGCGGGCGTAGGGCCTCCGTCCTTTCAGTCCATCCCGCAGGTACGCGATCACGGTGTCCCCGTACCCGCCCCCGATCTCGACAGCCAGTCTTGCGGGGAGCTTCTCGTGGTCGGAGTACCACAGTCCGAGGAAGTGAAGTTGCTCCGTGAACTGGTCGTAGGAACCCTTCATGTACAGCTCTGCCACTGGCTTTCCGTTGCCCAGGTCGATAACAGCGCCGACCGAATAGTCGGTGCCCGAGCCGGTCGCAACGTCGGCCGCGATGGCGTACTTGTGCCCCTCCTGAGGCTCCTCGAAGACCTCGATGGGGCCTTCCCCCTTTGCCAGCCGAGCCACGGTGGGCTTGGCCGGATTGACCCTCCACTCGCAGAGGAAGAGGATCGGGGCCTTCTTCTGAGCGTAGGCCCGCATCGCCTTCGTCGCGAAGAAGGGAGACCCGGAGAGGAGGAACGCCTCGTCCTCGTCGTTCGGGTACTGCTCGGCCTTCTCAGCCTCAGGCAGGGAGACGGTGTCGTACCACTTCACGTCCCGGTCGGGGTGCAGGTACCATCCCAGGAACTTCTTCTGCATCTTGGGGTAGCCCGCCCGTCCGGCCTGTGTCCACAGCTCGTGGAAGAAGTTCCCCTTCCCCTTCCCGTCGGACATGCCGTTGGCGGTGGAGACCACCCCCAGTTTCCCTCCCTTGTCGCCCATGGCGGGGACGACAGCCTTCCAAAGGTCTCTCGCGTACTCCTGACGGGACGCCTCGTCAAAGACCACCAGCGCCGCAGAACGGCCGTGGCCCGCGCTCTTGGTTGCGACCATTCCGGAGATGGTCGACACCCTTCCGTCAGGATGCTTGAACTCGATCCTGGTGGAGGGACGCACGCCCCTGGTGGGCTTGATCACCGTCACCATGGACTTGAACGGCTCCGGGAGGGACTCGTACATGTCCCAGATCCGGCCGACCACCTCGGAGGCGTCGTCCTCCTTGATCGAGTAGATCAGTACGTCGGCCCCGGGCTTGAAGAGTGCAGTCCAGAGGGCCAGTCCAGCCCAGACCCAGGTTACGCCGAGCTGCCGCCCCTTGAGGGTGATCGTCTGCTCGTGGTCCAGGACCCAGTCCAGGTAGTCCCTCTGCCACTCCCAGGCGTCACCGTGAAACTCGGTGTAGATCTCGGCACACTCGTCAGGATTGAGGAGCGTGAACTGGAAGACCTCACCCGACCGGGAGTCGACGCAGTTGACGAAGTGAAGGAAGAAGGCTGGGTGCTGGGCGGCGTAGCGAAGCCGAAGCTCTCGAACGGCCAGCTCCAGAAGCGCAGCTCTACCTCGCTGTTCGTCATTCCTTAGCTGCATGGGCCTTGAGTTGGATGCCCACCTTGGGGGCACCGTGGGTGTAGTTCGTGTGGTGGAGCAGCTCCTTGCCAGCGCCCCAGATGCCCTCCACGTTGATCCCGACGTGTACGTGGGGTCGGGGATGGTCGGCAGAGATCACGGCCATCTTGTCCCCGATCCGGAACTTCTTCCCGACGGCGGGAGCCAGCTCGACGTGACCGAACCAGTACTTGATCCCGGACTTGCCGGTGGCGTAGAAGGCCACTCCACCCTGCGAGCCTCCCTTGCGGGTGATGACCAGGTCCTCAGGAGCGATGACGGCCCTTCCCACGACCCAGCCGTCGTCGAAGGCGGGGTAGAGGGGAGGCCACCGGTAGAGTGGGTGAGGTCCTGGTTGAGGATGCTGGTTCCACCGGGCACGACGGGTCCGAGCACGGGGATCCTGGGAGGGGTCAGGTCTGCCTCCAGGGCGTCCAGGTACTCGAAAGCCCGCTTCCAGTGTGGCCCCTCAGGGTCGTACCCCACCTCGGTCTTCTTGAGGTGCAGCTTGGCCCTCTTGACGGCGTTCAGGCGCTCCTTGTCGGTCATGGGAGCAGCCCCGCGTCGAGGAGAAGGTCGTCGATGTAGAACGCGCCCGTGTTCCGTACCAGGGGGAGCGTGATCTGGCGCGGCTCACCGGGCTTGTGGGAGCACATGACGGGGTGCATCACGTTGGCCTTGCTGGAGAAGACCCCGTAGTTGGTCAGGTTGTCCTTGACCTCGTCGGCGGCGTACAGGATGTCCATGTTCCCGCCGTAGGTCTGGGCGCAGACGAAGAGCTGGGCGTCCGCGTTGATGAAGTTCACCGGCAGGAACTGGCCCTTGAAGGGGACCACGTTGATCCGCACCGGCAGGTTGGGCTTCTTCGAGCGGAGTCGCTTGATGGTGGCCGTGATGTAGTTCGCCAGGCCCTCGTCCGTGATGGCGGACCCCTCGAAGTTCAGCTCCAGGCCCCCGGACTTCTGCGCGGCGTGCCTCAGCAGGGCAGCGTCAGCGAACTGGATCGGGGTCCGACCGCGGGCCACGTCGTACATGTGGGCGTAGAACCCGGCCGCTCTGACCTGGAGCTTGTGGACCTCGGTCGCCTCCGGGGGGAGGAAGAGGTCGGTCAGGTTGGGGATGGCAAAGATCAGCCTGGGGAGGAAGTGCGCGAGCTTGTCACCAAGGTTCGCGCTCGACGCCACCCACAGGCCGCGCCTGTTCGGGCCGAAGACGCTGGGGCCTACCGGCATCGGAGTGCCTTCTGCGGTCCCGTGAAGACGCGGATCTTGACGAACTTGGATCCGTGGTCCACGGGGTCGTACTTGCCGACGACCCGCTGCGGACCGTGGTCCTTGCGCGGGAAGACCATCGGCTGCTCTTTCACTGTGGCCCCTCCGACGCCGAGGCGTTGGGAACCACGAAGACCAGCACCGCAGCAGCGATCATGCTGCAGACCAGGCCGATCTCCTGCGCGTCGATTGCACCGTCCGCGAGCATCTGCCCAAGGGCGGAGAGGACCCCGCCGATGGCGACCGCGAACTTGCTGTATCTGCCTAGGCTCATTTCTTCCCCTTCTTCTTCTTGACGGGCTTCGGGTCAGGTTCGTAGGACTTCTTGCCCGAGTAGATCTGGGGCAGTGCGGGGACCTTCATCCGATCACCTTCTCCAGGACGTAGATGGCGGGCAGGCACAAGACCCACCCGATCAGGATGGGCTTCCAGCCGACGCGCTTGACCCAGAAGCGGATCCAGTACAGAGGCCAGCGGAGGAGGATCCAGGGATCCATCAGGCGAAGATCTTCTTGATGGGGCCGGTGTACGGCTCCATGATCCCGCCCTCTGGGTGCTTGACCCAGACCACCTTGCCGTCGATCCAGCGAGCGTGCTCCGGACGAGGGTTGTCCCGGGCGACGTAGATCGCGCCGTCCTCGTCGTGCTTGATGCGGAGGATCGGCTTCATGGCTGGTGGTTGTGGAAGTAGAGGATCCCGTCCACGCGGGGAGCAACCACGGCCCCGATCTCCTTGATCGACTCGATGAACTTCCCGTCCGAGTCGTACACCCGGTGCTCGTAGTCGGCACGACGGGCGATGGAGGTCCTCACGATGTAATTCCCGGAGGTGGAGTGGTGCGTGCGGAACTCGCAGTAGGGGATGCTGTTCCAGCCGACGTAGGCCACGTCGTAGAAGCCGTCCTCGGTCGCGTCCAGCAGCTTCTCGATGTAGGTCAGGTCGTACGAGTCGTCGTCGTTGAAGAAGCCCATGAAGTCCCCGGTGGCGATGAAGCGGCCCTCGGCTCGCTTCTCGTGTCCCCAGTCGTCCCGGTCCTCACGAACATGGAATGTGACCCCCGGAAAGTCCTCGCGAAGCTCCGCGACAACGGCAGGGTCCGTCCCCGACACAAGCACAGCGATCTGGTCCGGCTTGCGCGTCTGGTACATCAGGTTCCCCAGCATCTTCCGCAGTCCGACAGGGTTCGCATGACTCGCCACAATGGCGCTGAAGGATACGTTGGATGATGTCAGTGGAACTCACTCCTTCCGTGTACCCGACGAAGACCAGCTCGATCCGGTTCTCGGAGAGGTAGCCCTCGTCGATCTTGAGGCGCTTGAGGTACGACTCGCGGTCGTACTCCGTGCCGTTGATGGCGTACATGATCACGTCCGGGCACACCTTGTCCAGGCAGGCCCTCTCGTCTCCGTCGTTGAAGATCACCTCGTCCACGTACTCGCAGGAGAGGAGCATGTGCGCCCGCTCCCCGAAGTGCATTATCGGAGCCTTCCCCTTGAACTCCTCCACGTACTCGTCGGAGTTGAGCACCACGGACACGTCACCCAGGAGCCAGGCGTTCCTCAGAAGCTCGATGTGGCCCGGGTGGAAGAGGTCGAAGGTGCCCCCGACGTAGATCCGCCTGCGCTTCCTCACAGCTCGGCCAGCAGGGTCGTAAGCAGGCCGCGGATGACGTTGTCAGCCTGGGCCGGGTTCTGGTCCGAGACGCCCTTGATCACGATGAACTGGGACGGGTTCACGGTGATGTCCTCCTTGAAGGAGATGGTCACCCCTGCGGGGACCTGGGCGCTGATCTCGGACGAGTGCTGGGAGCTGGTCTTCTTCACTGGGTCTCCTTACAGGAGGATCTTGGTCGCGAGGGTGGGTCCTGCTTCCTTGCCCAGCTTCACGGCCTTGTGTAGGTCGATGTGGCGTGCCCCGGCGATCAG
>Ga0113563_10001129_pt1 | contig 14622 bp, 12 predicted proteins | sample Mud3Dept3metaG_FD_80117 | JGI IMG/M metagenome (GOLD analysis project Ga0113563, IMG submission 80117) | Freshwater wetland microbial communities from Ohio, USA, analyzing the effect of biotic and abiotic controls - Mud 3 Core 4 Depth 3... | ecosystem: Environmental > Aquatic > Freshwater >...
CTCCCTCCATCCGGACTTTTATCTTTTCAACCTGATCGATAGCTATTATTTTCATACTGAGATTTTTTATGTCATAAAAATATTGAAAATATTTAATAAATCCGTAAACGCAGTTCTTTACGGAAACTTCTTCAGCATAAAAGCTAAAAAAATTTACATAAAATAAAATTGACATCCGTAAAAGGAAGTTGTAAATCTTTTAGAGTTTTGGTTTTCTAAATAACTTATCCCGGATGAAGTATTATTCAGGTTTTATCTGAATTATACGTCCAGGATTTTCCACGGATACATATATTGATCCGTCGGGTGACTGAACTACATTCCGGACTCTTCCGGAATCACTCAATAAAATATTCTCTTCAACCAAATTTTTACCATTGACCACACATCTATAGAGTTTTTGAGATGCAAGTCCGCTGATCAGCAGGTCACCCTTCCATGATTTGAATTTTTCACTTGTTATAAAAGTCATTCCACAAATGCCGATTGAAGGTGTCCAGGAGAAGAGTGGTGGGGTTATACCTGCTGCTATATGACCGGAAGAAATAACGGTACCATCGTAATTGACTCCTAATGAATATGCCGGCCAGCCATAGTTTGCACCTTTGATGATGATATTGACTTCATCGCCACCTTTGGGCCCGTGCTCGGTTTCCCATATCTCGCCTGTTTCAGGATGCAAAGTTAGTCCCTGAGGATTCCTGTGCCCATAGGAGTAGATGGTTGAAGGTCCTTTATTTCCGGGGATAACCGGATTATCATCAGGAATTTGGCCATTATCCAGCATTCTGTGTACTTTCCCCCAGTTCGATTTTGGATCCAACGCATTATTATTGCTGGTATTCGGACCGCCATAACTTGTGATTCCACCTTCCCCTACGCTCAGATACAGATATTTATTATTGTCAAATATTATACGGCTTCCGTAATGACCATACCATGTATTTGATCCCTCCGATGAGAAGATATTTTCGATATCACGTACCTGGGCATCGGCAATCTTAAAACGAATAAGCTTTAACTGACCACCATTTCCCTGATTTGATACAGCATAACATGCATAGATCCATCCATTTTTTGAATAATCAGGATGCACACGGATATCAAGTAATCCTCCCTGTCCGGTATCAAGAACATCCGGGAAACCTGTAATCTCCTTAATTATACCATCGGTTTTCATGTAAAGTTTTCCGCGCTTTTCACCGAAAATCAGATCACCATCCGGCAGGAAATCCATTCCCCAGATGATTTCGTATCCCGTTAAGACAGTTTTGATATTTAATTCAGGAGTGCCTTCTGACAGATCGAGAGATTCCCGTTCACAGGAGTGGATAAATAACAAGCTGATAATCAGAAATAATAATGTCTTGTTTCTCATAACTCTCCTAAACAATTTATTTACAATTGTATCTTTCAGGTCGCTAAGATCAATTCCTTCAGTAATGTATTATTGACAGGAAACAAATAAAGAGTAAGGATTGTTTGAAATCCTGATTGTTATTCTTCTGCGAGACTATTATCTGTTTCAAGATTCAGACATTTAATTGTCAGGACTTATGAGCACTAAGGACCGGGCTTTTTTATTTTCAGGTTTTTTATTATAAAGTATCCCCTTATAAATCACTTAAATAACTCAGGTTACCAGGTATTAATAAATTCAAAGATTTAGGAACAAGGATTGCCTTAGGCGAGCTCGTAAACTCGGTTAACTATTTTTGATTTAAGAATATAAGAGATTTTTGTTTTGCCTTTTGAAATCATTATATTATGCTTTTGTCCTTCATAAATCTTAAATCGTTAATCATCATTCGTTAATCAGTTTTCAAATAAAAATTATAATAGCAACATAGGTTAAATAATCTCCTAACCCTAAAAAAAAGATCATGGAATTTCTTGTCAGTAACTTTTTTTTCATATTTTAACCTAAACTTTCAGCTATATGATCCGCAAAATTTTCTTTTTACTTTTTGTACTTGCTTCAAATTCCATTATAGCCCAGATTACATTTAAAGGTGATAATCTGATAATGGAAAACGATCTGATGAAACAGATATTCAGCTTCAGCAAGGGTTCAATAAAACCTGTTTCGATATTTTCAAAGGCACTCAATGAAGAGCTTTTATCGGGTGAAGGGCAAGGTTCCTGGTTCGAGTTTGTTGTAAATAAACAGATTATCAGCTCCAACCAGCCGATATGGCGTGTTATAAGATATGATATCCGTAAGATGAATAATGGGGGAGAGGAAATCAAGATTACATTTGAAGCGACTAAAAAAGTTAAAGGACTGCAGATTGATGTCTACAGACAACTTTTTCCAAATTCAACCCTCGTCAGGGAGAGGATAATCCTGAAGAATAGCGGAAGTAAGTCTCTGGCAATGAATAAAATAAACGGAAAGCTCCACTTCATTTTTCCCAGCTATGACCTTAAAAGCATCTCTTCTTCCGATACACTCAAAGAAACCAGGATTGCGACATTCGACAGTGAGATTGTCAGTAACTATAATCCGGACCTGACCTGGGATGATCGTACACATAGTCTGAATCTTGCTCATTGTCATATGTTTCATCCCGAAATTCGTCAGGAAGTTCTTAAGCAGGGAACAGATTTTATAGTCAAAGGGCCATTTGCAGTTTACAAAACAACCAGGTTTTCATGGCTGATGACGTATGAACATGCTTCACAGGATAAGAACTATGGAAGCCAGTTTGGGAACAGATGGAAGATTGATATGGAGAATCAGGGTATTGATCTTCAGCAGGGAGTGAAAGGGGCATCAGGGATAGTTGAAACGGAAGATGATTTCTGGTTTCTAGCAGTGAAAGGGAAAAAGAATATAAATTCAGCCGAGATACATGTTGAGGTATTACGGGGTGGATACCTCGATGGTGAAGCAATTACTTTTGCCAGACCATATGAGAGTATCTGGACAGCAGCTGCATTCTTCACTGCTTCCCAGGAAGAGAAAGAAATTGTTCACAGGTACCTTTGGGAGCAGATATCTGAGAATCCTGCCTCAAGGAAGAGTCATTTTTATTATAACACCTGGGGGATGCAAAGGGATAATAATAACAAGACCGGATTGCGTGAAATTTTTACTGAAGCGAGGATACTTGAAGAAATAAGATACGCTTCAGAGCTTAATGTCGATCTTTTTGTTCTTGATGACGGATGGCAGGAAACGATGGGAGTATGGCAGCCTAATTCAAAACGCCTCCCCAATGGACTGACCCCGCTTATAAGCGAAATGAAGAAAAACAATATCATCCCGGGCATATGGCTCTCTCCAACAGGTATCGATTCGCTTGCGGACAGATATATAAAACACCCTGAATGGGTGTTACGTGATTACAGGGGAAAACCCATTAAGGCTCAAGGAGACTTTCCGGCATTTGATTTTGTAAGTGATTTTTACAATTTATTTGTTGCAGATTGCAAAAGACTGATCGATGAAGGAATCAGGTTCTTCAAGTGGGATGGAATAAATACTTTTAACAGCACCCTGCCTGGCCTCCATCATGGAAGCAGTTCTTATTCAAGAGAAGAGATCCGTGACCGGTATGGATTTATGCTGCCCGTTTATGTGACTCGTGCCATGCGTGAACTACGGGAATATAACCCTGAAGTGGTTATCGAGATAGATCTTACCGAAAAAGAACGTTGCATAATCGGACTGATGCCATTACAGGAAGGCAAACTATTCTGGATGAACAACGGTGGCTCTGCCTACAACGATTACAGTGTTAACAGGACAAAATCTATGCGGACAGTTATTAATGAATATGCCGGTATAATTCCGATTGAGCTTTTTACCCAGGCTGTTTATCCCCACCAGATAAGACCTTTTGATGCCCAGAGATACAACGTAAATACCACACTCATTGGAGGTCACGGATTCTGGGGGAACCTCCAAATGATGACCTCTCAACAAAGAAAGAAAGCAGGCGAACTGGTTTTAAAGACTAAAAGGATTCTGCCTTACATTTACTACCTGCCTTTAGTTGCAACAGGAAAAACCGGAGCATCACCTGAAATTTATTCACAGATCAATGAAAAATCATGTGCAGGTCAGATTATTGCATTCAGCGGTTCTGCACTTAACTATACCTTTCGCGCAAAGACTAATTCTGACAGTTGCCTCGCAATTCTTAATCATGCTTATAGCATTGAAAAAGACGCTGTTATTCTTCCTTTCCAGTTCACTAAACCAGATGACACACGCGAAGCATTCTTGATACCCAATAAAGGAACATCTTTCAGCATCATTTCCTCAACTGGCTGGCTTGATGATGTAGCTCTCAGAACCTCTGAAAATAAAATGATAATAAAGGCAGGAGCAATTTCTGACATGATCATCAAGCTGCCGGCAAATTGCTCAGAAGTAACTTGTGGTGATGGGGAATTGAGAAAAGCAGATAACTTTAAAGCCCGGGGATTTGAATTTTACGAACTTAAAGCTTCTGCTCCGGGAACTTTGACTGTTAACTGGAAGTAAATTCATTATTTTCAATTTATTAAGATCCAAACTTTAGAAGGCATCCTAAAAATATTTATAACCCTATAAAAAAACAGCTATGCAAATATTGAAAAGAACTTTTTTTGTAATAATTATAATTATGGTCGTTCTGAATCTTTCCTGCAAAAGAAAAAATGTTCAGACTGATGTATTATCATTTGTGGATCCCGACATTGGAGGCGTAGGATTACTGCTTCAGCCTACACGGCCGACAGTGCAGATACCCAACCAGACGATAAGAGTATATCCTGTGCGAAAAGACTACCTTGACGACCAGATAAGGTATTTTCCCCTGACACTCATTTCTCACCGCAACGGAGAACTGTTTGGAATCATGCCGTTCACAGGACCTGTTACCCCGGAAAATCCTGTTTCGTCGTGGGATAACCAGCTGGAAATATCCACACCTTATTATTTGTCTACCTGGCTTGAATCCTATGACATCACTGCAGAATTCACTCCTGGTAAAAAATCGGGATATTTCCGTTTTACGTTTCCGAAGGGAAAAACGAAAAATCTGGTATTGAAGAATGTTCAACAGGGAAACTGGCAGATGGCAGATAAAAATTCAGTTACATCTGAAGAGTCGTTCTCAGGGATGAAAGCTTTTGTCTACGGAGAGTTCAATACAGGTGGTTCATTTTGTGATACTCTGATTTCGGACAGGAAACGGCAGTATGTAGTATTCCCTGCCAATTCTGTCAATGCAGTTGAGTTTAAATATGCCGTATCATTTATTTCAGTGGAACAGGCTGAGAAAAACCTGCGGGAGGAAATACCCCATTGGTCATTCAACACAATGAAAGAAGATGCAAAGGAATCGTGGAATAAAGTTCTGGGCAGAATAAAAGTTGAAGGCGGAACCATTGCACAGCAACGGACATTCTATACTGCTTTTTACCGCTGTTACGAACGAATGGTAAATATTACCGAGGGAGATGAATATTACAGTAACTATGATCAGCAGCTTCATAAAGCTGACAGGGATTTTTATGTTGATGACTGGATATGGGATACTTATCTTGCCCTTCATCCTTTGCGTACGATACTTGAACCTGATATAGAGGCAGATATGATCCAGTCGTATATTATGATGTATGAACAGAGCGGCTGGCTGCCTACATTCCCGATACTCTGGGGTGATAATCCCTGCATGAATGGTTTCCATTCCACTATAATGATTCTGGATGCTTATAGGAAAGGGATCAGGAATTTTAATATTGAAAAAGCATATGAAGGAATGAAGAAAAACGCCACTGAAGCCACAATGCTTCCCTGGCGCAATGGACCTTCATGTGTCCTCGACACTTTCTACCGTGAAAATGGGTGGTATCCTGCTATTCACCCTGATGAAAAGGAAACAGTTCAGCTAGTCCATTCTTTCGAAAAAAGGCAATCAGTTGCTATAACACTCGGACATAGTTATGATGACTGGGCTCTGGCCCAGATGGCCAGGGAACTTGGTAAAACAGAAGATTATGAACTCTTTATGAAAAAGTCACAGAATTACAGGAATCTCTGGAGTCCTGAAAAGAGATTTTTCATGCCAAAGGATATTAAGGGTAACTGGATAGATATAGATCCTGCATTTGATGGAGGAATGGGCGGCCGTGATTATTATGACGAGAATAACGGCTGGACATATCTGTGGCAGGTGCAGCACGATATTCCCGGGCTTATCAGCCTGATGGGCGGCAAAGCCGGTTTTGAAGCAAGACTTGATGAACTGTTCCGGGCAAGTCTCGGAAGAAGCAAATATGAAACCTGGGCAAAATTTCCGGATTTTACAGGTATAGTGGGTCAATTCAGCATGGGCAACGAACCGTCATTCCATATTCCTTATTTGTATAACCTCACGGATTCGCCATGGAAGACCCAGAAAAAAATAAGAATGCTTCTTGATGCCTGGTACCCTGATAATATATTTGGTATTCCGGGTGATGAAGATGGCGGCGGAATGTCGGCTTTTGTTGTTTTTTCAGCAATGGGATTCTATCCATTGGTGCCGGGATTACCGGTTTATACCATCGGAAGTCCTCTGTTTGAGAAAGTTACAATAGATCTCCCCGGCGGAAAAAAATTCATTATTGAAGCAGCAGGCGGAACAGCTGTAAACAAGTATATTCAGAAAGCATGGCTGAATGGTAGACCTCTGGATGTTCCATGGTTCACTCATAATGACCTGATGAAAGGAGGAACGCTTAAGCTTGAAATGGGACCTTATCCTGCCCTGGAATGGGGAAGGGTTACAAATCCGGATTCATTGTTTTCTGATCTGCTGTCAGCTCAATGATAAATATCCATTATGAGGTATTGTAAATAAAACAACCCGGTCAGGCCGGGTCGTTTTTTCTGTTTTTTCAGATTTTATTTTTGTGTCAGTACAATGTTTTGAATTGTCCTGTTGCCTGAAACTACTTTTATGCCTGATAAGTTTACTGTATCAAAGTTTTCTTTTGCAGCAAAGAGTGAATAGGTCCCTGCAGGTAGCCCAATAAGAGCATAATGTCCGAGTGTATCACCAATTGTTGTAGCCACCACAGTATCCTGCTTTACCCATACCATGGCTTCCTTGATTTTAGATTTTAATGTATCGGTAACCATTCCTTCAATCCGTCCTGCAGTGGAATTATTTACTGCTCTTATAACAGGTTTAAAGTTAAAACCTTTTATACCGGAAGGTTTATTAAGATTACCTTTCATCACAAATGACCTTGATAAATCAAAATCCAGCAATAATTCTGATGTCAGACCTCCTCTGACAGACAAAGACGGTTTAATGAAGATTTTTATCCCCGACTGATCGCCGCTCGGCACTTTGACATTATAGGAATCTCCCTCCTTAATCTTGAGACAGGCATGATCCACATAGAGCCTGACCAGATCATAATTACCCTGAGGAACTTCAATTTCAGCCAGATCAGCAGTCATCCCGTTTCTAAGCTCGAGAAGATCAACTGTTACAGTGTCTTCTAAAACCACAAGGAACGGATTCCCATCACTAATGCTGTCACATACTTTCCTGATTTCAACTTTTATAATTCTTACTGTTGCTGATTCAATAAAGCTGATAGGAAATGGAGCATCAGTTACCTTAATAACCAGTCTGCCTGGCCCGTTATCATTGTCTAACTTGTTGCAACCGTAAAAAAGAATAACAACCGCTGCAGTAAAGAATGCAAGAACTAATTTTTTCATATCACTGTATTTTAACAATACCACAAAATTCCTGTTAAAAGTAAAATCATGAAGATGAATTTCTCATGAAAGAGATACTTCTTCTCTTACCTGCGTCCAGGTCCACCTTTGCCTACTCTGGATTTATTCTGTTGCATTGATCTGCCTCGTGCACCGTTATCAGAATTCCGGTTTCTGGATGATTTTTTCTCCTGCATCTGAGACTGCTGTGACTGTCCCTGAGTCTTAGCCGTGGCACTGACTACTTTTCCCTTACCAGGACCAGATTCCGTACTTCTTGCAGTTTCGCTAACTATCCGGCCATGGTTGGCTTTTTTCTGGGCTTTCTTCCGGGCTTTCATCATTCTCTTTTCTTCTTTGGTAGCTTTTCCCCTGTTCTGTGCACGGGTTTGTATTCCGCTTCCATCCTGAACACGATCCTGATTACGTTCCTGAACCTGTGTCTGTTCCTGATTTTGTTCCCGGGTCTGAGTCTGTTCCTGCGGCCCTTTCGGTACCTGATTCGGCTGCTGAGGCTTGTTAACGACCTGCGCTGTGATGCTAGCACTTAATATCAGTACTATAGCGATCATAAAAATTGATCTTTTCATTATATTTATTTTAAATTTTAAAATTATTAACAGATCAAAAGTACAGTTGCGTAAATGAAGGAATTATGAATTTCGGGGAAAATGAAAAATAAAAGTTGTACCCTTCCCTGCTTCAGAAGAAACAGCTATCTCTATATTGTGAAAATCAGCGATTGTTTTTGCAATAGCCAGCCCTATCCCGGTACCATCTCCGCTGGTTTGATCTCTCATTTTGAAACGTGAAAATATTGTTGCTTTCTGATTATCAGTCAATCCCTTACCTGTATCAGAAATATTTACTGTAAATCTGTTTTGCTGGTCAATACTGTTTACTATTATTTCGCCACCTGCAGAGGTATTTTTAACTGCATTATTTACGATATTAAAAAACATGGAAAAAATCAATGACCTGTTGGCTTTACCAAGATGATAATCATCTGCAAGAGATTGTTTTAATGAAACTCCTGCATCCTCAGCTATAGGTCTGATTTCCTTTGTAATTTCCATCAGAACTTCATTAATGGAAAAAGAATCCTCCCGGAGATACTGATGACTTTCAATGCGTGCGATGAGTAACAATGAGTTGACAAGACTTCTGAGGCGGTGTAGTGTTTTGAGCGATTCTTCTATTTTTGCTGCAATTTCAGGATTCAGGTCCTCTCTCAGAAGGATATTCTCGAGCTTGCTCCTTAATACTGAAACAGGTGTCATTAATTCGTGCGAAATATTTATAGTGATCTCTTTTTCTTTCTGAAACAGTACATTTATATGAGTCATAAGGCTCCTGAGAGTTTGATCGAGACGCTGGAAATCGGAAGTAGTTGTTCTTAGCGGCAACATGTCGAAAAGAGCAGGATCAGATATTTCTTTTAATTTGCGGGTAATTTTATCCAGCGGTTTTAATGTAATGTGAGTATACTCTATATCTGTAAGGAATGTGATGAGTATTATAAATAAAAGGAAGATCAGCATTACATTTCTTATGTTTCTTGCAGTATTTTGTATACTGGACAGGCTCTTTCCTACTTCAAGATGGTATGTATGGTCATCAACTTTAATTGAATAATTCAATACTCGGTAATATATCTCTTCGCCTTCGATAAATCTTGGAGTAACTTCAATATAGTTCATCTCCTCATCAGTATCAGTCTTTTCAAGACTAATGAATTCCTCTTTTAGTATATTATAGCTGCCAAAAGCGTCAGAGGAATCTGATGCTATGAAGGGTTCAATACCTATATTGCCAATAAGTGAAATAACCTGTTCTCTTTTCTGAATAAGATCATTATCAACCTGTCGTAAATTGATTCGTTCAATTATATAGGGCAATAATAAAAGGAATAATGCGGCAAAAACAAGCTTCGACAGCAGGTTAAATAAAGATAGTTTTAGTTTAAGTTTCATCATGGCCGGCTTGATTCATTCTAATGTCCGGTGCTGATTCTGTAACCAACTCCTCTGACAGTTTCAAGCCAGGGTGTTGGTGCATAAGCGTTAAGTTTCTTCCTGAGATTTTTTATATGTACATCAATGAAATTGCTATCGTATTGATCATCAAGAATATTTCCCCAAATATGTTCATAAAGCTGATGCCGTGTCAGAACCTTTCCCTGATTTATAACAAGGTATTGTATAAGATCATATTCCTTTTTTGTAATATCAACTTCTTTGCCAAGAAATAGAATTTTACGGGATTGTATCTGGATAGTGAAATTATCAATAATAATGTCAGGATTGCTGACATTAAATTTCCTCCGGGCAACAGAATTTATCCTTGATAAAAGCTCAATTAATGCAAACGGTTTTGCCAGGTAGTCATCAGCACCAAGGTCAAGACCTACGACTTTTTCCTCTACTGAACCACGGGCGGTAATGATTATGAATGAGGCTTCGCTATTATGCATACGGGCTTCTTTTATCAGATCAAGACCGTTATAATCGGGCAATCCAAGATCAAGGAGAACAAAGTCATATAGATTAATTGCAATCTTTTCAGAGGCTTCTCTCCCGGTATATGCCAGATCGCACAGAAAATTCTCTGATTTAAGAAATTCGGCCATTTCCGTTGCAAGGCTTTTTTCATCTTCGACAATCAGGATATTCATATCTGTAAAATTAAAAGATTCTGAGATATCCACTTAGCATAAATACGAATCCTTTTAATCCGGGGTATACAGGATCATCATATAATGGAATTATGTAGCCAGGTTCAGCCTCGATTGTGAACTTCGTGGAATTAAACGAAACAGGTACACCAAAATCCATTTCCATAAGTCCAAATTTTGTGGAAATTGTTGTATATGAAGTTGTCTGACCATATTTCCCACCTTTCTTGAAAGGCGGTGATAAAGTTACGGTCTTGCCTTCAGTAGTCTCAACTTTCGCCAATGGGCCTAAAAGAATCGTGAAATACGGATCAAATGAGAAAAACAATTTCTTTTTAGTGAATTCCGGTGTTTGAAAATATCTTGAATTCCTTAACTGAAGATATCCCATGGTTTCGTCTGAGAATAAAGCTCCCGCCGATATTTTTGTATAAATGAGTTTCCAGTCAAAGCCCAGGGTGAGATCACCATAGAAAAAACTGTCAAAAAGTGTATCCGCAAGGGAAGGTGCAACCTGGTACCTCGAGAAGCTCAGAGCTATATCAAACCATGAATTAAATACATGTGTATAACTAATTGATCCGGTATAGAAAGCCAGAATTGGGCTGTAATTTGAAAGATGAACCGCTGAAATTGTAGCAAAAAGTTCCTCTCTGTAACCATAAGTTAAAGCAGTATATCCGAACGGCTTATCTTGAGAAATTGTTGATCCGAGGTAAATAAAACTGCTGCCAAATCCCAAACCAGTAAATAAAGAGTGAGGTGAGCCTTCTGATTTTGAGGTATCAGGTTTGATTAAAGAATTTCTTGATTCTTTTTGTGAGAGTAAACTAAAAGGAAAATGAAGCAGAAATATACTTAATGACGTGATGATCAATATTTTGTAATATCGATTCATTTTACTGCATCGGGTATTACCTGCCGCCACGTTTACCTGCACCACCAGGTTTACCCACTCCTCTGGGAATTCCGGATCCTGATGGCCTTGTGATGTTAGGCCGTGCTCCTTTTGACCTGCTGAAATCCGGACGGGCACTTTTCACCTGTTTTATACCCTTATTTGGTTTTGATTTTGCATTCGGCCCGTTACTCTGATTTTTAACAGAAGCATTATTCTGCTGATTCTGCTGCTCTGTGGCTGTAGCTTCACTATTCTTCTGACTTATTTTTGTTGTATCTGACATTAAGCTTCCTGTCTGTGCAAAGCACCTGATGCCTGCAAACGTCAGCAAAACTGTCAAAAATACTATTTTAATGAGCTTAAACATTATTATATCCCTTTCTCAACTTTATTTCATAATTTGACAAAGTAATTCATCTTCAATTTGTTTGAATCTGTTTTACTTCTGTTACAAAATTATGGATTAAATATGAAGAACAGATGAAAAATAGGAAGTTTATCTTTACCAATAGGAGGGTACCCTGTTATAAACCCTCTTTTCTTTTACTCTGCCTGAAATAAGAATTTGTTCTTATTCTCCGGATAATTTAACTTTACCTTAAAAGTATTTATCATGATTGTAACCTGTGTGTATGTCATAGTAAAACCTGACTCAGTTCAGGAATTTATTAAAGCTTCCACTTTAAATCACATGGAATCGGTCAAAGAGCCCGGGAATCTCAGGTTCGATCTGATTCAGCAGGACGATGATCCCTGCCGTTTTATGTTTTATGAAGCTTATGAATCTGATGATGCAGCATCTGCTCATAAAAATACTCCTCACTATTTAAAATGGCGCGAAACGGTTCAGAATATGATGGCTGAGCCACGCAAAGGAGTGAAGTACAATATTATTCAGCCTGATGACAGATTAAAATGGTAAAACCATTTCAGTTTACATCTTTGCCGGTTATCTATTTTGGGAACGGGAAAATAACCGATCTCCCGGGTATAATTAAGGTGTACGGAAAGAAAATTGTACTGGTTACCGGGAAAAATTCATTTCTTCAGTCCCGGCAAGCAGGAACTCTTTTTCAGAAGCTTGAAGAAACCGGAATTAAATATCACCAGGTAATAATATCCGGAGAACCTTCAACTGGTATAATCGATCAGAATGTAGCCAGGCTAAGCGGAGAAGAAATAGATACTGTGGTCGGAATTGGAGGCGGCAGTGTTCTGGATGCAGGTAAGGCTGTTTCGGCCATGATATACAAAACCGGGTCTGTAAAGGATTATCTTGAAGGAGTTGGAAATAAGGAACATCCGGGTACAAAAATTCCATTTATCGCTGTTCCTACAACTTCAGGTACAGGAAGCGAGGCAACTAAAAATGCTGTAATATCCAACATTGGAAAAGATGGATTTAAAAGATCGCTTCGTCATAACAACTTCGTTCCGGATATTGCTATTGTAGATCCGGGTCCTACAGTAACCTGCCCTCCTGGTATTACTGCAGCAAGCGGGATGGATTGTTTTACACAGCTTACAGAAGCTTATCTCTCCGACAAATCAGGTGAATATACCGATGCTTTGGCCCTCGAAGGTCTTAAAGCAATCAAATCATCTCTGCTGGGCGCTTTTAATGATGGTAATGATATTGAGGCCAGGACCGGGATGTCATTTGCTGCGCTTACTTCTGGAATCTGCCTGACAAATGCAGGACTTGGAGTGATTCATGGTTTTGCATCCTCGATCGGAGGTATATATGATATTCCTCATGGTGTAATATGCGGAACTCTCATGGCAATCTCAAATGAAGTGACAGTCAGAAGATTAAGAGAGCTACGGGGTAATCAGGAAGCATTGAAAAAATATATCTTGCTGGGAAAACTCTTCCTTGGAAATTTGAAAAAAAGTGACAGTTATTTTATCGATGGGTTTATAGAGTATCTTCATCATATGACAGAGGAATTAAAGTTACCGGGGCTAAGCAAAGCGGGGATAATGGAGAATGATCTGAAAAAGATTTCCTTAATTACGGAATGCAAGAATAATCCTGTAAAACTTGAAACTGACAATTTAATGGAAATTCTTTCAAGAAGATTTAAATGATTATTTTCTCTGTGTTTCCCTGTGTCACCTCTGTGGTTCTCTGTGAAAGCACTTTAATTTTTTTATTACACAGAGTGGCGCAGAGAAGACACAGAGGATCACAGAGAGTATAAACAACTAAGTATATATTTTAACAGGACAATCCATCAGATAAAACTATGAATGTAGCATGGTTCAGATTTTATGAGGAGCTGAATGATTTTCTGCCTGCTGCAAAGAAAAAGGTTACTTTTCCCTGTACTTTTTCCGGAAATCCTTCTGTAAAAGATGTCATAGAGTCATTGGGAGTACCTCACGTTGAAGTCGATATGATCCTGATAAATAATACACCGGCCGATTTTACCTTTAAACTTAAAAATGAAGACAGAGTATCAGTTTACCCTGTTTTTGAAAGCCTCGATATCTCCGGTATTACACATCTGAGGAATAAACCACTAAGGGAACTGAAATTCATTACTGACGTACACCTCGGGAGACTGGTAAAATACCTCAGGTTGTACGGCTTTGACACGTTATATAAAAGAAATTACAGTGACATAGAAATAATAAATATCTCACAATCTGAAAGACGAATTATACTGACGCGTGACAGGAATCTGCTTAAAAATAAGATCGTTACTCATGGTTACTGGATTCGTTCGCCTCATCCGGGCGAACAGCTTGATGAAGTATTCAGCAGATTTGACATGAAAAGCAGCTCACAACCTTTTATACGTTGCCTGGAATGCAACAACCTGCTGGCAGACATCAGTAAGGAAGAAATTTCGACAAGGTTATTACCAAGAACCAGTCAATTTTACCATGAATATAAAAAATGTCCGGGTTGTGACCGGATTTACTGGGAAGGCTCTCATTACGAAAAAATGAGGAAACAGGTAAAGAAAAAGCTTGAATAGTAAAATATGGACAAAATCCAATGTGGATATTCATTAACCCATAATATATACATAATGTTGGATTTTGTCTGTTCAGCTCAAAATACACAGGTTAAAAATCAACTAACCCTACATTCAGGTAAAGATATTATTCCAAACTTCCCATAACCTTTTCTACCTCTGTAAGTATTTCACAAGATCTGACAAGTTCACGCATTACCGTATGATCGGGATAAAGAGGTCTGTCAATATCCAGAAATTGTACATGTTTTCTTATTACATCTTTTGCTTTCTGTACCCCAATTCCGAATTTGTACTCCTCTTTTCTGAAATCGAGTGCCTGTGCCGCAGCCATGAATTCGATACC
>Ga0113563_10001131_pt1 | contig 14619 bp, 12 predicted proteins | sample Mud3Dept3metaG_FD_80117 | JGI IMG/M metagenome (GOLD analysis project Ga0113563, IMG submission 80117) | Freshwater wetland microbial communities from Ohio, USA, analyzing the effect of biotic and abiotic controls - Mud 3 Core 4 Depth 3... | ecosystem: Environmental > Aquatic > Freshwater >...
CATCCGCCGTTATAACGTTTCGCAGGCTGATAGAAATCACTAATAACGGTTAAAATATCAGGATGAAGGCTCTTTTCCTGATCGAGTTCCTGTTTCCTTGCATAAAGAGCATAAATATCCCCATATACCAGCTGTGTTGTATGCTCCTGCAGAAAGATCATCTGTCCGCCTTTTTCCGGAGGTTGCATATATCTCGTTTCCTCAAAATACTTAACTTTTTGCAGGCTGTCAAGCTGTTTGATGTCATAATTGAGTCTGGCAAGCAGTTCATCGGCCATCTTAAGCCTGAAATCATTTTGCCGGCTGAAGACAGGATTATTATTTACGTAAGAAATCAACCGGTCTTTCATTTTCGGTATATCATTCGGATCTTTTAGCTCAACCCTGATCACAAACCTGTCCTTCATACGCACATTTATGGTATCATATACATTATGGTTGTTCCTGTAATCGGCGAAATCAGGTATGCTGTCAAAGTTCATGTCAATAACCCAGAAGGCTTCAATATCGTTTATTCTGTCTGCTTCCTCCTGTGTGATCGAAAGTGAAGAGGCAACTCCGGTATAATTCTCTTCTTTCAGAAACAGCTTGAGTCTATTGATATATGAGATCATCTCTGCGTTGGGCACTGTATTACTTCTGAGTGTTATTTCCGAAACATAGAAGGGATTTGTGCTCCATTTAAAAATGTAGGAAATAAAGACACCCAGTACCAGGCTCACCAGAAGTGTTGTAAAATTCCGTATCAGAAACATGATGCAAACAAGGAGGCCTTTTCCCGTTGCCCTGAACCATTTCGATAATGTTTTTCCCATTCTCCCGAAAAGATCCAGAAGATCAATCTCATCATTATTTGTCTTTTTTAATTCAGGATTTTTCGACATTTCATTTTGTTTAGGATATCTGCAAACAAAAGTAGAAATAATACGGCTTATTGCAAATATATGATCAGATGATCTGCATTACGCTTATTGCCAGTTCCCTGATAAGCGGTTTGTAATCAATAATAAACTCACCTGTCACCCTGTTGCCAATTACTGCACAAATTGTCAATGCCTTATGTCCCAGCAAGGTGGACAATCCATAGATTGCCGAACTTTCCATCTCATAGTTGCAGATCACCCTTCCCCTGAAAGAAAATTCGGACAGCTTTTTATTGATCTCACTATCGAATGTGTCAATACGCAATTTTCTTCCCTGTGGACCGTAAAACCCGGGTGTTGAAATGGTTATACCCCTGATGAATTTATCAGACCTGAACAATCCTGCAAGATCTTTATTTGCATTGACGGCATACGGATAGGAGAGGGTGTCGGGCCATTCAAGGTATTCAGCAAGCAGATCAGAAAGAAGGGTATCAAGTATCCAGTCGTATCCTGAATAGAAGTGCAGAAGTCCGTCAAATCCGACAGCGGTCTCAGCCAGAACAAATGAGCCTGCAGGCACATCGCCCCTCAGCCCGCCTGATGTACCGATCCTTATGAAAGTCAGTGAAACAGGCTCTTCCTTGATCATTCCTGTTTTCAGATCAATGTTTACCAGGGCATCCAGCTCGTTGATGACTATATCAATATTGTCAGTTCCTATACCGGAAGAAATAATGGTGATCTCGCTATTTTCGAATGTGCCGGTAACTGTTTTGAACTCCCTGTTTTCCTTTCTCACCCTGATATCGACCAACAATTCAGCCAGCATATCAACCCGTCCCGGATCCCCTACAAGTATTATTTTTTCTGAAATATCCTCAGGAAGCAAATTCAGGTGAAATATGCTGCCGTCCCTGTTTGTTATCAGTTCGGTATTCTTTTGCATAAAGAGAATTGAGGAGCAAATATATACTTTTCGCAGGAGAGACTACTGATAGTAATCCATAATTCTGCCTGAAATAAGGAGGAGTGAGATCTCGGCCAGCTTTGTCTGGTACTGAACCGAAAGAAGGCTTTCCCTCGCATCCAGAAGGCTTTTTTGCACCTCACGAAGTTCAATCCCCGACAGATTTCCAAGCTTATATCTTTCCATTGCTATGGCAAGGTTCTCGGTAGCCGTCTGAAGATTTTGCTCTTCGAGTGTTACAAGCCTGAGATAATTACTGTATGCGCTGTAAATGGTCAGCATATCTGCTTTTACTCCCTGTTCAATCTCGCGATATCTCAACTCCTTATTTTCTACTTCGATGGAAGAGTTGCGGATGCTTCTGCGCTGGTTGAATCCGTCGAAAATATTCATTCCCATGGTAAGTCCGTAATTCAATCCGGTTGTTGTCTGATTCTTTGTTGTGCTGGCCGAGTAGGTGTTAAAAGTATAGTTGTAACCGGATGATAAGGTCAGATATGGATATGAACGGGATACAATCAGTTTATAATCATACTCCGATATTGTTTTGTTCTTTGATGCGATCAGCAGGCTGGTATTCCTGGCAAGTGTCTCCTCAAGAAGTTTTTCGTACAGAAGCCCGGGATTTATTGCAATCGATGAATCCTTTGAAACAAAGACTTCGCCGAGGTCTTCAACGGCCATCATTTCGTTAAGCCTGATCTGGGTTGCGCGGACTACTTCATATTGCTTGGAAAGCCGAGAGCTGTCAGAATTTAAGTAAACCCTCGATTGCAGAACCTGTAATTTTGAGCTTGATCCCAGCAGGTAACGGTCTTCATCAATTCTCAGCCGTTCCTTTGACAGGGCAACAGCATATTCCAGGTTTTTCATAAGCTGCACCTGCTGAATATAATTAAAGTATCCGGAAATAATATCAGCAACAAGGTTTTCAATTGCCATCTGAGTATTTAGCTCTCCCAGCTGCTTAAGCTCATTAAGCTTTTTATATGTGGTTTGAACGCTGAAACCCTCAAAGATCGTCAGTCCCATCGTTATTCCGGCCGTGGAAGTAGTATTAAAGACATCCTCTGATTTATCCTGACTGCCATCGGTAAGGTTCTGTGTAACATCATTATATGTTGCACTGTGCCTGCCGGTTAAACCAATTGACGGTAGATAACCGGCATTTCCCAGGGTAAAGTTGTTCTTAGCAATAGTTTCGCTGTTTTTAGTGATCAGGAGGGAGTAGTTTCGTTCAAGACCAATTTTGATGCAGTAATTAAGCTCATAAATTTTCTGTGCGTGAATAAACCCAGTAATAAGGGAAAGGATGAAGCTAAGGGACAGTAATTTTATTCTCATCGTCACGCTTTTTTGTTTCACTTGAAATAAATGTATAGATGGCAGGTACCACGAAAAGGGTCAGAAATGTTGCAAAAAACATACCACCAACCACAGCAATACCCATTGAAACTCGGCTCTGTGCGCCTTCTCCAAAACCAAGGGCCAATGGCGATATTCCAAGTATTGTTGCAAGGCTGGTCATCAGGATCGGCCTGAAGCGCGCAGCTGCAGCATATTTAATGGCATCAAGTTTTGCCATGCCGGCATTTTTCCTCTGGTTTGCGAATTCCACAATAAGAATACCGTTTTTCGAAACAAGACCGATAAGCATGATTATCCCGATCTGGCTGAATATGTTCATGGTAATGTCAAAATACCACATGAACACCAGGGCTCCGGTAAGTGCAAGGGGAACTGTCCCCATTACTATCAGAGGATCCTTAAAGCTTTCAAACTGTGCAGCAAGGACAAGGAAAATCAGAATAAGCGCAAGCATAAATGCGAACATAAGACTTGAGGAACTTTCCCGGAAATCTTTTGAGTCTCCTGCAAGAGCAGTCCTGAATGATTCATCGAGTACTTTATCTGCGATCCTGTCCATCTCTGCAAGCCCTTCACTAATGGTCCTTCCTTTGGTAAGCCCTGTAGAAACAGTTGCAGCAACGAACCTGTTATACCGGTAGAGTTGTGGCGGAGCTGTTTCTTCAGTAAGCGTAACAAGGTTATCAAACTGAATCATATCACCTTTATCGGTTCTTACAAATAACGATTTCAGATCCAATGGCTTATTCCTGTCTTCGCGGGCAAGTTCACCAAGTATCTGGTATTGTTTGCCGTTCATAAAGAAATAACCAAAACGCTGTCCGCTCAGAGCAAGCTGCAGCGTTTGACCAATATTCTGTGTTGACACTCCGAGAGTGATTGCTTTGTCGCGGTTTATATGGATCCTGAGCTCAGGTTTTGTAAATTTCAGATTCACGTCAGCCATCTGAAGGATATCGCTTGCCATAACCTCAGCCATGAATTCCGGCAGTATTTCCCTGAGCTTATCTATAGATGTGGCCTGCAACACGTATTGAACAGGCTGACCTGAACGTCTGCTGCCAAATGTCGATTGTTGCATGACGAAAGAACGTGCTTTGGTTTTCATTCTGAGATCAACTGACAGAGCGTCAGCTATCTCCTGCTGCGTCCTGTCCCTTTCATCAGGCTTCACGAGCATCAACCTTATATTGGCAAAGCTGCTGCCTCTGATCATGGTAGTATAACTTAATCTTTCAGGAACTTTCTCTTCAACCAGCTTAGCTATATCATCAGCATAAGCCAGGAGGAATTCATAAGTTGCCCCCTCAGTTGCCGACATGTTGATCGTGACCACCGACCTGTCCTCAAGGGGAGCCATCTCAGCAGGAATTGTATTCCACAATAAAAGAATTAATCCGACTGCGATAACCAGGATGGCAAGTGCATATCTTCGATGCCTGAGGAATGAATCCAGGAGATTTTTGTAACCTTTATTCAGTACTTCAAAGAGATGTTCGGTTTTTCGGAAGAACCAGCTGTGGGTTTTTTCCTTCCTCAACAGCTTTGTCGATACCATTGGAGTAAGGGAAAGTGCCATGAAAGCTGATATAGCGACGGCACCTGCCAGAACGATGCCGAATTCCCTGAACAGACGACCAGTTATACCCTGGAGAAAGACAATCGGGAAAAATACTGATATAAGTGTGATGGTGGTTGAGATGATAGCAAAATAGATCTCCTTTGAACCTTTAAGCCCCGCTTCTACAGGGTTTAATCCTGATTCAACCTTGACATATATATTTTCCATGACCACGATCGCATCATCAACTACAATTCCGATCGCAAGAACAATTGCCAGAAGGGTCAGAACATTGATAGTGAATCCAGCCAGGTACATAATAAAAAATGAACCCACAAGTGAAATGGGGATGACCAGAATTGGAATTATGGTCGCCCTCCAGCTCCTGAGGAAGAAATATATTATAATTACAACCAGTGCAAAAGCTATAAATATTGTGTTTTTAACCTCTCTGATTGAAGCCCGGATGTACTGTGTATTGTCGTAATTTACGTTCACTTTGACATCTGCAGGAAGGTCCTTTCTAATATATTCCAGACGGCGGTAAACTTCATCGACAATATCAATATGATTTGAACCGGGCTGGGGGACCATCGCTATCTGAACCATTGGAATGCCGTCCCTCTTCAGGATACCGCGGATATCTTCCGGACCAAGTTCGGCTCTTCCTATATCCTTAAACCGTACGATCAGATCACCTGACTGCTTTATGATCAGATCGTTGAATTCCTTGGGAGTCGTCATCAGTCCCATCGTTCTGATTGTCAGCTGGGTATTTGTACCTTCAATGGAACCTGAGGGCAATTCAACATTTTCCCGATTGATCGCGTTTCTCACATCCATAGGTGTGAGTCCATAACCGGCCAGCTTTGCAGGATCTATCCAGAGCCTCATCGAATATCGTTTCTCTCCGAATATGCTCACAGCGCTTATGCCCGATATTGTCTGAAGCTGTTCCTTTAAGGTCAGGTCTGCTATTTCCGAAAGCTGAAGCAATGATCGTTTACTGCTTTCAACGGTCAGGAACAGTATGGGATTTGCATCGGCATCGGCTTTTTCGACAGTGGGCGGATCGCAGTCGCGGGGGAGTCTTCTCATTGCCTGTGATACTTTGTCCCTTACGTCATTTGCAGCAGTCTCGAGATCAACGGACAGCTCGAATTCAACAGTGATCCTGCTTGATCCCTGGCTGCTGATGCTGGTCAGCGAACGCACACCCGGAATGCCGTTGATTGATTGCTCAAGGGGTTCAGTTATCTGTGTTTCAATTACGTCCGAATTGGCTCCGGGATATGACGTATGGACTGAAATGATCGCCGGGTCAACACTCGGGAACTCACGCACACCAAGAAAGGTATAACCCACTATTCCAAAAAGGAGGATGACGATCGCAAATACCGATGCAAGTACTGGTCTGTTAATACTTACGGATGATAGACTCATTTGTCAGGTTTTAACAGGTGCTAACTTGTAATTAAAGTATCAAGAACAACAGGCAGGCTTTCCCTCAGCTGAAGGATCCCTGTCGTTATCAGGGTATCTCCGAATTTTATTCCGTTAACAATCTGGATAAGAGATTCTGTGCGCAAACCAGTATTAACTTTGACCGAGGATGCCTTACCGTTTTTAAACAGATATACCATTTCACCCTCCATTTCCGGTATGAGAGCTTCTGTAGGTATCGCAACCGCGTTATCGATCTGGGACAGCAACAGAGTAATCTGTGTGAAACGCCCCGGTTTCAACTCTTCATCTTTGTTTGGATAGAGTGCCCTGATGACAATAGTCCTTGTTTCGAGATTGATCTTCGGATCTACGGCGTAAACGGAAGCCTTGTAAATCTTATCATCAACATTGAACGAAACAGGGAATCCTAAACTTACTTCGCCGGCATATCTCTCAGGTATTGAAAATTCGATCTTGAGCGGGCTTATTTTAACGAGCTTTGCAATTTTTGTTGAAGGATTTGCATAACTGCCTTCGCTCAGGTAACGCATACCAATGATCCCGTCAAACGGGGCATGAAGTTCGGTTTCGGAAATCCGTGCTTTTACAAGGTTTATATCTGCAACAATGGTCTGTAACTCAGTTACAATCTGATCATAGCTCTCCTGGCTTATTGCGTCCTTGTTAAGCAGGCTGCGCTGGCGAAACTCTTTTTCCTCAACCAGTTTCCTTTGTGCCACAAGCTTCTGCAACTGGGCTTGTAATGGCTTGTCATTTATTTTTGCGAGCAGGTCACCTTTTCTTACACGGGTTCCTTCAGTGAAGTTTATCCCGACAATCTTTCCCGAAGTTTCGAAAGAAAGGTCGACTTCCTCATCAGGCCATAATGTACCTACAGTGTTTATGGGGTCCGACATCTGAACAGGCTTTATCAGGAATCCGCTCACGCTAAGCAATTGGCGACCTTGCCTGGATCCGGGACCTCCGCCCGGACCCGGATTCCCGGGTGAGCCCGCCCTTGAGGAAAATTCAGGCTTTATTTTAGGGTATAAAATCATGCCTGCAATGACCACAATTATTAGAATCGTTATTGTAACTCTAAAACCTTTCTTCATAAAAGAAATATTTATTGAATGCTCCCTGTTTTTAACAAATTCTTTATTTTTTGGTTTGACTTACTGATGTGCTAAAAATGAGGAGGTACAAATGTAGATATTTTGCATTTTTTAAAAGAATTCAATCTCTGAAAAATTTGTTAAATAATCATAAATTAGAATTTACCCTCTATCTTTAATCATGATCATGCATCGTAGGTCAATTCGTAAAAACAACCTATTTTTGTCTCTTTAGCTAAAATCAACATTATGATTCAGCGTATTCAGTCAGTCTATTTTTTATTGACAACTATGTTATCCGGATTATTCCTGACGGGAAAAATATTTAGATTAATTTACGGAGAAGCTTCTGAACTGATAATGAATTTCAGGGGGATTTTTGAAGCGAACGGAAAAGAAAGTTTTGAACTGATCGGAAAGGCAATACCTCTTTCCCTGCCTGCCATCCTGGTGCCATTAACTTCCCTGGTTGCGATCTTTCTGTTTAAGAACAGAGTCCTTCAGCTCAGGATAACATTGGCTCTGATTATCATGGAGGTCATGCTTCTTGCAGCAGCAACCTGTTATTGTGTTCATTTCATCCGGCATTTCGATGCAACACTGATCCCGGGTTTGCGCATGTTTATCCCGTTTATTGCCATCATTTTATCGATCCTGGCTTACCGTGGGATCAGGAATGATGAAAACCTGGTCAGATCGTACGACCGGTTGCGATAAATGATCGTTGTAGAAACGGACTGCATTCCGTTTTTACAAATATTATGATATCATATTATCTGCAGATTCTCCTGGTTTGTGATTTTTTCACAGTAGTGGCATTTTAGCGCCACATTTTTCTTTGAGACTACCCTGAATCGGGTTGTTACATGCTCAAAATTAGTTATACATTTGGGATTCATGCATTTAGCTATCCCGATGATAACATCGGGGACCACCACAACTCTCTTTTCCACCACTTCATAATCCCTGATGATATTTAGTTTTGCATCAGGGGCAACAAGAGCGATCCTGTTTATATCATCATCCTCAAAAAACCTGTCAGCAATTTTGACAATGGCTTTTCTGCCCAGCTTCTTGCTTTCAAGATTGGTCCCGAATGTTATCTGGTTTTCAATATGATCGAGACCCAGGATCTGAATTACTTTGAAAAGGTTCTTGGCGGGTATATGATCAATAACAGTTCCGTTCTGAATCGCACTGACAACCATTTGTTTAGCTTCCTTCATGATATTAACCCTTTCTTAATTGATTCCTAATAAAGTACATAAAATGGCCTGACGGGTAAAGACGCCGTTGAGAGCCTGTTCAAAATAATACGCTTTCGGATTGGAGTCAACATCAGTGGAAATCTCATTAACCCTTGGGAGAGGATGGAGAATCCGCATATTTGGTTTTGTATTTCCAAGCATCGAGTTCTTCAGAACATATACGTTTTTAACTTTCTCATATTCAATAGGATCAGAGAACCGTTCCTTCTGAACCCTTGTCATATAAATTATGTCAGCTTTTGAGATTATGTCAGAGAAATCAAGATGCTCATAATACTTCAGTCCTGCATTATCAAGGTATAGCTTGAATTCATCCGGCATCCTCAGTTCTTCCGGCGAAATAAAATTAAATGTCGCGTTCCATCTTGCCATAGCCATCATAAGGGAATGTACCGTCCTGCCGTATTTCAGATCACCCACCATGAATATGTTCAGATTATCCAGGGTCCCCTGTGTTTTCCGTATGGAGTAAAGATCAAGCATGGTCTGGGTAGGATGCTGATTTGCTCCGTCACCTGCATTTATAACAGGGACCGATGCTATCTCGCTGGCAAACCTGGCACTTCCTTCAAAAGGATGCCTCATCACAATAAGGTCGGCGTAGCTGTTAACCATCTTTATTGTATCATGAAGGGTTTCCCCCTTTGTCACGCTTGAACTGGAAGAATCAACGAATCCGACAATCTTTCCGCCAAGGCGGCTGATGGCGCTCTCAAAGCTTAACCTTGTACGTGTGGAGGGTTCGAAAAACAGGATGGCGATGACTTTACCCTCCAGAAGCTTTCTGACAGGCTGCTTTTCGAATCCTTCAGCCATGTCAAGTATCCTGATGATCTCATCCGTGGTAAAATCATCTATCGAAACTAAACTTCTCTTTTTCATTAAGTTGATACATTAATGGACATCATTTCCGATCTTATTTCAAAATTACTTCAAGAATACCAATTACATGGTCAGATGTTGATAATTAATTAACAACTTTCACCCTTGGGAAACTGAGTCATTGAACCTCAAGGAACTTACACTCAAGTCCTTCGATCCTTGATAAGCGTGCAAGGATCCTTTCTCTTGCTGATAACCTGAAATGAAGGACGATCCGGCATTCGAGATCGAATGAATGATCAGTCTGGATTATCTCCTCCTCCTTGATTATTTTCATCACGTCATTCATTGCTGAATAAGGATATGTTATCTCATAAGATTCCATTATAATATGATCAATGATCACAGCATTGTTCAGTACCGATTCAGAAGCTGATTTGTATGCATTGATCAATCCGCTGACACCCAGCAGCGTGCCACCGAAATACCTAGATACAACAACCATTACATTTGTCAGTCCGTATGATCTGATCTGCCCAAGGATCGGACGTCCGGCAGTTCCTGAAGGCTCACCGCCATCATTGGCCCGCCAGACTGTACCTTCACTCCCAAGCAAATAGGCATAGCAGTGATGTCGTGCTTCGTGATGTTCCTTTCTGATGTTTTCAATTATTGATTTGATCTCATCCTCCCGTGAAACAGGGAAGGCAGCTGAAATGAATCTGCTCCCTTTCTCCCTGTATAGACCATGGGAAACTTCTTTAATTGTTTTAAAGGTATCCGAACTTGACATTATAGCTTCAAATCGATTGGCCCGGTTTATGATATACAATATTAACTAATTCCGGCAGTATGGTTAAAAGTTACCATAAAAAATGGTATTTTTGCCCATATATACAGATCGGCATGAGTGTGCTGCTAGACGAAAAAGACCTTCAGAAGCTTATTGTTATTGGCGACAGGATCCTGATTAAACCAAAAACTCCCCAGTCAAAGACAAAGAGCGGTCTTTATCTTCCCCCGGGGGTTAACGAGAATGAAAAAGTTCAGATCGGATATGTTCTGAAGGTGGGCCCAGGATATCCCATTCCATCTGTTAATGATACGGATGAGCCATGGAAAAACAGGAATGAAGAGCCAAAGTATGTTCCCCTTCAGCCAAAAGAGGGTGATCAGGCTGTTTACCTCCAGAACAGTGCCATAGAAATTGAATTTAACAAAGAAAAATACATAGTGGTACCCCAGTCTGCTATTCTGCTGCTTTTACGCGATGACGGGCTTTTTGAGTAAAAAAATGTGAAATGCAAAATTCAATCCTGAAGGGGAAGAAGATCCTGATTGTGGAGGATGACCTGTCCAGCCGGTTATACCTGAACAAGATACTTGAAAAGACAGGAGCAATATTGCTCAATGCAGGCAATGGACAGGAAGCTATTGATCTTGTTGCTAAAGACTCTGAAATCGAAATTATCCTTATGGATATCCAGCTTCCGGTAATGGACGGGTATACTTCTGCGAAGAAAATCAGGGAGTTGCGAAAAGAGGTCAAATTGTTCGCACAGACAGCGTATAGTATGCCTGACGACATGGACGATATTCTATCTTCAGGATTCGACGATTTTATAATCAAACCAATATTTGCCGACCAGCTGATTGAAAAGCTCTCTGCGTTATTTGAAAAGAGTCAATAATTTAAAATTTCAGCCAGGGTAACCTCTATTCAGGATAAGCTGAGATATGCATGAACTCTTTCCTGAACTCTTCTGTTTCGTCTTGCCATCTTTCTTTCTCGATGCCGACCGGCTGACGGTTCAGGAGTGAAATTCTCATAGCCTGATCACCTGAAAGAATATCGAAGGGCATCAGGTCTTTCTCATATTCATAGGGAGGTGGATTGAATTGCACAGCTTCCGGGACGGATGTCTTGATGATGGAGTCAAATATATCAAGCGCAACGCCCACCGGGTAATATTTTTCCGGAGAGGTTACATGAACCTGAAGCCCGTGACACAGTGTGCCTGCATATTTGTTGAATGTGGGAATGAAATCGTGGATCCTGAACACACATCCCGGGATCTTTCTGTTATCGAGCTCTTTCTTTAACTTTACCACGTCGATAAACGGTGCTCCGAAAAGTTCAAACGGTATTGTCGTACCTCTTCCTTCGGAAATATTCAACGCCTCTGCAAGTACAATTCCGGGGTAAACAATTGCGGTATTAAGTGTAGGCATATTGGGCGAGGGAAGAACCCACGGCAAATATGTTTCAGAAAATAGTGAATTACGGTGCCACCCGGTCATCCACACAATATTGAGATCAGCACCTGGATAGTACTTCTCCTTTATCCATAATGCCATTTCACCGATTGTCATTCTGTGGCACAAGGGAAAGGATGCACCTCCTACAAATGTGAAGAACTCTTCCTTCAGGACCGGCCCATCATAAGGCAGCTTCCCTATTGGATTGGGACGATCCAGTATCCAGACGGGGATTCCCGACCCGGTACAGGCTTCAATACACAATTTCACGGTCCATATGTATGTGTATAGCCTTGCTCCTGTATCCTGAAGATCAATCAGCAATGCATCAATTCCATTGAGCATCTCTGCGGTTGGTTTGCGGTGTTCCCCATACAGGCTGAAGAGTGGGACTTTTAGTATCGGATCTGTTTCACCTTCCCACTCAATCATATTATCCTGCGTCTGGCCGTAGATGCCGTGCTGGGGACCGAAAACTGCAGAAAGCCTGCAATCTTTCCTTTTAAGGAAGATTTCTGTGATGTGTGTAAAATCTCTTGATATGCTCGGCGCATGGCATAAAATTCCAATTCTTTTACCTTTTAATGAAGATGGAAGTTCATGTTTGATCAACTCGAGGCCGGTGCTTACCATAATTCAAAGTATATCCGCAAAGATATAATTTTGAAACCTGGATTGATAAGGGTCCTGTTTCCCGATATCTGATAATATATTATCTTTCCGAAGTTTGTAAATTCTGCTAATATGTCATTTTCATCAAGTAATATTCTGAAATACAAGTCATTAAATTATTTATTCATTTTATCACTGTTCACTGCAGCATTGATTTCCTGCAGTGACACCAGGGAACTTAAAATAAGCATTCTGGAAACGACTGATTTGCACGGATTCATCCTTCCGTATGACTTTGTGGAAAAGAAGCCTCTTGATGTATCACTGGCTCATGCCGCAACTTATATAAAGGCGGCAAGACTGGAGAAAGATGCGGTTTTTCTTCTTGATGGCGGTGATAACCTTCAGGGACAGCCAGTGGTATATTATTATAACTATATTGACACCGTTTCACCACATATTATGTCTGTGGCCTTCAACTTGCTTGAATATGATGCAGTTACTGCAGGTAATCATGATATTGAGGCAGGACACTCTGTTTATGACCGGTTGGTTGAGGAATACAATTTTCCCATGCTTGCTGCGAATGCAATTAACATGCAGAGTGGCAAACCATATTTTCAGCCATATGTGATCCTGGAACGGAAGGGTATCAGGGTTGCAGTAATGGGCCTGATCACCCCGGATATCCCAACATGGCTTCCGGAAGAGCTTTATTCAGGGATGGAATTCCGCGACATGGTTGAAACTGCAAAGCTCTGGATGCCCGAGATCATTAAACAAAAGCCTGATCTGGTGGTTGGGCTTTTTCATTCCGGATGGGACCATGAAACAAGGGAGAAAAATGCCTCTGATGAGAATGGTTCGGCTGCCGTTGCATTCAGCGTTCCTGGCTTTGACATTATATTCACCGGCCACGATCACAGGGTTGCCAGTGAGAAATTTGTCAATATAGCCGGAGATACCCTTTTGGTCCTCAACGGAGGCAGCTGGTCGGAGAATATTGCCTGTGCAGACATAACTATCTCTTTAGAAAAGTTTAAGGGAAAAAGGCAAAAGAATGTTTCCGGTAAAATAATTGAGGTATCCACTCTTGAACCCGATGCTGAATTTGTCAAACATTTTAAGGTACAGGAGAAGATAATAAATGATTATTCAAACAAAGTGATCGGAAATTCGGCCTCCACGATTTCAACAAGAGATTCATATTTCGGATCATCCGCCTTCGTCGATATGATTCATGCGATTCAGTTGGAGATCACAGGTGCTGACATATCATTTGCCGCACCCCTGTCATTTGACGTGAAGATAGCTGAAGGTCCTGTTACTGCCGGGGATATGTTCAAGCTCTACAGGTTCGAGAATAAGCTTTACACAATGAGGATGACCGGAGAGGAGATACGAAAATACCTCGAATATTCCTATTCTGAATGGCTCAGCTACATGAAGGGGCCGGGAGATCTCCTGTTGAAATACCGGCTTGGAAAGGACGGAAAGCCCCTGAAAATGAACGGCAGAGCCTGGCTGAGAAATCAGTCGTATAATTTTGATTCAGCCGTCGGTATTGATTACCTGGTTGATGTTAGCAGACCTGAAGGAGAAAGAGTAATAATAAAATCTTTTACAGACGGACGCCCTTTCGAAATGAACATGTCATATAGTGTGGCTATTAATTCATATCGCGGCAATGGAGGAGGAGGGCACATCACTGAAGGCGCAGGCATAAAGAAAGATGATCTGTTTTCAAGACTTGTTTCCTCAACCGACAGGGATTTAAGATACTACATCCTCAAATCGATAGAATCAAAGGGAGTAATTGATCCGGTTTCATTCAACAATTGGAAAATAGTGCCGGAAAAATGGGTCGAAAATGCTGTACGACGCGAAAAGTCACTTCTATTCGGGACAACTAATTGAGCAATTAATTGTTTAACAATAATAACTTTATCTTTAACTATAAGTAATTTATCAAGATGAAAACACTTTCAAGATCTCTACTCATGATTTCTGTCTTTCTGTTTATCAGCGGGATCTCCTTAGCTCAGGTGCAGAAATCATCCGGATTTTCGAAAAGACCCAGGAATATCATTTTATTTATCGGCGACGGTATGGGTACCGCACACGTCACGGCAGCAATGACTGCCAGCGATCAACCATTTAATCTGAAGCGGTTCCCGTATTCAGGTTTCAGCATTACCCAGTCAGCCGATGATTATATAACTGATTCAGGCGCCGGCGGAACTGCAATAGCCTGCGGAGTGAAAACCAATAACGGAATGATAGGGATGACTCCTAACAATACTGTCGTATCATCAATAACGGAAATTGCTCACAA
>Ga0113563_10001132_pt1 | contig 14618 bp, 18 predicted proteins | sample Mud3Dept3metaG_FD_80117 | JGI IMG/M metagenome (GOLD analysis project Ga0113563, IMG submission 80117) | Freshwater wetland microbial communities from Ohio, USA, analyzing the effect of biotic and abiotic controls - Mud 3 Core 4 Depth 3... | ecosystem: Environmental > Aquatic > Freshwater >...
ATTTCCGGTGCTTCTACTGCGCAGGTCACACCCGATCCCATCCCGAACTCGGAAGTTAAGCTGCGTGAGGCTGATGATAGTTGGACCCAACTCGGTCCTGCAAAAGTAAGTCAGTGCCGGTTATGCTCAAATCCCTCCAAAAGAGGGATTTTTGCGTTGACGGCCGTCGGCGTCCGTGCCAAAGTCCGGTCGTGAGGAGGTCTTTCCATGACGCTGACCGTTTCCGGGTTGTACGTCTACCCGATCAAATCCTGCGGCGGCATCGCGCTGCCGTACGTCAACCACTCCCTGCGCGGATTCCTTCATGACCGCGAGTGGGCGGTCGTCGACGAGAAGAGCGGCGACGTGCTGACCCAGCGCGAAGAGCCCAGGCTGTGCCTGGTCGCGACGGCGATCGCCGACGACGCGCTCGCGTTTTCCGCGCCGGAGTCCGGCGAGCTGCGCATCCCCATCAAGGACGATGAAAGCCCGGCGCTCGGCCGGCGGATCGTCAGAATCTGGGACGCCTGCGCGCCCGCCGTCGATCAGGGCATGTGGCCCGCCGGATGGTTCAGCACCTTCCTGAAGCGCAGGTGCCGCCTCGTGCGCATGTCGCGAGGCCATCGGCGGCCGTCCGCGGCGCTTCCCACCTCGAACATGGGCTTCGCGGACGCGCACGAGATCCTCGTGATCTCCGAAGCGTCGCTTGCCGGACTGAACGCGCGCCTGGCCGTTCCGGTGCCGATGGAGCGCTTCCGCCCGAACATCGTCGTCGCCGGCTGCGAGCCGCACGCGGAAGACGATTGGACCGCCATCCTGGCGGCCAGCGTGCGGTTCGTCGGCGCGAACCGCTGCATCCGCTGCGTCATCACGACGACGGATCAGCGCACGGCCGCGCGCGGGAAAGAACCGCTCGCCACCCTGGCGTCGTACCGGAAGGCGCCGAAAGGCGTCGTCTTCGGCCGCTACTTCAATGCCATCAACGGAGGATGCATCCGCGTCGGGGACGTCGTCGAACCGCTATCGGCCCCTTGGTAGGGGCCTTTTTTTATCCTCGCTTGCGCTTCGGGGCGCCTTCCTCTAAGGTGGAACCACTACATATTTCGCTTGCTATGCCTGAAAGGAGGGACGCCGTGCTCGAACCTTGGATCATCGAGGAGATCAAGAAGCGCGAAGAAGAGAAGCGCCGCCGGGAGGAGGAAAACCAGCCGACCATCCCCGCGGACGACCCTCGCGATATCCCGGATCCCCGCGACGAACGCGACAGGACTCCCGGCCCCGGCTATGAGATGCCGAGCCCGAACGATCCGAAGCGCGACGAGCGCCCGAAGGAGAATGAGGACTCCGGCCGCGGCGTGACCGTCATCAACATCGCCGGAGACGGCGATCGCGAGGAGGAGGAAGATTCGAACACCCTCGACATCTCCAAGATTCCGGCGATGCCGCCTAAGGAGAAGGACGAGAAAAAACGGCCCGACTGAACCTCGGGCCTTTTCATTTGCCCCGTCAGAAGCATGCCCCTCGCAGGGTTGCCAAAAGGCCCGGAATGAAGTATGGTGCGCGAAGTTCGTTTCAAGCCCGGTTTCCGGGAATGGAGGCTCTCATGCGGTCCGGTCTTCGTTTCGAGCGTCTGGCCCTCCTGATTCTTGCCATCGTCGCGGGCGCCTGCGGTCCGAACGTCCTGAACGCGCGCGGGACGGTCCTGCATCCGCTCTACGCGTACAAGGAGGGGGATACGGAAGCTCCGCGCCCTCCGCGCATCCTCGTCATCTACCGCAAGGAGAACCGCGTCACGGTGAGGCACTTCATCGTCGGCCCCCAGGGCCGCCCGATGGCGCTGAAACTCCTCGGCGAATTCGCGGAGATTCCCAGGCAGTACACGGAAGACGGGTCAGGGCTCTTCATCGAGACCCTCATCTTCAGCAACTACAAGGACGAGCTGAAGGACATGGGCGATTACCAGTACTGGCTCGAGCTCCCCGACGGCCGCAAGATCAAGGGCGGGGTCCACGTCCAGCACGGACGCAAGGACCACTCCATGAAGATCACGGGCGCGCACATGGAGCCGCACCTCGTCACGGTGGACAAGCAGACGGGCGAGGTCAAGGTCTACCGCCATGTCGAGGAAGTCGAGAACGACTTCCAGCTCTTCTCGCGATGGGCGCGCCTCGTCTTCAGGGCCGACCGCCTGATCACCCGCGACATGAAGTACATCACCTTCGTGATCCGCGGATACGACCGCGAGCGGCGCTACCGCTTCGACTTCACCTGGAATCCCGTGCGGGCGATGGAAGAGTCCAACAAGCACGAGAAATGACGGCCTGGAACGCTTTCCGGGCCTTTTTATTTATCCACTATCGGCAACCCGCACGGCCTGTTAAGGTCTGCCGCGAGGAGGTCGACATGACCCTCAAGCCGGAGTTCTTCTTCAATCTCGCCGCGTTCGAGCATCGCGCGCTCTACGGCAAGGGCGAACCCGTTTGGGCCGCGCTCGCCAACCTATCGTCGTATCTGGGATCCATGCTTGCCCAGCCCGGCGGTCCGCCGTATCGCTCCGGATCCGACTTGCGCATCCGGTTTCCGCTCGTGCAGTTCGAGCGTTCGGATCGCGTCTTCGTCGCTCCCACGGCGGTCATCAAGCCGTACACCGTCATCGAAGGCGATGCCATCATCGACGCCGGCGCCTCAGTCGGTCCGCACGCCTTCCTGCGCGGAGGCGTGATCGTCGGCCGTGGCGCCAAGGTCGGGCACTGCAGCGAGATCAAGCACTCCGTGCTGTTCCCGTTCGCCAAGGCCCCGCATCGCAACTCAATCCTCGACAGCCTCATCGGATGGAACGTCAACGTCGGAGGCCACCTCGTCACGCCGAACCTCCGCGCCGACGGTCGGACCGTGCCCGTCAGGATGTCCGACGGCCGGCGCGCCGATACCGGGCTCAAGAAGCTCGGTATCATCGCCGGCGACGGCTCCTTCTTCGGCTGCGCCATCCATTTCAACCCCGGCGACTACTTCCTCCCCAATACGCGGCTCGTCTGAGCCGTTTTTTCATCCGTTGAAAAGACGGCGCGCAAAGGGTAGGGTACATATATATGTGCGGCATCGTCGGCTATATCGGCAATCGCCCGGCCCTGCCGATCCTCATCCGGGGACTGCGCTCGCTTGAGTATCGCGGCTATGATTCGTCGGGCATCGCCTATCCCGACGCGAGCGGCGTGAAAGTCATCAAGGCGTCCGGACGCATCGACAGGCTGGTCGAACGCGTCGACGGCGCCGGCGAGAATCTCGCGACGGCCGGCATCGCGCACACGCGCTGGGCCACGCATGGCGCGCCGACCGAGGACAACGCGCACCCGCACATGGACTGCACGGGCAAGATCGCCTTGGTCCACAACGGCATCATCGAGAACTATGCCGAACTGAAGGTCTGGCTCGAGAAGAGCGGCCATGCGTTCGTGTCCGAGACCGACACGGAAGTCCTGGCGCACCTCATCGAGGAATACTACGAGGGCGATCCCTCGGCTCCGCTCGGGACAAGCCTTGTCGACGCGGTCCGCGCGTCCTTGCGGCACTTGCGCGGCACGTATGGCATCGCCGTCATCCACGCCGACACTCCGGGCGTCATCGTCGCCGCGCGCCTCGGCAGTCCGATCGTCATCGGCGTCGGGGAAGGGGAGATGCTCGTCGCCTCCGACCCCTCCGCGCTGATCGGCACCACCCGCAACGTCATCTATCTCGATGACGGCGAGATGGCGCGCCTCGACGCGTCCGGCGCCCAGGTGACGACGCTTGCGGCCGACGCGGTCGACAAGGAGACGCGCGTCATCGAATGGACGGAGAAGGAAATCGAGAAGGGCGGCCACGCGCATTTCATGCTGAAGGAGATGCTCGAACAGCCGGAAACGGTCCGTGCGGCCCTGCGCGGGCGGATTTCCGCCGACGGCCGCGTCCAGCTCGGCGTCTTCAATGACCTGCATGCCTCGCTCAAGGACATGCGCCGCATCCAGATCGTGGCATGCGGTTCCGCCTACTATTCCGGCCTCGTCGGCGCCCAGATGATCGAACGCCTGGCCAGGATTCCAGTGAGCGTCGATCTGGCGTCCGAATACCGCTACCGCGAGCCGGTCATGCCCGGTCGCACGGCTGTCCTGGCCGTCAGCCAATCCGGCGAGACGGCCGACACCTTGGCGGCGCTCCGTCTGGCCAAGGACGCGGGACTCCTGACGATGGGCATCGTGAACGTGGTCGGTTCGACCATCGCCCGCTCCGTGGCCGCCGGCATCTACAACCACGCGGGCCCCGAGATCGGCGTCGCTTCGACCAAGGCCTTCGTCTCCCAACTGACCGTCTTCCTGCTTTTCGCCCTCGCCCTCGCCCGCGAACGCGGATTGTCCGATGAGGAAGCCAGGAAGATTTCGGCCGCGCTCGACGCGCTGCCGGACCAGATCGAAGAAGTCCTCAAGCTCCGTCCGCGTCTGACGGAATGGGCGGCGAAGATCGGCGAGGCGCGCCACGTCATGTATCTCGGCCGCACGCTCCATCATCCGATCGCCCTCGAAGGCGCCCTCAAGCTGAAGGAGGTCTCCTACATCCACGCCGAAGGCTACGCGTCAGGCGAGATGAAGCATGGCCCGATCGCCATGGTCGAGCCGGGGTTCCCGATCGTGACGCTCGCTCCGTGCGACGCTGTCTTCGAGAAAGTGAAGTCCAACCTCGAGGAGGTCCGCGCCCGGGGCGCCAGGACGTTCGTCGTCACCACGACCGGCGGCGCCAAGGAACTCGGCCGCGCCGGCGATTACGCGCTCGAGATCCCTGAGACGCACCCGCTCGTCCAGCCGATCCTCTCGGTCATCCCTCTGCAGCTGCTCGCCTACGAGACCGCCCTGGCCAAGGGACTCGACGTCGACAAGCCGAGGAATTTGGCGAAGTCGGTGACGGTCGAGTGACCCATGTCATCCCGAGCCGCGCATTCCAGCGCGGCGTTAGGGATCCCTTTTTGAAAAGCGATTCCTACCGCTCGGCTCGAATGCCTCGCTCGGAATGACATAATCGCGAATAACATGAAATCAATCGTCACCATCGGCGGAGGCACGGGACAGTTCACCCTGCTGACCGGCCTCAAGAAGTATCCCGTGAAGCTCACGGCCGTCGTTTCGATGGCCGATGACGGCGGTTCGACAGGAGTCTTGAGGGACGAGCTCGGGGTCCTTCCTCCCGGCGACGTGCGCCAGTGCCTCGTCGCCATTTCGGAAGCGGACACGATCGTCCGCGAACTCTTCAACTACCGCTTCGAGGCCGGCGGACTCAAAGGGCACAACTTCGGCAACATCTTCCTCTCCGCGCTCGAAAAGATCACCGGCAACTTTGACGAGGCCGTACGCGTCGCCGGCATGGTGCTGGCCACGCGCGGCACGGTGATTCCCGTCACTACGCAGGACACGAGGCTCGTCAGCGGCCGCGGCGACGTCTGCATCAACGGCCAATACGCCATCGAGACCGCGGAACTGCCGAAGGACCCCGAACTGCATCTGGATCCCGAGGTCTATGCCAACCCCAAAGCGGTCGAGGCCATCGACGCGGCCGACTGCATCGTGATCGGCCCCGGCAACTTCTACTGCAGCATCCTGCCGAACCTGCTGGTCAAGGGCGTCGCCGAATCGATCAAGCGCGCCAAGGGCAAGGTCGTCTACAACTGCAACCTGATGACCAAGAAGGGGCATACGGACGGCTTCTCGGTCGACGATTTCATCGCCGGCATCGAGCGCTATATCGGCAAGGGTCGCGTCGATTTCGTGACGTGCAACAGCGTGACGCCGGAACAGGAACTGCTCGACCGCTACGCGGCGGAAGGGGAGTTCCCCGTGCAGCCTCTGGCGTCGGCCGTGAGGGACGGGCGCGCCTACCTGGCCGCCGACCTCATGTCGCGATCGATTCCGGTGCTCAAGGCCGGGGATCCCATCAAACGCACGCTCATCCGCCACGACGCCGACGTCCTCGCCTCCCTGATCGTCCAGAACTGCTTAGGCGGCCTATGAAAGGCACTGTCGTCTTCGATTTCGATTATACGCTCGCCGACACGACCAGGTTCAAGGAAGTCCTGGCGGCCTCGCCGGAAGCCGTCACGAGGATGTCGGAGTTCCTGTTCGATGGCGCCGAGTCGGTCTTGCGGCGCCTGAAGGAAGACGGCTGGAAGCTGGCGCTGCTGACCCTCGGAGAACCCGTGTGGCAGCAGCGCAAGGCCATTCACTCGGGCCTGATGGGGTATTTCGATTACGTGGTCTGCACGGCCGAACCGAAGGCATCCCGCATCGCGGAATTCATGGCCTGGCCGGCGCCGCTCGTTTTCGTCAACGATAACGGAGAGGAAATCGATATCATGAAGCGCGTCCTCCCGCAGTGCCGCATGATCGCCATGCGCGGTCCGAAGCCCCTCCCGGCGTCCTCCGGCGTCGTCGTCTGTGCGGACCTGGAAGAAGTTTACAGGAACGTCATTTCCGGCTAAGGTCGGCTTGCTATGAACAGAATCATCATCCTCGCCGCCGGCAAGGGCAAGCGCATGGGCCCCTCCGACCGGCCGAAGGTCCTGCACACCATCCTCGGCAAGCCGATGCTCGCGTACGTCCTCGACGCCGTCGTCGAATCCGGCATCGACGCGAAACCCGTCGTCATCGTCGGCCACATGGCCGAGCACGTCCGTACCGTCTGCGGATCGGCCTGCGAGTACGCGACCCAGACCGAGCTTCGGGGCACGGGCGACGCGGTCGCGCGCGCGCGGGCCTTGCTTGAGGCATCCGCCGATAACGTCATCGTCCTCGTCGGCGACCAGCCGTTCGTCACGGCGGGCACCATCCGCCGCGTCGTCGACGCGCACGCCTCCTCGGGGGCTACCCTCACGCTCGGTACCGTGACGGTCCCGGATTTCGATGACTGGCGCGGGGCTTTCGCGGATTTCGGACGCATCGTCCGCGACGGGGACGGCGAGGTGGCATCGATCGTCGAGGTCAAGGATGCCGCCCCCGAGCAGCTGGCCATCAAGGAGATCAACCCCAGCTATTATTGCTTCAAAAGCGCTTGGCTTTGGAAAAGCCTGGAAAGCCTGACGTCGGAGAACGCCGCTGGCGAGCACTACCTGACGGATCTTCTCGGCAAGGCGATCGCCTCCGGCGAGAAGGTGCAGACCGTGCCGATCCCGCCCGAAGAGGCGCTCGGCGTGAACACGCTCGAACAGCTCGCGATCGCCGAAGCGCTCATGAAGGCGCGCGCGGCGTAAAAAAGAAAAAAGACTCCTGCAAGCATGGCACAGGAGTCTTTTTACAAAGGAGCAGTATTACTGCTTCTTTTTCTTCGCTGCCTTCTTCTTCGGGGCCTTCTTCGCGGCCTTCTTTTTCTTCGCTGCCATGAAAATCACCTCCCCTTTCTGAATCGTGATCGCATACTTATCGCGCGAGCACTCTTACTCAAAGATTGTAACACACTTTCCGCGCTCACAACGCAGGTCAACGCTCAAACTGTGGATAAATTTTCTTCCGTCGCGCGGCGATAATCGTCGGCGAGGCGCTCGATGTCGTCTTCCGCGCACTCTCCTTTCTGCAGTTCGAGGATGATGAGGGGAGCGTCGCCGCGGTTGCCGACGCGATGCGTCTGCCGCACGCCGACGCGGACCATCGCGCCTGCGGCGATCGCGCGCTCGACGCCGTCGAGTTCGAAAACGCCTTCGCCCGAGACGACGATCCAGAATTCCTCGCGCTTGAAGTGGCGCTGGAGGCTCAATCGATGCCGCGGCGCGACCTCGATCAGTTTCACCAGGAACCCCGCGGCCTCGAAGAGGTTCTGATAGGCGCCCCAAGGCCGTATTTCCGTGGGTTTCGGGAGGGTCATAACTCCTTCATTGTAAGGAGGAATGACGGGTGCCGTCTATGGTAGACTGAAGCCGTAAGCTTATTCGTTAAGGAGAACCTATGGTTCCACAGTGGAAACGCTGGCTCGGCGCCGCGGCGGTCCTGCTCCTCGCCGGAGCCGGCTGTCAGGCGACGACCCCTCAGGACTACTCGCAGGACTTCAGCGGCGAGTCGGAAGACGACGGCCAAATGAAGATTGACGCCGCGACGGGCCTTGAAGCCGAGGCAGACGCGGCCATCGACGCGGCGCTCGGCGAATCGGAAGGCGACGCGGACGCGGCCCTCGAAGAGAATTCCGACGCGGACGTGGTGAACAACGACTCGGCTGAACTCAACGCGTATGGACAAACGTATGTCGAATCCGAAATCCGGTAAGCGCATCGCCGCGGCCGCCGCCGGCGTCGTCATGCTCCTGACGTCCGCCCTGCCCGCGTTCGCGCAGACCTCTGGCACCGGCACGAGGCCGAACGGCAACGCCTGCGAGCGCTTCACCAGGCTCGCGACCTCGATGGAAACGCGGGTGAACGAAGGCCGCATGAAGCTGTTCGCCCGCCGCGACGAGAGGAAGTCGAAACTCGAGGAGCGCCGCGAGGAACGCGACGGGCGCCGCGACGACCGCCGCGAGAAGTGGGAAGACGCCTGGGGGAAGCGTATCAGCCGTCTTGAGGATCTGGCCGCCTCGAACACCGACGCCGTCGCCGCGTTCGCAAGCGCGATGGAAGCCGCCTGGAAGGCACGCGACGCCGCCATCGCCGCGGCCGACAAGACCTTCCGGACCGGGCTCGAGAAGCTGATCGCCGACAAGAAGACCGCCGTCGAGAACGCCTCTGTGGCCTATAAGACCGCCGTCTCCGCCGCCTTCACCAAGGCCAAAGCGGACTGCGCCGCCGGCGTCAGCGCCGACACGGTGATGTCGAATCTCCGCGCCTCGCTCAAGGCCGCCCAGGACAAGTTCCAGAGCGATCGGAAGGCGATCGACGCCATCGGCGCCAAGGTCAAAGACCTCGTCAGCGCGCGCCAAGCGGCCGTCGAGAAGGCCAAGGCCGACTTCAAAGCCGCTGCAGAGAAGGCCCGAGACGACCTGAAGGCCGCGCTGAAGTCCGCCAAGGACAGCGCCACCAACACCGACGAGACCGACGAAGACGAGGACTAGTCCTCGAAACGCGAAACCCGCCCTTTCGGGCGGGTTTTCGTTTAGGCCTCTCCGGTCAGGCTGCGCCAGTCCTTCTTGTATTCCGCGTAACGGCGGTCAAAGTCCTCTTTGGGCGTCGGGACGACGCCGAGTTCGCCCATCTTCAGCTCAAGCTCGGCCAGCGCGGCCTCGCGTTCGTGCTCCCGGCAAATCTTCTCGAACTCGATGATCTTTCCGTAGCCTTTCGTGTCATCGAGCGTCACGGTCACGTCTCCAATCTTGAAGATGTGGCGCGCGCGGAACCACTTGATCGAGACGCGGTAGCCGAGCGCCAGGAACAGGTTCTCCAGCTTCCCGAAGTCGCCGTCGCCATGGCAGAGAATCTCGATCTCGCGCCTCGCGTCATCGTGCATCTTCCCGCCTTTGTACCAGATCTTCGCCCCGCGCGCGTTGCGCTGGATGCGGAGGTCCGGGTCGCCGTTGCCTTCGAAGTAGTACGTGGTTTGGTCGTCCTGGCCGGCGTACACGGCGATGCTCCTGAGCTTGTCGAGCAGTTCGCCGTACTGGCCGTCCGTCACGAACGCCCGGATCTCGCATTCGATGTCGATCGGGGTGGTCATAGGTTTTGGTTCATGGCCCCATGGTATGATGGAGCCATCATTCATTCAACCCTCGTTATGATGGGATACGGATACGGCGGCGGGAGCGGCTTGGCCCTCCTGTGCCTCCTGACCTGGCTGGTCGTGCTGACCGACCTCGTCCTCCTCGGCGTCTGGCTCTGGAAGCAGGTTTCCAAGAAATAGCCGGAAACGAAAAGACTCCCGTTCAGGGAGTCTTTTTCGATGGTGGACCGTGTCGGACTCGAACCGACCGCCTCCGCCTTGCAAAGGCGGCGCTCTACCAGATGAGCTAACGGCCCATGACGGGCCTACCTTAGCCGCTTTCCGGCTTCGGGTCAATAGAAAAACGCAGCCGTGTCAGGCTGCGGAGTCGTCTTGGCCGAAGCCGTCGACGAGGGCGTGGTAGGCATGGAAGCGGGTCGTCTCGAAGGCCTTCGGGTCGTTGGTCGAGGCGGCCGCTAAGTTCCAGAGTTGGATGCGCTGGCGGAGATCTTCGTCGATCCAGTCGTCCTTCACGGCCATCATCGACCGTGCGACGGCGGCTTCGATCCGGCTTCGGTCGCCGGGTCCTGTCGCGCCGGTCGTTTCGGCCTGTTCGAGCATGGCCTTCACCATCTCGCGGCTGCCGACTTCCATAGGGAGCCCCATGTCGCCGAGGAATCGGCCGTGCAGGAGGCATTTTTCGCAAAGCTCGAAACGCAAGCTCATGGATCCTCCTTGGCGGAAAGGTCGATGGCTGGAGCATAGGCCTTGCCGCTTTGGCGGTCAACCGGCGGCGGTGTATGCTGGAAGCACATGGAAGCCCTGTTCCTGGGGACCGGACCGGCCGAAGCCATCCCGCGTATCGGACATTCCGACGCGCTTTGCTTCGACGCCCTGAAGCCGCATTCGAGGAGCCGCCGTCTGCGCTCGGCGGCCATCCTGCGTTCCGGCGAGACGTCGATCCTGATCGACGCCGGCCCCGACATCGGCTATCAGCTCGCCTCGCATCGCGTCCAGAAGATCGATGCCGTGCTCCTGACGCACGCGCACCTGGACGCCGGGGGCGGACTCCGGATGCTTTCCGACTGGGCGGCCGCGCACGGCACCGTCCTGCCGGTCTATACCGAACACGCCACGTTCAGGAGATACGGCGAGTTTTCAGGACTCGAGTACCGTTACGTGAAGGCGGGCGCCACCGCCAGGGTCGGTCCGGTGAGCGTCCGCTTCCTGCGCGTGCGGCACAGCCTGCGCGCGGGCTTTCCGACGTTCGGCTTCCGGATCGGACGCCTGGCCTACGCCAGCGACGTCGCTTCGATTCCCGCCCCGAGCCTAAGACAGCTTCAGGGCGTCCGCACGCTCATCCTCGACGCGGCCTTCTGGTTCGAGCAGAAGTATCGCGGGCATCTGACGCCCGACAAGTCCATCAAGTACGCCCAATGGCTCGGCGTCGAGCATCTCGTGCTGACGCAGACCGGGCATACCTATCCTCCGCATCACGAGGCGGAAGCCTTCCTGAAGCATTACGCGAAGCGTTACGCGCCGGACCTCAAGCTCTCGCTCGCGTACGACGGGTTGCGGCTCAAGCAGTCCTGAACGAAAAACACGCTCAGACGAGCGTGGGGGAGAAGGGCGGCGCGAGCGTCGCGCGGAGGACGTCTTCGTCCTCGGCGAGCCAGCCGAGCAGCAGCTTCGAGGACATCGCCAGACCGAAGCGATACGGTTCGGATCCGTGCTTGGCGGAGGCGTACGCGAGGTTGATCGCGCGGAACGCGTTGACGATCTCGTCATACGGCATCACGGGATCCAAGCGCCCCTCCGGGAACGTCAGCCGCAGGATGCGGCCGTTGCGCTCGTCGTGCACGAGGATCCAGCGCGACATCCGCACGGTCGGGCCGCCGGTCGGATGCCGAGGATAGACCAGCTCGACATCGAGGAATCCGGGACCGGATGGCTCCGCTTCCAGGCGGAGTTCGGTCGGCAAGGCGTTGCGCCAGAGCGTCTCGATCGCCAGGGTGAAGCGCGGGATGAGAAGGATCGGATGGAAGCCCATAAGCACCTCCTCTCCAGAGCATAGCAAAACCCCGCGCCTTCGGCACGGGGTCTTCTTTTACGGCAGGGCGATCAGGTTCGGGGGCGTCTTGCCGGCGAGCACGGAGATGATCGCCTGCGCGGCGTCGCGCGCCATCCGGTCGCGCGTCTCGAAGGTGGCGGAAGCGGTGTGCGGGGTCAGGACGACGTTCGGCAGCTTTGCGAGCCCTGGCGCGAGCTTCGGCTCGTTCTCGTAGACGTCGAGCCCCGCGCCGCCCAGCCGCCTGGCCTTGAGCGCCGCGACCAGGGCCTTCTCGTCGATGACCGGTCCGCGCGAGGTGTTGATGAGGATGGCCGTCTTCTTCATCATCCTGAGTTTCCTGGCGTCAATCAGGTGGCGCGTGGAAGGCAGGAGCGGCACATGGAGCGAGACGACGTCGGAGCCCTTCAGGAGGTCGACGATCGAGACGTAGGCCGCGCCCGTCTCCTTTTCGAAGGCCTCGTTGCGCTTCACGTCATAGTAGAGCACGCGCATGCCCATGGCTTGGGCCCGCTTGGCGACGCCCGCGCCGATGCGGCCGAGCCCCAGGATGCCGATGGCCTTGCCGGACAGCTCCATGCCGAGCAGGAGCTCCGGTTCCCAGCCCTTGTATTTGCCGGCGCGCGTGAAGCGGTCGGCTTCGGGGATGCGCTTCGCGACCGCGAACATGAGCGCGATGGCCTGCTCGGAGACGGCGCCGTCGAGCACGCCAGGCGTGTTGGCGGCCTGGACGCCGCGCTTCTTGAGGGCGGCGAGGTCCAGGTTGTCGTAGCCGACGGCGTAGTTCGCGACGATCATGAGCTGGGGACCCGCGGCCTGAAGCACCGCGTCGTCGATCTTGTCGGTCAGCAGCGAGAGGATGCCGTGGGCGCCCTTCACGCGCTTCAGCAGTTCGGAACGGGGGATGGCGGAAGAACCGGCCCAGACGTTCACGGTATGGCCCGCGGCTTTGAGGAGCTCGAGTCCCGCTTTCGGGATCTTGCGCGTGACGAGGATTTTGGACATAGGTTCAGGCTTTGCCGGCGGAGCCGAACAGCTCCATCTTATGCTTCACGATCTCCTTCATCAGCTGCTTGGCCGGACCGAGGATCTTGCGCGGGTCGAAAGCCTTCTTGTCGTTGATGAGCGCCTCGCGGACGGCGGCGGTGAAGGCGATGCGCAGGTCGGAGTCGACGTTGATCTTGTTGATGCCGAGCTTTACGGCCTTGCGGATGGCCTCGTCGGAGACGCCGTGGGCGTTCTCGAGGCGCGCGCAGTCGCCGAGGATGGAGCATTGCGTCTTGGTGCGTTCGACGAGCGCGGCATCGATGCCGGAGGCGCCGTGGAGCACGAGCGGCATCTTCACGAGCGCCTTGATCTTCTTCAGCCGTTCGAAGTCGAGGATCGTCTCGCCTTTGAACTTGAAGGCGCCGTGCGCGGTGCCGATGGCGATGGCCAGCGCGTCGCACTTCGTGGCCTTGGCGAAGGCCAGCGCCTTCGCGGGGTCGGTCAGATTCGCGTCCTTCTCCTCGACCGAGACGAAGTCCTCGATGCCGGCGATGGCGCCGAGCTCGGCTTCGACCGAGACGCCCTTCTTCCGCGCCCAGGCCACGACCTTCTTGGTGTTCGCGAGGTTCTCCTTCTCCGGCAGGGCGGAGCCGTCGTACATCACGGAGGTGTAGCCGGAGTCGATCGCCCGCTTCACGACCTTCAGGTCCTTGCCGTGGTCGAGGTGGAAGACGACGGGGACCTTGGACTTGGCCGCGGTCAGGATCATGGCTTTGAGGTACTCCATGCCGGCGTACTCGACGGCACCCTCGCTCGTCTGGATGATGACGGGCGACTTCATCTCGACGGCCGCCTCGATGACGGCCAGCGTGATTTCCAGGTTGTTGGTGTTGAACGCGCCGACGGCGTAGTTCCCCTTGTGCGCCTTGGCCAGGACTGGTTTCAGGGTCGTCAGCATATCAGAAGAGGATGGGTACGATCTTCGGGTATCTCTTGAGCCACGCGGCCATCTGCGGCCTGGTGAGGAGTCCGGCCTGCGGTCCGACTTTCATGATGACCGAAGCCGAGTTCAGCGTGCCCCAGCGCATCGCGTCGGGAATCGATTTGCCGATGTTCAGGGCGGCGAGGAAGGCCGTGGCGAACGAGTCGCCGGCGCCGGTGCGCTCGACGACGGGCGTGTCCGTGATGGCGCACTTCCAGAAGCTCAAGCCGTCGTGGGCATAGGAGCCCTTCTCGCCGTCGGTGATGACGACGACCTGAGGGCCGACGCGCCGGACCGCGACGAGCAGCTCCTTGATGTCGGCGATCTCGCCCACGAGCCGCTGGGCTTCTTCCTTGTTGACGAACAGCACGGTCGTGACGCCGAGAATCGGCCTGAGCTTCTCGAGCCCCTGCTTGAGCTGGTGCGTGCCGGGATTGAAGCCGAGCTTGGCCCCCGTCCTCTTTACGTGGGACATGAGCGCGTCGTGCAGGTCCTGATGGTTCTTGCCCATCGACGTGAGGTAGATCCACTTCGTCGGCTTCAGCTTGGGGAGCTTATACTTGCGGTCGATATGGTAGACGAGGATGGTGCGCTCGGCCTTGTAGTTCAGCACGACGGAATAGTTCGACTCCTGCTTCCTGTCGATGTGGACGTATTCCGTCGAGACCTTTTCGCGCTTGACCGTCTCGAGGATCTGCTCGCCGGTCTTGTCGTTGCCGACGATCGAATAGAAGGCGGCCTTGAGGCCGAGACGAGAGCTTCCGACGGCGTTGTTGGCCGCGTTGCCGCCGATGCAGCGCTCGACCTTCTCGACCGGGATCTTGTCGGCGTACGAGAGGCACAGCTGGCACTTTTCCTTCAGCAGGTTGCACTGGACCGAGGCTTCGATCAGGTTGACGAACACGTCGAGCGTGGCGTCGCCGACCGAGATCATGTCGTACACGGTCTTCTTCGGGGCTTTAGGCATGGGGAA
>Ga0113563_10001133_pt1 | contig 14611 bp, 14 predicted proteins | sample Mud3Dept3metaG_FD_80117 | JGI IMG/M metagenome (GOLD analysis project Ga0113563, IMG submission 80117) | Freshwater wetland microbial communities from Ohio, USA, analyzing the effect of biotic and abiotic controls - Mud 3 Core 4 Depth 3... | ecosystem: Environmental > Aquatic > Freshwater >...
CCTGGGGGCCCGGCCGGTCCGCTTGGAATCATAAGGCGCTGGGATCTTCGGGGAGAGGGCGGGGGCCAAGGCCTCCCGCCCCCCATTTCGGAGAAGCGGTGTTTTCTTCGAGTCTCGGGTCATTCCGGCCGATGCTTCCGGCGCGTACCGCCCGAACCCCCAGGCCATAACAAAACTTGTTCCGGGCCACCCGTGACTGAATGGTTAGGCCGAACCTTCCTTTTCGTTTGTTTTTGAAACGATCCTGTGCTATAAATAATTTCTATAATCGTTTTAATTTCAACGGAATTCGCTTTTTCCGAGGCGCATTCCCAAGGATGTGAAAATGGGGGGGAAATTGAGCCCCTTTTATAAAAACTTTGCCCTTCTTGCCGTCATCCTGATGATGATGGTTCTTCTTTACAACCTTTTCAACCAGCCGCGGACGGGCCAGGATAAAGTTGTTTTCAGCGAGTTCCTGTCAGCGCTTGAGCGCGGGGAAATCAGAGAAGTTACCATTCAGGGGCACAACATTTCCGGGACCTACAATAATCGCAAGGAGTTCCGGACTTACGCCCCTCAATACCCGGACATGATCAAGGCCCTGCGGGACAAAGGGGTCAAGATCACCGCCAGACCGGAAGATGATTCTCCCTGGTACATGACGATCCTGATTTCCTGGTTCCCCATGCTTTTGCTGATCGCCTTCTGGATCTTCTTCATGCGCCAGATGCAGGCCGGCGGGACCAAGGCCATGTCTTTCGGCAAGGCGAAGGTCAAACTCCTGAACGAAAAGCAGCATAAGGTTACCTTCAGCGACGTGGCCGGGATCGAGGAGTCCAAGGACGAGCTCCAGGAGATCATCGAGTTCTTAAAGGAGCCGAAAAAATTCACCAAGCTGGGAGGGCGCATTCCCAAGGGAGTCCTCCTGGTCGGAGCTCCGGGGACAGGAAAGACTCTTTTGGCCCGGGCCATCGCCGGGGAGGCGAACGTCCCGTTTTTCTCTATCAGCGGGTCCGATTTCGTCGAGATGTTCGTGGGCGTGGGGGCTTCCCGGGTCCGCGACTTGTTTATCCAGGGGAAAAAGCACGCTCCCTGCATTATCTTTATCGACGAGATCGATGCCGTCGGCCGCCATCGGGGAGCGGGCCTGGGGGGCGGGCATGATGAAAGGGAGCAGACCCTCAACCAGCTTCTGGTGGAAATGGATGGGTTCGAGTCGAACGAAGGGGTCATCATCGTGGCGGCCACCAACCGCCCGGATGTTCTTGACCCGGCCCTCCTTCGCCCCGGCCGGTTTGACCGCCAGGTCGTCGTTCCCCGCCCGGACGTGAAAGGCCGGGAGGAAATTCTGAGGGTTCACACCCGGAAGACGCCTCTGGCCGAAAACGTCAGCCTTTCCGTAATCGCCCGCGGAACTCCGGGATTCACGGGGGCCGACCTGGAAAACCTCGTGAACGAAGCCGCGCTTCTGGCCGCACGGCGAGGGAAGAGCAAGCTGGAGATGATGGACTTTGAGGCCTCGAAGGACAAGGTCCTGATGGGCGTGGAGCGGCGGACGATGATCATCAGCGACGAGGAGAAGAAGCTGACCGCCTACCACGAGGCCGGACATACGCTGGTGGCGAAATTCCTCCCGAGCACCGATCCCATCCACAAAGTGACCATTATCCCCCGGGGGCGGGCGCTGGGGCTCACCCAGCAGCTCCCAACGGAAGACAAACATACCTTGTCCAAGGAATTCATCCTGAATAAAATTGCGATTTTCCTGGGGGGCCGGGCGGCGGAGGAACTCGTCTTGAAAACTCAGACCACGGGGGCGGGAAACGACCTGGAAATGGCCACGGAATGGGCCCGCAAAATGGTCTGCGACTTTGGCATGAGCGATAAGATGGGTCCGCTCACGTTCGGGAAGCGGGAGGAGCACATTTTCCTCGGCCGCGAGATTGCCCAGCATAAAGACTACAGCGAAAAGACGGCGGTTGACATCGACACGGAAATCAAGGGCATCGTTCTTCAGAATTACGACCGGGCCAAGGATCTCATTCAGCAGCACTTGGAGAAGCTGCACCGGTTGGCCGCGGCCCTCCTGGAGAAGGAAGTCCTGGCCGGAGAAGAGATCGATGAAGTCCTGGGCCTGAAGAAGCGCGCTCCCGAAACCCCGCCGAAAATTTTGCCCCAAGAGGGAAGGCTCTTATAGTCAGGGTCCAAAGTCAGGAAGCACGAAGGAAAAAAGGGCCTTTGTCTCTGATTTTTGGCCCTTTTTTTATATTCGGGCATCCTGCAGGCGCGGATCGGGGGCGCTTTTGAATCCGTTTCGACTGGCGTTTCGGAAGAAAACTTATCCCCTCGGCGAAAGAACTCTCCTCATGGGGGTTCTGAATATCACCCCGGACTCGTTTTCCGACGGGGGAAAATTTTACGCTTTTGCCGCCGCGGTCGCCCAGGGGAAAAAGCTCGCGGCCGAGGGGGCGGATATTTTGGATGTGGGGGGAGAATCCACCCGACCGGGATCCCGGCCCCTTCCGGAAGAAGAGGAAGTCCGGCGGGTCGTCCCGGTGATCCGGGAACTCAGCGGGGAAATTTCGATTCCCATTTCCATTGACACCCGCAAGGCGGGGGTTGCGGCCCTGGCCCTGGAAGCCGGCGCGGAGATGATCAACGACATCAGCGCCCTGCGCCATGATCCAGAGATGGCCGAATTGGCGGCCGCGAAAGGAGTTCCGGTTGTCCTGATGCATATGCGCGGCGAACCTGAAACCATGCAGATGGATCCCCATTACGACGATTTGCTGGGCGAGATCCGTGATTTTTTCCGCGAGCGGATCAGGTACGCCGAAGCGAAAGGGATTGAGCCCGGGAGGATCATCTTGGATCCGGGCCTCGGGTTCGGAAAGTCCTTAGAAAAGAACCATAACCTCTTTCTTTTGAAAAACCTCGGGGCTTTTGCCGATTTGGGGAAACCCCTTTTGGTCGGCCCGTCGCGAAAATCCTTTATCGGCCGCATCCTGGGTCTCCCCCCCGCAGAAAGGGAGGACGGAACCCTCGGGGCGGTGGCCGTAGCCATTTGCCAGGGGGCCGGGATCGTCCGGGTTCACGAGGTGGCGAGGACCCTGCGTGTCGTAAGGGTCGTCGACGCCATCGTCCGTTGCGAGGCAAACCGGGAATCGGGTGGGCGCGGCGGGAGAAGCGAATGAGAAAATTATTCGCCCGAGTCTTGATCCGGCCGTCGGCGACGGAAACCTGATGAGGGTCAGGGTGGAAGGGGAGAACGTTGACCGCTCACAGATCTTGGGGGAAAGAAAAAATGCCCAGTTTGTCCGTGAATATCGACCATGTGGCCACCCTGCGCCAGACCCGGCGGGGAAAGGAGCCGGATCCGGTCGCAGCTGCGGCCATAGCCGAGCTCGCCGGAGCGGACGGGATCATCGTCCATCTGCGGGAAGACCGGAGGCACATTCAGGACCGCGATCTGGAGATCCTGCGCCAGACGCTTAAGACGCGTTTGAACCTGGAAATGGCCAACACCGAAGAGATGATCCGGATCGCCCTGCGGATCAAACCCGACCTCGTGACTTTCGTTCCGGAAAAACGCCAGGAGCTTACCACGGAGGGCGGCCTGGATGTTAGCGGGAACCGGGCCAAATTGCGGCAGAACATCGCCCGGCTGAAAAAGGAAGGAATTCCCTCCAGTCTTTTCGTCGATGCGGATCCGGTTCAGATCCGCTCCAGCCGCATAGTCGGCGCCAGGTACGTGGAGATTCATACCGGGAAATACGCGGACGAGACGGACGAAGGGAGGCGTGGGCGGGAATTTTCGCGGATCCTCCAGGCGGTCCGGCAGGCACGTAGGCTCAAGCTGCGGGTCAACATCGGCCACGGTCTGAACTATCAGAATGTTCTTCCTTTTCGGGATGTTCCGGGGATCGAAGATTACAGCATCGGCCACAGCATCATCTCCCGGGCCGTGCTGGTCGGGTTGGACCGGGCCGTGCGCGAAATGAAAAACCTGATCCGGGAGCAAAGATAGAAAATTCGGATTTCACCCGCTGAACCCGCCGGGATCACCGGGACGAAGCATTCGCCATCCGTATTTGAGAATCCGTTTGTTTTCCGTTATCCCATTTCAATCTTCTCGGCGATGAATTTTTCGTATGATCTACGGAATCGGCATCGACCTGGTGAAAATCAAGCGAATCAGCGACGCCCACCGGCGCTGGGGGGAGCGTTTTCACCGCAAGGCCTTTACCTCCGGTGAGATCCGCTACTGTATGCAGAGAAAAGACCCGGCGCCGAGTTTTGCCGCCCGGTTCGCCGCCAAGGAGGCCCTGGTCAAGGCTCTGGGCATAGGGTTGCGGCGGGGTGTCCACCTCCGGGACGTGGAAGTGCGAAGAGGACCCCTCGGGAAGCCCCTCTTGGAGCTGCATGGGCGGGCCAGGGAAATCTGCGAGAAGGAAGGCATAACGGGGGTCTTCCTGAGCCTGACCCACGACCAGGATTTCAGCGCCGCCGTTGTTGTTTTAGAAAAAACGTAAGGGCCCAGATGAAAGGCGCGCGATCCCGCCGCCGGCGGGACTGAAGAGCGAGGCGCACACGAACCGGTCGCCCCGGCGACAAAGTTCAAGCGCTATCCCGCTCCGAGCGGGATTGCTGGACTTTTTACGAAACCAACAGGGAGCGTTATGAAAATCGCCACCGCCGAATTGATGCGGAAGCTGGATCAAAAGGCCATTTCCGAATTCGGGATCCCGGGAATGGTTCTCATGGAAAACGCAGCCCGGGGGATTGTCGGCGCTCTTTTCCGGTTCTTTCCGAATCTTTCAAGTCTCCGGGTAGGAATTCTGGCCGGCCGAGGCAACAACGGAGGAGACGGACTGGCGATCGCCCGGTATCTGCTGAACCGGGGCATTCCCTGCCGGATTTTTCTGTTCGCGCCCCAGGAGGAAATCAAGGGAGACGCGGGCGCAAACCTCGAAATTTTGAAGAGAATGGGCGTCGCCGTTCGGGAGATCCTGAACCTTCAGGAATGGGAAGAGCAAAAGCCCCTGGTTGACAGTGCGGATCTTCTCCTCGACGGGATCTTCGGCACGGGTCTGAAGGGGCCGGTGGAAGGCTTTTTCCGCGAAATCATTGAATCCGTCAACGCCCTGAAAAAACCCGTGGTGGCCATCGATATCCCCTCCGGGGTAAATGCGGACAGCGGACAGGTTCTCGGGGCCTGCATTCGGGCCCGGATCACGGTGACCTTCGGCCTCGTCAAGCGGGGGCTTCTGGTTCACCCGGGAGCCGGGGCCGCGGGAAAAGTAGTGCTTGTGGATATCTCTTTGCCGCGCCCCGCGCTGGAGGGAGAGAAGATCCAGGATCATCTGCTCGAGGGGCGCGATTTTCTGCCGTACCTTCTTCCCCGAAACCCCGACGCCCACAAGGGGCAGTTCGGACATCTCCTGGTCCTGGCGGGATCCCCCGGGAAAACTGGCGCCGCCGCTTTGGTCTCCCAGGCGGCGTTGCGGGTGGGGACCGGCCTGATCACGCTCGGCGTTGCGGAGAGCCTGAATTCGATTCTCGAAGAAAAAGTAACCGAAGTCATGACCGAACCCCTGCCGGAAACCCGGGAAAGGACGCTCGGCCTCTCGGCCCAAGCGAAGATTCTCGAACTCTGCTCCCGGAAAACGGCCCTGGCCCTGGGTCCCGGGCTTTCCCTGAATCCGGAAACCGTGCGCCTGGTGCAGCAGGTTGTGCGGAAAACACCTCTCCCGGCAGTTATCGACGCCGACGGTCTGGGCGCTTTCGTAGGGAAACCGGAAATTTTTCGCAAAAAACAGAAAGAGCTGATCCTCACGCCCCATCCAGGGGAAATGGCGCGTCTCGCCGGAATTTCCGTCGAGGAAGTGCAGAAGGAGCGGCTTGAAGTCGCCCGGGGGTTTGCCCGGGATTACGAAGTCATCCTGGTTTTGAAAGGGAGCCGCACCGTGATCGCGGACCCCGGGGGCGAGATTTTCATAAATCCCACGGGAAACCCCGGGATGGCTTCCGGGGGAACGGGAGACGTTCTCACGGGGATGATCGGGGGATTTTTGGCCCAGGGGCTCCCTCCGCTGGAAGCGGCAAAGCTGGGCGTTTACCTTCATGGCTTGGCCGGGGATTACGCGGCATTCCAGAAAGGGGAACGGGGAATCGCGGCCACGGATTTAGTGGAGCTGGCCCCGGCGGTTCTGAACGCCCTGGCATCCGGACGGGGGGAGATCGGAAATTTCTCGTTTCCCATGGGGTGGGAAATCTGCTATTGACGATGAACGAAGAGAAATCCCGGGAGGAAAGGGCCGAAATCGTCACCGGGAGCCGGAAGGAAACCATCCGTCTCGGGAAATGCCTGGGGGAGCTGCTTCGGCCGGGGGACGTGGTGGCCCTGATCGGGGAACTGGGGGCGGGGAAGACCACCCTGGCCAAGGGGATTGCCGCGGGTGCCGGGGTGGAAGATGAAGACGAAGTAACCAGCCCGACCTTCGTTCTGGTAAACGAGTACCGGGGGCGGTTTCCCGTCTACCACGCCGATCTCTACCGCCTCCAGGAAGCGCCGGAATTGAACGACCTGGGCTGGGAGGATTTCATTTACGGAGAAGGGATTTCCCTTCTCGAATGGGCCGAGAAGATTCCGGAGGCCCTGCCGGATGAGAGGCTGGAGGTCCGGATTTCCTGGATCGGGGGAGAAGAGAGAAAATTCGTGATCACCGGCAAAGGAGCGCAGGCGGAGATTATCCTGCGATTGCCCAGAAAATGGAGGAAGGAGGAATAACGTGGCCCTGATCGTGCAGAAATATGGAGGGACATCGGTTGGCGACCTCAGCCGGATTCGAAACGTAGCCCGCCGGGTGGCCAGGACCCGCCAGGAAGGAAACGATGTGGTGGTGGCAGTTTCGGCCATGTCGGGGGAGACGGATCGGCTGATTCAACTGGCCAACCAGGCCTGGGACACGCCGGATCTTCGGGAATATGATTCTCTGATCTCCACCGGGGAGCAGGTGAGCGTGGCCCTGCTGGCCCTCACCCTCCAATCCATGGGCGTGCCCAGCAGGTCTTTCCTGGGATACCAGGTCCAGATCATCACCGACAGCGCTTTTTCCCACGCGCGGATCCGCAAGATCGAAGTGGCGACCCTGCGGCAGGCTTTGAAGAAGGGGGTCGTGCCCGTGGTCGCCGGGTTCCAGGGGGTGGACAAGGAGGGGAACATTACCACTTTGGGAAGGGGCGGGTCGGACACGACCGGCGTGGCTCTGGCGGCGGCGCTGAAGGCGGACGTCTGCGAAATCTATACGGATGTGGAGGGGGTCTACACCACCGATCCCAACATTTGCCCCGATGCGCGCAAGCTTTCGCATATCACTTATGATGAAATGATGGAAATGGCATCTCTGGGGGCCAAAGTTCTCCAGATCCGCTCCGTGGAGCTGGCCAAAAAATACAACGTCCCCGTTCACGTGCGCTCCTCTTTTTCCGACAAGCCGGGAACGTTCGTCACCAAGGAGGATAAGAAAATGGAAAAAGTTTTGGTCTCCGGGGTAACCTACAACAAGAATGAAGCGAAAATAACCATCGTGCGGGTTCCCGACCGGCCCGGCATCGCCTCCAAGATTTTCACGCCTATCTCCGACGCGAACGTCGTCGTGGATATGATCATTCAAAACAACAGCGCCGACGGCTACACCGACCTCACCTTCACGGTTTCGAAGGCAGACCTCAAAAGAGCCCTGAAATTGGTGAAGGCGACGGCCGACGAGATTAAAGCCCAGGAGGTGCTGGCGGACGAAAACATCGCCAAGGTGTCGATTGTGGGCGCCGGGATGGTGAGCCATGCCGGAGTCGCTTCGAAGATGTTCTCGGCTCTTTCCAGGGAAAACATCAACATCCTCATGATCAGCACTTCGGAGATCAAGATTTCGTGCGTAATTGAGGCCAAATATGGGGAGCTTGCGGCAAGGGTGCTGCATAAGACTTTCGGTTTGGAAAAAGGAGAAATGCGGAAGGAAGCTTAACCTTACTTCTTGAGGTCCGGTTTTCCGGACTGTTACGCATGAGGGGGAACTCAGGATGACCCGGGATCAACAGGGAGTGGTTCTATTTCTGGGTCTTCTCTTAACTCTGATTTTCATTTTGACCTCCGGTCCCTTACCTCCTCCGCCCGCCCTCCCGTCTCGAGATCAGATTCTTCCTGTTGCCGGCTCACCCGCGAGCGACGAGGTTTGGGTGGAAGTGGACGGCCAGGTTCGTAAACCGGGGATTTATCCGCTTCCCAAGGGCAAAAGCGTCTTCGATGCGGTGGAGAAGGCCGGGGGAACCGCAGCCAATGCGGCCTTGACCGCAGACTCGGCGGCGGTCAAAGTCACCCAGAGCGGCCTTTTAAGAGTGGCCGGGGAGGGGGAGGGCCGGGTGTCGCTTCATCCTTTTGATCCGTTGAAAAAGAAGGTCCTTTCGATCCCGGTCAATATCAACACCGCCAACGCGGAGGAATTGGATATCCTTCCCGGCGTGGGTCCCAAAATGGCGCAGGCCATTGTCGAATTCCGGAAAGCGAACGGAAAATTCTCCGCGCTCGAGGACCTGCAGAAAGTCAAAGGCCTCGGGCCGAAAAAATTTGCCGCCATCCGCCCGCACATTACCCTTGCGGATTGAATCTTACCTCATCTTTTTGTTCTTGCCCCAGGATCTGGAAATAAAGGCGCGAATTCTCAGCTGTCAATGATTACATTGGTCAGGGTCCTTAGGACTCCCGGGATGGCCTGAATCTTGGAGACGATGAAATCCCCCAGGACCAGGAGAGAGTCCGCTTCGACGTAGGTGATCACATCGTAGGGGCCGGTTACGGTGTGAGCCGTTTTCACGCCGGGTATCTCGCCGATTTGTTTGGCAATCGTCTTCGCTTTGCCCTGCGTGGTTTCGATGAAGATATAGGCCGCGATCGCCATGGGTCCCCCTCCTTTCCCAACTGCCATCGTAAGGGGCGGTATTCATTCCCCGATTTGCCCCCCCTCAAAACCATTTTGACATAATTTCCAGCCGTTGGGTAGGGAAATGGGGGTAAGCGCCCTGCAGGCCGCGCAAAGGATCAGGGGTTGCGCTTCAGGCCTGCCCTGCGGACGGTGGCAGCGGTTTTCCCTTGCCAAAAGGAGACGCTTTGGTAAAATACGGCATCGCTTCGGGTTTTGAAAGGCGAGGAAAAATGGACGAGGATCTGCTCCAGAAAACCGTCAAGATCGTAATGAAGGCGGAAAAGACGGTGGCGTTCACCGGGGCCGGAATTTCGGTTGAGAGCGGAATCCCGGATTTCCGGGGGCCTTCCGGGCTGTGGGAGAAATTTGATCCCATGGAATACGCCACCATTGAGGCCTTTCACGCCGACCCGAAGAAGGTCTGGAGCATGCTGAGAGAAATGGCCCAACTCCTGGATCGCTCGCGGCCGAACCCAGCCCACCGCGCCCTTGCCCAACTCGAGGAAATGGGGCGTTTGAGTTCGGTCATAACCCAGAACATCGATGACCTTCACCGGGAAGCCGGGAGCCGCAGGGTCATTGAGTTTCACGGGACCAGCAGGAGCCTGGTCTGCGTGATTTGCGGGCGGATTTACGATCGGCGGCTGGTAAAGCTTGAACCGCTCCCGCCGCGATGCTCCTGCTCCGGGGTACTGAAACCCAACTTCATTTTTTTCGGCGAACCGATCCCCTGGGGCGCCCAGCTGGAGGCCAAAGAGGAGGCGGGCAGCTGCGAGGCCATGCTGGTCATCGGCACCTCGGCGGTTGTCTCTCCGGCCTGCGATTTGCCGGTCATCGCCAAAAAGCGGGGGGCGGTGATCGTCGAAATCAATCTCGAGGAAACCCAGCTGACCCGCTATATCTCGAGCTGGATCCTGAAAGGTTCGGCAAGCGAGATCCTAAGCCGGCTCGTAGGCGCGGTAAGCGCCGGCGTCCGTTGCCGGACGCCACGCTGATAAAGGGTTGGTTTTTCCGGGCAAATAATTTAAAATAGAAACAGATGGGAGAAAGGTCGGGCCGCTGGTTCCGGGAAAAACGATTTCAAGTTATTTCCGGAAAAAGTCGAATTCTGTGTTGTCCGGTCAGGAAGGTCGGCTGAGCGTTTTTCGGGCAGGATCCCGCGAACTCCTTTCTGAAGGGAGAGCCGCCATGGTGGAAATGAAAGTTCAGGGCCTGGTTTTCGATTCCGAAACAAACCAGTCGATCGTCATTCTCAAGGAGGAGGCGACCGGGAGAACCCTGCCGATCTGGGTGGGAATCTTTGAGGCGAACGCCATCACCATGGGGATCGAACACACGTACACCCCCCGCCCCATGACCCATGATCTGCTGAAGAACATCATCGAGGGGTTGCAGGCGACAGTTCAAAGGATCACGGTCACAGAACTTAGGGCCAACACCTTTTACGCCATCGTCCTTCTGGAAAGCGAAGGACGCCTGGTTGAAATCGACTCCCGGCCCAGCGACGCCATCGCCCTGGCGCTGCGAACCAAGGCGCCAATTTTTGTGGCCGAAAAAGTGCTTGATTCGGCCGGACACAAGGATCCCAGGCAGAAAAAAGAAGAATCTGACAAGTGGATCGACGATCTCTTCGATAAGCTCAAACCGGAGGACTTTAAGTCGGAAATGTAGCTCCTCGCCGGCGCCGATTCCCGGACCAAAGGCCCCTATCCCGCCGGAGAAACAAGCCTGATGCCCAAATTCAAACTCGCCCTTTTTGACCTGGACGGCACCCTGACTACTGAGCGCAGCGCCTGGGAATACATCCACCGCCGTTTGGGTGTCTGGGAGGGGCAGGCGGAAAAATTCCAGCAAGCCTACCTTCGCTGCGAAATCTCCTACGATGACTTCTGCCTGCTCGACGCTGCCGTCTGGAAAGGAATGAAAGTGTCGACGGTCAAAGCGATCCTCAGAGAAATTCCGCTCCAGCCGGGATTCCGGGAATTGATCTCCTATTTGCGGGGAAAGGGGGTTGGTCTCGGGATCATTTCTTCCGGCCTTTCTTTTCTCTCGGAACGCTTCCGGGAAGAGTTCGGGTTTGATTATGTGGTGGCCAATGACCTGGAAGCGGATGACGGGCTCCTGACCGGGGGCATCCGGATTAAGGTTCATTATGATCAGAAGGCGGAGTGGGTCGAGGATGCGCGGCGGAAGTTCGGGCTGGAGAAGGAAGAGGTTTTTGCGGTGGGGGACAGCTCCGGCGACATTCTCATGTTCCAGGCCTGCGGCTTTTCCATCGCCTTCAATTGCCATTCCCCGCAGTTGGAATCTATGGCTTCGATCTGCAGCCCTTCGAAAGACCTTCGCCACCTGATCCCTATTTTGACCCCTTATTTAGGCCCTCCGGGATAACGGGGTGGAGTCGGAATTGTGCCGTCAAGAATCCGCTTTCGCCGCTTCAGCCATTTTTAGGGAATCCATCTTAGGCCTTCGTTAACTTAAGCACTTCGATGCCTCTCTATACCTGTCCGCATTGTCAGACGCAAAACTTTTGCACCCGGGATCGGGCACGTCTGGCCGGGAAAGTACCCCTGGTTTGCTGGAAATGCGCGAAGACCCTCAAAAAGGAGCGGGGAAAAAGGAGGAGAGGAACAGGCCGGAAGAAGGCAAAGGGGAGGACAAACGGACAGACCGCAGAGTGAAAACGTAGCCCCGGCAACCGGAGGGCCGGGGCGCTAACTATTTGTTGATTGCCCAAAACAGGGCTGTCGGAATCCCCTGTTTTGAGTTGCCGATCCCGGGATTTTTTGTTATATAAGAAGCTATGGAAGAAAAGCGCTACCTGTATTTAAAAGTCGGCGATTGGGTCATTCATCACAAGTATCCGGAGTGGGGGACCGGGTTGGTGGTGGAGGAGAAAAACTCCCTTGTTTTGGGGGGTTCTTCCTTTATCAAAGTGACCTTTCGCGACGGCCAGACCCGCGTCTTTGACAATAACTTCAAGAATGCGACCTGCTGCTACCATTCCGGTTTGCGGCGCCGCTGATTCCCTCCTCTGCCGGCGATCCTCAGGGCTGAATGATTAACCCTCCTCCCTTTTTCTTTTCTTCTTCCTGCCGTTCTTCTTCCTTCAGAAAAAGAACGCTCCGTTTTACGAGCTCCAGCAAAAAAGGATGAGGCGAAAGGAACTTATCTTCCTCCGCCAGCCCCAAACCCGCCGCCAAGGCGATTTTGGCTCCGGCTTCATCGCTTTTTTTCCAAAGAATATAGGCCATTTCCTCAAGGCGGCGCCGGAATTGGAGGCGGCGTTTTTCATCGAAAAGCTCCCGGACCGTTTTCTGGTATATTTCGAAGAAACGGCTCTCCTGCTGGTGCGGGGGAAGGATGATCCGGGACCGGCCGGCCTCATCTAAAAGGGACAAACATTTCGCGAGCTCTTCTTTTTCGAGAAACCAGAGCCGGAAGGAGTCCTTTTCGAAAAGGGATGGGGATCGATCCAGAAGTTCGGGTCGGGCTTTGAGGTCCTCTTCTTGCAGATGCCGATAGATGAGCGGCCGAACGGGCAAGGAGGGGGACGGCCTCCAAAGGCCTTTCAATTTCAAGAATTCAGGGTTCGGCGCTTTTCCCAGTTTGATCTGCATCTCATGAGCTTCGTGGATCAGAGCTGCACAGTAATCCGGCTCGGCATCCACGATGTCCCAGAGAGAGTCCCTGCGGACCTGGTCCATAAATTCCAGGAATTTCTTTCGGGAAGACTCGTAGACCGCAAGATTCAAAATCCCCTCGGTATCCCTGAAAATACCGGTGACAAAAAGCATACCCTGAGGTGGCCGAAGAAGGCCGAGCCAAACTGCGCGCGACCCTCCGGCATCGACGGCGCTGATATAACCCTCGGCGAGTTCCGCTCGGGGAGGGCGAAAGACCGGGGGAGAAGAATCCTCAAGGTCCGGAACCGGTATCCCCCTGCTTTTGAGCCGGAAGAGAGACTTCCGGATTTCTTTCCCGATACTCTTGGAAGGATTCTTCCCGGCCCAGCGAACCAGAAAATCAACCGCTTGGGAAGATGAGGCCTGACCGCATCCTCGGGCCAAGGCCGTATCCAACTCTTCGCTCCTTCCCCGCAAAGCTTCGAGCAGAGGAAAGGCCTTATCCCCCGTCTCCGCGACAAGAAGGGCGAAGAACGCCTCTCGTTCCTCAGGGGAAAAAGGACGCAGTTGAGCGGCAAATTCCGTAGCCCTCTCCGCCCGGGCAGGAAGATTGGCGGCCCATTCGGCCGCGAGGGTTTTCTTGTCGAGGGAAAGCGTCGGGGCCTTTTTCCCCGGTTTCGACTGGGGTTTCATGAGGACCTCATTTCAATCCACGGGCTGCAAGTCCAGGACCTTGAGCTGCAGCGAGCGTCTTCCTTGATAAAAGTTCACCTGCGGGCAAAAGGCCATTTTGACTCGCTGACGGTTAAGAGGATGCAGGGAAGCCATACGGAAACCGATAGCCTCCCGGATGGTCTGCCCTTCCTGAACTCGAAGGCGCAGGTGGCTTTTGCCCACGGGCTTAGATTCCACAACCGAGAGCTCGTTCAGCCCGATGACCGGCTCCGGGTTGCCGATACCGAAAGGGGCCATGGAATCCAGTTCGGCCAGAAAGGACTCGTTCATCTGATCCAGGCTGGCCACCGTGTCTAGGGTCAGAGTGGGGTGGAGGAGTTCCGGGGACAGGTTGGCTTCTGCGAATTCCTCGAAGGCGCGGGCAAAGCTGTCAATGGCTTCCGCGGGAATAGACAGGCCTGCCGCCTGTTCGTGTCCCCCGAACCGCTCCAGCCATGACGCGCACGATTTCAAAGCGTGATAAAGGGAAAAGGAAGGGATCGAACGCCCGGAACCCCGGCCGCGATTTCCTTTTAGGGCGATCAGGATGACGGGCCGGTGGAATTCCTCGGTCAGGCGGGAGGCAACAATCCCGATGACCCCCGGGTGCCAGTCCGCCGACGCGAGGACAAAGGTTTTCCGGGTATAGAGCCCCGCGGCCTCGCCGATCTTTTCCCGGGCTTCACCAAGGATCTTTTCTTCGATCCTTTGCCGCTGCAGGTTCAGCTCATTTAGGTGGCAGGCGATTTCCCGGGCTTCGCCCAGTTCCTGGGAGGTCAACAGGCGCACCACCGCCTCCGCGTCATCCAGGCGTCCCGCCGCATTGATCCGCGGGGCAAAGCGAAAATTAATCGCCGTGGCGTCGACGGCGCCGTTTTCCAGGCCGGCGCATTCCTTCAAAGCCAAAATCCCCGCGCGGGAGGAGCGGGCCAACTGGATCAAACCGTGTTTGACAAGGATCCGATTGGCCCCGGTCAAAGGGACTACGTCGCCGACCGTCCCCAGGGCGACCAAGTCGAGGTAATCTTTCAAATTCGGCATCCGGCCGTTGTCCCAGGTCCCCTCCTCGCGGAGAAGACTCCGCAGGGCGATGACGAGGTTGAACGCAACCCCGACGCCGGCGAGTTCCTTGAAAGGGTAGGGACAATCGATTTGTTTCGGGTTCATGATGGCCAAAGCCGGCGGAAGGGTTTCGGGAGGTTCATGGTGGTCGGTGACGATTACCTCCAGCCCATTTTCTTGGGCCCAGCGGATTTCATCGAGGCTGCCGATCCCGCAATCGGCGGTTATCAGCAGCTTTGCCCCCCG
>Ga0113563_10001134_pt1 | contig 14603 bp, 13 predicted proteins | sample Mud3Dept3metaG_FD_80117 | JGI IMG/M metagenome (GOLD analysis project Ga0113563, IMG submission 80117) | Freshwater wetland microbial communities from Ohio, USA, analyzing the effect of biotic and abiotic controls - Mud 3 Core 4 Depth 3... | ecosystem: Environmental > Aquatic > Freshwater >...
GTTCTTGAATCTGACGATGGCTACTGCTTTCTACGGTTTCACCGTTGCCGTGCTGCTGGCGGCTTGTTACAACGTTCATCACGGTGAACAATCTGCTCACCATAAATCAGAATAGGACCGCCATCATGTTCAGTATCGTCATCCCCAGTTGGAACAACCTTGCCTATCTGAAGCTCTGCGTCGAGAGCCTGAAAAAACATTCCAAATATGAGCACGAGATACTGGTGCATCTGAACGACGGCTCGGACGGCTCGCTGGAATGGGTGAAGGCAGAGGGTATCAAGTACACGCAGTCTGCCAAGAACGTCGGTGTCTGTCTGTCTGTCAACCATCTGCTGGCACAGGCCAGGCATGACTGGGTATTGTTCATGAACGACGACATGGTGGCTGCGCCCGGATGGGACACGGCTTTCGTCGAGGCGATCGATTCAGTGGACACCGACCTCGCACTGTTTTTCGGTACGCTCATTCAGCCGGAGAACGGTGGCAACGACATCATCATTAAGCAGAACTTTGGCGAATCGCCTGTCGCCTTTGACGAGGAAAAGTTCTTGCAGAACTATCTGGACGACAATCGCGGCGATAAGGAAGGCGCGGCTTCGCAGCCCACCTTGGTGCATAAAAAATGGTGGAACATGGTCGGCGGCTACAGCCTGGAGTTTTCGCCGGGCATGAGCAGCGACGACGACCTGATGATGAAATTCTGGGTGGCCGGTTGCCGCAACTTCCGCATCGTCGGGGCGAGCCGCTTCTACCATTTTGGCTGCAAGAGCACCGGGCGCATCAAGCACAATCTCGGCGGCCGCATCTTCGTGATGAAGTGGGGCATCACCCAGATCGAATTCCATCGTTTGTATTTGCCCTCGCTCAGGAATCCTGATGGCGGCAAGACAGCGGGCAATCCGCACAACTGCGTGCGAGCTTCATGGCTGGGCAAATTGCGTCGCATGGGATATGCCTTGCGCTACAACTACCCGCTGGAAGACATCGAGGCCTGGGACCCGATGCCCGGACGCGGCGAATGGAGCGAAGGCAACTAAAACCAATGGCTGGGCTGTCGTAATTGGACAGCCTAGTCAGATGGCTAGTTGTTTCATCAGCGGGAGATTTTCTGAGGCTGTGCTTGCTGCATCGCTTTATATATCTCCTCGCCCATCAGCAGATAACCCGCAGTTGAGAAATGCGTGTTGTTTGCAAGGTAAAGATCGATGGTCTTCGCTTGAACGGCCTGCTGTGTCATGCGCAGCAGGTTGGGCGCCTGGAAGCGCCGCTCTGCTTCGTTCCAGAATTGCTTGTTCGGGTACAGGTAGGCCGTGGACTTGTTCGGGACGAACACCCAGATCGGCGTGATGCCGCTTAGCCGCACATTGAGCTTCTCGATGTTTCCAAATGCTCCTGCATCTACCTCTTCAGCTTTGTCATAGCTCAAGAACAGGGCATCGTTGCAGCGGGCATGACTGAACAATTCACAACCGTTCGGCACCCGTGCCAGCTTCACGTCGTTGGGCAACAGCCAGCTTTTGAAGCCAGGCGCGCTGCTCAAGTGTTCATATTTCAAGGCATTCAGTTGCGTCTCGAGGCCAGTCGAAAGTTTGCCGGCATAGTTACCCTGATTCGTATCGAACGATACGACAGGCGGTGAACGCGGCGCATCGGTCATGCGGTTAGGGTGGTATTGCATGTGCAAGCAGGCAACCGATTTGCTCAGGTCATCCACCAGATTGCGCTCGATGGATTCGAGCACCACGTATTTTCCAGTGTAGCCCTGCGTACGCAGCCAGGGCATGAAGTCGGCACATATCCCGCGCATGCCGTCCCAGGATTCGGTGCGTACCTTCAAGCCATGCTGCGTCAATACGCTTTGCCAGACACGGCTGTCGGAGAAGCTGTCGCCGATGACCAGTACATCGGCCTCCTGCATGGACGCCTGCTGCATCCACTTCACATCGAGTGCGGGCTGCGGCTTGGTCCAGCCGAACAGCGATTCAGGCAAGAGAGCCATGCGCGTCAATTCGCCCTGGAAAGTCGCCAGCGGCAAAAAGTAAAAAGCCACGGCGCCGTAACCCAGCACGGCGGTGAACACGAAGATGGAAAAGTACTTGGCGTGTCTCATGTCAGAACTGGAAGTAGAGGAAGGGGCTGTAGCTGCCGAACTGGTCGAGTACCAGATAGAACATGCCGAGCACGACGACGGCCTGCAGCGCGGCTAACAACGCATTGCCCTGGATGAAACGGATTCGTGTCGAGTTCGGCAGCAGCCACACCCACAACAAGCCCGGAACCAGCAAGCGCAACAGCTCGCGCCCGGACATGTCAGTGAGCAGCAGCAGGTTGCCGTGCATCACTGCATCGAACGAGACCGGGCGCGCGGCAATGCCGAACATCGCCTTGAGCATGGTGATCGCCTGTGCCATGTCGCTTGATCGGAATACCACCCACGCAGCAACGACTGCCACGAATGTGAGCGCACCACCAGCCAGAGCGCCCAGCCACCCGGGAATCCAGCGCAAGAATCTGTCGGACACCAGATCCCGCCAGAGATTGTTGATGACCAGATAGACACCATGCAGCGCACCCCAGATCACGAAGGTCCATCCCGCGCCATGCCACAGGCCGCCCAGCAACATGGTCGCCAGCAGATTGCCGTAGCGGCGCAGCTTGCCGTGGCGGTTGCCGCCCAGCGGGATGTACAGGTAATCGCGCAGGAAGGTGGACAGCGTGATGTGCCAGCGCCGCCAGAACTCGATGATGCTGGTGGATTTGTACGGCGAGTTGAAGTTGATCGGCAGCCGGATGTTGAACATCAGCGCGATGCCCAGTGCCATGTCTGTGTAGCCGGAGAAGTCGAAATAGATCTGCAGTGTGTAGGCCAGCGCACCCGACCATGCCTCGTAGATGGTGGGCAGGGTGCCGGTCAGCATACCGTGCTGGGTGCCGTCGAAGATGGCGGTGGCGAACGGCGCCAGCGAATCAGCCCACAGCACCTTCTTGCATAGCCCCAGCGTGAACAGCAACAGCCCGGTGGCGACATTGTCCCAGTTGATGCGGTAGGTCGCGTTGTGCGCGAACTGCGGCATCATGTCCTTGTGGTGCAGCACCGGCCCTGCGATCAGGTGCGGGAAGTAGGTCACGAACAACACGTAATGGACGAAGTTGTATTCCTTCACCTTGCCCTGATAGGTGTCCACCAGGAACGCGATCTGCGTGAAGGTGAAGAACGAGATGCCGAGCGGCAGCATGATGTCGCCCAGTGTAAGACTCGAACCGGTGAGGCTGTTCGCGCTGGCGAGGAAGAAGTTCGCGTATTTGTAATAGCCCAGCAGCAACAGGTTGGCGGCGATGGCGAACACGAGCACCCGCTTTTTGCGGGCCGCAGCATGCTGCACACCCGCCTTGGCGATCCACATCCCGAAAGCGTAGTTGCACACAATGGAGCCAAGCAACAGCCCGACATAAGCCGGATTCCAGTAGCCGTAGAAGAACAGCGACGAGAGCGCAAGCCATGCTGCGGCATACGCATGATGGATGCGCCCCAACTGGAAGAAGCCCAGCAATACGATGGGCAGGAACAGGAAGATGAAACCGTAGGAGTTGAACAGCATCGCTTAACAACCAGGCCGGGAGCCGAGGAAATACATGCTGAAATATGGCGGATTCATCGAGGCGATAGCAAAATCTGATACCCTATTTTACAGATAAACCGTGTGGGACGAAGATGACCATCTATGCCGTAGGCGACATTCAGGGGTGTTACGTTGAGTTTCAGCAACTGCTGAAGCAGATACGCTTCGACCCCGCACAGGACAAACTGTGGCTGGTGGGCGATCTGGTCAATCGCGGGCCGGGTTCGCTGCAAGTGTTGCGACTGGTGAAATCCTTCGGCGACAGCGCCATTACCGTCCTCGGCAATCACGATCTGCATTTGCTGGCCGTTGCCGAAGGCGCGGCGGAGCTGCATCGCAGCGACACGCTCGATGAGGTATTGAGCGCACCCGACCGCGACGAACTGCTCACCTGGCTGCGCCGGCAACGCCTGTTACATGCGGAAGGGGATTATGTGCTGGTGCATGCCGGGCTGTTGCCTCAATGGAGTGTCAAGCAGGCAGCCAGCCTCGCACATGAAGTGGAGAAGGCGCTGCGCGGCGACGACTACGCCACCTTCCTTGCGCGCATGTACGGCAACGCGCCGCACAATTGGGATGATGAGCTCACCGGCTACAAACGCCTGCGCGTGATCACCAATGCCTTCACCCGCATGCGTATCTGCACGCTGCAAGGCGAGATGGAATTCAAATTCAAGGGCGAAGTGGAACACATACCTGAAGGCTACCTGCCATGGTTCGACGTGCCCAATCGGGTCACTCGCGATGCCACCGTCATCTTCGGCCACTGGTCGGCATTGGGGTTAAAAATCACGCCCAAGGTCATTGCGCTCGATACCGGCTGTTTGTGGGGTGGGCCGATGAGCGCCATCCGGCTCGAAGATCGCCAACTTTTTCAAGTGAGCTGCAAGAACCCGGTGGCGAAAAACTGGTAGGGCCAGATCAATATCTGCGCTTCGGCTGGGGAACGCCTGGAGTGCGACCTTCGATATGGCGGAAAGTGATCCGTCCCTTGCTCAGATCGTAGGGGGAAAGTTCCAGCGAAACCTTGTCACCCGCGATGATACGGATGTGATTTTTCTGCATCTTGCCGGCGCTGTAGGCAAGGAGTTTGTGACCGTTATCCAGCGTCACGCGGAAACGCGAATCCGGCAGTACTTCATCCACTACGCCATTCATTTCAAGTAATTCTTCTTTGGCCATGACTGTATCCCAAAAGGAAAGTAAAAATGAAAAAGCCCGGCCAAGGCCGAGCTTTTCCGGAAGGACTAACGGCATGGCATAACGCCATGCCCGCCTGTCCAATTAATCCGCAGCGCGGATGTTTGAAGCTTGCTGACCTTTAGGGCCGGCAGTGATGTCGAAACTGACTTGCTGACCTTCGGTCAGGGTCTTGAAACCCGAACTCTGGATCGCGGAAAAGTGAGCGAAAAGATCATCGCCGCCGTTTGCCGGTGTAATGAAGCCGAAGCCCTTGGAATCGTTGAACCACTTAACTGTACCTGTTGCCATTTTGAATCTCCTGAAAAACAAACAAAGGGGACTTGCCCCGAACTAGGGCGATGAACAAGACGGCAAAGTGTTGAAGGGAGAAATACCGAAGGAAAGCGGGTACAGAACCGAACAGCAACGACTGACTTGAAAATCGCTGACACGCACTATGGACTGTATCGTGGGGAATAGCAAACGATATTTTCAGCCGAGTTCAAGCAACAGTCTATACATCGTCTGTTGCGCCTGCACGACATATCCCCCGCCAAACAGATTGGCGTGGTTGAGGATGTGGTACAGGTTGTACAGGTCGCGGCGGGTGGAGTAGCCCGCATCCAGCGGCCACGCGGCGCGATAGGCGGCGTAGAAGTTCGCGGGGTAGCCACCGAAGAGTTCGGTCATCGCAAGGTCGCATTCGCGGTCGCCGTAATAGCTGGCGGGGTCGAACAGGGTAGGCGTGCCGTCTGCAAGAAATGCATGGTTGCCGCTCCACAAGTCGCCGTGCAGCAGGGAGGGTTGCGGGGTGTAGTCGTCAAAGAAGGCAGGCAGCGCATCCTGCAACTGCTTGCCCAGGCTCTGCAATTGTCCGCCATAGCCGTTTTTTGCCGCCAGCTGCAATTGAAAGCCCAATCGCTGTTCACACCAGAAAGTCACCCAGTCATCCGTCCATGCATTCGCCTGCGGCGTGGTACCGATGAAATTGTCTTGCGAGCAGCCAAACCGTGTTGCCGAGCAGCGATGCAATGCGGCGAGTTGTTTACCAAGCAGCTTGGCATCGCCGCGCGCACCCAATTCCAGATATTCCAGCACCAGATAGCATTGGCTGCCTGCGATGCCACAAGCGACAGGGCGCGGTACGCGCAGGGTGTTGCTTGCAGAGATGGCAGCTAGTCCTGCAACTTCAGCGTCGAACATCGGCTGGTGCCGCGCATCGTTGAGCTTGAGGAAATAGCGTGCACCGTCGTTGTCTTCCAGACGATAAGCCTGGTTGATGCTGCCGCCCCCGACAGAGGTTGCGCTGTGTATTGCGAACGGGCGCTGCGTCGCAGTGTGGATGGCAAGGGAGATGTGGGTGAGGAGTTTCGTATTCACGCCTTGAATCGCAGATCGCCCTGTTCGCTGAATTCGAACATCGGCCCCCAGGCCACTTCCCAGTAGTGTCCATCCGGGTCGGTGAAGTAGCCGCTGTAGCCGCCCCAGAAGGTGTCCTGCGGTGCTTTGGCAATGTGCGCGCCTGCCTCGGCGGCGCGGGCGAAGATGCTGATGATCTCTTCCTTGCTGCGCGCGTTGTAGGCGAGGGTGAAGCCACGGAATGCAGGATGTCTTGCAGAGTGTGCCGCGTGATGTTTGCTGTCGCGACGGCCGGTAATGTATGCCCCGGTTGCTTCGCTGCGTGCGCCCTGTACTAAAGGCGGTTGCGACGGTTGTGCATGATGTCCATGCTGCTGTGCAGGCAAGCTCACCTCTGTCCCGATGTCCTCGGCCAGTTTTTCCAGCGGGTAGAGCGAGAGCCACACGCCGGGCAGCGGGATGAAGGTGACGCCCTCGTATTGCGTGATGGGCGGGGTGGAGAACAGTTCGCGGTAGAAGTCCGTGGAACGTGCAAGGTCGGACACGCCCAGGGTGATGACGGTCATGCGCGGGATCTTCATGCTGTCTCCTTTTCTCGTCATGCCTGTTTGTCAGGCATGGCGGTCTGCGAGCTTACAAGGTGATGCGCGATCCGAAATGTTGCTGGTACAAGTCCGCCAATTCCGCGCGGGTGTACTTGTGGTTCTGTCCGCCACGGCTGGAAATTTTCAGCGAGCCCATCAGCGAAGCCAGGCGCCCCGTGGTCTCCCAGTCCCAGCCTTGCTGGATGCCGTGCAGCAAGCCAGCGCGATAGGCGTCGCCGCAGCCGGTGGGGTCGACGATGGCCTTTGCCTTTGGAGTGGGGATGGAAATCTGTTTGCCGCCGGCATGGATCAGCGAGCCATCTCCGCCCAGTGTGACGATCAGTGCCTTCACGCGTTGTGCGATCTCGGCCAGCGTCTTTCCGGTCTTGTCCTGCAACATCTTGGCCTCATAGTCGTTCACCGTGACGTAGGTGGCCTGCTCGATGAAGTCCAGCAACTCGCTGCCGGAGAACATCGGCATGCCCTGGCCCGGATCGAACACGAAAGGAATACCCGCCTCGGCGAAATCGCGCGCATGCTGCATCATGCCGTCGCGCCCGTCCGGCGACACGATGCCCAGCGTGACTTCCCGCGCATCGGCCACATGGTTGAGATGGGAATGCCCCATCGCGCCCGGATGGAAGGCGGTGATCTGGTTGTCGTCGAGGTCGGTAGTGATGAATGCCTGCCCGGTGAAGTTGCCTTCCACATGACGGATGTGCGTTTGCGGCAAGCCGAGGTTCTCCAGGCGCTGCGCATAGGGCGCGAAGTCGTCGCCCACCGTTGCCATGATCAGCGGATGGCCGCCCAGCAGTTGCAGGTTGTAGGCGATGTTGCCCGCACAGCCGCCGTATTCGCGGCGCATCTCCGGGACCAGGAAAGCGACATTGAGGATATGGATCTGATCGGGAAGGATGTGTTTTTTGAATTGGTCTTTGAACACCATGATGGTGTCGTAAGCCATCGAACCGCAGATCAGAGTCTTCATAATGTCGTTGCAGGAAATGATTGAGGGGCGCGAATTATAGCAGTTCAAATATGTCCGGCCGACCTCCGCTAGTGCGTTTGCCGGGCGCTCCCGGCTTCATCTTGCATGCCAGCGACTCAACATGAGTTTCTCGATTTCCACGGCGCCGAACAGCAAAACGCCGAACAGCAGGATGCGCCACCACGCCATGGCACCAATCGCGGCAGTGCCAAACAGTTTCTGGAACATCGGGGCGTAGGTGAACAGCGCTTGCAGCGCGACCACGGCAAGTATCGAAATGAGCACCGGACGCGATTCGGCGAAACCGCGCAGGCTGTAGGAGGGCGCGAGCAGGAAGCGGCAGTTGAACAGATAAAATACTTCGCCCATCACGATCGCATTCACCGCTACGGTACGCGCGATCTCAATGCTCGCGCCATGCGCCTGCTCCCACAGGAAGAAACCCAGCGAACCGATCACCATCAGGCAGGACACCAGCAGGACACGCCACATCAGGAAGCGGCTGAGCAAGGGTTCGGCGGCGGCGCGAGGCGGGCGCTGCATGACACCGGCTTCCGGCGCTTCGAACGCCAGTGCCAGTGATAAAGTGACCGCCGTGATCATGTTCACCCACAGGATCTGTACCGGTGTGATCGGCAGTGTCAGGCCGAGCAGGATCGCCGCGACGACGACCATCGCCTCGCCGCCGTTGGTGGGCAGGACGAACATGATGGATTTCTTCAGGTTGTCGTAAACGGTGCGTCCTTCTTCCACTGCCGCATCGATGGAAGCGAAGTTGTCGTCGGCCAGCACCATCCCGGCGGCCTCGCGTGCTGCCTCGGTGCCCTTCTTGCCCATCGCCACCCCGACATCGGCACGCTTCAGCGCGGGCGCATCGTTCACGCCGTCGCCGGTCATCGCCACCACTTCGCCGTTGGCCTGCAACGCCTGCACCAGTGCGAGCTTATGCTCCGGGCTGGCGCGCGCGAAGATGTCTGCCTTGCTTACCGCGAGGCGCAGGGCGGCCTCATCCATTTGTTCGATCTCGGCCCCGGTCAGCGCGTTATCGGCACTCAGGCCGAAACGCGCGCCGATGGCGCATGCCGTTTCCAGATGGTCGCCGGTGATCATCTTCACGGCGATGCCTGCGCTGCGGCAACGGGCGACGGCTAGCAAGGCCTCGTCGCGCGGCGGGTCGCCGATGCCGAACACGCCGAGCAAGGAGAATCCGTTCTGCACATCGGTCAAGTTGAGTTCGCGTTGCTCGCGGACAGTCGGGCGCATCGCCACGGCGAGCAGGCGCAGTCCCTGCTGTGCCGTGTCCTGCATGGCCTGTTGCCAGTACGCCTGACGCAATGGCCGGTCATCACCATTCGTCCGTTCGGACTGGCACATCTCCAACACGCTTTCCGGTGCTCCTTTCAGGAAGATGAAGCCGTGCCCTTCGATGTCGTGGTGCAGGGTGGCCATGAAGCGGTGTTGCGATTCGAACGGGATGAGGTCGGTACGGCGCAGTGCCTCGCGCTCGAAGGCGATGTCGAGTCCGCTCTTGGCGGCCAGCGTGAGCAGCGCGCCTTCGGTCGGGTCGCCTTCGATTTGCCACCCTGCGGCGCGGGATGGAAGCGAGTGCAACTCGGCGTCATTGCACAGCAGCGCTGCGCGTCCCAGTTCGATCAACTCCGGATGGTTCTCGACGGAGACTTCACGACCCCCGACAGCAAAGCCGCCATGCGGTGAATAGCCGCTGCCGCTGACTTCGAACACCTGTTCGGCAGTGAGTATGCGCTGTACCGTCATCTCGTTCCGGGTGAGTGTGCCGGTCTTGTCGGAGCAGATCACAGTCACCGAGCCCAGCGTCTCGACCGCCGGCAGACGGCGGATGATGGCGTTGCGCCGCGCCATGCGCTGCACACCGATGGCCAGCACGATGGTCATGATGGCGGGCAGTCCCTCGGGTATCGCGGCCACCGCGATACCCACGGCGGCGAGGAACATCTCCGACCAGACATAGCCGCGCACCCACACGCCGAAGGCAAAGGTGAGCAGCGACAGCAGCAATATGACGACGGTCAGCTGCTGGCCGAAGCCGGCCATTTGCCGCAGCAATGGCGTTTCCAGCGTGTCGACAGACGCGATCATGCTGCTGATGCGCCCGATCTCGGTCGCCGCACCGGTGGCGGTGACCACCCCGCGCGCCTGGCCATACACCACCAGCGTGCCGGAGTAAGTCATGCAGGTGCGGTCGCCTATCACTGCCTGCGCGCTTGCTGCCTCGATGCTCTTTTCCACGGGTTCGGATTCGCCGGTCAGCGCGGCTTCTTCGATGCGCAATTGACGGACTTCGATCAAGCGCAGGTCGGCCGGGACTTTGTCGCCGGAAGACAGCAGCACGATATCGCCGATCACCAGCTGTTCCGCAGGGATCTCGCGGCGCTGACCTTCGCGCAATACCGTTGCGTTGAGCGAGAGCATGTTGCGGATCGCATCCAGCGCGCGCTCGGCCTTGCCTTCCTGGATCACGCCGACGATGGCATTGATCAGCACCACGCCGACGATCACGCTGCAATCCACCCAATGTGCGAGCAAGGCCGTGATCGCCGCCGAGGCCAGCAGCACGTAGATGAGGATGTTGTTGAACTGGCGGGCAAAACGTCGCAGCAGGCCATCTTTGCGCGCGGCAGGCAAACGGTTGGGGCCGAATTGTTCCAGGCGTCGGCGTGCTTCGTCAGCGGCGAGTCCGGTTGCGGTGGAGTCGAGAGCGTTCAACACTTCCAGCGCGGGCATGTTGTGCCAGCGCTGTGCGTCTTTTGCCGATGATGTTGGTAATTGCTCGCCCATTCTCGTGCTCCATGCGTCAATGGAATGGTACAACGAACTGGAGATGCTGCCGGGGAACTGTTTTGCGGTTAGTTTGGGCGTTTATCCAGATCCTGAATGAAGAAGTCGGTCAATTTGCCGAGGTCGCTCGGCTTTTGCGTGAAGCGGAATCCGGCGCGATGGGCGGCCGTACCATCGGAGAGCGTGGTCATCGCGATGTGGCGCAGCTCAAGATCGGCTACCACGGCATCGCCGCCCGGAATGATGATGCGACATCCTTTTAAGGAGGCTCCTGCATCGAGATTGATGTCGGGGTCGTAGATCAGGCATCCCAGCCCGTCGTGGCTCACATCGGTGATATGCGACTCAAAGGGCATGACGCTTGCTGCATCGGCAATACAGCGCAGCGACGTCTCAGCAGCAAGGGGCAGGCGCGGGTGCTCGCGGCGGTTATGCATCAGCAGTGTTTTCGGCAGGGCAAACTGGATGGCGGGCTGTTCCTCGAACTGTACCTCTTCGGGATCCGTGGCTTCGAAGGTGAAGTACAGGTCGTGGTGATTGGTAGCCATGAATTCCACCGAGGGCGATTCGAGCAGCATGCTGTTGATAGACTTGTGCGGGCAATAGGCGACGACAAAATGATCGGTTTCCGGATCGAGCGCAAGGAGGCGGGATACGAACGGATGGATATTCCTGATAGTCGCCGAGACCGTGCTGTGTTCATGTGCCAGCAATTGCAGGATGCGGCAGATCTCGATGCGGGAACGAAACAGCAGGTTCCCGGGGTGAGGCGTTTTAGCGGGGGTGACAGGGACGCTCATGAAGGTGCGAAATGGAACATTGAGCCGATCAGTATTCGATGCCGATAGTTTAGCTGTCCTGCAGGATCATCGGGTGCCCATTTCGATTTATGCGGACAACACCATCCCCCACACCACCACTGCATTCACCATGCTCATCAGCACGGCAGCGCCGGCGATGTCCTTGGCGCGCTTGGCGAAGGGATGATGGTCGAGCGAGGTGTGATCCACCGCCGTTTCGACGGCGGAGTTGACGAGTTCAAGAATGAGCACCAGCAGGATGCTGGAGATCAGCAGTATCTTGCCGACCTTGTCGGCGGGGGAGAACAGTGCCACGGGGATGGCGATGGCCGCGATGAACAGCTCCTGACGGAACGCATCCTCGTGCTGCCATGCGGCGCGCATCCCGGTCAGCGCTGTCTGCAAGGCATGCCAGGCATGAGTAAAACCGGCAGGATGCTTGTTCGGGCTTTTCATCTCGCCTCGTTCAAACGACAGACTCAGTTCAACACAGCCAGTGCAGCATCGTAATTCGGCTCGTGCTTGATATCGTCCACCAGTTCGGCGTGCAGCACGCGGTCGTTCTCGTCCAGTACCAGCACGGCGCGTGCAGTCACTCCGGCCAATGCGGTGTCGGCGATCTTCACGCCGTAGTTGCGCATGAAGTCGCGACCGCGCATCAGCGACAGCGTGACGACGTTCTCCAGCCCTTCTGCCACGCAGAAACGGCGCATGGCGAACGGCAGGTCGGCGGAGATCACCAGCACCACGGTGTTGTTCAGCTTGCCGGCGGCCTCGTTGAACTTGCGCGTCGAAGTGGCGCAGATGGCGGTATCCAGGCTGGGCACGATGTTGAGTACCTTGCGCTTGCCGGCAAAGCTTTGCAGCGCGACATCCTTCAGGTCTTTGTCCACCAGCGTGAACGCCGGGGCGGTTTGGCCCACGACGGGGAAGCTGCCGAACAGGGTGACGGGCGCTCCGGCTAGTGTGACGGAGGTCTTGTCTTTGGTGTCTTTGGCCATGATGTGTTTCCTTGAATTTTTCTAAAAATCAATGCAGGAGCGCAATTCATTGCGCGATTGCCTTGTCGCGAAATCGCGCAATGAATTGCGCTCCCACAAGAGAGGCGGTGCCAATGAATTATCTGGCTTAAACGCAACTCTCGATTGGTGGGCAAGCACAAACCAGATGTTTGTCGCCGTACACATTATCCACCCGCGCCACGGCAGGCCAGAACTTATTATCGCGTACCCATTGCAGCGGGTAGGCGGCCTGCTCGCGCGAGTAAGGACGGGCCCACTCGTTGGCGCAGACCGACTTCGCGGTGTGCGGCGCATGCTTGAGGATGTTGTCCTTCTTGTCCACCTTGCCGCTGATCACTTCCTCGATCTCGCCACGGATGGCAATCATCGCCTCGCAGAAGCGATCCAGCTCGGCTTTCGATTCGCTTTCGGTGGGTTCGACCATCAGCGTATCCACTACCGGGAACGAAGTGGTAGGTGCATGGAAGCCATAATCCATCAGGCGCTTGGCGATGTCGGTTACTTCAATGCCTTCACGCTTGAGGTCGCGGCAATCGAGAATCATCTCGTGGGCGCAGCGGCCATTTGCGCCGCTGAACAGCGTGGCGTAGTGATCCTTCAGCGATTCTTTGATGTAGTTGGCATTCAAGATCGCCATCTTGGTCGCCTCGGTCAGTCCCATGCCGCCCATCATCTTGATGTAGCCGTAAGAGATCAGCAGGATCAGCGCGCTGCCGTAAGGCGCGGCGGAAACTGCGTGGATAGCTTGCGCGCCGCCGGTTTTCACCAGGGCATGTCCGGGCAGGAATGGCGTGAGATGTGAAGCCACGCCGATGGGGCCGACACCCGGTCCGCCGCCGCCGTGCGGGATGGCGAAGGTTTTGTGCAGGTTGAGGTGACACACATCCGCGCCGATGTTGCCGGGGCTGGTCAGACCGACTTGCGCGTTCATGTTGGCGCCGTCCATGTACACCTGTCCGCCGTTGTCGTGGATGATGCGCGTGATGTCGCGGATCGACTCCTCGTACACGCCGTGCGTGCTGGGGTAAGTCACCATCAAACATGACAGCACATCCTTATTCGCCACAGCCTTCTCGCGCAGATCGTCCACATCGATGTTGCCGTTCTTGTCGCACTTCACCACCACGATGTGCAGACCGCACATCGCCGCACTGGCCGGGTTGGTGCCGTGCGCCGAGGAGGGGATCAGCACCACGTTGCGCTGTTCTTCGCCGCGCGAACGGTGATAAGCCTGGATCACCAGCAGCCCGGCGTACTCGCCGGAGGCGCCGCTGTTGGGCTGGAAGCTCATCTGCGCGAAGCCGGTGATCTCGGACAACGCCGCGTCCAGACCGGCAATCACTTCCTGATAACCCTCGGCCTGTTCCAGCGGCACGAAGGGATGCAGGTTGGCAAACTCCGGCCAGGTCAGCGCCAGCATCTCGGATGCCGCATTCAGCTTCATGGTGCAGGAACCCAGCGAGATCATCGAGTGCGTGAGCGACAGGTCTTTGTTTTCCAGGCGCTTGATGTAACGCATCATCTCCGTTTCGGAGTGATAGGTGTTGAACACCGGATGGAACAGGATGGCAGACTGACGCGGCTTCACGAGCAGCGCTTGTGCGGATACTTGCGCGGCGGTGAGTATCGGCGCGGTTTTTCCTGTGGCCTGTGCGAACACGGCGAGGATTGCGTTGATGTCGGCCACCGAAGTGGTCTGGTCTAGCGAGATGCTCAGGCCGTCGCCGGTGTAACGGAAGTTGATCTGTGCCGCGTCGGCCAGCGCGTGGATCTTCACGTTGTCGGTGTGCATGAGTTTCAGCGTGTCGAAGAACACGCCATCGGCGACGGTGTAACCGAGCTTCTTCAGTTCGCTGGCCAATGCCACGGTGGACTGATGCACCTGGCGTGCGATGCCGCGCATGCCTTCCGCGCCGTGATACACCGCGTACATGCCGGCCATGATGGCGAGCAACGCCTGTGCGGTACAGATGTTGGAGGTGGCCTTCTCGCGGCGGATATGTTGTTCGCGCGTTTGCAGTGCCATGCGCAGCGCGGGGTTGCCGTCGGCATCCACCGACACGCCGATGATGCGACCCGGCATAGAGCGCTTGTGCGCATCGTGACAAGCAAAATACGCCGCGTGCGGGCCGCCGTAACCCATCGGCACGCCGAAGCGCTGCGTGGAACCCAGCACCACGTCCGCGCCCCATTCGCCCGGCGGTGTCAGCAGCACCAGACTCAGGATA
>Ga0113563_10001136_pt1 | contig 14601 bp, 10 predicted proteins | sample Mud3Dept3metaG_FD_80117 | JGI IMG/M metagenome (GOLD analysis project Ga0113563, IMG submission 80117) | Freshwater wetland microbial communities from Ohio, USA, analyzing the effect of biotic and abiotic controls - Mud 3 Core 4 Depth 3... | ecosystem: Environmental > Aquatic > Freshwater >...
AGAAAGCCCAGATCCTCCTGTATTTCCTGAAGCAGTGGAATTAGATCCTCGCGTTTACCTTGTTTGTATTTCTTAATGATTGAGTCAAGATCTGTACTCATCTGGATAAAATAAAATGAAGAATATATTACAAAGATAATTGTTTTGTTGTTAATAAATAAACATTGTTATTTTATTAACAATAAAACATAATAATTACTTAAATATAAGATACTGTAATAACATTCTGATTATGTGCATGTTGCTAAATTTTATCAATTTTCTTATAATGATCTGCTTAGAATTCTCAAAAACAGTTAATACAAGTTATTAAGTTAATCAGATGAATTTAAGCAATTAACAAGTCAACTGCGGTCGAAAATAAATTGTACTTTTGATGTTGTTGTTTATTTTTGAACAGATAGAAAATGGCTCAGAGAATTGAAATGCAAATTTGCCTTGGCAGTTCCTGTTTTTCAAGAGGCAACAAAGATGTTGTAATGTTTATAAAGGAATATCTGAGGAAAAATCATCTCGACGACCGGGTAATTTTCAAAGGAGCCCGTTGTATGGGTCTCTGCAGTAATGGACCAAATCTCATTATTAACGGGGTAACGACCGAAGGTGTGACTCTCTCAAAAATAGAGGGTATTCTGGAGAAGGAATTTGCACGATTCATTTAAACACGAAAACAGGTGATGGCAGAAATAAAACCAGTTCTATATATTGATGATTCAAAATGCAGAAATTCATATTCCTGTGTACGTGTATGTCCTGTTAATGCCATTGAGGTAAAACCACAGAAAGCACACCCATTTATAGTGCGCGACAGATGCATAGGATGCGGATTATGCTATGTTTCCTGCACACCTCATGCGATAAGCTATCGCGATTCAAATGAAGATGTAAAGGCTTTGCTCTCTTCCGGAAGGAAGACTGCGGCCCTGATTGAGCCCAGTATTGCTTCCGAATTTGACGATATTACAGATTACAGAAAATTTGTAGCGATGATAAGGTCGCTTGGTTTTGATTATGTTCATGAGGTATCATTTGGTGTTGACCTGATAGCTGCAGCTTATGCAAAACTTTTCGCGAAAGCAGAAGGCAAATATCTGATCACAGCCAACTGTCCTTCAATAGTCAAACTCATCGAAAAATTTCATCCTGAACTCATACCAAACCTTGCTCCATTGGTATCTCCTATGATAGCCACGGCGATGGTTGTTAAGGACTTATATGGACCTGAAGTCGCAACTGTTCAGATAGGCCCATGCATAGATGCAAAAGATGAATCAAATATTTATCAGTCAGGGAAACTGGTTGAAGGAGTCCTTACTTTTGCTGAGTTAAGGCAGCTCTTTGATGAATTTAAAATACAGGAGAGACTTGTAAAAATGTCGGATTTCGATCTGCCACATGGCAACTGGGGCGCCCTCTACCCTCTTCCTGCGGGCATTATTCAGGCAGGCGGAATAAAACGTGATATGGTTTCAAGCAGTGTTATTACAGCATCGGGGAAAGAGGAAATTCTGGAAGCAATTAATGATTTTGATAAATACATCGACACAATACAACATCATTTTAATCTCTTTTTCTGTCACGGTTGTCTGCTCGGACCAGGGATGCAGCATCATAACGAAAGGTTCAGAAGAAGGTCTCTTGTAAGACATTATGCTGAAAAGAGAGTTGGTGTACTTGATAAGGAATTATGGAAGAAGAATATGGAAAAATGGTCGAAACTTGACTTCTCCCGAACATTTACTGCTGATGATCAAAGAATCCCTGAACCACCGGAAGAGGCTATTCTGGAAGTACTTAAGATCGTTGGAAAAGACAATCCCGATGAAGAGATAAACTGCGGAGCATGCGGATACCTTTCATGTCGCGAATTCGCCTCTACAGTGGCGAAAGGTCTTGCTATACCTGAAATGTGCCATACATACAACTTAAGAAACAAACAGGAATACATTGAGACATTAAGGATGACGAACCGGAAACTGGCAGATACAAAAAAGGCACTCAAAGATTCTGAAGAACTTGCCCGGAGAGAAAAAGAGATTGCCCAGAGTGCTTCTGATATGATGAATAATATGCTTGAAAAACTTCCCACCGGAGTAGTGATAGTTGATAATTATCTTAAGATCCTTCACTCAAACCAGAGCTTTATTAATATTATCGGGGAGGATGCAAAAGCAATATCGGATGTTATACCAGGACTTGCAGGCGCTGATCTGAAGACACTTATTCCTTTCAGTGTATATAATATGTTCACCTTTGTAATTAAAGAGGATGAACCGGTTGTAAGCAAGGATGTCCATTTTGAGGATAAAATGCTGAATATCTCCATTTTCCCTATTAAGAAAAATAAGATGTGCGGTGCAGTTATCCGTGACCTGTATTCTCCTGAAGTTCAGGGAGAAGAGGTCACCAACCGTGTAAGTGAGGTAATTGAAAAGAACCTTGAGATGGTACAGAAGATAGGTTTTCTTCTGGGTGAAGGGGCTTCAGAAACAGAACAGATGCTCAACTCAATAATTGAATCATATAAATCAAAAAAAATCGGTCTGAAAAAGAATCTGAAGTAATAAGAGGTGAACCGGAACTTTTTTATAGAGATAAACAGCCAGCAGAGAAATCATGATGGCGAGAGGATCTGCGGAGATGTGTTCCTTTACAGGTATATTAAAGAGGAAAACAGGGTTATAGCAGTTCTTTCCGATGGAATGGGGCATGGTGTAAAAGCAAATATTCTTGCCACTCTTACTTCCACAATGGCTATAAATTTTACCCGTGAACATAAAGAAGTTGACCGTATTGCAGAGATAATAATGAATACCCTTCCCGTTTGCAGTGAGCGAAAAATCTCCTACTCAACATTTACCATTGTTGATATTGAGAGCAGCGGAAAAACAAATATACTTGAATATGATAATCCTTCAACTGTTGTTCTGAGAGGAAGCCAGATTTTTGATCCCTCATGGAAAAGGGTTGTACTCGAAAAAGGGAAACATGCCGGTAAGATCCTGAAAACCTGCTCATTTATGCCAGAGAAAGAAGACCGGATCGTGTTCTGTTCCGATGGCGTATCCCAGAGTGGAATGGGAAGCGATGCCTATCCTTTTGGATGGGAACGTGAGAATATTGCATCATATGCTGCCTCACTTGTATCAAGCGAAGCTTCAATCTCTGCCGTTATGTTAGCAGGCAAAATTGTTACAATGGCACATAAAAATGATAGTTATAAAGCCAGGGATGACATAAGCTGTGCAACTATATATTTTCGTGAACCCCGTAAATTGCTGGTTTGTACTGGTCCACCGTATGAGAAAGATAAAGACAAAGAGCTTGCTTCCAAAGTTGTTGGTTATAAAGGGAAAGTTATTCTGTGTGGAGGAACTACAGCCGATATAGTTGCCAGGGAACTAAACAGGAAAATTGTTGATGAACTGATTTTTGAAGATCCGGAACTTCCTCCTGAAAGTTTTCTTGAAGGAATAGACCTGGTTACCGAGGGAATACTTACACTTCAGAAAGTAAATGAGATTCTTAAAACATACAATAACAGCATAAAACTGGGCAAAGGTCCGGCTGATAAAATTGTAAGGCTCGTAATGGAAAGTGATGAGATTCACTTTGTTATCGGAACAAGAATAAATATTGCCCATCAGGATCCGAACCTGCCTGTTGATCTCGAAATCAGAAGAACTGTTGTAAAACGTATTGCCCGGCTACTGGAAGAGAAATGGCTTAAGAAGGTGACTTTTGAGTATATATGACATAAGACGAAAGGATTGCTTCTCCCTCCTTCGTCGGGATCGCAATGACGGTGAGAAACAGGCGACAGGCATCCGGCGTCAGGCGTATGGCATCAGGCAACAGGCAGAAAAACAAGGAACCTGAAACCAGGAACTACTCCTCTTTTTTCAAATAATCAAGGGTTCTCCGGAAAAGAAATGGCTGTATATCCGGATGGGTGTTTTTTTCAGGCAGTTCTGTACCGAAAGTTACCTCACCGATTTCAGACATCTCAGGTAATGGTCCAAGTTCTGTGATTTCTGCGAAGTAGAGTCTCCCCCATCCTGTTATGCCATCTTTTTTGACCGAGTAGGTGGCAATACACTCTATACTGAATTGAATGGCACCTGTCTCTTCCATTAATTCCCTGCAGGCAGCTTCATGTGAACTTTCACCCGGTTCGATATGACCTCCTGCTATTTCAAAGGAAGTACGTTTTTTATGGCGGACAAAGATCCACTTATCTTTGAAACGGGCTGATATAACTGAATACGTCAATTGAGTACCGGGCTCATAACCAGATTTATAGAATTTTACCTCTGTCATTTTGTTGTTTCCTTTATCAGTTGCGAATGTAATCATAATCAGGATATCTAATAATTAAGTATTTTTACAAACTAATCCTTTTCCGATGGTTTTACTGATTATCATGCTGTTAACCGAATTCCTTATGCCTGTCATATTGCGACAGCATTTCTTCAGTAATTCAAGAATATGGTATTACATATTACTCGTTATTCATATTATCCTGAGCTTATGGCTATGGTTTCTCTTTTTTGAAATAACCGGATATAACAGCTTTTTCGATAATCCACAGCAGGTATGGATGGAGATGAACCTCAATGGAATGATAGCAGCAGTTATTGCACCTAGGGTTATCATCAGTATTTGTCACTTTACCGGCATACTTGTCAGACGCAAAAGCACCGGGCATATTAACTGGCTCACAAATGCCGGTATGATAACATCGGTAGTGATTTTCTCAATAATTGCATTCAGTACTCTTCATGGAAGATTCAATTTTAAAACTGAAGAAATTACTATCAGGATAAAAGGATTGCACTCTGATCTTGATGGTTTGAGAATAGTTCAATTATCTGATATGCACCTGGCAGGATTTTACCATCATCCTGAAGTACTTGTGGATGTGATGAATAAGGTTAATTTAATTAAGCCAGACCTCATTTTAAATACTGGTGATTTTGTAACTTACGGATGGAGAGAATATGGCAAAAACGACACTATACTTATAAAGGCAAAAAGCAAATATGGAAATTATGCCATTCTTGGCAACCATGATTTCGGTACCTACCATCCATTTTACTCAGAAGGTGACAGACATAATAATGTGCTGAACCTGAACAATCTTGTTAAAGCTTCCGGCTATAATGTCCTTAATGATGAAAATACGGTAGTCAGAATAGGCACTGCCCGGCTTGTTCTCATTGGAATAACTACTATGGGGCGTCATCCCAACATTATACATGGCGATCTGAACAAAGCAATCTCCGGAATCGATAGTGCTGATCTTAAAATTCTACTTAGTCATGATCCTAATCACTGGGAAGCAAACGTTACCGGAAAGACTGATATTGATATTACACTTTCAGGACATACACATGGGATGCAGATGGGTATCATAACAAAAGGATTCAGATGGAGTCCATCAAAATATTTCTATCCAAACTGGGGAGGACTCTACCTCCATGGCCAACAGGTTCAATATGTTAATCGTGGTCTGGGAGTGCTTTCAATTCCGTTCAGAATATGGATGCCTCCTGAAATTACTGTTATTACCCTTCAAAAGGAATAAAAGCAAAATTCATCATAAGGGGAAAAAGAAACGGGCGGCAGTATGACCTGCCACCCGTTGTGTTACCCTCTCTGGTTTTAAACTAACCTTCTAACCATGAATGTTTTGGATGAAAATAACCTAACCTGATATTTTGCTAACCATTTCCAAAAAGGATAACATGATCTTATTTGGTTTTATAGTTAATAGACAATGAAGCTGAATATTATATTCCCGGGAAAGTGAATTTTAGGATATTTTTAACTTATTACTAAATTGCATAATCTATTCAATCTCCAGTTGAAAATGAAAAATGTACTGATTACACTTATTCTGATGGTATATATCAGCATTATATCCTGTATCAGGGAAACTGATTCATGGATTAGAATTAACCAGCTTGGTTACAAACCAGATGATATTAAGGTTGCAGTATTTATAAGTACCCGGGAACAAAATCTCAAAAATTTTAAAGTTATTAATGTGAACTCAGGAGAGGTTGTGATGACGGTAACCAGTTTGGAAAAAGCAGTACCTCTCGATCAGTTTATCAGTTGTTATCGTTTAAATTTCTCAGCATTAAAAGAGAGTGGAAATTACAGAATAGTTGCCGGGAAATGTGTCTCACCGGATTTCAGATTGGGAGATGATGTCTATGATGGATCAGCAGACTATTTGCTTAACTACATGCGACAGCAGAGATGTGGTTTCAATCCATTTCTCAATGACTCCTGTCACACAAATGACGGTTATGTAGTATACGGAAAACCTGACGATTCTGCACATATAGATGTCACCGGAGGATGGCACGATGCTGCTGATTATCTCCAGTATGTTTCCACTTCTGCAAATGCTGTATACCAGATGTTATTTTCACATGCTGAAAATCCTGCATCATTTGGGGATGAATACCAGGCAAATGGATTGCCCGGATCGGATGGGATACCTGATATCATTAATGAGTGCAGATGGGGATTGGACTGGCTCCTGAAAATGAATCCGGGTCCTGCAATAATGTATAATCAGATTGCTGACGATCGTGACCATATAGGTTTCCGGTTTCCAAACGTTGATACTGCAAAGTACGGAAAGGGTCTTGAACGACCTGTCTATTTTTGCACAGGTGAACCACAGGGAATGTTAAAATATAAAAACAGGGCAACAGGAATTGCATCCACAGCGGGTAAATTTTCTTCATCCTTTGCCAGAGGTGCCATCGTATATATGAAGTCAGATCCTCTATTCTCCAGCCTTCTCTCAACAAAAGCGAAAGATGCATTTAATCATGGGCTTAAAAATCCCGGAGTATGTCAGACTGCACCAGGTTCTGCTCCATATTTTTACGAAGAGGATAACTGGGTCGATGATATGGAGCTTGCAGCTGTTGAACTATATAATCTGACAGGAGAACAAAAATATTATGATTATGCTCTGGAGTTTGGAAGGCAGGAACCTGTTACACCATGGATCGGAAGTGATACAGCCAGGCACTACCAATGGTATCCTTTCGTGAATATGGGACATCCTGGAATAGCCCGTTTGCAGAAAAATGAGAATAAAAATGAGTTTGCCGGGTATATGAAACATGGCCTTGAATTAACTGAACTGAAAGCAAAAAAAAATCCTTTCTTTATAGGAGTCCCGTTTATCTGGTGCTCAAATAATCTTGTCTCTTCAATACTTACCCAGTTTCATCTATATGCTGAGATAACTGGTGACGATTCTTTTGCTGAACTGGAAGCTGCACACCGTGACTGGCTTTTCGGCTGCAATCCCTGGGGTACCAGCATGGTTGTAGGTCTTCCGGAAAATGGTGATTATCCGGTAGATTCACATTCTTCATTTGTAATTATGGGAAAGCAGGTTAATGGAGGATTAGTGGATGGGCCCGTCTATTCCTCAATTTTCAGGGCACATAGTAAATATGTTGCTTTAAAAAAAGCGGATCAGTATGCAAAATTTCAGACCACAATGTCTAACTACCATGATGACGCAGGTGATTATACCAGCAATGAGTGTACAATGGATGGAACAGCATGTCTGATTTATTACCTATCCTCATTAAGCTCCTCTTCCGGAAACTAACACACAGAAAATATATATTATTCATTTGCAAAAATAAATTAATTGTTAATAAACCTTATGCAAACTGCGGAGAGAACTGGTAATATAAGTGAAATTGAATTCAAGGTTGTTTACTCTCGCAGATGTACTCTGGGAATCAGTGTTCTTCCCGATTCTTCCGTAATAGTGAGGGTGCCTTATCGTACGTCAGATAAAACTATAAGAAGGATTGTTCAGGAAAAAGCATCATGGATAATTAAACACAGAGACCAATACAGGTCCCAGGATAATAGCAGACTGAACAGGGCGTTTGCCAATGGGGAAAAACATCTTTTCAGGGGTAAAGAATCAGTTCTGAAAATAGAAGAATCAAGAAGATCTTATATCAGGTTTTCTGATGAAATAATTGAAATTGGACTTGGGAAACCTGAAGATCCTGATGCTGTAAAAAAGTTACTCTACAAAGGATATTTAACTGAAGCGGGAAAAATATTTCCGGAATTATTTAAAATCACTTTGCAAAAATATGAAGACCAGGATTTTAAACCTTCAGGACTAAAAATACGCTCTATGAAAAGAAGATGGGGAAGCTGCTCTTTCAGAGGACTAATTACATTGAGCACCGAGTTAATTAAACTTCCTGATATATATATTGAATATGTAATAATTCATGAATTGTGTCATCTGAAGCATCATAATCATGGGACAAAATACTACGAATTATTATCAGAGCTTTTTCCGGAGTGGAAATCAGTCAGAAAAGAATTAAGAAAGCATATTCATTAGATGATTGACGGATTAATCAAAATCTCTTTTATTATACTACCCTTTGCGATACTTCGTGCTTTCCTTTGTGATCCTTTGTGGTTAAAGGAGTTATTTACCACAAAGGGACACTAAGTGCACACAAAGTGACACAAAGGAGTGCTGAAAATACAAATATTTCTAGGCAATATTTGTATAGACAGCCTGAACATCGTCATCATCCTCGATTCTGTCGATCAGTTTTTCAATGTCGGTAAGCTGCTCCTCTGAAAATTCAACCTGGTTAAGTGCAAATCTTTTTAGAGAGGCTTTTTTTACCTCTAATCCCATATTTTCAAGCGCCTGTGATAAAGATCCGAAGTTGGTGTAATCTCCATAAACGAAAACCACATCATCAGCTATTTCGACTTCTTCAAGTCCTGCTTCAATCAATTCAAGTTCAATTTCTTCAATTGTCTTATTATCAGGCATTTCTAATTCAAAAACAGATTTGCGGTTGAACATGAATTCAAGTGATCCGGTCGGAACCAATCCTCCTCCCGACTTCCCAAAATAAGACTTGACATTTGCGACTGTACGCGTGTTGTTATCGGTTGCACATTCAACAAAAACGAGTACACCATGGGGTCCTTTTCCTTCGTAACATATCTCTGAAAAGTTCTCAGAATCTTTGCCGGCTGCTCTTTTAATAGCTGCATCGATATTATCCTTTGGCATGTTCTGTGACTTTGCATTAAGAATAGCAGTTCTGAGCTTTGCATTCAGGTCGGGATCAGCTCCTCCTTCTTTAGCTGCAATAGTGATGTTTTTCGCCAGTTTTGGAAAGAGTTTGGACATCTTATCCCATCTTTTCTCCTTTGAAGCGCGCCTGTATTCAAATGCTCTTCCCATATTCCTAAGTTAATATCTTACAAAATAAAGTTTTAATTGACGGGGCAAAAATAATAACCTGAATCATACCTCCAACAGAAATTGTTAATTTTTTCAGATTTCATATTCCTGACCTTTGGCAGGGATCTCTATATTTTTAAATCCTGCTTTAAGAAGCGATGCCACATATTTTTTCTGAGTTTCATACTCTCCATGAACAATAAACATCTTCTCTATTGCATTCTTATCCTGGCATCCCAGAAAGTCGATCATCTCCTTATAATCAGCATGTCCGCTGAACGACTCTATTTTCTTTACATCAGCCTTTACCTCATGAATAATTCCATGAATTGAAACCTCTCTGTCGCCTCTGACAATTCTTGCACCAAGAGTAGTAGGGGCGCAATACCCAACAACAAGAATGGTATTTTTCGGATTGGAAATATTATTTGCCAGATGGTGTTTTATCCTTCCTGCTTCCATCATACCTGATGCAGAAATTATGACACATGGTTTTTTATGATCATTGAGTCTTTTTGAATCTTCAACTTTTGATATATAGTAAAGGTTGGCAAATCCGAAAGGATCCTCATCTTTCTCAAGAACTTTAAGGAAATCATCGTTATAACATTCAGGATGCATCCTGAATACTGTTGTGGCGTTAACAGCAAGCGGACTATCTACAAACATATCTATTTTGGGAAGCTGTCCACTGTTAAAGAAGTTATTCAATGCAAAAACAATTTCCTGGGTACGGCCAACACTGAATGCAGGAATAATAAGTTTGCCACCTTTATTTACACATGTCTCCAAGACTATATTGAGAAGTTCTTCTTCTGCTGACTTTGAATCGCGATGAAGCCGGTCACCATAAGTTGATTCCGTGATAATTATGTCAGCCTGCGGAAATGGAACCGGAGGTGCAAGAATAGGGTCTTCAGGTCTGCCGATATCACCGGTATATGCAATTCTTTTAATCTGTCCGTTTTCAATTATCTGAAGATTAGCTACTCCGCTGCCAAGCATATGGCCGGTACTGGTAAACTTAACCTTTGTGTATTCGTCAATTCTGAATTTCATATCATTCGGGACACCAATAAACAGACTCATGCATGCTGTGGCATCTTCCTTAGTATACAATGGAGTTACAAGTGGCAATCCTTTTTTTGCCCTTCGCTTATTGAATGTCATTGTATCATGCTCCTGAATAAAAGCCGAGTCGGTGAGCATTATTGCGCAAAGATCCCTGGTTGCATTTGAACAGACTATTGATCCCCGGAATCCCAGCTTGTACATATATGGGATAAGACCTGCATGGTCGATATGTGCATGAGTGAGAATTAAATGATCGATCATTGAAGGGTCGAACATAAGATCACGGTTAATGCCGTCAGTCTCAAGACCCTTACCCTGAAACATGCCACAATCGAGTAATATTTTTTTACCTGAATTCGTAGTAATTAAATGTTTACTTCCTGTAACCTCTCTTGCTGCACCTATAAATTTAATTTTCATATGATATCAGGTTGATTTTAAAAATTACTTCTTAAAAACTGGTTGAAGAAGTTGAAGCGTTGAAGGGTTGAACATAATTAAAATTAGATTCGAATACCGATTATTGTGATATCATCAACCTGTTCAGCAGGTCCTTTCCAGCTTTCAAATTCTTTTTCTATTATTGTCTTCTGTTCTGACATTGGTCTGTAATAGATCTCAGCAAGTAACTTTTTCATTTTGGCGCTTTTATACTTTACTCCATCAGGGCCACCAAACTGATCAGCAAAACCATCTGAAAAGATGTACACTGAATCTCCTTTTTTCAGACTTATCTCATAATTTGTGAATGTTTTCTTCTCACCATAATAAATACCGATTGGCATTCTGTCTGCTTTATACTCCTTAAATTCTCCACTCTGAAAAATATAAAGCGGATTGTATGCTCCGGAATATTGAATTACTTTCCTGTTTTTATTCAGGATACAGAAGGAAATATCCATCCCATCAGCCGCTTCGCCCTCTTTGCCTGTCTGATGAAGGGATGTTTTAATTTTTTCACGCAGCAGACTCAGGACTGTATTAGCCTGAAGATCAGCATTATTAGTAATAATCTCATTTAATGTTGAAATTCCAAGTGTGCTCATGAAAGCTCCGGGGACACCATGTCCTGTACAATCTGCAACTGTGAAAAATATATGTTTTTCAGTCTCTCCGATCCAGTAGAAATCCCCGCTGACAATGTCTCTGGGTTTAAAGATTATAAAATGATCAGCGAAGAATGAACTGAAAAGTCCTTTTTCAGGCAGCATGGCCATCTGTATCCTGCTGGCATATTCGATGCTGGAAGTTATTTCCTCTTTTTGAGCTTCAATTTCAGCAGTTCGCTCTTTTACTTTCTGCTCAAGAATCTTATTTGTTTTCTGAAGCTGACCTTCCCTGAATCTGACAATCAGAAACAGGATCAGCAAAACAAAAGAAGCTGAGAGTATAAAAAAGAGAGGTGTTTTTGTAAAAGGTGCTTTAATTGTAAATTTTATAGATTTTATATCTCCGATATTACCCCAAATGTCCTTTGCCCTGACCTGAAGCGTATAATCGCCAGCTACAGGAATAGCTAAATTATAACTTGTTCTGACCGACCAGTTTGACCACCCGTTCATAAGTTTGCTAACACTGTATTGATATTGTGTGGTATTCTGCTTAAGATAACCAGGAGCAACAATATCGAAGTAAATAACATTATCACCCCGGTTAAATACTATCTCTGAAAGACTGAACTGGGTACCATTAGCGTTATAGATACTTTTTACAAGAATATTGCTTTCAGGATTGACTTTCAAAGGTTTTTCCATATCTATCCTGAAAAGGCGGTTTTCTCCATCAACTACCCATAGTATCTTATTCTCAGTGTTAATCGAGATAACCTCACTGAATAGCTTAAGAAGTGACATTTCTTTCTCGATAAAAGAATCTATATCATTCAGATACAGCCAGTTATATCCATATTTGATCCACGGCGAATTTGAAAGCGGATAAACATATTTTGTTTTGGGTACTCCCAGGTTGATATCAGCCCTGGTTTTTACAAATCCCTCCGACTGACTCTTATAACTGTAAATTCCTGACTCGGTATAAAGGAAGATACTATCATTGGCAATATCGAGTAAATACCTTTGTGGAAAATCGCTCTTAATGCTTGTCCGGGTATATTTAATTTCATCTGCAGTCCCAGACATATCTGTCATAAGAGCTTCATTATCAACTCCCAGCCATAAGGTGCCATCAGAAGTTACAGCAACAGAATAGACTGGTTCAGAAAAGGAAGGATCAGGTAGCTCGCTAATCCATCTACCATTTGTGAATTTAACTGAAAAATAGCCATCTGATGCAGCTACGTAGTATTTTTCTTTAACCGGCTGCCAGGTAATGAAATTGACATATCTGTCTTCTACAATTACATTCGCTTTATGATTATTGATAACCATCAGCCCTCTGTTCGTTGCAGCAAGTATCCCGTTGTCTGTTTTTACCAGTTGCCTGCATTTTTCGTTAAATCCATCAACTTTTTTGTAGATATAATTGATCGATTTGAGCTTATTAACAGTCTTTTTTGCAGACTGGACCGGAGCTGTTATCCTGGGAGCAGCAACAACCGGAGCTGAAGTTGTTCCACCTTCGGCTTTTTTTTCTTTTACAATTTTCTTACCGAATATTTTGGTGAATATATTTTTCCTCGTTCCCTGAGGTTCCTGTGTTCCCTGCTGTATTCCCGGCAGTGATCGTGACTGGCCGACTGACTGGGTTCCCACTGATCCAAGATCATTCTTAATCAGCACCTGTACTTCAGCATAATTTTTAACAACAGCCAGATAGTAAACACCTTCGCTGGTTCCAACATATAATTCTCCTTTATACCAGAGCGATGTGGTAAGATTACCGGTAAGCCCCGGATAAATGCTGAAATTTCCAACAGGAAGTTTCAGTTCAGCCCTTGATAATCCGTACTGATGAGATAGCCATAAACCTCCACTCTTGTCCTGTCCCAATGCGAAAACCTCATCATCAGGAAGTTTATTCTGATTATTTATTGTGAACCTTACTTCCCCACTTTTTTTATCAATTACCAGCGCACCGCCGTCGAGAGTTGAGAAAGCATATAGACTGTCACCTATGGTAATGCCCTCAGAGAGAATATTATCGCTGAGATATCCTTCATCCTTGACCTGGTAATTAGAGTATTTTAATCCGTCAAAGAGTTGCAATCTGCCATCACTGAGTCCGATAAGTACCCTGTTCTGGTCATAAGGAAGTGAGAACAGTATATCAATATTTTCAGTCAGATAACCTGTTACAATCGGAAAAAGAGTATCACTTTCAAGACGGTACAATCCGGAATTCATCCTGTTAAAAAATGTATTTTCAGGTGTTACAAACATACCTGTAAACGGACTCTCTTCCTGTGACTTAAGTCGAACTTCAAGTTTATTATCAATAAGATTATGGCGGCTTACAGATTGTTCACCATAAAACCAGACAACAGAATCTTTAAAAATAATTCGCGTAATTACTCCAATATCTGATCCATCGCCGGATATTGGATTATACTTGTAAAGACCAGACTGATCTTTCTCAATGAATCCATAGCTATTCTCTCCTCCTATAAATATTTTTCCATCTATAGGATTAGCTTTCATCGAATAAGGTATCACTGGTATCCTGATTGAAGTCCATTCCTGTCCATCGAATGATGAGATCCCCTTTCTGTTTGCAAAAAGCATCACACCATTCACATCCTGACAAATAGCCCAGTTCTGATTTTCTATATCCCTGCTCTCAAAAAAATGTGTAAGCAGAGGAGCACCCTTCTGAGCATTAAGCAATAGCCCAATAAACAAAAATGAAACAAGTAAACTAAACTTTCGCATAATCATTTTTTGATATATTATAACCTATAAATCAATAACAATCCTGCACCTTCAATTGTGCGATAAAATTACACAAAAAGATTTAGTACAAGAACTCCAATCAGTCCCATAATTCCAATTGATGTTTCCATAACGCACCACGATTTGAGAGTATCCTTAATACTAAGGTTGAAATATTCTTTGAATAACCAGAATCCTCCGTCATTAACATGTCCGAACATCAGGCTTCCTGAACCTATTGCAAGCACCATCAGTTCAGGTTTTACTGCACCTGCAGTTACCAATGGCAGTACAATACCTGCAGTTGTAATTCCAGCTACTGTAGCTGATCCGACACAAAACCGTAATACAGTAGCAATAAGCCATCCGAGAAACAATGGAGAGAGTGATGATTCACTTAAAAGTCCACCTATA
>Ga0113563_10001137_pt1 | contig 14590 bp, 11 predicted proteins | sample Mud3Dept3metaG_FD_80117 | JGI IMG/M metagenome (GOLD analysis project Ga0113563, IMG submission 80117) | Freshwater wetland microbial communities from Ohio, USA, analyzing the effect of biotic and abiotic controls - Mud 3 Core 4 Depth 3... | ecosystem: Environmental > Aquatic > Freshwater >...
AAGCCGATCATGATCTTGGTCGCCAGCGGCAGCTCGACCGTGATCGAATCGAAGAGATCGATGATGCGCGGCAGGACGAAGAGCGACAGGCCCATGCCGATGCCGCCGGCGGCGACGAGCACCAGCACCGGATAGATCATCGCGCCTTTGATCTTGCGCTGAAGGTCGTAGCTCTTCGTCAGCTGGACGGCCAGGTCGTCGAGGCTCCGCTCGAGCGTGCCGCTCGATTCGCCCGCGCGGATCGTGGCGATGAAGAGCTCGGGGAAGATTTTCGGGTACTGCGCGAAGCCTTCGGAGAGCTGGCGGCCGCCCTCGACGGCGCTCAGCACGCCTGTCAACGCCTTGCGGAAGCGTCCTTGGGCCTGTTCGGCCAGCACGCGCACAGCCTCGTCGATCGGGAGGCCCGCCTTGATCATCAGCGACATGTGCTTGGCGAACGTGACCTTGACGACGTTCGGCACCCAGCCGACGCCCAGCAGGCTCATGAAGGACGCGCCGGAATCGCGACGCAAAGAGACCACGAGCAGGCCCGAGGCGCGGATCTGCTCCCCCGCCTCGACGCTGGAGAGCGCTTCGATCGTGCCGTTCTCGATTTTTCCTTGCGCCGTGGTGGCGCTGTATTTGAAACGCATGGTCCTCCTTGAAGCGCGGATCAATCGTGCATGGTACGCAGCAGCTCCTCGATGGTCGTCTGGCCGTTCAGGACCTTGTTGATGCCGTCCTCGAGCATGGTGGTCATGCCGAGCCGGATGGCCTCGCGCTCGATGTCGTCGGCGTTGGCGCGGTTCATGATCAGGTTCCGGATGGACTCGCTCATCTCGATCAGCTCGAAGATGCCGATGCGGCCGATGTACCCCGTGAACCGGCAGAGCTCGCACTTCGCCCCGCTGTAGACGGTCAGGCTCTTCTTCTTGCCGAAAAGCCGCCTGGCAAGGTCTTCCGACACTCCCGCCGCCTTCAGATCGCTCGCGGTCATCGTACCGCTTTTCCGGCACTTCGGACAGATGCGGCGGACCAGGCGCTGGGCCATGATCAGGTTGATGGACGAGGCGATCAGGAACGGCTCGATCTTCATGTCCAAGAGGCGCGGCAGGGTGGTGGCCGCGTTGTTGGTATGCAGGGTGGAGAGGACCACGTGGCCCGTCATGGCCGAGTTCACGGCGATGTTGGCGGTCTCCTCGTCGCGGATCTCGCCGACCATGATGATGTCCGGGTTCTGGCGCACGATGGCGCGGAGACCCGCGGCGAACGTGATGCCCGTCTTGGGGTTGACCTGGATCTGGCTGATGCCGGCGATGTCGTATTCGATCGGATCCTCGATGGAGGTGATGTTCACCTCCGGCGTGTTGAGGATCTTCACCATCGCGTAGAGCGTCGTCGTCTTGCCCGACCCGGTCGGGCCGGTCGACAGGATCATGCCGAAGGGCTTCTTCATGGCGCGCGTGGTCTTCTCGACGTCGGCGTCCGAAAGGCCGATGGACTCGAGATAGAAGTGCTTGCCGCGCTCGGTGAGCAGGCGCATGACGACCTTCTCGCCTTCGATGATCGGCACGATGTTGATGCGGATGTCGACGGTCTCCCCTTCCAGCACGGTGCGGATCTTGCCGTCCTGTGCGGCGAAATGCTCGTCGGTGCGGAGGCGGCCCATGATCTTGAGGCGCGTGACGATCAGGTCATGCATGTACTTCGGATACCGCACGATGTCGTGCATGAGGCCGTCGATGCGGAAGCGCACCAGCGCCTCCTTCTCGCGCGGCTCGATATGCATGTCGGAAGAACCCGCCTGATAGGCGTACAGCATCAGGGTGTCGACGATCTGGACGATGGGCAGCTCCTTGAGCGCGTCCTCGGGCGTGATGTCCGGCTTCTCGGCGAGCTTGCGCTCGATCTCGGCGATGATCGTCTGGAAGACGCTCTTGATGTCCTTGCGGTAACTCGACGCCGTCAGCTCGATGTCGCTGCGGGTGGCGTAATACAGCTGGACGTCCTTGCCGCGAAGCCTCTTGCGCAGCGCGGCGATCGCTTCGAGATCGTGCGGGTCGTTGACGGCGACCGCGACGGCGTCTTCGAGGCGGCGGAACGGCATGACCCAGCTGCGCTTGACCATCTCGACGGGCACCAGCCGCAGCACGTCCTCGGGAATCGCCTCGTTGCGGAGGTTGATGTACGGGATGTGGTAGATGTCGGCCATCAGCCGTCCCATGTTCTCGTCCGTGATGATGTTGCGTTCGACCAAAAAATCGGCCAGCGGTTCCCCGCGGTCGTTGGCGCTCTGGTAGGCCGCTTCCAGCTTCTCGGCCGGCAGGACCTCGAACTCCGTAAGCGCCGCCTTCAGTGTATCGTTGGAAATCGCCACAAGGTCGTCCTCCTTACTCCCGCCCTTGCGCCGCGCAGCGCGGCGATGAGGTTATTTCCTCTTATCGAGCGTCTCCCGGATCTTGGCGACGATGTCCTGGATCGAGAAGTTGGCTTTGACGAGGTAGCCGTCCGCTCCGAGGGCTTCGGCGCGCTTGATGTCCTCTTCCTGGCCGAGGTTCGAAAGCACGATGACCGGCGTCCGCTTGTTGACCTCGTTCGCGCGCATCTTCTCGAGCGCCTCGAAACCGTTCATCTTCGGCAGGATGAGGTCGAGCAGGATGAGGTCCGGACGCACTTCGGCGGCGAGCCTCACGGCCTCCTCGCCGTCATTGGCGATCGAGACGTCGTAGCCTTCCTTCTTCAGCTTGACGGCGTAAATCTTGACGAGAAAGGTCTCGTCCTCCACGACCAGGATTTTCGGGTTGATTTTCGCGGGCATGGTGGTGGGCTACGGACCGCCCAGGCGGTCGTTCACCTTCTTCAGGACGTCATCCAGGGAATAATTCGCTTTCACGAGGAAGTCGAACGTGCCGAGCTGCATCGCTTCGGCGACCTTGTCGCCCGAGCTGAGGTTGGTAAGGATCACGACCGGCACGCCGCGGAGGGTGTCGTCGCCCTTCATCTGGCGGAGGACGCTGATGCCGTCAAGCTTCGGCATGATCAGGTCGAGCAAGACGAGATCGGGCTTCGTGGAATGCAGCGCTTCGATCGCGCCCTCGCCGTCATTGGCCGCGAGTACGGTATAGCCGGCGTGCTCCAGCTTGTTCTTGAGGGCCCGTTGCATGCTCTGTTCGTCCTCGACGATCAAGACAGTCTTCGCCATGTAGGGGGAGTCAAACGGGAATCTTATGCGGTTATTGTACCGCCGGCCGTCCCGTCCGGCAAGGCCTTGGGGCCGTTCGGGAACGACAGGTGGAAGGTCGTCCCCTTGTTTTCCGCCGATTCGAACCAGACGCGGCCGCCCGAGAGGTCGGCGATCGATTTGACCACGTACAAGCCGAGCCCGGAGCCGACCGTCTCCTGGGAGACCGCGTTCTCGCCGCGGAAGAACTTGACGTAGACGCGGTATTGCTGGCTTTTAGGGATGCCGAGGCCCGTATCCTTCACCGTAAAGACCGTCTCATTCCCGACGGCCCTGACATCGAGCGCGACCGATCCGCCCGCCGGCGTGTATTTCACGGCGTTGCCGATGATGTTCGAGAGCGCCTGGCGCGCCATGCTCGGGTCGGCGTAGAACGTTCCGATATCCTTGGCGACGGTCGAGCTGAACGCCACGTCCTGCCGGCGCACCAGCGGCACGAACTCGCGGACCAGCGACTCGACGAACGCGCGCGCTTCGATATGCTCCGGGTTCGGCTTGGTCAGGCCGGCTTCGATCCTCGAGACGTTGAGCAGGTCGCCCACCAGCTTGATCATGCGCAAGACCGATGCGGACATGTCGCCGAGATATTCCTTCTGCGTAGGCTTGAGCGGACCGGCGTCGCCGGCCAGGAGCAGGTCCAGGAACCAGCGCAGCGCTGAAAGAGGCGTCCGCAGCTGATGCGAGGTGATCGAGATGAAATCCGATTTCTGGCGGTCGATCTCGCGCTCGACCGTGGCGTCGCGGAAGGCCGCGACGATGCCGGTCGTACGGTTCTCCTCATCGAGATACGGCGCGACGCTGCCGGAGACCGGCACGCCGCTCCCGTCGGCGCGCATCAACCGCAGGCGATCGCCGAACGCGACGATGCGTCCGGCGTAGGCGCCCTCGAACGCGCCCGTCTGCATGACGACGTTGTCTTCCTGGAAGAGGCGGAGGGCCCGCTCGATCGGCTGGCCGATGACGGCTTCGACGGGCATCCCGAGGATGCGGGCGGCGGTGGGATTGCAGAGGAAGATCTTCCCGTCCTTTCCAGCCGCCACGACGCCTTCCGCCAGCGCGTTGAAGCTGGCGACCTCCCGGCGCCGATCGGTCTCGATCTGCCGCTTGGATTCCTCGACGTCTTCGAGGACGTTCATCAGCGCCGAGCGCATCTCGAGCAGATCCTCGTTGAGACCTTTGAGATCCCGCGCCTGGCGCTCGTATCGTTCGCGTTCGCTGACGGCGTCGCGGAGGGCTTCGGCCAGCCGCCGGTTGGCCGCGAGCAAGGTTTCGTCGGCACGGATGCGGCGTCTGCCGTTCCAAGCCACGTAGAGGCCCGTGAACATCAAGGTCGCCGCCAGGAAGAGGTAGCGCGGGACGTGGCCGTCCGACCAGCCCCCATGCCCGATCTCATAGACGTGCCAGACGAGCTCGGTCAAGACGTATCCCGCGTAGATTCCGGCGACGGCGATCGACCAGGCTGGCCGGATGATGACGGTGCCCGCGAAGACGGCCAGATACGCCAGGTAGATGAAGGGTCCCAGAGCGCCGCCGGTCGCCGCGATGAGCAAGATCGACGAAACGACGATTGCCGCAAGCGTCAGGAGGTATCGGCGCTCCGAGATCGCGGAGGCCGGACGCAAGCGGTAGCCGTACTGGGTCACGAGCGCGATGGAAAGAAGGGCGGCGAAATAGAGCCGCGCATTCAAAGCCTCGATAAAATTGATGAGGACGGCTGAAAACGCGGCGAACGCCCAGAGCGTCAACTCGCCCGCGCGCTCGTAGGCGTAGATCTCGCGCTGGCGCGGCGTCGTGCCGCTCAGGTCGTCGGCGCCTTCGGGCAGGCGCTCGCCGCCGGTCAAGGAGATCAGCAGCATGGCGAAGACGGCGAGCATCACTCCGCAGGAGCCGACATCGCCGGCCGCGAAGCTGACGACGGCGCGGTACAGGAATGCCAGCGCGCACAAGGACGCCGCGAAGACGCGCGCGCGCTTCACGGCGAAGATCTCGACGCAGACCAGGGCCGCGCCGGCCGCGACTGACCAGACGGCCGTGAGCGGGGCGTGCCAAGCAAAGTTCCCGCTCGGCATGAAGCTGAGGATTCCGATGGCGGCGAGCGCGGCGCCTGCCACCAGCCTGATTCCCATGACCGCGACCTCGTCCGTCGCGACGATGCGCCGGTCGAACCAGGGCAGGAACGCGGCTCCGAGGAGCCACGCGGCGTATCCGATCTGCAGCGCCGCGATCTGGGGATGTCCGGACGTCAGGAACCAATACGCCCCAATGGCCGCCGCGAGTCCTGCGCCCAAGAAGAGCGCGCGGCGGATGCCGCGAAAGGCCTGCAACGCGTGAAGGAGGAAGACGGCGCAGGCGGCAAGGAGCGTCAGGGTGACGGCGATGCCGCTCGGGACGCCCAGACGCTCGAAGGATCCGTCCCCGCCTCTCGGGGCATACAGGGCGACGGCCGCGAACAGCAGGTGGAACCCCGCGGCGATCTCGAGCCATGCAGTGCGCAGACGGAACCTCATACGTCGCCGGCGTCCTTGATGCGCCCTTTCAGCTCGCGCATCTTGATCTCGCGTCCGACCATCAGCTTCGCCATGCGTTCGACCGTCTGACGTTCCTCGTGCGTCCTCTGAAAGAGCAGCGCGGCGTTCATCAGCGTCGCCACGAAGCCGGCGAGCAGTTCGCAGTAATTGACGTCCTCGTCGGCGAAGCGGGAGGAGCGGCGGTTGACGAGGCAGAGCACGCCGATCGAAGCGTCGCGGACGCGCAGAGGCACCACCAGCATGTTGCGGATCCGTGCGTTGCCGATCAAGCGATCGATGCTTCCGGATTCCTCGTCGAAGACGCGCGATGTCCCCGTCTCAAGGACGCCGCGGAGCAGCTGAAGGTTCCCTTCGACGGCCATGAGCTCGCGATCGTAGAGATCGGATCCTCGATCTTCTCCGACGCGTCGAAGGCTGCCGGCGTCGACGACGAACACCGCGTGCCGTTCGGAATCGAACGCGTCCGCGATGATCCCGCCGGCGCGGGACGCGAGCAGGTCGATCTGCGAGGTGTATTCGCTCTGTCGCACCAGCGTGTTGATCACCTGGAGCTGGTCGAGGCGGCGCGAAAGCTCGCTCGCGAGACGGTCGGTCCGTCCGAAGGCCAGGCGCAGGACGCGCGTGACGACCACGAGGCACATCGAGGCCATCACGAAGATCACGAGCCTCAGCACGAATTCGCCTTCCAGGAACGGCTCTCCGGCGCTCGAAGCGGCGCGCATGAACAGCATGGCTATCAGGGAAAAGAGCGCCTCCGAAAGCACTACGCGCTCGTGCAGCACCAGCGTCGATGCGAGGAGCGGGATGAGGTAGATGTACGCCAACGTGCCTGCGGCCTCGGGAATGAGGTAGAGATACGCCGTCAGCAGGAGCACCATCACGAGGCTGACGACGAGCGCCTTGTCCTCCTTGCTGTAGCGGATCGCCCCTTCCGAAGATTCGGGCATCGCCCGATGAAAGAGGAGGTTCGCGGCCACGAGCAGCACGGTCACGAACAGCAGCTTCGGCGCCCTGCCTGGCGATGAGGCCTGCGGCAGGAGGAAGACGACCGCTCCGAGCAGGAACGCCAAGAGCCAGCTCGCGGCTTCGAAGCCGGCGCCGAAACGGACGCTGTCGGCGGCGCGCGCGCGGGCGATCATACGGCGGTGCGTCGAGGAAGCGCGACGGTGAAGGCGGAGCCCTCGCCTTCGCGGGTCTTGCACGTGATCTGGCCGTCGTGCGCGTCGACGATGAACTTCGTGATGTACAGCCCGAGACCGGACGCGTTGGGGTTGACGTCGATGGCCTTCTTCGAGCGATAGAAGCGTTCGAACAGGCGGACGTGCTCCTTCTCCGGCATGCCGATGCCGGAATCGCGCACGACGATCCTGACCTCGTCCTTTCCGGAATGGATCTCGACGTCGATACGGCCGCCGTCGGGCGTGTACTTGATGGCGTTGTCGATCAGCCGGCTGAAGACCGTCTCCATCTTGCCAGCGTCGACGAACAGCGGCGCCGGATGCGGCGACGGCTCGTCGAACGCGAGGGTCTGCGAACGCATGGCCGCGCTGCGCGCGAAGTCGCGCATGACCTTGCCGACGACGTCGGCGATGTCGACGGCGCTCTTCTCGAGACGCAGGGTGCGCTGTTCGATGTCGACGGCCAGCAGCATGTCGTCGACGATCGAGATGCTCGTCGTCACGCTGCGATAGATCGAGCGCAGGGCTTCCGCGGTCTCCGCGTCCAACGCGCCGCCCTCTCCCATCAGCAGCTCCAGGTTCCAGCGGATCGCGTTCAACGGCGTCCTGAGCTGGTGCGAAGCCACCGTCAGGAACTTGGACTTGATCTCGTCGGCGCCGCGCAATCCGCCGTATTGGATCTTGAGTTCCGTGATCTCGCGTTCATGCGTCACGTCGCGCATCATCCACAAGCGGCCCGCGTACGTACCGTCGGCGCGCACCGGGGCGCTGGCGACCTCGACGACGCGATGCGCCGGCGAGGCGATCTCGACGTCGCGCAGGAATTCGCTCTCATGATCCTCCAAAGGATGCGCGATGACCTCGTGGAAGCTCATGAACTCGGCGAACGCGCGCGCCCACGTCTCGGCCAGCGCGGCGACGGGCCTTCCGACCAGATCGGACGGATCGAGACCGAAGAACGTGCCGACCGCCTTGTTAGCCGCCAAGATCCGCCCGTCGGCGCCGGCATAGACGATCGCGTGGGGCGAGGCGTCGAGCATCGGTTCGATGAGCTTCTTGTCGCATGCGCTCGGTTCGATGCGGCTCGCAAAGGGCATATGGGCCACAGTATATCACGAAAGAAGCCCGCGCGCGGACTGCCAAAGCCCGTCCTGTCCCTGCAGTTTGAGCCAATACCACCACTCGACGCCCCAAAGGTAGATCTCGGACGCGCCGGTCGAGACGGCGAAATCGACGTTGCCGCGCAGCCGTTCCGGATCCATCTGCTCGAACTGCTCTTCGATCGGCGTTTCATCCACCGGTCTGCGGAACCACGGTTCGGCCTGCAGCTCGCTGATGATCACGTTCTTGACGACCGGACTCAGGAGATTGATGCGATCGGTGTAATACATCGGCGAAACAGGCCAGTAGAGTTCGCCGATGTACTTGTTCCAGACCAGGCGGTACATGCTGATGCCCAGCACGTCGCCGAGGGACGCGGTACGGATCCAGGTCGACAGCTCGCCGGAATCCGTCACCATGACCGGACGCGCGTCAAGGCCGCGCACGAGCAGGATCTCCTCCTTCAGGAATCCCCGGTCCGGCGGAGGGCACTTGCCGAAGTGGAAGAGCGGCTCGTTCTCGACCTGCCAGACGCGCACGGCGGGGTACGGCTTGAAATGAAGGATCTCGGCTTCCAGGAATTTCAGCACGCGCTCGCGCTGCTTCATCTCATCGAGCTTCGCGGCCCAATCAGGCACGTGGCATTCGGGCCAGCGCGGCGTCTTCCGGCCGACGGCCAAGATGACCTCCGCTCCGCGCTTCGAAGCCTCGTCGAGCATCCACTCGACGTCGCCCCACGCGTAGCGGTCGCGCTCGGGTTCCGCTTCGTCCCAATAGACGGGGATCCGGAACTTGCGCACGCCGAGGTCGTCGAGCGTCGCGAGATACGCGGCCTTCCAGTCGAGGCCGAGCTCTTTGGCGTATTTCGTGGAGAAAGTGACGCCGATCTCCGGCGGCGCGGCGCGGCGCGGCAAGGAGGCGCGATACCAAAAGACGAGCCCTGCGGCCGCAAGGAGGCCGATCGCGATCAGGATGGCGGCGCGGCGGCGCATGTCAGACGATCATCGGGAGCTTCTCGAGCTTGACGGGCATGCCGGTGATGATCTCCTCGATGCGGTAGGCCCCGTGCGTAGGCGCCTCGATGAAGCCGTTCCATGCCATCCGCGCGAGTCCGCCGGATTCGACCCAGTCGAAGAGCCATTCGTCCGTGTAGCGAGGGTCGAGCTGCGGCGTGCCGCCTCCGAGGGTGCGCAGCCAATGCTCGTTGAACTTCTCCTGCGAGCCGATCGGCGGCGCGGCGATGATCGGCAGGCCGACGCCCGTATAGAAGGAAAGTTCGCTGGGCTTCGTCCAGAGGATATCCGAACGGCGGACGAGCTGGTCGAATTTCTTGAAGTAGCTCGGCCGGTCGGCGTAATACTGGATGCGCAGGCCTTCTCCGAGATCCGAGCCGAGGCCGATATCGATCACGCGCTTCTTGTAATACGCCGCCACGTCCTTCTTGGTGCCCGCCACCAGGTTCAGGATGATGTCGCCGCGGCGGATCTTCTCGCGGAGGCTCTCCGCGATGGTCAGTCCGAGATCCCGTTGCGCGCCGGCGCCGCCGACCGCGAAGGTCAGCGTGAGCGGATGCGTGGGCCTGCGCCTGCAGTTGGCCACGCCGATCGCCTCCTTCAGCGTGTCTTGGTATTTGGAATAGAAGATGCCGTTCGGATCGAGGTGGCAGATGCGCTCGCCGAGGTCTTCCTTGATCGTCTCCGCCGTGGCGCCGCCGATCAGGTCCTTCGAGAGCGGGAAACCGGTCAGGAAGATGTTCTCCGGACGCACGCCGTAGAGCTTGAGGCGCTCGACGACGCGTCCGTTGGAGGCGAAGTACTTGATGCGGCTGCGCTTGGGGTCCTTCGCGACCCAGGCGCGGCTGACGTCGGCGTCCGTCGTGACCAGGTAGATATCCTCGGGATAATCGAAATATTCGGCGGCGAAGGCCGGCAGGAAGAACGTGCAGACCATCGGAAGCTTGCGCTTGTTGCGGAGCGTCTCGACGAGGTCGCGGCCCAGGCCTTTCTTCTCGATCAGGTAGTAGAGCTGGAGCAGCTGCAGGCTCGGCGCGGAAAGGTCGCGGCGCGGGTAGAACGACTTGATCTCCTGAAAGCCGTCGAAGATGTTCCAGGCCAGCTCGCCGATGAGGGGCACGGACTTGAAGCGCGAGAACGCCTCGTAGAGGGTGCGGCTCTGCCTCCAGAGCTTCTTGTCCGACTCCGGGATGCCGGGATAATTGTTGGCGACGATGACGTCCGTGTACGCCAAGTCCGTCAGCGCATGCGAAGCGCGCTCGTGGCCGTAGCCCATGTCGACCGTCACGACCCAGGCTTTGCGGAAGTGCTGTTCAGTCATATCGTGGACATCATCGAGCGTGCAGGGCGATGAGCGTCGAGCCGCCGTCGGGAGCGTCGCGGAAGCCCGCGATCAGCGGATGGCCGTCCAGCCAGCGGTGCAGGGCGTCGCGCAGGCGCCCTTCCCCTTTTCCGTGCATGACGCGCACGGCGCGCTCCCCGCGCACGAACGCGCGCTGGACGAGGGCTTCGGCGGCCCCGCGAGCCTCGTCCCATCGCAGCCCGTGCAGGTCCGTTTCAGGCACGTCGCCGCCCGCCTCGGCCAGGAAGAGCAGGCTTTCGAGCGCTTCCCCCTCCGCCGAGGCTCCGGGGGACAGGTCGGCGGCGGGTTTTGGCGGATGAGGCATCGCTTTTCGCTTTCGGCGTTTCTGAGACGGGCAGGGTGAAGTGGAAGACGGTGCCGCTGCCCTCGACCGAGGAGAAGCCGACGATGCCGCCGTGCGCCTCGACCAGCGTCCTGGTGACGAACAATCCGACGCCGGACGCGTTCGGCTGCATCAAGGTGGCATTCGAGGCGCGGAAGAACTTGCTGAAGATCTTCCCCTGCTCGTCCGGCGGGATGCCGACGCCGCTGTCATGCACCTCGAAGCGCACGAACGCTCCCTCGCGCGCGGCGCGCAGCATGACGCGCCCTCCCTCGTGCGTATAGCTCATGGCGTTGTGCAGGAGCTTGCTGAAGACGTACTGCAGCTTGAGCTTGTCCGCATAGACCAACGGAAGTCCCGGAGCGACCGTGACGCGGAACGCCAGCTTCTTGAGCCTGGCCTGGCTCTTGAACTCGCGGACGAGGGCGTCGATGAAGGCCTCGATGTCGATCGGTTCCGGATTGAGATGCAGGAGTCCGCGTTCGACCTCGAGCGCCTCGACCCAGTCGGAGATCATCACCAGGACGTTCTGGTAGTTCTTGTCGGTGATGCGCAGGACCTCTTCCTGGCGTTTGGAGAGATCGCCGACCTCGCCCCGCAGGAGGCTTTCGATGTTCCAGCGCACGGCGGTGAGCGGCGTGCGGAGCTGATGCGAGATGATCTCCAGGAACCGCGTCTTGATCTCTTCGGTCTCCGAACGCGGGATGGCGTCGGTCGCGAGCTTCGCGCGCTCGGACCTCGCCAGCGCAGCGACAGCCTCCGCGATCTCGTCCTCGACGTCGCCGTCATGGACATGCGGCGCGAGGCTCCAATCCCCGGCCGCGTACGCCTTCAGCGCGGCGACGATCTCCGCGACGTTGCGGTCGCGGCGCCGTTCGGTGAGGTAGAGGATGACGAGCGCGACGCACAGGAAGACGGAGACGAGCGCGGAGAGCAGCCAGGTGGCGTTCTGCAGGACGAAGAGGTCGTTCAGATGCCGGGTCTCGCCGGACGCGCCGGAAGCGGCGTCGAAGAGCACGAAGCCGTAGCCCGTGAACAGCGCCCATGCGCCGCCGGAGACCAACAAAACCGAGATGCCGATGAGCATCAAGACGAATCCGGCCCGATGTTTTCCCGGAAGGACCATATCTCCCCCTTAGTGCGTACGCCCGCAGTATATCACAAAAGAAAAACGGCCGGAGCGCGAGGCGTGCGCTACGGCCGGACGAAGATCTCGCCGACGCTGACGCCGGAAAGCGTCGGAATCGACGAGGTCGGGATGCCGAGGATGCGAAGGATCGTGGGCGCGGTGTCGACGAGGCGGATCTTGGCTTGGATCACGTGGCCGGGCTTGATGCCTGGGCCGACGGCGACCCAGGGAACCAGCCGGTTGTCCGGCGTGTCGTCGCCATGGCTCTTGCCGGGCGTGCCGCCGTGGTCGGAAGTGACGATGAGCGTCGTGGGGACGCCGCCTGCCGCTTCCGCGTCGGCGATGCACTTCCGGATCGTCTCGAGATGAGTACCGATCTTCTCGGCTTCGACGTATTGCTCTTCGGAGAGCCAACCGTGGCGGTGCCCCGCGTCGTCGGTCATCTTGAAGTGCAGGATGACCAGACGCGCGGCGTCGTCCTTCACGGCATCGCATGCCGTCTGGAGGAGCACCTTGTCGCCATGGGCGCGGATGCCGGTCTCGTCGCCGTCCGGTCGGAGCATGCCGACGAGCTTGCCCTTCTGGACGACGGCGACGGCCTTGTAGCCCGCCGCTTCGACCGCGGTGAAGAGCGTGCTGGAGACCTTGAGGGGTTTCCATCGGTACTTCACGCCGTGGACGTGCGGATCGCCGTTGGATAGGTCGGCTTTGGCGGGCTCGCGCATCACGCCATTCACGTTCGGATCGGCGCCGGTGTAAAGCGCCGCGTGAGAGATCGCCGTCGTCGCGCCCTTGGGCACTTCGGCGTCGAACGTCCACGCGCCGGCGGCAGCCATCTCTTTCCAGACCGGCATGCGGTCGGTGAGCCGGACGTGCCATCCGTCGACAGTGACGAGGATGACGCGGGCGGGTCCATCAGCCTTCGAAGGCGCCTTCTCGGCGGCCGTCGGCGGCTTGGGGACGGAGAGGCCTTTCTGGGGTTGGGGTTTGGCGGCGGTCGGCGGATGCGGGACGCGCCGTTCGGTCACGCCGAACGCCGCGCACGCCGCGAGGCCGATGAAGGCCAGCAGATACGGGAGCGGACTCGTACGATCGTGCATCACGGATGACTCCTTGGTTGGGGGTTCAGTTCGAAAAGACCACATCGCAGGATAGCAGAAAAATGCCGTTTTGTCAATGCTCGCGCCTGTTTTCGCGTAAGAAAAAGACCCCCTGACGAGGTCAGGAGGTCATTCGAATGGATCCGCGCCGAAGTCGGCGGCGGGGGCAGTAAGGTACGTCTGAGGCATCTTCCCGCGTTGGAACGGGAGAAGGATCGGGACGCCTTCGCGGCGTTCGCCGCGATCGACGAGCGTGATGTCGTCCGGAATCGGGAAATCCCGGGCCGGCGCGGCATCCGTGACCGGATGCGCCGCTTCCATGAAGCCTTCCCAGATGGGCAGGGCGACCGAGCCGCCCGTGGCTTCTTTGGCGATGGGATCCGGCGTCATGCGTCCGACCCACACGCCGACGGCCATGTCGGCCGTGCCGCCCATGAACCAGACGTCGCGGAAGTCGTTGGTCGTGCCGGTCTTGCCGGCGACCGGGCGGCGCAGCCTCTTGGCGCGCGTTCCGGTGCCGAACTCGACGACGCCCTTCATCAGATGCGTCATGGCGTAAGCGTCGCCCGAAGGGACGGCCTGCCGCGGCGGCTGAGGCTTGGCTTCGTACAAGACGACTTCTTCGACGATTCCGTCGGGGCGGCGCCGGCGTTCGCTCACGTTCGTGACGAACAGTCCGGGCGCGCCGCTGGAGTGCTGGACAGGCAAGGCCCGTCCGTTGGCGAGGATCGTGGCGTATCCCGCGGTGTGCTCGAGGAGCGTGAGCTCCGGAGAACCCACCGCGATCGGGAAGACGCGTTCGATCTTCGACTGCACGCCGAGCGCGCGGATGACGGCGAGGGTCTGGTCGAGGCCGACTTCGACGAGAAGCCGGACCGAGACCGAGTTGAGCGACTTCGCCAGCGCCGTCATGAGGTCGACGGTGCCGTAGTAGGCGTGCACGGTGTGCGGTCCCGTGTAGTTGGTCGGGCACCAGTTGCCGGACGCGGTCGGGATGCAGATCGGCGCGTCGAGGACCGTGGAGACCACCGTCTCGCCCTTCATCAGGGCGGAAAGGTAGATGTACGGCTTGATCGACGAACCGGTCTGGCGTCGCGATTGCATGGCGATGTCGAACTGGATCTCGCTCCAGTCGTATCCCCCGACGACGGCGAGGATCTCGCCGGTCGTGGGATCGATGGCCACGAGGGCCGCTTGGAGCGCCGCGTGCTGCGGTTTGCCATGCGCGTCGAGTCCGCCGGTGCGCCGGGCCGTCAACGCATAACGCGCATCCTGGCCTTTGGCGTCCTTGCGGGTCTCGATGCGGACGGTCATGAGGTCGCCGACGAGGACGGCGCGTCCTGACTTGGCCCGTTCCCAGCTCCCGACGCGTTTGACGTCGTCGGGTTCGAGTTCGAAGCGGCTGCCGCGGACGCAGAGCGTCATCGAGTTCCCGTCGCGCGCGATGACGCGTGCGTTGGGCTCGATGGCGTTGTCGGCCACCCATTCGGCGGGAGGATCGCAGCGGCCGCCGGCGTCGGCGTCGTGCCCTTCCGGGCCGGCGAAGCCGAGGCGGCGCTCGAGATCGAGCAGGCCGTAGCGGACGGCCGCCTGCGCCTTCTCCTGGAGGTCCAGGTCGAAGGTCGAGCGGATCAGC
>Ga0113563_10001138_pt1 | contig 14583 bp, 10 predicted proteins | sample Mud3Dept3metaG_FD_80117 | JGI IMG/M metagenome (GOLD analysis project Ga0113563, IMG submission 80117) | Freshwater wetland microbial communities from Ohio, USA, analyzing the effect of biotic and abiotic controls - Mud 3 Core 4 Depth 3... | ecosystem: Environmental > Aquatic > Freshwater >...
CATTTGTTCAGAGAGGTGTTGTTCTTGACAGGCTGAACCTTGAAGTAAATGAAGGAGATTCAATAGCTGTTACGGGCCCTTCTGGTTCCGGCAAGACAACGCTCATGAACATCATCGGATCGCTGGATCGTCCCGATTCGGGCAATGTCATTTTCCGTGGCAATTCCATAGTATCATTAAACCCGGATGATTCAGCACTATACAGGAACAGGAATGTCGGCTTTGTATTTCAGGATCATCTGTTGCTCCCTCATCTTACTGTAATAGAGAATATTATGCTACCCTTGCTCGCTGCCGGAATTACTGTTGAGGGGTATGAATCCAAAGCCGCCTATGCGGAGATCTTGATGGAAAGAACGGGACTTGCCGGATTTGAAAATAAGTATCCATTTCAGATCTCGGGTGGAGAAGCGCAGCGTGTTACCCTGGTGAGGGCTCTGATAAACAATCCCGCCCTTTTACTCGCAGATGAACCGACCGGATCCCTGGACGCAAGGAATGCCGGATTGCTGGGAAACCTTCTGGTTGAATTGAACAAAGAATTCAGGATAACACTGATTGCAGCAACACATTCAGCTGATCTGGCTTCAAAAATGAAACGGCATTTAAAGCTTCTCGACGGAAAGCTGGCAGACTAAAGAGGAAAATCTGATTTTAATGAACCTCACCTTTTTTAAATTAATCGGCAGATCACTTCTTTATTACAGGAAAGATGCTGCTTATCAGATTATTATCGTTGCGTTGCTCTCAGCTATCATCACAGGATCCCTCTTTACGGGTTATTCAGTCAGGAGCAGTCTGAAGAGAACAGCAATGGAAAAGCTGGGCAAAACGGATATTGTAATAAGTTCAGGAGTGAGGTATTTTGATGCTTCACTTGCAGAAAAAATAACTGGTATCACCGGCAGGGAAGCTGTTCCGGTACTTGAGACCGATGGTTATTGCCAGAATTTTACGACAGGCACGACAGCATTGAACATCAAAATTTTAGGAATAACCAGGGATTTCTTCTCCTTTAATTCTGTTGATTCTGTTTTTCTTGAACCCGGAACAATCGCAGTTAATAGCAGACTGGCACAGCACCTGGGTATTAAGACAGGTGATGAGATCATTCTGCGTTTCCGGGAGGTGGATCCTCTTCCCGCGAACGCTCCCTTTGCCCCGTCAAAAAACGACCAGGGATCAAAAGTTCTGAAAGTAAGTCGCATACTTGCTCCGCATCAATCAGGTAATTTCTCTCTCGGGATCACTCAGATCATACCGATGAATGTTTATATCAATATTCAGGATATGAATGCTGAGAACAATACAATCTTTAAAGCAAACAGAATGCTGGTTAAAGATTACAGTGAGACTGCGGTTTCAGATGCATTGTCAAGGATTTTATCGCCATCTGACATCGGATTATCAGTACGGAAATCAGAGAAAACCGGAGAACCGGAATTGATCTCGGACAGGATCTTTATAGATAGTCTGATAGTTTCGGATATCATCAGGAAGATCCCTTCAGGATCGCCGCTGATAACCTATCTGGCCAACAGTTTTTCCGTAAATGATAAATCAACCCCCTACTCTTTTGTAACTGCTCTCCCTGAATCGCTTTATCCTGTACCGGATGATGACTCTGTAATCATTAACAGGTGGCTTGCAGAGGATCTCAACGCAAAAACCGGAGATAAGCTCACTATGCGCTGGTATGATGCCGGAACCGGCCGTTTACTTGAAGAGAAAAGCAAAGATTTTTATATAAACAGAATTGTTGATCTTGCCGGTATTTATTCCGATGCTTCACTAATGCCTGATTTCCCGGGAATTTCAGGCAGTACCACATGCTCCGGCTGGGATGCTGGTGTCCCGATACTGCTTGATCAGATCAGGGATAAGGATGAAGAATACTGGAACAGGTACAGGGGTACTCCGAAAGCATTTATCAGTTATGAAACTGGCAGGAAGTTGTGGGGTAATAATTTCGGTACTGCGACTGCTATCAGGTTCCCTGTGTCGGTGCAACTTCCGGAAATCATCAACAGTCTGACAGGAGCCCTGATTCCGGCGAGAACCGGTTTCATGATTTCGGACGTGCGGAAATCGGCTGAAAAAGCCGCTGATGAAAGCACAGATTTCAGCACTCTTTTTTTAGGACTGAGCTTCTTTATCATCATCTCATGCATTGTCCTCTTCTCAATGGCTGTAACGGTGCTGTTTGAATCGAGAAAGAAACAGATCACTGTATTTTATAACCTGGGATTCAGAAACAAATTCATCAAAAAACTGCTTTTCCGTGAAGTGACCACTCTTTCAGTTATCGGGGCAGTGCCGGGTGTTTTCCTTGGTTATTTAGTCAATCTATTGATCATAAAAGCTCTGAATTCCGTATGGACCGGGGCGGTTCAGACTGATACTCTTTCTGCCGGATTCAACATACTCCCGCTTATATACGGATTTCTTATTTCGCTCCTGATATCATCGGTTCTCATCTATATCAAAACAAGGGCATTCCTTAAAAGCCTTGCCAGACCTGAAACAGGAGAACTAATTACACATTCATCAAAAAATAACCTGATTTTTCTGATCATTTCAGTAGTGGCAGCACTTTCCTTATTCATATCAGCACAGTTATCAGAGGATTATGTCACACCTCTTTTCTTTGTGATCGGATCGCTCCTTTTGATTGCAATGGTTTTGTTGCTCAGATATTATTATATCCGGAAAACCAGATCAGGTAATACTGCTGCAAGTCTTATTAAGAACTTCTCAAGGAAATTTTATTTCTTTCACCCTGCACATGCTGTAACTCCTGCTATATTTATTGCCGCGGGTATTTTTGCCATAATAATAACAGGAGCAAACCGGCAGGTTATCGGTAATAAAATGCTCCTTCCGTCCGGGGGTACGGGAGGATATCTGTTATGGGCTGAATCGGCGGTTCCGGTAAAGGAAGATCTTAACCTGCCCTCAGACAGGTTGGAATTCGGTCTTGATGAGAAGGATCTGGAAGATCTTGTTTTTATTCAATCTGCCAGATTATCGGGCGATGATGCCAGTTGTCTCAACCTTAACCATGTTTCCTCCCCTCCTATTATTGCAGTAGATCCGTCTGCTTTCATAACCAAAGGATCCTTTTCCTTTGCCACTAAGATCAGAAATCCGAAGGAAATAAATCCATGGGCACTTCTGGATGTCAGTCCCGGACCTGATATAATTTACGGAATTGCCGATCAGACAGTTCTTCAGTGGGGACTCAGAATAAAAACCGGAGATACCCTGATCTACAGGGCTGAAAACGGACAGCCATTGAATATTGTTATATGTGCAGGCCTTAAATCCTCGGTATTTCAGGGTTACCTGCTTGTGAGCAACAAGTATTTCACCCAATTCTTTCCTTCCGTTTCGGGGAATTCAGTTTTTCTTGTGGATGGTAAGCCTGAATTATCTGAATATTACCGCAATACATTGAATGAAAGATTATCAGGATATGGATTTTCGGCTCAGGGAGCAGGTGAAAAACTTTCCTCCTTTTTCCGGGTTACAAACACTTATATTAATGTATTTGCTGTCCTTGGTGCTATGGGTATGATACTCGGAGCCGCCGGACTTGGATTTGTCCTGATGAGGAATTACAACCTGCGGAGGCGCGAGTTTGCACTTATGGCGTCAACTGGTTTTACACAGAGCAGGATCCGGAACCTGATTTTAAAAGATCAGGCTGTAATTCTGTTCTGGGGAGTGCTTACCGGGACAATATCAGGATTAACAGCCACACTGCCCTCATTAAAAAGCGGAAATGAGATGCCATGGAACGTGATTCTGATCATGATAATTTCTGTCATGGCCATCGGATTGTTTTCCCTCCGTTTATCCATAAGAAGTATCAAAAGCAGTTCACTGATAAATCAGCTGAGGAAAGAATAGGTTACTTTTTCCCGACTGCAAAAAGGCTTTTCTGGGTTCTGAAGAATATCATGCCGTCAGTGAGTGCGGGGGCGGTCATACAAATATCATTCAGCGGGATCTCTGCAAGCAACTGGAATGTATCACCATCCTTAATAATGTAGATCGTACCTTCTTCATCCACTATATATATTTTACCATCGGAGGCTACCGGAGAAGCGATGAAGCTTTTGACCTGTCCCAGCCTGGCAGTGTATATTTCATTTCCGGTAAGCGGATCGAGGCAATTGATTGATCCGTTCCAGTTAACGTTATATAGACGGTTGTGATAAAGAAGCATAGTATGCATATAGGAACCGCCCCTCGGTTTGCTCCATAGAATGCCTGAGTTAGATGTTTCGCCTTCCTTCAGGGTGATATCACCCGTTGCGCCGCTTCTTACAGCCAGGATCGGAGAGCTCCTGCCATGGGCACTGTTAAAATAAATAAGTCCGTTCCCGGTGATTGGGGTGGGTATCTGGATATCGCCCCCGCCCGACATCTTCCATATTTCCTTTCCTGTTGCAAAATCATATCCTCCCCTGTGTTTGAATCCATTAACCGCAATACATGGTTTCCCTTCGTTGAAATAAACAGTCGGAGTGCACCAGCCAGGGTATTCATCTCTGTCGGCTTTCCAAAGCTCCCTGCCTGTTTCGGCGTCATATGCAGCAAGGAATGAATTCTCATAAACATCACATTGTATAATTACTACACCATTGTAGATGATGGGTGAGCTGGCAAATTCCCATTCTGCATTTTTCATTATAAAGAATACTGATTTCAGGACTCCAAAGTTTTTCTTCCAAAGCAGTTTGCCTTGTTTATCATAACAATAGAGTCCTTCAGATCCAAAAAATGCCACCACATGCTTTCCGTCAACTGCGACAGTGGTATTTGCGTGGGTTGACTTCGGATGCCGCTTCATTTTGGGCACCCCGGTACATGGAGTTCTTTCCCAGATTATTTTTCCCGTGTTTTTATTTATACAGTATACTTTCCACTCATGCACCGAGCTGTCGTTTACGGGAGTGACATCCCCGTATTGGCCGGGTTTGAATCCGGCTTTATCTGATTCACTTATTGCAGTGGTAATGAATAATTTGTCGTCCCAGATCGCAGGACTTGAAATACCCATACCGGGAATGCTGATCTTCCATTTGATGTTAGTCATATTCTGTACATCAAACGTCGAAGGCAGTCCGGCATTATCAAGAACTCCTGATGCCATATAACCTCGATATCCCGGCCATTGTCTTTCGGGATTCAGCTGACCGGATGAATATGGCAGGCTGAGAAAACAAATGATAAATGATATTATGAGATTCCGCTCTTTCATAACTGGAAGCTGTTAATTACTGACAATAAAACGGGATTTAATTCATTGAATTTTACTTCGGGACTGTATTCAGATCATTATCAGGATTTGCTGGTTTTTTCTTTCCGAACTTAATGTTGTAGTCCAGGGCAATTATATGGAAATCAAGTAAATCCGGAATGTAATCACGGTCAAATAAATACTCAACTTCAACTGAATGTTTTTTATTTATATTTATTTCAATTCCTCCGCAGAGCCTGTACTTTCCAATGAATCTGTCGGTATTCCTGAATAAAGGACTGAAAGTTTCCACATAAATGTAAGGATTGACCGGAAAAGAAGGTGTTTTGAAGGTAGCTTTCAATCTCATCCTGCCGGTGCTGTTATTATCCATATCGTATTCAGATGTTTTAATCCTTGTCTGTAATCTCAGGCGTGCATTGAAATCAATAACCGAAACGTCAAATTTCCCTGTTAAATCGAGGAAGAACTTATGCTGGAGATAATGTCCATCGTATTCAATTTCTGAAAAGTTAGCAAGTCTGTAAGAGGCTGCTGTCGAGAGGAATTTAGTGAATCCATAATCAAGCCCGGCTTCGGCATATGTCTGCTCAACCTTTGAGCCAAACTGGAAAGTACGTATTGCAGCGCTGCCCTCAAGATTGAGTTTTTCAGTGATCCCCCTGGTCAGGGAAATCTTATACCATCTTCCGAAATCTTTTTCCTGTGAAAAGACCGGAAAAATAAACAGACATAAAAGGAGAACAGTCAGAAGTCGTCTAGTCATTATCAAATTTATTTTCAGGATTTACGGAGCGATTTGTGGTACATATAAGATTTTGAAGAATTAACACTGGCTCAGTCCGAGGTTAAGAACAGGTTTTTTTGAGGGATTAAGTGAATCAAATATAACAAGGGCAGCACCCAGTGCAGTAGCATTATTTATTTCGGAATTGTAGACATGTTTCATTGGATATGAATCAGAGATCAGTTTGAGGAATAAACGGTTTTTTGAGAATCCGCCGGTAATATAAATATTCTCAATGCCGTCTTCTTCAGGCATTATCAGATCGATAGATTCCACTGCAAGTTCAGCCAGTTCAACCATAAGCTGGTGATAGCTCTCCTCATAGGATTTGAAAACAAAGAAGTCATATTTGTCTTTAAGTTCTCTTGAATAAGGCATCATACCGAAGAAAAATCTGTTTTCCGCACTTCTTTTTTTACAGGTTTCAATGAGCTTATTATCGAGCTTCACCGACTTATAACGATCAGGCTGGGTCATAAAATGTTTATTGAGCATATTGACAGCAACCTCATGAAGATGCCCGAGGAATAACCTTGAAGATTTGACCGGCTGTTTTGTTATGCTCATATAACACAGGCAATCATGATCGAGCTGTTCTGCTGTCAGGATTTCAGTGTTGAACGGATTCATGTTTATGCACCATGTGCCTGTGGAAATAAGGAGAAATTTCCCTTTACTGCTTGCAAAATATGGTGCCAGTGATGATGAGCTGTCATGTATCCCTATTCCAACCAGCAGCTTTTTGCCATCAACTTCAACCTCATTGAGTGTGCTCACATCCACTGGGTCAGGAAGGACCAGTCCTTCTTCAGTCACCCAGGGGTGATAATTCATTTTGTCGAAATCCCATAATGCAGTGTGGCATCCGATGGATGTATGTTCAGAGTATATTTTTCCTGTCAGCAGGTGAGAGAGATATTGAGGAAAATGAAGTATGTACTTTACTTTTGAAAAGACATCAGGTTTCACATATTTCAGCCAGAGAGCCTGTATTCCCGAGTTGAGCATACCGAGTGCAGGAGAGGCGGTCCTCCTGCAAAATTCATCCTGCCCGCCATGTTTTTTATAGATTTTTTCCGGTATCCTTTCATCAACAGGTTTCAGATAATTATATATCGGGGTCAGTCTTTTTGCCTCAGCATCAAGATAGGCCAGTGTTGCACCATAAGTCGCGAAGTTGACTGCAGTAAGATCAAACTTATCCGAATGGGCAAGCCTGGTTATCGAATCCCTTATCCATTTCTCGATATGTTCAATATCATCACACTCAAATCCGTCATCATCCTTCGTTTCGGCAAATTTCTCCTCTATCTCGGAAACAGGTTTCAGATCGTAATTGAACAGAATGATCTTTTTGTTGGTTTTGCCGATATCATATACTGCAATAACCTTTTCTTTCATATACAGATGAATATTTGTTCCTGATTGTCGGGACGCGATGCATCGCGTCTCTGTATCATTTAAATCCGAAATTATCTTTTGCTAAGGACATCCTCCTCGTATTTGACGATTTCATCAATATAGTCCTGTCCGACCGGAACATTATTTTTCATGCAATAATAATCCCAGACAGCACCGAATGGTTTTGATTTAAGAAGTTCGAGGGTTGCCAGTCTTTCAAATGTTTTACCCTGTTCCTCCATTTTAACAAGTGTCTTATTAGGTTCCAGAAGAGCATACAGAAATGCCTGTTGCACCGCTCTCGCACCAACGACATATGCCCCGATCCGGTTGAGACTTGCATCAAAATAATCAAGCCCTATATTCACCCTGTTCAAAGCCCTGGCACGAACGATTTCCTGGGCTATCAGTAATATTTCGTCATTTAATGTGGCAACATGATCGCTATCCCACCTCACACCTCTTGTGAGATGCAGAAGGAGCTCATCAACAAATTGTAGAATGGAGGATATTTTATCGCCCACCTGTTCTGTAGGATGAAAGTGTCCATTGTCGAGCGTTATCATGGTGTTATTTTTCACTGCATAGCCGAGATAGAAATCATGAGATCCAACCACCATAGATTCTGACCCTATTCCAAACAGCTTGCTTTCAACAGAATCTTTCAGATATTTTTTAGGGTACTTTACAGCAAAGATCTCATCAAGTGATTTCTTAAGTATTCTGCGGAGCCCATTCCTGTCAATAGGTGTATCTTTGGATCCGTCAGGTATCCATATATTATGGACAGTCGGTGTGCCAAGCTGCTTACCCATATCAGCACTGATTGCCCGGCATCTTCTGGTGTGTTCAACCCAGAATTTCCTTATTCTTTCATTTTTGCTTGAAAGAGTAAATCCGTCATCTGCCAATGGATGAGAGAAACATGTGCAGTTGAAATCGATTCCGATCTTTCTCTTTTTTGCCCAGTTGATCCAGCCCTGATAATGTTTAGTCTCTATTTTGTCGCGGTCGACAAGTTTGCCACCGAATTCGCCATAACTTGCATGAAGATTCAGTCTCTGTTTGCCCGGCAGAAGTGACATGACCTTATCAAGGTCTTTTCTCATCTGCTCGATAGTTCTGGCTTTTCCGGGAAAATTTCCTGTTGCCTGTATCCCTCCGCCCCCCAGTTCGGCACCTTCCTTTTCGAATCCACCTACATCGTCAGTTTGCCAGCAATGCAGACTTATTACTATTTTGTCCAGTTCAGCCAGAACGGCTTTGGTATCAACTCCGAGTTCTGCATATTGAGCTTTTGCCAGCTGATATGCTTTTTCGATTGCTTCTTTTTTCATGGGAATATTTATTATAATTTTTAAATGATTTCATTGGGGTGTCCGGCTACCGGCATCCGGCGTCCGGCTGTTAATAGCCGCAAGCCGTAAGCCGCACACCGGTCATTCCATATAGAACACCTGTTCCAGTGGCACTGTCACCGGTGAGTTGTCAGGATTTGTTTCCATAATATCAGCCATATATTTCCACCATTTCTTCACGATTTCAGTCGTGCCGAGATCCTGGGAGGAACTGGTTCCTGATTGCTCCTGGTAAGCAAACAGGATATTGGTTTCCTCATCAAGGAAAATTGAATAATTGCCGACGCCCTCATCTTTGAGCAGTTTCACCAGCTCGGGCCAGATCTCATTATGCCTTTTTTTGTATTCTTCCTTAAAGCCCGGGTATAGTTTCATTTTAAATCCGAATCTTCTTTTCATATTTGACTTGTTTAACCGAGTTTAACAATAAAGGTTGAAAGAATAAGTACGATGATACCTGCAATAAGCACAACGATAGTCTTTGGTTTAACACCTTTCCATTCCCTGAGAATAATGCCCCAGATATTGCTGATTGCTATATTCAGGGCCATTAGGATGCTCCAGCCGAAAACTACCATGCCGGCAGGCAGCTTGCTCGAGCCCATCCCGAAAAAATGGAACTGAAGGAACCATAATAATCCGGCAAGAAATGTAAAGAACAGATTGTTCAAAAAGATATTACCGGATACCGTATAATAGTCTTTGTAACTTTTGTTTTTAATATTAAGGAATCCGCAATATACAAGGTTAGTGATAAATCCTCCAAGCAGGATGAAGATGAGTGACGGATTCTTCTGAAAGAGCGGATTTGTTCCGTGTGCCAGGGCAATGTTCTCGATAGGCTTTCCTGCTTCAAATCCGAAATTAAAACATGCGCTCATAATACCTGCGAAGATTGCGATAAAGATCCCCTTCTTCAGAGCGAATTCCTTAACCGCTGCTCTTTTCTCCTCCTCGGACATCTCTTTGCTTTTAAGCGAACCGGCATAACCTATTATAATGATACCGGTAATAGTTATTGCAACACCAATCACTGTCAGAATACCTCCTCTTGTGGCAAAAAGATTATCGCCCGCAATTATCGGAGGCAGAAGGGTTCCGAAAGCTGCACAAAGACCAAGTGCAATGCTCTGGCCGAGTGCAACTCCAAGGTAACGGAGACTTAATCCGAAAGTCAGCCCGCCAAAACCCCATAACATTCCAAAGAATGCTGCCATGAATTTAGCCGAACCGGGAGACTCCTTGATTATGGGCATCAGCTGACCCTGTGGAATAAAAATGAGTGCAAATATCCAGGGTATTATGATCCATGCAAAGAGTCCCTGGCTTATCCAGTATGATTCCCAGGCCCATGATTTTACTTTTTTAAAAGGAACATAAAAACTTGCAGCACCTATGCTGCCAAGTGCAATCAACAATATTCCGGCAATTGGATCCATTCTAAATTATTTTTTAACGATTTGCAATTTAAAAACTTTCATTCAGGAAAATGTTATTTAATGTGTATTTTTATCTAACCATTTTTTATAACCTTGAATTTTATTACGAAAACCTTAGTATCATGAAACCACTTAAGTTGATGCTGTCTATTGTCTTGATCTCCGGAACTGTTTCTGCACAGAATCTCTCGGTAAAGGACCTTACATGCGAACATAAGATAAATCCGATAGGTATAGATATCCTGCAACCACGATTATCATGGAAAATAATTGGTGTTGGTAATGATATTTTACAGACTGCCTACTCAGTGAGGGTGGCAACTGAACCAAAGTTTTCATCATCAAAGATGATCTGGGAATCAGGTAAGATTTTGTCGGATGAATCTGTATTACAGGTTTATAACGGACCTGACCTCAGGTCGGGTCAGAGATATTTCTGGCAGGTGAGAGTGTGGGATAACAAAGGCAGGTCAACCAAATGGAGCGAAACCGCATACTGGGAAATGGGATTGCTCTCACCTTCGGATTGGAAAGCAAAGTGGATTGAACTCGAAGATGATACAAACCGGTATTCGCCATCCCCGCATTTCAGGAAGGAATTTACAGTCAACAATGCAATTGCAAAAGCAACTGTTTATGTAACCGCTCATGGTTTATATGATCTTAGTCTGAACGGCAAAAGAGTCGGGGACCAGGTAATGACTCCCGGCTGGACATCCTACGGGAAGCGACTTCAATACCAGGTGTATGATGTTACAGACCAGGTAGTTAAAGGAAAGAATGCTGTTGGCGCATTCCTGGGCGACGGCTGGTATCGCGGAACCCTGGCATGGGGAAATAACTGGGCCATCTACGGGAAAAGGCTGGGACTTCTGATGCAACTGAGAATAATTCATACCGATGGCACCGAATCAATAATTATAACTGATGAGTCATGGAAAGGTAACAACGATCCGGCTATAAGAATGAATGATATATATAATGGTTATACCTACGATGCAACAAAAAGGTTAACCGGATGGAGCCAGCCCGATTATGATGACAGCAAATGGAAAAAAGTCAGGATCGGAAATTACCGGAATAACCTGGTCGCTTCAGAAGGTGCACCAATTCGCAAAATTGAAGAGATCAAACCTGTAAAGGTTTTCCTTTCACCAAAGGGAAGCCTGCTGGTCGATATGGGACAGAACATGGTCGGATGGATAAGGCTGAAGATCACAGGCCCCAGAGGCACTGTCATAACAGTCCGGCATGCAGAGGTACTTGACAAGTATGGGGAGTTTTATACAGAAAACCTCAGGGCTGCAAAGGTTCAGCTCACACTTACCCTTGCCGGAACCGGTGAGGAAACATTTGAACCGCGATTTACATTTATGGGATTCAGGTATCTTCAGGTAACAGGATTCCCGGGTACCCTCACAACCGACAATATCACCGGAATTGTTGTTCATTCCGATATGCAGAAGTCAGGTACGTACGAAAGTTCCAATCCTCTCCTGAATCAGCTTCAGCATAATATAGTGTGGGGACAAAAAGGCAATTTCCTCGATGTTCCCACCGACTGCCCGCAGAGAGACGAGCGTCTCGGATGGACAGGCGATGCCCAGGCGTTCTGCCGGACTGCTGCTTTCAACTATAATGTTGCTGCCTTTTTCACCAAATGGCTTAAAGATGTTGCAGCTGACCAGAGACCGGGTGGTGAGATACCGGTGGTGATCCCGGATGTACTTAACAAACAGGGTTCACCAACTGCCCAGACATCAGCCGGTTGGGGTGATGTGGCCGTAATCGCTCCATGGACTATGTACCTGGTGTATGGTGACAAGAAGTTGCTTGAAACACAATATCCAAGCATGAAAGCCTGGGTTGAATATATACGGAAGAAGTCAGGCGATAACATGATTTGGAAAGGGGGAAGCATTTATGGCGACTGGCTTTTTTACCATCCGCCGGTAAACAATCATTCAACACCCGATGGACATACGGATCATGACTTCATCGCAACTGCCTTCTATGCTTATTCTGCAAGCCTTCTGGCTGATGCGGCAGAGGTGCTTGGTAAAAAAGACGATCAAAAATTCTATACAGACCTCTTTAATAAGATCAAAAGTGTTTTCATACACGAATATGTTACCCCGGCAGGACGTGTCGGAACCAATTCACAGACTTCATATGTTCTCGCTCTTAAGTTCAATCTGCTGCCAGAGAACCTGAGAGCCAAAGCCGCGGAGTTTCTTGTGGAGGATATCAGGGGAAGGGGAAATCATCTTTCAACCGGGTTCCTTGGAACAGTTTACCTGGCGCATGTACTGACTGCAGCCGGATATACGGATGTAGCCTACGATCTTCTGCTCCAGGAAACTTACCCTTCCTGGCTCTATCCGGTAAAAATGGGCGCAACTACAATCTGGGAAAGATGGGATGGCCAGAAAACCGACAGTACATTCCAGGATGCGGGCATGAACTCCTTCAATCACTATGCTTATGGCGCTATCGGCGACTGGATGTACAGGGTGTCGGCAGGATTGGAAACCAGAACTCCCGGCTACAGACATCTCCTGATACAACCTCATCCATCAAAAAACCTTGAGTATTCAAAAGCAACATATGATAGCCCGTATGGAACTGTTGCATCGGGCTGGGAAAGAAAAGACGGAAAAATAATTATAAGGGTAAAGATCCCTGCTAATGCTGATGCAACAATTATCCTGCCTGTGGATGATCCGGTAAAGATCACTCAGAACGGTTTGCCCCTGCCGGATAAAAAGGATGATTTTGTTATTGCTGAAGAATCTAAAGAAAGTATAAGAAAAACAGTAGGTCTTGTGAGAGGATCCGGAGAATATACTTTTGAATACTTTGAACAAGAATAAGTCACTGGTCCACTCTCCGGATGAATTTTATTGAAAGCCATTTTGGTGAGTTTGCGGCTCTTCTGACAGCCTTCTTCTGGACCATTAGTGCCCTTGCATTTGAGTCAGCGAGCAGACGACTGGGGTCTCTTGCAGTTAATATTCTGAGACTGTTAATCGGATTTGCTTTCCTGACCATTCTGATCTATTTGCGAAGAAATATCCTGCTCCCGGTGGACGCCAGCCCTGGAAACTGGTTCTGGCTGACACTGTCGGGACTGGTTGGTTTTGTATTCGGCGATCTCTTTCTGTTCAAATCATACACGGTCATCGGATCGAGGTTTTCTATGCTGATCATGACCCTCGTCCCTCCTATGACCGCCCTGTTCGGCTGGATAATAATCGGGGAAAGTCTCACAATCATGAATTTCATGGGGATGATCCTTACTTTTACAGGCATTGCCCTCGCAATCTTTTCCCGTGGCAGCGAAAATGAAAAGCTAACTTTGAAGCTTGCTCCGGTTGGAATACTGTATGCCTTCGGTGGTGCTCTCGGACAGGCGCTTGGATTAGTGCTGAGCAAGTTCGGAATGAAAGATTACGATCCCTTTTCTGCGACACAGATAAGGATTATAGCAGGAATAGCAGGATTTGCTTTATTGGTGACTGTTCTGAAAAGATGGAAAAGCGTCGGAGTCGCTGCGCATGATACAACGGGTATGAAAGCCATTTCCCTGGGAGCCTTCTTCGGTCCGTTCCTTGGAGTTTCATTTTCACTGCTTTCAGTTAAATACACAAAAACAGGGATAGCCTCTACTATTATGGCGTTAGTTCCGGTAATCATCCTTATTCCTGCGATATTGTTATACAAGCAGAAGGTAACCCTTCCGGAAATGGCAGGTTCTGTAATCAGTGTTTGCGGTGTTGCACTATTTTTTCTATAGTTGTCAGGAATGAGTCCCGAAGAATTAAGAGATAGAATCCCTTTGAGCGATTTGATATACTCGGCCTCACGATCAGGCGGGCCGGGTGGTCAGAACGTTAACAAAGTCAATACCAAGGTTGAACTGCGGTTTCATGTGAAGAACTCATCATCCCTTACAGAATATGAAAAGGAAAAGATCCTGATAATTCTGAAGAACAGGATAAACTCAGATGGTGAATTGTTAATTACTTCACAATCAGAGAGATCCCAGCTGTTGAACAGAAAGAAGGCAGAGGATAAATTCTTTAAGCTGCTCACATCTGCGCTTACTGAGAAACCGGAAAGAAAAGCAACAGCTCCGACGGGAGCGTCAAAAAAGGAACGGCTTCAAAAGAAAAAGATCCGGGGTGAAATTAAAAAACTCCGGAAGGAAACCGGGTTTGAGGATGAATAAAAATATACGTCTTTAAAGACGTCTTATAAAACGTCTTATAATACGTTGATTCAGCATTCCGCCTTTGTGCCGTTGCACCGGTGAGCCTTCAGGCCATA
>Ga0113563_10001139_pt1 | contig 14582 bp, 15 predicted proteins | sample Mud3Dept3metaG_FD_80117 | JGI IMG/M metagenome (GOLD analysis project Ga0113563, IMG submission 80117) | Freshwater wetland microbial communities from Ohio, USA, analyzing the effect of biotic and abiotic controls - Mud 3 Core 4 Depth 3... | ecosystem: Environmental > Aquatic > Freshwater >...
CGCCCCGCTCAGCAGGCCGAACAGAACCACTGCAGCCAGAACTCCTAAAACCTGCTTTTTCATCCTCTGCCTCCGATCCCTTGAGGTACTCGTTCACCGCCCAACACCCAATGTATCGTGAATCAAAACTTCCCCACATATTAGGCTATACCAGCGCCAGTGTCAAGAAAATGAAATGCAATTTCGGATAAGTCTTAAGTGAATAAAATATAGTTGGATGCAGTTGGCTTTAATATTTGAGGATGCCTACGTTCTTCCGATGTGGCTGCGTAGGAAGGCGACGATTTCGTCCAGGGAACTGCCGGGAGGAAAGATCTCGGCTATCCCCATCTCCTTCAGTCTGGGGATATCGGGGTCCGGGATGATGCCGCCGGCGAAGACGAGCACATCGTTCAGATTATTCTGGCTCTTGAGTTCCAGGATGCGCGGGAAAAGGTGCATGTGAGCGCCGGAGAGAATCGACAGCCCGATGGCGTCCACATCTTCCTGCAGTGCCGCGTTGATGATCTGTTCCGGCGTCTGACGCAAGCCGGTGTAAATGACTTCCATGCCGGCGTCGCGGAGGGCTCGCGCGATTACCTTGGCACCCCGGTCATGCCCATCCAGTCCTGGTTTGGCGATGAGGATTCGGATCTTTTTTTCCGTCATAGGATTCTGTACAGGCCCCTAAAAGATGCTCGGCTCCCGATATTCACCGAAAACGCTGCGCAGGGCATCGCAGATTTCGCCCAGGGTGGTGTATGACCGCACGCAGTCGAGGATGCGCGGCATGAGGTTCTCTGTGCCCTCGGCGGCACGCTTGAGGGCCGTCAGGTTCCTCTCGACGGCGGCCACCTCGCGCTGGGCGCGCAACATCCGCAGCTGGCTGCACTGCCGTTTTTGTATGGCGCCGTCGATGACCAGAAGGTCGACCGGCGGCTGTTCTTCCGTGGCGAACTCATTCACGCCGACGATGATCTTTTCCTTGCGTTCCAGGGCTCGTGCGAACTGATAGGAAGACTCCTGGATCTCGCGTTGCGGATACCCCCGCTCAATGGCCGAAACCATTCCTCCCAGAGAGTCGATGCGCTCGAAGTAGGACGCCGCCGATTCCTCCATCTCGTTTGTCAGCGTCTCGAGGAAATAGGACCCGCCCAGCGGGTCGATGACGTTGGCCACGCCGCTTTCGTGCGCGATGATCTGCTGCGTCCGCAAGGCGATGGTCACGGCTTTCTCCGTCGGCAGGGCGAGGGTCTCATCCAGGGAATTTGTATGCAGGGACTGGGTTCCGCCGAGCACAGCGGCCAGCGCCTGCAGAGTCACCCTTACGACGTTGTTGTATGGCTGCTGGGCCGTCAATGAGACGCCGGCGGTCTGGCAATGGATGCGGCAAAGCATCGAGCGGGGATCCGCAGCATGGAACCGGTCCTTCATCGCGCGTGCCCAAATCCTCCTCGCTGCACGCAGCTTTGCGATTTCTTCGAAGAAGTCGTTGTGGACGTCGAAGAAAAAACTGAGCCGGGGGGCGAATGCGTCGACTTCGAGGCCGGCGCGCAGGCCGTATTCCACATATTCCATGCCGTCGCGCAACGTGAACGCCAGTTCCTGAGTCGCAGTCGCTCCGGCTTCGCGGATATGGTATCCGCTGATGGAAATCGTATTCCAGCGCGGGACGTAACGGCTGCCGAACTCCATGGTGTCGGTGATCAGCCTCATGGACGGGCGCGGGGGGTAAATGAATGTCTTTGCGCGATGTATTCCTTGAGTATGTCGTTCTGAATCGTGCCCGCAAGGTTCTTCCAGTCGGCTCCCTGCTTTTCCGCGGTCGCCAGGTACATCGCCCAGATGATCGCTGCCGGCGCGTTCGTGGTCATGGATGTAGTGACCTGATCCAGGCGGATGCCGGAGAAGAGTGTCTCCATGTCGGCCAGAGAATCGATTGCAACGCCGCAGCGCCCTACTTCGCCGTAGGACTCCGGATGATCGGAGTCGTAGCCGAACAGGGTCGGGTAGTCGAAGGCCACGGAAAGCCCCGTCTGCCCCTGCTTGAGCAGATACTTGAACCGCAGATTCGTATCCTCAGCCGTGCCGAAGCCGGCGAATTGCCGCATTGTCCAGAGCCGGCCGCGGTACATGTTTTTGTAGACGCCGCGCGTAAACGGGAACTCGCCGGGTTCGCCCAGGCGGATCCTCGGGTCGAAACCCGGCAGATCCGCCGCCGTGTAGATTTCACGGACAGGATGGTCTGACAGAGTGGTGAATTTGGGAAGGGGCCCCTTCTGCTCTGCGATTTTCATGCTCCGCCAATGACTGATAGGGAGGGGAAGGGTTGCCCCTCACATTGCAGGATTCGCCGCAGCGGATCTTCGAGTGATCCGCTGGCACGCCATTTCCCTCATAAGTTCTTCATCACAGCAGATCGACATGAGTATCACCGGCTGGTTTTTTTAGTCTTGCCTTCGAGCCGCTGCGCCTCACGAAAGCACTGAATGGCCTTGTCGTCCTCCCCCATGCTCTCGAGTATATAGCCCCGATCCTTCCAGATTGCGGCTTTGCTCCTGTCGGTCTTGAAAAAGCCCAGGTTGGCCTCCAGCAGCCGCAGGGCAAGCGCAGGCTGACTCTTGTGGCGGAACTGGTCGGAAAACGCGAGGAGCTCCTTCAGGAGCACCTGCTCCTGGTCTTCTGGCCAGTTCATCTGAAAGATCTTGCCGGCTTCTTCCGCAGCACCGGCGAAATCACCCTTTTTGATCAGGATCATGACAATTTGGTGCTGCGCTTCCGCGATGCTCCTCATCCTGTTCAAGTCGGAGCTCTGTGCTCCGGAACCTGCAGCGGCAGCCGTTCCGCCGAACCACAGAAGGATTAGGAGCGGAAGATTCCGTTGCAGACTGGGATGAAACGGCTTCATCTCTCCTCCGTCTGGAAAAGATTCTCGATGGCTGCGGGCCGATCCTGCGCAAAGGGATTCCGGGGGAAAGCCGATTCAGCCAAGTCAGCTCTCCATGGATTCCTTTCTGCTTCGGCGATCTTGGTGGAATGGATGGCCTCATCCGTCATTCTGGTCTGGATGTAGTCATTCATGTAGGCTTCGAATTCCGCGCTGGATTTCTGGCCCTGCAGATATCCCCACAGGCCGAGCGCCAGAACTGCCGTGGCTGCGAGGGTCGCAGCCGCGGCTGTCCAGCGGTTCATGACTAGGAATCGAAAAAACCCGTGAGAGCCCTCCGGTGTCGGCATCTCCGCGATGCGGGACCGCAGGTTGTTCCAGATTTCCGGGATGGGTTCCAGCTCTCTGGAGTTCATTTCGACAAAGGCGGCGGAATTCTGCAACTCCCGCATTTCGGCACGGCAAGGCGGGCACTTGTCCAGATGGAGCTTCATTTGTTCTGCGCTCCCACCGACAAGTTCACCGTCGATGAAGGCCGTCAATTCTTCACTGCACTGTCGGCAATCCATTTCAGTCCTTCAGATAATCCTTGACACGCTTCCTCACCTGCAGCCGCGCCCGGTGGATGTCGGTCTTCACGCTGGGCAGGCTCCTCCCGACAATCTCAGCGATTTCCTGATAGCTGAGATGGTCGATCGCCGAAAGCACGAAGACCTCGCGATACTTGTCCGGAAGGTCATCGATGACTCCCTGAACTACGCGACCAAGTTCCTCCGCCTGAAACGCGTCCTGAGGTCCCTTTCTCTCATCCACCAATTCGGCTGCGCTCCTGCCCTCCTCGTTCTCTTCATCGACCGACACCATCGAAGGAGTCCTGCGGCGGTACCTCTGATATACATAATTGCGCGCGATCCGGAACAGCCACGGTTCAAACTTATCGTTGTCCTTGAGGGATGCCAGCTTCTGGTACACCGTTACAAATGTCTCTTGTGTAAGATCTTCCGCCTCTTCCGTTGACCCGATCATCCGGTACACAAAGTTGAGGACCTTGCGCGCGAACAGGTCGTAGATCCGCTGAAAAGCCCCAATATCGCCCCTTTTCGCCTGCTCGATCCAATGGATCAGCGGGCCCGGAACGATTCCTTGTTGGAGCAGGTCCTTTTCTGTCAAACCGAACTCTTATTGGAAGATTGCGCCAGTTTTGGAAAGTTTCACTCTATCAGAAAAAATTTCAATGAAAGCCGAAATCCCGACGCGGAGGATCTCGCACGGCAGCCGCAGGCTTCGCTCGCTTGCGCTTCGGCTCTCTCAAAGTAGTGCATAATGGATCGCTTGCGCAACTGCAAATTTTGGAACCTTGCCCCCGGCCGCCCCGTGTAATGGGCAGAATCACCGGAGATTTCCCGTGGTTCAGAATTCGGAGACAGCCATGAAAAACTTTCGTTCGGGGAAGAGATGGTCTCTTGCATTGCTGGGGATAGGATTCCTCCTGTCTGGCGGCGTCGGCCTTTTGCGCTCCCGGGACGGAGCGAGCCCGCAAATAGTCAGGCTGAATGTTGACGGAGCCTACCTCGGGATCGAGATGGAGGATGTCACAGGTGAAAGCGTGACAAAGTACAAGCTGGGCAGCGAGACGGGAGTCATCGTCCGGTCCGTCGTGAAAGGGAGTCCGGCGGACGCCGCGCATCTGCAGGAGAATGATGTCATAATCGAGTACGCCGGGTTCCCGGTTTTTTCCACAAGCCAGTTGGTCCGCATGGTTGCTGATACTCCCGTCGGCAGAACCGTGGGCCTGACCATAAGCCGTGAAGGCCAGAAACTGAACCTTACCATCAAGACGGCGGAACGGAGGGAATCCTCGCCCGCCGCGAAGCTCGGCCTCGTTCCACGGAGCCTCGATCGCCAGCTCGAAAATGTTCGGCCTTGGGAAGGCACATTGTTCCGGTATGACTTTCCGGGCGCAAAAGACCTGGCGTTTTCCGTCATCCGCCCCGGCAGGCAGGAACTGGGCGCCACCGTGGAGACACTGACGGATCAAATGGCGGATTTTCTCGCGGTTCCCGGGAAGAAGGGCGTCCTCGTCACTTCCGTCACGGCGGGCTCTCCCGCCGCTGCCAGGCTCAAGGCAGGTGATGTGATCACCGCAATCGATGGGAAACCCGTGTCCAGCCCGTCCGGGCTGGCTCAGGCAGTTGCCGAAAAGGAACCCGGATCAACGACTGAGTTCAAAGTCGTTCGAGAAAAAGAGGAAATCACCGTTTCCGTAGAACTGCCGAAATCGAATGTGATTCGTCGCGGCATAAGAATCTGAGCTCGAAGACTCTCTGGGGCGGAAATGCCCTGACCGGCCTTCCGCCCTTTCCCCACCCCCCCACTGGTGCCTGCTGTCGGGGGAACCATTCGATAATTATGGTTCCCCACGACGTCCGTCATTCATTTTTCCCTTGATATTCACCTTTTTACCACCTACACTTCTCAAGTGTAAGAAAGGTGAAAATGATGAAGGTTACCAGGCGACAGAAAGAAATCCTTGATTTCATCACCGATTTCATCGATCGAGAAGGCTACTCTCCGAGCATGGAAGAGATAGCGGAGCATTTCCATTTCGCGTCGCTGAATGCAGTTTTCAAACACCTGGAATCCCTGGCGGCGCGGGGGTACCTGCACAGGGATGCCAACCGTGCAAGATCGATCGAGGTCCGGCGCGACGATCCACCGGCAGCGCAATCTCTCCCGCTGCTGGGAAAGATTGCCGCCGGCCATCCAATCGAGGCGCTGGCCAGTCCGGGAAATCTGGCAGTTCCCATGGAACTTCTCCCCGGAGAAGGCTCTTACTATGTGCTCAGGGTGCAGGGCGATTCCATGATCGATGAGAACATCGAGGATGGGGATTATGTGGTCATTGATTCAGATGCGCGTCCCGAGAGCGGTCGAACGGTTGTGGCCCTGATCGATGGGGAGAACGTCACTCTTAAGAAGTTATACTGGGAAGGCTCGCAAGTTCGCTTGCAGCCTGCCAATCCTTTGTTGGCGCCCCTGTTTCTGGATGCCTCCCGTGTCCGGATTCAGGGGGCGGTAGTGGCGGTTCTGCGCAAGTATCGCACATGAGGAGCCTATAGGTTACGAAAGAAAAACCCATGAACGTCCTGGATTCGATAGGGATGCGAAAAACCTGCCTGCAAATCCAGCCGGTATCCGAAAGCATCGTCCTTGCGCAATTTCGAAGCAGGTTGTTGTATCTCGGGGGTAGCGCCGGTTTCCCTTCACGCAGGGAACGCCTCGGGTGGGGTCGGTGCTGAAAGGGGATGTATGAATGATATGTATCAGGTAACCGTCCGCGGCAGGAGGCTTGAAAGTCGAGACCTGAGGAAGCTGCTCGCACGAGCGGTGGCGGAAAAGCGTACCATGGATCAGCGCCTGCGGATCTACTCCACTCTGCATAGGGATGCCCTGACAGGGCCGAATGCCGTGACCCCTTCCGAATTCTGTGTGGCGGACGTGCTTGGCAGATAGCTGCCTGCTGCCGGCGGGAACGGCAACGTTTTGTCATTGCGGAGAGAGCAGTTCCGGTTGGATCTTTCAGCCTTTGCAGCAAGGTTTTCTGTTCCTCCGCTGATGGGCGAATGGGCCCGCGGCGGGCGCCGTTCATCCGCTTGCACATCGTTTAAGCAAACAGGTAACAACCAATCTGATTTCATAGAATTACTCCTGTCAAAAAATTGATTTTCACACAGTTTTCCACACATTTTGTGAATAAATCCCGAGTGACTTTTTAGCGAGTTTTCGGAATAAATACGGCGCGGGTTTTCCTCGCATACTGTCCCGCAGTTTTCCCCGCTGTTGGCCCTCGGTGGATGGAGTTTTTCGCCTTCTTTCGCGCGATGGCGTTGTGGGACTTCGCTATCGCATGGAAACACAGCCGACTGTCTGTCCATCTCGAGGATCTTCAGCGCCAATTCGCGCGGATCCGCTACCGTCGGGGAGGGAGTGGGGCAATTCGAGAGTACCTGCTTGCTTAGGTCCTGGAGCCGGTCCCTGTATCCCGAACGCGGGCCGGGCGTGCGCCGGCGGAAGTTGATTCGTGCCCTCTTGTACAGGGAAAATCCGGCGGGGAGCTTTCCTGCCGGGCGAGCGCCAGGGACGCCAATTGGTCGCCAATGGCCGCCAATACGTCCCCGTCCTCAACCTCATCGCGGAAGGTCTTGGGGATGGTCTCCAGGCCCGCAAAAGCGCCGACAAAACTTCCGGCAAGTGCCGCAACCGAGTCGGAGGCGTCGCCGGCGTTGGCAGCCGTTAGAACGGCGTCGGCAAACCTCCTGGGGTGTTTGAGAAAGCAGTATGTGGCTGCAGGCAGAACCTCGATCGCATCTGAACTCGTGCCGATTTCGAAGAGCGCCTCCTCCGGCGGCAGATCGACGACCTGGATCACCCAGCGCAACATTGCTGCCATGTCGGAGTCGATCGAGTGCGCGCAGTCGGCCACTTCCAGAACCTGATTCCCGGGCGAGCACTTTTCCCCCGACTGGACGAGCCGGGCGATGAGATACGCGACTGCAACGGCGGCTGCCTTCGCTTTCGGGTCGGTGTGTGTGATCAGGCAGCTGTCGAGGACTGCGCGCACGAGTGCATCCGTCTGCCGGTAATAGAGGAGGCCGACGGGAGGCATGCGCATTGCTGCGCCGCAACCGCTGCTGTAGACCCCGCTCTTGTTCCAGGGTTTGCCGGCGGCGAGGTGTTTGCAGGCCAGCTCGTTGGCGCGCATGGGCGCGCGGTGCGGGGAAGTGTTGACATGCCAGGACAGGATTGCTTCAGCCTGGCGTGCGGGTTCCATTCTCCCGTGTTCGATAAGGCACTCGGCGGTGGCGATCAGGAGCTGCGTGTCGTCCGTGTAGGATCCGGGCGGAAGAAACTCGCTGGCGTGTCCCGGATGCGCCCGCAGAAACGTCGTAACCGGTTTTCCATAGCAGGTGAGGATCTGCTCCCGAGAGAGGAACTGTGTCGGCATTCCCATGGCGTCCCCCACTGCGAACCCGACCATCGCTCCGGCAAAGCGGCTTCTCAAGTCTCGAGTATCCATTGGACTCTCCTGCTGGGGAGTTTCACTTTCGCTCTGATTGGATTATAACATTGCGGGCGGGCTTCCGCCGGTGATCTCGTGGACGTCGCATCTGCCGCCGCGGGGAAAGAGGATCTGTCATGGGTGAATTGTTTATTGGGATGGACTGCGGCGGCACGCGCACTCGTGCAGTGTTGGGAGACGGCGCGGCGAGGATACTCGCGCGGGCCACTGCCGGCCCCGGCAATCCGTGTTCTGCGGGGCAGGAGGTGGCATTGCGCTCCCACGAACTCGCCATCGACCGGGTGCTGCGGGCGGCGGCAGTGGAGCCAGAGCGGGTCCGGGGGGTGTGTCTCGGCGCTGCAGGTGCGGGGAGGCCCTTGGAGCGCAGGCGGATCGCCGCAATGCTGCGCACGCGCCTGCCGAACGCTTCCGCCACCGTCGAATCCGACGCCGTGATCGCGCTTTTCGGTGCCACTGCGGGGCGGCCGGGCATCATTGCGATTTCCGGGACAGGGTCGATCGTAATCGGAGCGGGTGAGGACGGCGCGATTGTCCGTGCGGGCGGTTGGGGATGGATTCTCGGGGACGAAGGGAGCGGCAGCGTGCTCGGGCGCGAGGCGGTCAGGGCGGTTTTCCGTTCCGAAGACGGTCGCGCGCCGAAGACTCTGTTGCGTGCAGCGGTATTGGATCATTTCAAGGTCCGGACGCTGGAAACCCTGATCTCCCGAATCTATCGAAGGCCTCCTCCTGCAAGGGAATATGCGAGGCTCTGGCCCCGTCTGCTTTCGGCTTCGCGCCATGGAGACAGGGTTGCCCGGGAAATCCTGAGAACAGGCGGCGTTGAGCTGGCCGACACAGTGGTTGCGGTCGCCTCGCGGCTGCGATTTGCGGGCAGGGTGCCGCTCGTCCTTTCCGGCGGGGTGTTGTCCTGCGATTCGCCGTTGCGACGGTCCATGCTGCGGCGGGTGCGCAGCGCCGTGCCTCGGGTGCTCCTGATTCCGGCGGTCTACCCGCCCGTCGTTGGCGCGTTGCTGCTGGCGACCGCGGGTGCGCGGCGCGGCATGCCGGCAGCGGATGCGGAATTGCCGCCGGCCCTTCAGAGGGGTCTGCGCGCCTCACCCCGTACCAGATCCGGATAGCGCTCCCGCCGCCGGATGAGCTTGTAACGGCTGCCGCGGACCATGACCTCCGCCGCGCGCGGCCGGCTATTGTAGTTGGAAGCGAGCACGAACCCGTATGCGCCGGCGCTCATGAGTGCAAGACAGTCGCCGGTTTTTACCACCGGCATTTCGCGGTCGAGCGCAAGATAGTCCCCCGTTTCGCAGATCGGGCCGACAACGTCGGCGATCGATTTGACGCCCCGCCTCGCGGTGACCGCCTGAATGCCGTGGAACGCTCCGTACAGGCTGGGCCGGAGCATATCGCTCATTCCGGCGTCCACCACGACAAAGTTCCGGCCCTGGTTCTTCTTGGTCAGGATCACACGAGCGACCAGGATGCCCGCATTGCCGGCGATCACGCGGCCCGGTTCGAGGATCAGGCGGCATCCCAGATCCCCCACCGCGGCGATCGCTTCCCGCGCGAATTCCCGCGGGTGCGGCGGCACTTCCTCCCGATACATGATCCCGAGGCCTCCGCCGATGTCGAGGTGCCGGATGTCCATCCCTTCCGAGCGCAGGGTGAGGCAGATGTCTTTGAGCCGTTTCCATGTCAGGAGGAACGGGGCGAGGGAAGTGATCTGCGAACCGATATGGCAACTGATGCCCGTGATTCTCAGGCGGCACGCCATTCGTGCGCGCCGGCACAGGGCCAGAGTTTCCTCGACGGATACGCCGAACTTATGGCGGCGCGTTCCGGTGGAAATATAGGGGTGAGTGCCGGGCACGACATCCGGATTGACCCGGACCGCGACGTTTGCGGTCCGGCCCAAAGCCTGCGCCCGCCCTTCGATCATGTGCATTTCCGCCGCCGATTCCACATTGAACTGCAGAATGCCGTGCCGCAGTCCCAGGTCGATTTCCTCGACGGTCTTGCCGACTCCAGAAAACACGATCCTTTGGGGATCTGCGCCGGCAGCCGTGGCACGCCGGAGCTCCCCTCCGGAAACAATATCGAATCCGGCGCCCAGCCTGCGAAACAGAGACAGGATCGCCAGGTTTCCGTTGGCCTTCACGGCGTAGCAGGTCAGGTGGGGCACAGCTGCGAAGGCCCGGTCGAATTCCCTGTAGGCATCCTCGAGAGCCGTCTGGCTGTACAGGTAGAAGGGGGTTCCCACCTTGCGGGCGATTTCCGCCACCGGCACATCTTCGCAGTGCAGGGATCCGCCCCTGTAAGTGAACGTCCGGCTGCCTCTCATTCGGTTCGCGGCTCCCTCAGGTTCCACGCCGCCCCGCGGGCTTGAAATCCGGCCAGGAACGAGCCCGTGGCGTGGCTGATCATGTTTTGCGGTCCGATGTCTGTGTTTGGAAGTCTGAAAACGCGCGGCTGTAGACTGTCCGGCCGGCGACCATAGTGTGCAGCACCACGAGGTCGCGGGAGAGAAAGATCAGGTCGGCATCCGCCCCGGGACGGATCATCCCGATGCTGTCTCCCATCCGCATGCTGCGCGCGGGTGTTGCACTGGCCGCCGTCAGCGCTTCGTGAAGGGGAACATCCAACCATTCAACGAGATTGCGCACGGCCCGGTCGAGAGTCAGCGTGCTCCCGGCGAGCCGCCCTTTTTCGTCGCGGCATTCCCCTCCCCGGACGGTAACTGTTTTGTCGCCCAGTGGATAGTTTCCATCGGGCATCCCGACCGCGCTCAAGCCATCGGTCACCAGCAGAGTGCGATCCACTCCTTTGGAGGCCAGGAGGAGCTGAAGCGTGGTGGCGTGCAGGTGCACCCCATCGGCGATAATTTCCGCAAAAACGCGGTCATCCGTGAGAGCGACTCCGAATATTCCCGGTTCCCGCTGATGAAACGGCCGCATCGCATTCCCCGTGTGCGTGATATGTGTCGCACCCGCATCGATGGCGGCGATTGTTTGCTCCTCGGTTGCGTCCGAGTGCCCGAGAGAAACCTGAATTCCGCGTTCCGCGGCTTCCCGCACGACTTTGAGGCCGGGATCCATTTCGGGCGCAATTGTGATCCTGCAAAGCCTGTTCTCCGAGAGCGCAGCAAGCTTCCGGAATTCCCCGACGTCCGTCCCTCTCAGGAAAGGGGTGTCATGCGTGCCGCTCCGGAGCGGGTTCAGATACGGGCCTTCCAAATGGATGCCGATCATTCTCGCTCCCTGGGCCGGGGAAGTGCGGAACGAAGCCAGCGACCGGACGGTCGACTCGAGCCTCGCCTGCGGGGCGCTCATGGTCGTGGCCAGAAAAGAAGTTGTGCCGTGTCGGGCCAGGGTCGCCGCGGCCGCGCTCAGGGTTGCTTCCGTTCCGTCCATGAAATCACACCCGGCGGCGCCGTGGACGTGCAGGTCGACAAATCCGGGCGCGACCATGGCGCCCGGACGATGAAACACCTTATCCGCGGGAACGTCGTCCGCGCCGGTTGCAGGCAGCATCCGGCGGATCTTCCCCTCGACGATGTGGAGCAGCCAGTCGCGCCTCCGCTGATAGGGCGTAAACAGGGTATCGCAGCGCACCCAAAATTCGCGATCGTTGTCCGGCATGCTCATGGGGATCCTCCTGCGCAAAGTTGCTGCAGCGTCTGTCTCAGATTCCAGCTGTGCGCAAGCAGCCGGCTCCGAGCGCTCTCCGCCCCGACACCGGCAAGGACCATGACCATGGCGATCCGGAGATCGCCGCCGCTTTCGGACGCGGCGGCGCGGCATTCATCCTCTCCTCTTCCGGTAGCCTCCATCAAAATGCGCACTCCCCGGCTCTTGAGCTTGGCATTTGTCATCTGCACGTTCACCATCCAGTGGCCGAAGACATTCCCCAGACGGACCATCACAGCGGTGCTGAACATGTTGAGCACGAGCTTCTGAGCGGTCCCGGCCTTCATGCGCGTCGATCCGGCTATGACCTCGGGCCCCGCCACCGGCGCGATGGCGATGTCGGCGGTCCCTGACGCTTCGGTGTCCCGGTTGCAGCAGACTGCGATGGTCAGTGCGCCGGCGGAGCGCGCCCAGCGGAGGGCCGCGACCGTGTAAGGAGTGTCGCCACTGGCGGTGATCCCGACCACCACGTCGCCCGCGCGGCAGCCGCGGGCGCGCAGGTCGCGCTCTCCCTGCCCGGAATCGTCCTCGGACACCTCCGCGGCGCTGTAGCAGGCGTCATAGCCGCCAGCCAGGACCGCCTGAAACAGGGTGGGATCGGTGCCGAAGGTCGGGGCGATCTCGGCTGCATCCAGGACTCCGAGGCGCCCGGAGGTGCCCGCGCCGATGTAAAACACGCGCCCGCCCCCTTGCAGGAGTTTCGCCGTTTCGTTCACGGCCCGGGCGATCTGGGGTATGGTGTCCCGGACTGCAGCGGCCACGCCCTGATCCTCGGCATTGACGATCCGCAGGACCTCCTCAGTCGAACGCAGATCGAGATCGCGCGCTGCCGGGTTGTTCTCCTCGGTGATTCTGGTCATATATGCCTGTGACGCCAGGAAGCATGCAGGACTCGCGTCCGGTACGGGAAACATCCTTATATCACATTCTCATGGTTCGTCCCCATAGGCCAGATCCAGCAGTTCGATCGGGTGCATGACGCGTGTCGCCAGATTTTTTGCGCGCAGGCCTGCCTGGATCTGCAACAGGCATCCCGGGTTGCCGCTTGCCACGATCGAAGCGCCCGTGCGGATGATGCCGGCGATCTTGTCGTCGAGAATGCGGTCCGCCATTTTGGGTTGCGTGATGTTGTAAATCCCGGCGCTGCCGCAACAGCGGTCGGCTTCCCGCAACTCTACGACCTCCAGCCCCGGAATGGCTGCGAGAAGCCTGCGCGGCGCGTCCCGGATCCCCTGCCCATGCAGGAGATGGCAGGCATCATCGTAGGTGACCCTGCCTTGCAGCCGTCTCATGTTCGGGTCTATCCCGATGCCATCCAGGTACTCCGCAATGTCGCGCACACGCAGGCTGAAGTTCCGGGCGCGTGACGCAAAAGCGGAATCGTCTGCCAGCAGTGCGACGTACTCCCGGAGCATGGCGCCGCAGCCGGCGGCATTGACTATGACCGCATCGGAACCATTTTTCTCAAAGGCGGCGATGTTTCTTCGGGCGAGCTGCCGGGCAGATTCGCGATCGCCGTCATGAAGATGCAGGGCGCCGCAGCAGGTCTGTTTTTCGGGAAATTCCACGGCGATCCCGTTCCGGTTCAAAACCCGCACGGTGGCTTCGTGAACGGGGCCGAACAGTTCCGGCATGATGCATCCTCTAAACAGCGAAACCCTCCCCCGTACCCCTTCCTGCGCGGCAGCCGGCACCGCGAGATGCGCCGCCTCCGGAACTTCAGGCAGCAGCGCTTCCATGCGCGCCAGGCCCCGGGGAAGCAGCCTCAGGATCCCCGAGGCGCGCACCAGGCGACGCATGCCGCACCGCTGATAGAGGCGCAGCAAGCGAAAGCACGCGTGCAGAATCCGCCGCCGGGGCAGAATCCCGCGGAACACGATCCGGCGCAGGAACAGACCCGCTGCATTCCGGTGCTTCCGGATTTCGACGCGAGCCTCGTCCATCATCGCCGAGAAGCGGACGCCCGAAGGGCAGGCGGTTTCGCAGGCCCGGCATTCCAGGCACAACTGCATGTGCCGGATGAACGGTGCGCCGGCCGGGTTCACGCGCCCTTCCTTCATGGCACGGATCAGGTAGATGCGGCCTCGCGGCGAGTCGGGTTCGAGGCCGAGGTGCTGGTAGGTGGGGCAGGCCGGCAGGCAGATCCCGCAGTGGATACAGTCCAGATGGGCAGCTTCGCGTTCCGGATCCATGGGGGCGGCGGGGCGATTCATGCTAGATGCCTCCGACAAACCGGCCCGGATTCAGCAGTCCGGCAGGATCGAATTGCGCTTTGATCCGGCGCATCAGCTCGAGCGCGGAACCCTCATAGCCCCACGTGTCCAACCCCCGTTTCACACCGGCAGGTGCGCTCTCGACGATCACGTGGCCGCCCGAGGCGATGCACTCCTGGCGCAGGTCGGCGATTCCCTGCCGCAAACGTGCGGCGTCGCAGGATCCGGACGCAAACTCGTACCGGCCGTACAGGATCCATGTCCCGGCATGGCAGAACACGAGGGTGCGGGCACCCAGGCGACTGCCCAAATCGCGCAACCTCCGCTCCGTCTCCACGGCAGTCTGGCAGAGCGCCGGGCATTTCAGCACCAGCACATCCTCCCCCGGCGGGACTTCGCGCAGCCCCGCAGCCCTCTGCCAGAACGTCTCGGATTTCGCCGCCTCCAGGACGCAGAGGTCTTCCCCCTGGCTTGCGGCTGCCAGTTTGCGTGCCCGCTCCACCTGCCAGCGGACCGCTTCTTCCGTTTCGCTGAGTCTGAGCAGCAGAACCCAGGGAGCGCCGCGGGCGTCGCCCTGGAGGGAAACAAACGCATCCTGATTCAGGGCTTCCAGGGCGTCCGGGGCGAGATCCGCGTGGATCAGGGCCTGCGTGGCTGCGAAGGCGGTCTCCGGGGAAGGGAACCCGAACGAGAGAGTCGCCGTCGCCCGGGGGACCGGATGCACCCTGAATGTGAGCTCTGTA